>Ga0137368_10001291_pt1 | contig 26309 bp, 30 predicted proteins | sample SagtaG_13_FD_104917 | JGI IMG/M metagenome (GOLD analysis project Ga0137368, IMG submission 104917) | Vadose zone soil microbial communities from Sagehorn Ranch, Mendocino, California, USA - Sage1_L_100_16 metaG | ecosystem: Environmental > Terrestrial > Soil > Vadose zone | place: USA...
CTTCCGATGCACATCCAACGCCACTACGATCCCCATCGAGACCTCCTCGAGCTCCGTCACAACGACACCGCGTGACTACCACGCTTGAGCCGAGGGGGTCTCACTACATGTCATCTTTATGGAGCCCCGTGGTTGCAACCGGTGGCAACCGATCGCAAATGGTGCTGCCGCCGAAACCGCGGAAACACGCCAATACCGTTGCGGTAGGTTGCGACCACTTGCCTGAGACATGGTAAGGGGTCGACGGTTCGAGTCCGTCAGAGGGCTTTGAGGTTTCTCCTGCTTAGCGCCCCTCTCCGTTGTCACAGTTGGCGTCTTCGATCGTGGTCGGCGTCCACCCAGCGTCCACGGCGTGGACGTCGTGCGGCTCGGCGGCCGTGTACGTGTCGAGCAGTCTGATCGCGTGGTCGCGGCCGTCGCGGGCGAGGTGGCCGTAGTGGCGGTCGATCATGGCCAGGCTTGTTCCCATGTAGCGGGAGAGATCGAAGGTGGAGATGCCGGCGCGGAGCGCGAAGGTCGCGAACGTGTGCCGGAGATCGTAGACCCGGCGCCGCGGCGTGATCCGAGCGGCCTTCTGGGCCGGCTTCCAGTTGCGGTTGTGCGTGCGGCGCACGTAGGCGACCCGGGCGTTGCGATCGATGTCTCGGTGCTCGAGCGCAAGCCACTCCCCTGGTCGGAGTCCGGTTGCCGCGGCGAAGAGCACCATCGGCCCGTGGCGCGGCCCAAGCTTGTCGGCGAGCGCGTGGAGCTCGTCCCACGACTCGAACGGGCGTTTCTCCGTGTACCGCCGCTGCGGGTTCTCGATCCCCAGCTTGGCCGGGTTGACGTCGAGCAGCCCCCAGCTGACCGCACGCGCCAACACTTGGCGGAGCGCCTGGGTCGCCTCGAAGCGATGCCCGGCCGGAATCGTCATCCGCCAGGCCGCGATCGCAGGGGAGCGAAGCTGGCTGAGGCGGCGGTCACCGAAAGCGCGGACCGCCTTCGCGAGCAGCCAGCGCAGCTTCTCGACCGTTTCCGGCTCGCCCTCGTGCTGAGCGAGATAGACGTCGACGAACTCGGCCAGCGTCGGCGTCTCCACCAGCCCCTGCTCGCGCCGCAACCGCTCGAGTGTGCGCTCAAGCGCCTCGGCCGCCGCCTGCTCCGACGCGAAACCTCCCCGTTGCAGCCGCCGCGAGCCGCGCCCGCCACGGGCGCGCCGGCGGGTCGTGCGCCACCTCCTCATGTGCCGCCGCTGCCGGGCGGTGCTGCGGTCGCTGCGGGCGACGATCGCCGGCCTGAACACGCTCGGGCGGGCCGACCCGGCGCCCGATCCAACCGTCGCCGAGTCCGTGATCGCACGCGTCCGCAGCGAGCACGACGGCGGCGCTGGCCCCTGACCTGCGCGCCGCTCCATGCACGTCCGCTATGACGCTCTAGCCGTCGGCGCGACCGCTCGCCCCATCTGAGAGGATGCGCGAGCCATCGAGTGAGCGGAGGAGGTCAGCAGTGGCTGGACTCGAGATCAAGAGCGTGAATTCTCCGGACGAGACGCGACCGTTTGCCGACAAGGGCGGTGCAGCCGTCGTGAACGTCGGCGGCCATCCGGTCCTCTACGGGACGTTCGAGCCCGGCTGGAGATGGTCCGAGCACGTGAAGCCGATCGCCAACACCGACAGCTGCCAGGCGCCGCACCTGCTCTACTGCCTCTCGGGGCGCATGAAGGTCGCGATGAGCGACGGCACCGAGGGCGAGATCGGCCCCGGCGACGTCGCCTCGATCGAGCCTGGACATGACGCCTGGATCGTCGGTGACGAGCCCTGTGTCGCAGTGGACTTCGGCGGCTACGCCCAGTACGCGAAGTAGTAGAGCGACATCGCGGCGCTGGCCGCTAACCGGCGGCGAGCAGGACCTCGGCGGCCTCGAGCAGAGAGGCCGCCCGGCGAGGCTCCGCCACCGGCAGCGGCCAGCGCCGCTCCAGCCTGTCCACCCAGATCGACTCGAGCCCTGCCGCGCGCGCGCCGACGATGTCCCACGCGTGCGCGGCGACCAGCGTCGCCTCGGCCGGCGCCACCCCGAGCTCGCTGACGACATGCGCGTACGGGCGGCGGTCCGGCTTGTAGGCGCCGACGTCGGAGACGCTGAAAACCCGCTCGAAGCGGTCGCGAAGCTCTGCCTGCTTGAGAATCTCCTCCGTCTGCTGCGCGCCGCTGTTCGTGAGCGCAAGGATGCGTGCGCCCTCGCGACGGAGCCGATCGAGCGCGGCGGCAGCATCGTCGTGAGGTCGGACCTCGCTGAGCCCGGCGAGGATCTCCTCGGCCTGCGCCACGTCCAGCTCGAGCTGCGCGAGCGTTGTCTGGAGCGCCGCTCGTGCGACCTCGCGAAACGGCCGGAACTCGCCCACCGTCGTCAGCGTCAATGCGCCGTGCAGCGTCCGTTCGAACCATGCTTCCAGCGTCGCCGACGGCGCGCCGATCTCGGCCAGCCTCGACCGCACCGCCTCGAGGCTGAAGAGCGTTCCGAGCACATCGAAGATCACCACTCGCTTCATCGGTCTCTCCTTCCGTTCGCTCTCCAGGAAAGCCGCTACGCCCGCCGCGCGAGAATCGACGCATAGCCGAGAGAGCCGTCGCGCAACGCCTCGGCGGCTGCTCGCAGCAGCTCTCGCCCCTGCTCGACGCCGTCGCCGAAGAAGTCACCGGCGACCAGCGCCGCCACGCGCAAGCGTGCATCGACAACTTCGAGCAGGCGAGCGAGTGCCTCGTCGTGCCGCTCGAGCTGCTCGATGACGAACCCCGCCTTCACCAGCAGCGCGCTCAGCTCGGTGGCGGGTCTCGCGTCGGCGACGCAAGCAACCCAGGCGGCCAGGCTACGAAGCCCGGCCGGCGCTCTGCCGCGGCTGCGGTAGCCGCTGCGACGCTCGTCGGCGACAACTCGACGCCGACAACGTCGCAGCCGAGCTCGCGTGCGAGCTGCAGCGCGCTAATCCCTGGTCCGCTGCCGACGTCGACCACGGCCGTGTCGGCACCGACTTCGAGCCGCCGGATCAGCTTCGACGTCAAAGCGGCGCCGCCGGGATGAAAGGAGTCGCCGAGCAGGTAGCGAGCCGCCCGGCTCGAGTACGCGGCGGCGCAGCAGGATTTGAGGTCGGTCGGCGCCGCGCTCACCGCTCGAGGCGCCGTCCGATGTTGGTGGCGGCGAGAGGCGGACCCTGGCCAGCTCCGTTGCCGGCGGTCATCGAGCCGTACCGCGTCGGCCGTAAGAGTCGCTGCAACGGCAGCGCGTTCGGCACGACCGGCTCGACGGTGGCGCCCGAGAGTTGTTCTCGGATCTGCTCGCGATAGCCGACCGAGTTGTAGGCACAGAATGGGATCAGGCGTCCGTCCGGGGTGATCTCGGCGACGCAGCACTTCATCAGCTGGCGGACGTTCAGCGTGTAGGCGTCCTGGAAGTCCTGCACGACCAGCATGAAGAAATGCGTGTCGATCTCCCTGAGCGCGTCGGGCAGGTCGATGCCACAGGCTTCGCAGGCGAGCAGCGCGCGCTCGGCACCCGGTGTCGCCGACGACGAGAACATCTTCTCCAGCGCCTCACGCACGGCCGGGTCGGGCGCGATCCGGTTTGCGACGTAATCGAGGTAATCCTCAACCGCGAGCAGGCGGGTGAACGGGATCACGCCGTCGCCGTCCACCAGCATGTAGCTCATCGAGCGGCAGCTCGGAAAACAGCAGGGGACGGGAAGGAAGTCGTCGAGCTCGAACCACTCCGGGGTCTGCTCGCAGATCAGCCGCATCACGTCGGCGTTGGTCAGCCGCTCGAGCGGGTCGAACTCGAGATGCCGCCCCGAGTGCGTGACCGGCTGGAAGGCGACCGCCCGCACGGCCGGATGCGCGACGCCGAAACGCACGACCGCGCCCAGCTCGTGTTCGTTGACGCCTCGTTCGACCGCCGCCACGAGCGTCACGTCGAGGCCAGCGTCTGCGCAAGCCTCAAGCGCGCGCCGCTTCAGCTCGCGCAGATCCTGGCCGCGGATCGCCAGATGCGTCTGCGGCTCGAAGCCGTCGAACTGGAGATAGATGTCTGGCTTTAGCGCTGCGAGCTCGGCGACGAACCGACTATCCTTTGCGAGCCGGATCCCGTTCGTGTTGATCATCACCCGGCCGATCCCGCGCTCCTGCGCCATCGCCACGAAGCCGAGGATCTCGGGATGGATCGTCGGCTCACCGCCCGAGAACTGGACCACCTCCGGGCTGCCCTCGGCGGCGACGAACGTGTCGAGCATGAACGCCACCTGCTCCCGTGTGAGCGAGTAGCCGTCGGGCTGGTGGCCGGAGTCGGCGAAGCAGATCGGACAGTCGAGGTTGCAGTTTGTGTTTACCTCGATCAGGCCCAGGCAGGAGTGCTGCTTGTGCTCGGGGCACAGGCCGCAATCGAGCGGGCAGCCGTCCTTGACCTCGGTCTGGAGCTCGAACGGCAGCGTGCCGGGCTTGTTGAAGCGCAGCTGCCGCATATACAGTTCTGCGTCGGAGTAGACGAGCGCCTCGAAGCGCCCATGCTCCAGGCAGCGCTTGCGCAGCAACACGCGGTTGTCGCGGATGTTCACCTCGGCGTCGACGACCGCCTTGCAAACCGGGCAGATCGACTTCGTGTATTCGAGGAAGACCTCGTCGCGGCCGACCTTCCCGCGTCGCTCGATCAGCGCCATCTCGCTCCCTTCGTCGGCTCCGGCCGCCGGTCAGATGCGCCCACACCCTGAACCGCTTCTGCACTCGCCCGCCTCTAACCCGGCAACGCACGATGCCAAAAGGAGGCTGAATGCCGAAAGCAGCACTCGTCATCTTCGCCGGAACCGAGGGCCGAGAGGGCGTCGGCCGCGTCGCCAACGCGCTCGTAACGGCCAAGGAGTTCAAGGAGACGGGCGACGACGTCACGATCGTCTTCGACGGCGCCGGAACGACCTGGATCGGCACGCTCAACGACCCCAGCCACCGCTACCACGACGCCTTCGAAGAGGTCCGAGACCGGATCGCGGGCGCGTGCAGCTACTGCGCCGACCGCTACGGCGTCACCGTGCAGGTCGAGCAGGCAGGCATCGCGCTGCTCGAGGAATACGAGCAGCACCCGAGCATCCGCGGACTGCTAGCCGACGGCTACCAGGTGGTGACGTTCTGATGCGCGTGCAGCTCCTTCGCCTTACGGTCGCCGCCGCCGCGATCGCGGTCGCGGCCGCGGCCGTTGAGCACGCCGAGGCCGCGGTGCCCAAGCTCCGGGGCACCGTCGGTCCCGGCTTCACGATCCAGCTCAAGCAGGGCGCGAAGCGGGTGACCAAGCTGCGCGCGGGGACCTACCGGCTCGTGGTCTCCGACCGATCGCCTATTCACGACTTCCACCTCAGCGGCCCCGGCCTGAACAAGGTCGCCACCGGCGTCTCATTCGTCGGCACCAAGACGATCAAGATCAAGCTGAAGCGCGGGACCTACAGGTACGTCTGCGACCCGCACCGGACACTCATGCACGGCCGATTTACGGTTTCCTAGCAGCGATGGAACACGAACGAATCGCATGGGTGAAGACGGCGGAGGGCGCGCGCGACCTGGCGAACATCCTCGCCTCCCACTCGCTCAACCCGGACGCGCTCGCCGCGCACGTCCGGCTCTACCGGACGATCATGTTCGGCGACTCGCCGCTGACGCGAGCGGAACGCGAGGCGATCGCCGTCGCCGTCTCCGCCGTCAACGACTGCCACTACTGAGTCGTCCAGTACGGCGAAGCGCTCACCCGCGAATCAGGTGACGCTTCGCTGGCGGAGGCGGTCGTCTCCGGCAACAACGACAAGCTCGCGCCGCGGCTCACGGCGCTCCTCGAGTACGCCCGCAAGCTGACGCTCACTCCCGCCGAGATCCTCGAGGAAGATCTCGACAGGCTGCGCGCGCACGGCCTCGAGGACCGCGCGATCGTCGACGCCAACCAGGTCGTCTCCTACTACAACTACGTCAACCGGGTCGCCGATGGGCTCGGCGTGCAACTCGAGAGTGACTGGCCGCCGGAACAACGCCGTCCGCGCCGATTCCGCGGCCCCGCCCTGCCCCTCCCGGCGGTCGCTGCCGACTCGCTGCCCTGGATCGCGGTAGCGCAAATGCGGGAGGTCGACCGCCTGATGGTCGACGAGTTCGCGATCGCGCTCGAACAGATGATGGAGAACGCCGGCCGAAACCTGGCGCTGCTCGCCCGGCAGCTGCTCGGCGGCGATGCGCGCGGCCGCCGCGTGCTCGTGCTCGCCGGAAGCGCCGGCAACGGCGGCGGCGGTCTCGCGGCCGCCCGCCATCTGCTCGTCGCGGGCGCTGACGTCGGCGTCATTCTCGCCGCCAAGCCGGAACGACTGGAGCCGGCCACGCGCAGGCAACACCAGATTCTGGCCCGCCTCGGCGTCTCCACGGCGACCGAGCAGCGTCCCGCCGACCTACTCATCGACGCGCTTCTCGGCTACGGGCAGCAGGGGCCGCCCTCGGGCGAGATCGCGCGCCTGATCCAAGAAGCCACAAGCGCGCCCGTACTCGCCCTCGACGTGGCGTCAGGCCTCGAGCTCGAAACGGGCCGCCTGCACGAGCCGCACATCCGAGCGGCCGCGACCCTAACGCTGGCGCTGCCGAAGGAAGGTCTGCGCGCCGGTGACGGAGGAGGCGTCGTCGGAGACCTGTACCTCGGCGACATCTCCGTTCCCCCCGCGGTCTACGAACGTCTCGGCCTGTCGTTCAGCTCGCCGTTTGGCCGATCGCCGCTCGTCAAAGTGAGAGGTGGCGCGAGCGACCCCGCGGCACCTCCTGCGGGCACCGGCTCTTAGGCGGGAACTTGTCGGAAGCGCTCAATCCGCGAATCCCTCGCCACCGGTCGGACTGTATGAGTCAGTAGACGACGCAGCGGCGACCGCTCCGCCCAGAGCGTCAAGCAGTCCCGGTCACTGCTGCCGTTGGAATCCGATCAGCCGCTCTCCGAGCGGGGAGGTGAGGCCATGCCGTGACTCGATGGCGTGCAGTTCCTTGCTGCTTCCTCTTCCCACAGGAAAGGAGTCCACAGTGAAACGCTTCAATCAGGGCAGGCTTGTGCTCGTCGCCCTCGTCGCCCTGCTATTGGTCGTGGCCGGTACCGCTGCCGGAGCGGCAGGCCCTGTCGGCACGAGCGCGACTCCCGACGGCTACCAGAAGTTCCTGGTCTATCTGGCGAGCGGGGTCTACAACCCGAACGACCCCAACTACACGGCGCCCGATGGCATGTTCTTCCAGAAGCAGATCATGCACCGCACCGATGCCCAGATCGCTCAGGAGCAGGCGAATGCGCTCGCCTTCTTCAAGCAGCGCTTCGGCCTCGATCCCGCCAACGGCGACGTCAGCATCAGCATGTTCATGTTCGATCCACGCAACAACTACCGCGCCTACGTCGTCGGCGGCGAGGCCGTCCCGAGCAGCGGCTGGGTCGTCCGCGACGGCGGCTGGAACGCGACCGTTACGAAAGACACCTACCTGCACGGCACCTACGGCGGCGCCGCAGGCAAGTTCGTACCGGCAGGAACGGCCGTCGTCTTCGGCGACTACAACATCGACCGCACCACCGGAACCAGCGGCCAGTCGACAAAACCGCTGCTCCTCCACTACCAATCCGAGTCCCCGATCACCACCCCCGACCGAGACGGCGTGATCACGTTCCGCTGCGAGCTGATCGATCCCGAGACCGGCAATCACGGCATCGCCCAGGGAGTCGTCGCGCCTCCACGCGACGCCGGCACCGGCAACATCCAGGTCAGCATCCGGAACGTCATCACGTTCCCCGCGTACTAGACACGCCGAGGCCACGAGGGGCCCGTCCCCGCGGGCCCCTTGACGCGCCGTCCGAGCAACGGACGAGCGCCATTCGGCGGTCCACCGGCTCTTCCAGGGCTAGAGTCGGCCGCGACAATGCCCGACCGCTTCCAGCCCGGCGGCGGTGACGCTTCGCTCGTCGCGCGCGTCGCGCACGGCGATGCGGCGGCGTTCGGCTGTCTCTACGATCGGTACGCGCGCGACGTGTACGCGCTCGCCGCCCACGTCGTGCCGAGCGCGGACGCGGAGGAGATCGTCCAAGACGTGTTCGTCCGCGTCTGGAACAAAGCGGCCCAGTTCGATGCTGCCCGCGGGTCGTTCGTCGCGTGGCTGATGACGATTGCGCGGCATCGTGTCATCGACGAGCTGCGGCGGCAGCGTAATCCGCGCCGTTCGCTCCAGGAGATCGAGGAGGTGCTGATGAACAAGGAGGACCCGGCATCCGATGTCGAGGAGCAAGCCTGGGTGCGGGAGCGCCGCCTGCTCGTGCTGGAGGCGCTCAGAGGGCTTCCCGCCGAGCAGCGTCGGGTCGTGGTGCTCGCCTACTTCGGCGGCCTCAGCCGGGCCTCGATCGCCAGGGAGCTCGGCTGGCCGCTGGGAACGGTCAAGAAGCGCATCCAACTCGGACTGCAGAAGCTGAGGCGGGCCCTGACCGAAGACGTCAACGTAGAGGAAAGAGAGAGGGACGAGCGCGAGGTGGCGAGATGAGAGACGAGTTGACCTGTAGTGAAAACCGAGAGCTGCTCGAAGCGTACGCCCTAGGAGCGCTGGACGAGGAAGAGCAGCGGGCCGTCGAACGACACCTAGCGGCATGTCCGGACTGCCGGGCGGTCGCCGCCGAGCTTCGGGAGGCCGCACATGCACTGCCGCTCGCCTTGGCTGCGGCTTCCCCGCTCCGTCCTCCCTCGTCGCTGAAGGGGCGCGTCCTGCAGGCCGTGGCCGGAGACGGCGGAACGACCAAGAAGACGGGTCCGCGCCGGTCCTGGCGGCCGCGGGTGGCTCTCGCGCTCGGCACCCTGGCGGTTGTCGCCGGCTTCAGCGCCTGGAACGCGCACCTCAGCTCGGCGCTGTCGCAAGAACGGTCGATGCGGGAACGGCTCGCACAGCTCGTCGGGCGGCAGGAGACCGTGCTTGACATCGTGGACTCGCCCAGGGCCAGGCGGGCGCTGCTGGTGCCGCCGGCGGGCGCCGACTCACAGGCATACGGGAAGGTCTTTACGACGCCTGATCTTCGCGACGTCGTGGCCATGGCTGCGCGGCTGGACCAGCCTCCCGCCGGGCAGACCTACCGCCTCTGGTTGACGGAGACGGGCCGAACGCACTCCCCAGGGCGGATGGTCGTGAATGCTCAGGGCTTCGCACTGCTTGTCTTCAAGGCGGAGCGCCGCGGTCCGGCCTACGACGAGGTCCGTGTCGTCCTTCAGCGCGGCGACGCAGTGACGCCGGCCGGGAGGACCGTGCTCGTCTGGCGGTCCGCCGGCTGACCCCGGCGAGGGGGCCAACCGGCCGACCGCCGCGTACCTCCTGAGAGAGAAACCTCACAGATTTCGGGAGGGATTCGTCATGACGTCCAGTCGTACCGTCGCCGCGCTCGCGCTCGCGGCCGCCTTGTCGACCAGCGTCGGCTCTGCCGGCGCTCGCAGCTCTGCCGGACCGGCCGCCGTCGGTTCGGCGCCGTCCTCGATCGTCTCGGTCGCGCAGGAGATGTTTCGCGTGAACCCGTTCCTCGGCGGCCAGGTCGCGCCGAGGTTCTACGTCTGGGCGAACAAGGACGTGGACCTCTTCCTGCAGTTCGACCGTCCCCGCCTCGACGAGGCGAAGGTCCTTCGGTACGTCGGGATCGGCGTCAGGGGAACCTTCTGCGCCGAGACGCAGCCCGGCGGGGCGAAAGGGGGGTTCACGCACTTCCACCGCCTCAGCGCGCCGGCCTACGCGCAGGGGCACGGAGGACCGCCCGGTGCGGAGGGCTACTGGCTGATGTGGGTCGCGGTGGACAACTTCGACGCAGCCGATGGGCGCACGATCAGCCCCGGCATCGACTACGGCTTCTCGCCGACGCCGCCGCCGAGCTGCAACGGCACGCCGAAGCCCAGCTTCGCGGGGCCCGGCGCGCACGCCCTCACCAAGGGCGAGATCAAGCAGCTCGCGGCCGCGTTCTACGACAGTCCGTTCCGCGGCGGCCAGCGTGTCCCGCGGCTCTATCGCTGGATCACGGGCGACACGCTGGTATTCCTCCAGTTCGACAAGGCCGATCTGGGCAAGGCCCGGGCTCTGCGCTACCTCGGTGTCGCCAAGCGGGGCCGCTTCTGCACTGCCGACCGCGGACCGAGCGACTTCACGAGCTTCCAGGCGCTGAAGGCCCGCACCGCCGCGAAAGGGCACGGTGGGAAAGCCGGCCGGGTCGGGCTCTGGCACCTAGCGGTCGCGGTCGGTGACTTCAAGATGCCGTGGGGCAAGGTGACGCCGGGCGCCGACCGGAAGTTCTCGGTCACGCGGGCACCCGACTGCCCAAAAGCGTAGAGGGCCCGGTCGCGGCCGAAGTCAGGCTCGTGTCCGTGCCCGGCAGCCTCGACCGCCCGTTCGCGTTCTCCCCGGCCGAGGTGACGGTGCCGGCCGGGTCGGCCGTGCGCTGGGTCAACGACGAGAACATGTTTCACACCGTGACCTCGACGCATTCAATCGCCGTCCGGCGCCCGAACGGCCTCTTCAACAAATCGCTCGCCAAGAAAGGCGACACCTTCACGTACACCTTCACGAAACCCGGGGTCTACCACTACTACTGCCAACCCCACACCGACTTCATGTGGGGAGAGGTGACGGTGACCGGCTGACCAGAGACGGCCACCACGCCTCAAAAGGAGAAGCCATGTTCAGGGCGACCTTGGCAAAGCGGATCTCGATCGTCGGCCACGAAGCGACGGCCATTGGCTAACCGGTCTCGAGCAACTGGACGAAACGGCCTTCGAGCCGATCGACGTTGTCGATGATCGTGCTACCCGCGGCAAGCACGGCGGTCGGCTTACGCTGCCAGCGGGAGGTCTTGCCGAAGGCGAAGTAGGCGTCCCAGACGAACCCGCCCGGCCCTGAGGGGTTTCAAAACCTAGGTTCCAGCTCTCGACGCTGCCGATCGCGGGCTCTGGAAGCATCGGCGGATGCTCTTATCCTTCGCCTATCTCGCGTTCTTGGCTCTGTTGCGGTTGCTTGTCGGTGGCCGTCGCAGCGAGTTCGCAAAGGACGTCGAATTGCTCGTGCTGCGGCATCAGTTGCCGGTGCTCGCGCGGCAAGAGATTCGTCCCTCGTTCCGAGCGACAGACCGTGCCTTCCTCACGGCGCTCACCCGCTCCCTCCTCGGCGCCGGCACGGGCTGATCGTGACGCCGCAGACGCTGCTGCGCTGGCACGGGGAACTCGTGCGGCGGAAGTGGGCACAGCCAGGGCTGACTCCAGGCCGTCCACCCGTCGAGCGCCGTGTACGTGAGCTCGTTCTGCGCTTGGCGCGCGAGAACCCGCGCTGGGCTACCCGCGGATCGCGGGCGAGCTGCTGGAACTGGGCATACGCGTTTCGCCGAGCACCGTGCGACGGCTCCTCCTGGCGGCGGGACTCACGCCGGCACCGCGGCGCGCAGGTCCGAGCTGGCGGGAGTTCCTTCGCTAGCAGGCGGCGAGCATGCTCGCCCGTGACTTCTTTACCGTCGAGACGATCTCGCTGCGCCGCTTCTACGTCCTATTCTTCATCGAGCTCGAGAGCCGCCGCGTCTACCTCACCGGCTGCACCAGCAACCCGACCGGCGCCTGGGTCGCGCAGCAGGCGCGCAACCTCAGCTTCACCGGCCTCTTCGAGCGCATGCGGTTCCTGATCCACGACCGCGACAGCAAGTTCAGCGCCGCCTTCGACGAGATCTTCCGCAGCGAAGGAATCGCCGTCATCAAGACGCCCATCCGCGCGCCACAAGCCAACGCCTACGCCGAGCGCTTCGTTCTCACGGTCCGCGCCGAGTGTCTCGACTGGCTGCTGATCGTCAGCCGCCGCCACCTCGAGCACGTACTCCGCAGCTACACGACCCATTACAACCGCGAGCGCCCGCACCGCGGGCTCGCGCTGCTCACACCCGAACCGACCGACGCAACCGACCCACCGACTGTCGAGACAATCGAGCGCCGAGACCGACTCGGCGGCCTCATCCACGAGTACTACCAAGCCGCGGCATGAGCGCGAACCGAGATTTTGAAACCCCTCGGGCTCCGCTCGCGCCCTGGTAAGAAACGACGACTGGGGTCGCGTAGTGTGCTAGTGGGTGATGTTTGGGCCGTAGCCCGTAGACGCAAGCCGCTGATCGGAATCGGCGGCGCGAACTTGCTCAATGTGACCGTGCTCCATCTCGAATCCGACCGCGCGAGCAACGTCCAATAACTCGCGAAGGCGCTCACCCCCGCTCTGCAAGCTCTCCGCCTCGAATCGGAACTCCACTTTCGCGACGAAACCGGCCATGTGCACTTCCGATGGTGTTTAGGCCGCTCAGTATCGATGAAGGTCGGCCGAGCCGGTGTGACCTTGCCACGGGGCGCTGCTCTATTGGAGGGGAATCACGGCGCCCGTCATCGGGCGGGAGCCGCGTGGCTCGGCTCCCGCCCGAGATCGATGCTTCCCTAGGTCCGTTTGACGATGAAGACGCCGAAGTCCATGTCGCTGCCGGCGGCGTAGATGACGCCGTTGCGGACGAACGTCTCGATCCCCCAGAACTGGTTGCCCTTCGGATCGAGGTAGCCGCCCGTCTCGACCAGACGACAGGAGGAGACGTCGTTCGGCCTGCGGCACTGGATCTGGATCGCGCGGATCCCGCCCGCGTAGTACGAGAGGAAGGCGCGGCTCGCATCCGTCTTCTCGGTTGCAACCTCGTGCACAGAGAGGGCGCCGAAGCCTGTCGCGTACGCCGGGTTCATCGCCTCCGGAATCGCGAACGTATCGACCTCCGTGAGCGTCGTCGGGTTCGTCGGTGAGTTGACAGCAAACAGGTGCACGTAGCCCCAGCCGTCGAACTGCGACGTGATGCTCTGGATCGGATCCCCGAGAGTGCCGACGGCGATCGGCGCAAGCTGCGGTGTCGCGTCGAGGCACGCCGCGTTGTCGTAAGTCAGGTTGAACATCTTGAACCCAGTGTCGCGGCCCATGAACAGCGTCGGGATCGGCGCGCTCAGCGACGGCGTGATCACGCTAGTGCAGGCGTCGCTCCCCTCGCGGTTCATGATCAGCATCGCGTCCCAGCCGCCGGCCGCGATCACGGCCTGCGCCTTCTCCTCGAAGAAACAGAGCCCGCGCTCGACGACCGCGATCTGCATCGTCCCCACGGCGGGCGCGGGCGGCACCGCGGCGTCGCCAGGACACGCACGGCCGACAAACACGGTCGGACCGGCGATCGCCTCGGCCTGGGCCGTCGTCGTCTGCGACCCGGTCGCCGCACGGAACGAGCCGTCGACGGTATTCATCAGCAACCGGAACGGAGCGAAGTCCTCGTCGGTCGTGATCGCGAACTTGTTGTCGAGCGTGAACTCGTCCTCGTGCCCGTTCCCCTCCGGCGTCAGCGCGACGCCGGTCTGCGCGAGCAGCTCCGGGTCGACGGCCGGATAGTCGGTGTCGCTGATGAAGACCGGCGCGTACGGGTTGGTGACGTCGAGCAGGATGTAGCCGCCGTCCCAGTAGGAGAGCAGGCCGATGAACTTCGACCCGATCTGCTTCACGACCATGTCGTGCAGGAACGAGTCGGTTAGGCCGAGCTCCGGCTGCTGGATCCCGTACGGGTTCAGGTCGAGCTCGCTCGCCTTGATCGGCTTCTTCGGGTCGGTGATGTCGAAGATGTCGACGTCGACGTTCTCGTCGTCGTCGCTCGCGATCACGTACGCTTTGTCGCCGGCGTCCCAGGCGAAGGCGCTGTGGTACTGGTTGACGTCGTGCGGCGTGTTCTGCGCGCCGTCCGCCGTGATGTCACCGGCGTGCTCGGACAGCTTCACCGGCTTGAGCGGGTTTGAGATGTTCCAGAGCGAGAAGCCGCCCTTGCCGTTCTTGCCGCACTGCTCATGATTCATGACGAGCACGTCGCCGCTGAAATTTGCTCGTCGTCAGCGTCAGGCCCTGCATCCCCTCGCCGACCAGCGTGTCCTGCGAGGTCGCGATGAAGCCCACCTCCCTCGGATGCGCGAGGTCGGAGGCGTCGATCACATAGGCGCCACCGTCGGGCGTGTTCTGTCCGCCGGCCTCCGGACCCGCACAGTCGGAGGCACCCCACTTTGACACGTAGATGTAGTTCTTGAACACCGTCAGATCGGCAATCAGGTCCGGTTCGGCATCGTGGACACGTAGCTGCGAGACGAGCTGAACGTTTCCGAACGCGCCCGGCCCGAGTAGGTGATCCGTGAGGGGCCCGTGTTGTGCCCCAGCAAGCGTCGCCCCTTGCAGCGCCAGGCAGCCCGCTGCGATCGAAGCGACGGCGAAACGTCGTAGCATCTTCCCTCCCCTGTTTCGAGCGGCCACGCGCCCCCGCGCCACGACCGCACGCCGCCAGTGGGCCTTGTTTACAAGTTCAAACCGACAGTGTCAATGCGTCGATCTCGAGGAGAACGTTGGGGGCGGGCTCCGGGTTGAACCCTGTGGGGTAAAGAAACTCGAATTCGGCCGGGGCAGCCGTGTTGATCGCCGCGGAACCCGTTCAGACTGCGCGTCGTGCTGACGTGTCTGTTGTACCGGCTGGTGCCAGGGTTCTTCGCTTGCTCGCCCGCGGTGGCGGGGAGCGGGATCTTGAGATCGTGGTCCTGCGCTACCAGCTTGCGATTCTCAGGCGAGGAGGGAAGCGGCCGCAGTTCACGACGGCCGACCGGACCTTGCTCGCTGCGGCCAGCGGCCTGCTCCCAGTCGAGCGGTGGTCCTGCTTTATGGTCAGTCCGCAGACGCTTTGCCGATGGCACCGGGCACTGTTGCAAGGAGGTCGGCGACGCGGCCACTCCAGGCCCGGTCGTCCCCCGCTTGCGCCCGAGACGCGCGGCCTGATCCAACGGCTCGCGCGTGAGAACCCGAGGTGGGGCTACATGCGCATCCAGGGCGAGCTGCTGAAGCTCGGGATCCGTGTCTCGGCGACGACGATCGCGACCGTTTTGCGCGCCTCGGGCCTGGGTCCGGCGCCCCGACGCATCGGCCCCACCTAGTCTGAGTTCCTCCGCGCCCAGGCGCACGGCCTACTCGGCGGCGATCTGCGCTCTGTGCTGGAAGGCGGCCTCGCGGGCGGCGCGTCTGAGCGAAGCGCGGCGGATCAGGCTCGGGAGGCCTGCCAGGTGGAAGCTGACCACAACCTCTCTGCCTGCGGTGCTGACGAGTTTCGTGTGGCTTCTCGCCCGGTGACAGGTCTGGATGCGTTCGGCGTTGGCGCGGTGGTGCGCTCTCCCCGCGACTGGAGGACCGTGCACGTGCGGAGATCGCATCGATCGTATGCTCGCGACGGACCGCCAAGGGCACGCCGGCGCTCATCCCACAGTCCAGAGTTCGGGCGGGACGTCAAAGGCATCGCCGGTCGCGACCAGCATCCCCGCCAACCACGCATCTCGTCCTCTCGGGCGCCTCCTAGGGCCATTCAGCCTCGCCGGCGTCGGGCGCACCCGATCGATCACCCTGAGTTGGCAGCCTGAACCGAGTTTCTTTACCCCACAGGTGGTGGTGGTGATCGATCCGCTAGTCACGCAATCTGGCCTCGTCCACGATCCCCTGCAGATCGTGCACGACCGAGTTTACGAACCGTACGGGGCATGTGGTTTCGGAGCGTGCACCACCCGACGGCGGAATCACGTACACCGTGATCTCGAACACCTCGGACCGCGCGTGGCCGATCGCGCGCCTCCTCACCGAGAGGTTGTCGACGTAGCTGGTCGGAGCCGCGGCCTCCGTGGGGGGCCGCGGCTCCGACCAACGGCTATCCGAGCGAGAACTCCAGCGTCTGCGGATTGAGGTGACCGAGCGGGATCGTGCCCGTCACGGCCGGATCAGCGACGCGGAAGACGTTGAGGCCCTTCGTAATGTCGGACTCGTAGACGAAGTTGTTGTACCAGTAGGACGACCAAGCCCCTCCGAGTTGGCACTTGTTGTCGCAGAACGGGCCCGGGCCGAGCGACGGGGGATCGGACCAGGCCAGGGTGGCCGGGCTCGCCGGATTCGTGACGTCGACGACCCCGGTCCCGGCCTGGTAGTTGCCGGCGACCGCCACGTACCGTCCGCTCCGGAGCGGGACGACGTTGTAGTTGTGGATCGTGCAGTTCTCGTCGAGACCCTGCGCACGCGGGAGCACCCAGGTGCCGAGCTTCGCGCCGGTGTGGGCGTCGTAGAAGAACATCGACTTGTGCGTATCGGTCTGCGTCACCGCGGGACCCGGAGGGTCGGGAACGAGCGTGCCGGTCGCCGTGCACCGCGGCTCGGATCCGCCACCCGGCTCCCAGCCCATCACGAGGACCTTGCCGTCCCACGTGAACGCAGCCGAGTGCCAGCGGCCGCTCCCCTGCGTCAAGTCCCCGACTCCCGGCTCCGTGATCGTGTACACGAGCTCGGGATCCTCGAGGCTGCCGCCGGGCGTCGCGTTGGCGCCGATGTCCCACACGTTCACGGTGTCGGCGCTGGCGCAGGCCGCCAGATTGACGCTGCCGCGGATCACAGCCGCGTCATGGCAACCGGTGCGGACGTCCGCCGTCGGCCCCGCCAGCGGCTCGCGCCTGAGAAGCGATGCGGCGGCCGGATTCGCGAGCGGAATCGAGATGATGTCCATGAAGTCGCCGACGGGATCGTCGTTGACCCGCGTCCCGTCGACGCAGCCGGCGCTGCTCGAGTTGTTGCTGTAGACGAGCAGGTTGCCGTTCGAGACGCCCGCGACCGTGAGGGTGTGCGAACCGCACGGGAGCACGACGAAGGTCAGGACCTTGGAATCGGTCTTGTCGCTGATGTCGAACACGTGCACCCCTTCGACGCCGGCGGGCACCGTCGTGCCGTCGCAGTCCCTCGCCGTCGACTTCTTCGAGTTCCACGACCGGACGAGGAGATTGTCCCAGACGACAATGTCGCCCTGGTCGCCGTTGCAATGCGTCCAAGAGACGAGCTGCGGATCACCCGGCTCGCTCACGTCGACAATCCGGAAGCCGTCGTAGTTGCCCTGGAACGCGAAGTTGCCCCAGAACGCCAGATCGGAGCTGATCTTGCGCTGACCGTCGGGCACATCGAACGTGGCGGCGAGCGGACTGTGTCCGAGCGCGTGGATATTCGGCGTATGCGGACGAGTCGCGTGATCGGCCGCCGCCACGAGCGGCAGAGCGAGCGCCGCGAACGCCGCTAGCACGAGAAGCGAGATTCTTTTCATCACCCCTCCCCCCTGACACGCGCGGGGGGTTTTGACACCCCTGCGCAGGACTCTTCGGGGGCATCCTCAAGAGTCCCAGCGCTGAAATCAATGTCGGGCTCCAGAATGCATCTGACGGACGAGCTGACCGCGGCGCTCTGATGATCGGCGGTATCGGGGGCGAACCGGCGCGTGGGTCGGCTGGCATCGCCAGCTTGTGCGGAGACGGTGGACGTATGCGGGCAGGCGACCGGGTCGACCCGCGGTCGCGGAGGAGATCCGTGAGCTCGTGCTGCGGCTTGCGCGTGAGAACCCGGGCTGGGGCTACCAGCGGATCGTCGGTGAACTCGCCGGTGTCGGCGTACGAGTCTCGGCAACGACGGTGGCCAAGATCCTGCGGCAAGCCGACGTCTCTCCGGCCGGCGCTCGCGCCCAGCTCAGCTGGCGCGACTTCCTGCGTGCCAACGCCGACTCGATCATCGCCTGCGACTTCTTCACGGTCGAGACGCTCTGGCTCGGACGCCTATGACGGATCGTTTTGCGTACCCGACACGTCTCCCCACAGGCAGACGCCCCTCTGCGATCGTCGGTTCGTCTTTATGGGTCCGCCAGCACCTCGCACAGCTGTGGGAATGGCCCGAGGTTGAACTGCCCCGCTTCGAAGACGATGTCGGGCTCCTCGTCCTCGGGGCCGCTGAAGAACAAGACGATCCTGTGCACGTCATTGCAAACGCACACGGGCCCTCGGGCGCCGCCGGAATGCTGGACGTCTCGTCAACGTGCACCACGGGGAAGTGTTCCGGCGGAATCGCCCTCGCGACAGCGCCGAGAGCAAGCGCCAAGACGCCGATGCTCCCGATTAGCAGCACAAGCTTGCGCATACAGCTCCTTTCAGCCGCCCCCCACGGCGTTGCCACAGAGACGCCAGTCGCCCGTTGACTGGACTGGGCGCTTGCCGCACCTCCTTTCGCCGCCGCTTGCGCCCCACTCTCCCCCTTTACGGCCGATCATTCAAGCGGCGGGGCATCGCCTGCTTGAGCGCATCGCCGCCGAGGACCCGCAGAGATCGACGTGCTCGCGATCGCGAAACGACACCGTTACCGCTATTCGCGCCAGGCCGCTCAGGTTGGGACGATGATGCGCCTTCGTCGGCCGGCCCCGGACCGAAAGCCGCTTCCGCAGGCAAGGGTCGCGCTATGGGCGCAGGGCCAGCACTGTCTGGCAAATGAGGAAGTAATACCTCCGAGTCGGTCGCTGGACTGCTTCCCGTCATCCGTCGATGGGTCGCATTCGTACCGCGCGAGCCGCCGTCGGCGATGGAGCCAGCGCGCGCCGACCCCTCCGCCGATCGAGGAGGGCCGGCCGACGTCTCAACCCTGGCCGCGCGCCCCGTCGTCTAGCTCGGGTTGACGTACATGAGCATGATGCCCATTACGTCGTCGGCGTCGTGGCTGCTGAAGTACCAGCTGTGGAGGCGGACCGTCTCGCCCGCCTGGACGATCGCGAGCGGGTCGCCGGAGCACGTCGACATGCTTAGGACCCGATGCACGTCCATCGGGTCGAGCGTCGCCTCGGACCGGCAGATCGACGCGCCGCCCTGGCTCTCGTTCGTCGCTTCAACCGCGATGCCGTGCCCATGGAGGTGGCCGGCCGCGAACGCCACCTTGCCGGGCACGTTGACCGTCCAGTCCCAGGTGTCGTGCTCCAAGACGCCGCCGGTGATCGAGTACTCGGAGTCGCCGCACTGGTCGATGTCCAGCCACACCGGCCGCACGCGCTTGACCGACTCCCACGACGGCCGGTACGCGAACGTGACCTGGAGATAGACGGTGATCGCCTCCGTCCGATGGTTCATCAGATCGACGAGCAGGTTCCACGAGTCGTACCAGCGGACGCGATAGCCGTAGCCGCCCGGGAAGGCGATGACGGTGCGCTCGTCGCCCGAGGCGAAGAAGCGCTCGCCGGCGAGGCCGAGCCAGGCGTTCCCGCAGGTCGCGTCGCGGTTCCACTGGCTCGTGAACAGCGCGTGGTGGAGCATCGCGCCGTTGTCCATCGTCGCCCGCGTCCCATCGGCATACACGAGGTCCGGCGTGAACGACGTGATGAAGCAGTCGAGGCAAGGCCGCTGAACGGCGAGCTTCACCGAAGTCGCCATCCCAGCTCCCATGTCGCTAGCCGCAGGAACCGTGTACGGCCCGTACCGAACGACCCTGGTGTACGTCGCCGCCGTCGCCGTGGGAGTCCACAACGCCCACAGCACAACGACGAGAACGGAAAACGCCGCAGACCGCTTCACCAGCGCGCTGATACCGCAGGCGCGCCGCGAACAAACATGGCGTGAATATCCCTCGACGCGCCCTGAAGGGTGTCAAGACGGCGTTCATTCAGGCTGCAGCTCTGTAGTACTCGTGGATCCCGGATCGGTACGGAGACGGTTCCGAAGCCGATCCTCTGCGGCAGGGGCGGCACTGCCGTGCTTGCCGCCTCAGGATGGCGCGTTCGTGGAGCCCGGCCGGCACAACCGGTGGCATCAGTGTGGCAAATCAGATCGGCCCGGAAGACGGGAAAACAAGCGACTCGCTTATCCGGTTAGCTCCGTCCGGTGCCTTTCGTAGCTTGGTGGGGTGCCGCGTCGGCAGTTTCCGCGTTCGGTGATCGAGTTTCAGCGCCGGTTTCCGGACGAGGAGGCGTGTCGCGCCTACCTGTTTGCGTCGCGCTGGCCGGATGGGTTCGTCTGTCCATCGTGCGGCGGTAGCGAGGTCGGCGACGAGCAACGCCGCCACCTGTGGCAGTGCAAGTCGTGCGGCCGGCAGAGCTCGGTGACGGCCGGGACGGTGATGCACAAGACGCACCTGCCGCTGACGCTGTGGTTTTGGGCCGCCTATCTGGTCGGCACCCACGGACCGGGCATCTCGGCGCTGCAGCTGCGCCGGCAGCTCGGGATCTCCCGCTACGAGACCGCCTGGACGGTCCTGCACAAGCTGCGCCGGGCGATGGTCGCACCCGAGCGCGAGCCCTTGACGGGCGAAGTCGAGGTCGACGAAGGATTCCTCGGCGGACGCGATACCGACCTGCGCGGCGGCCGCCAGCGGGACGGCAAGCCGCTGGTCGGCGTCGCCGTCGAGGTCCGCGGCAACGGCTCCGGGCGGCTGCGACTGCAGCTGCTCCCCGATGCCTCCGCAGCCTCACTGACCCCGTTCGTCCGCTCGAGCGTGGCCGCCGGCGCGACCGTTCACACCGACGGCTGGGCCGGCTACAGCGCTCTCAGCGCCGCCGGCTTCGACCACCAGCCGCACAAGCAGCGCGCCCGTTTCCCTGACCGCGAACGGGTGCTCCCACGCGCGCACCGCTCGCTCTCCAACCTCAAGACCTGGCTGGAAGCCACCCATCACGGCGTCTCGCCGAAGCACCTGCAGCTCTACCTCGACGAGTTCGTCTTCCGGCACAACCGACGCCGAACCCCACTGGCCGGCTTCCAGACACTGCTCGGTCTCGGCACCGCCCACAAGCCAAGCACCTACCACGACATCGTCGGTCGCTAAAAACCACCCGCGGAGCAAACCGGAACAAGCGAATCCGTTGCCGTGCGTTGCGACCCGTTCCCGAGCCGGGCAGTGAACACACCAGCCGGCACGGCTTTCGGAGCGATTGACCGAGCGACGACTTCGCACCAGATGTTGCCTCGTCGCCCGGCTACACCCGACCAGGAGAGCGCGCAGCATCCGCCGCGTGTTCGTTCGACGGTCGCGCGTTGCGCCGCGACAGAATCAAACGAGAGTGCCGGTGGGTCCGGCTCCGGTTACCGAGAGCCGGACCCAGGCGTGTGCTGCTTACTTACGGGGCGGCCGGTCCGGTTGGACGCACGATCCAGAGACCGCTGTTCACGTCGCTTACGAAGATGACGTTGTCCGAGGGCCGGATCGCCACTCCCCAGACGATAGGAATGCCGCTCGGGATGAAGCTGGGATCCTTCGAGGTGCCGCCGGCGGGCAGGAACCGCCCGACCTGCACCGGGTCGGCGGGTGTCGCTTGGTTCAATGGTGAGAGGTCGAGCGCGACGACGCCGTTCGAGTACCAAGACGCATACGAGCGGTTGCCGACGACCTCGTTGTTGTGGATCGCCCAGAAGCCGTTCGGCGCCGGTAGCGCATGCACGTTCGGCAGCGCGTCGAACTTCGCAACCTGATTGCCGCTGCTGGCATCGAAGACACGCAGGAAGCCCCATGATGGTTGTTGCGCCTGCAGTGTCGCCGAGCCGGCCGCGGCCATCCCCTGCGCGGTCGCGTCGTCGGTGAAGAGGACAGGAACATTGACTGGCTGGAAGTCGAAGAACTGTGGGCTCGTCGCCGTGGAGGTGAAGTCGTGGACGACGGCGATTGCCCCCGCGGCCGCTGCTGCCGCGTCCTGGTCACCCTGCAGGCAGAGCGGCGACTCGCCCGGGACCGGGTCGAAGAACGGAAACGGCGTGCGCGCGATCGCGATCTTGCCGGCAGTGTTCGCCGGATAGTCGGCGGCCGCACAGCCCTGGTTGGCGGCGACCACAACCGGCGCGGTCAAGCTGTGACCGGGCTGGAGCCAGAGCGCGGAGCCGCCGGGCGACTCGGACGCGATGCCGCTGCTCCCCGCGCCATAAAGGATGAAGGCCGGCGAACGCGGATCGAAGTCCTCATCGTTTTGGAGCAAGAAGTTCCGGCTGGTGCCGTGGTAGAAGGAAACCGAGTGGCCGTCGCCGTCGGCGCCGAGCGGGTAGTGGGTTTGCCCGACAAGCGTTGGGTTCGTGACGTCGCTGATGTCGAGCGTGAGCACGCCCAGATCCCAGTACGAGACGTAGGCCTTCGTTCCGTCGGCGCTCGCCCGCACGCTGTGGTCGAAAGAGGCGCCGAAGCTCCCTAGTCCGTAGAAAGGCCCAGGCGAAAGGCCGTGTGCACCCGCCCCCCACTGGCCGACCTGCACCGGGTTGCGCGGATCGGTCACGTCGACGATCCGGAAGTCGCCACCCGGTACCGGGTCGAACCACTCGGTGAACGGGGTCGCAAGCAGTGCATACACATGGCTTCCGCGCTGGAACAGGTCGAGCTCGTGCACGCCGCCGCCGCCGTGGGTGACGCCGAGGAAGCTGAGGTGCTTTGGGTAGTAGGGATCGGTGACGTCCCAGAAGTCGGGGCCGAACTGGGCCCCGTCGAGCGCTGGCTGGTCGCCACAGCGCTGCAAGCCGACGGCGAGCAGATCGCCCGTGAAGAACGGCGTTGAGACGTGCCGGACGACCATGTCCTCGGCGCTCGTCCCTGGCCGGGCGGCGAGCGCGCCGATCATCTTCGGCGCGGTCAGATCGGAGACATCGACGATCTTCACCCCACGGCCGGTGCAGGGAACCTCCCAGGTCCCGACGTAGGCGAAGTTGCCCTGCACCCAGACGTCGCCGTCCGTATCCCGATTTCCGAGATCGTTGTGGCCGAGGATCTGGAAGTTCGTCGCCGACGCGCCCGTCGTCGTCGACGGCGGCGCGTGGTTGGCGAGCCCGTACGCGCGCGCGCGATCATTCAACCTGTTCAGTGCGTTCTGCAGGCCGCCATAGCTGTTCGGCGGTGGCGGTGACGACGCCGCAGGCTGCGCGACGCACAGGAGTGCAATAGCCGCGAGCGCCGAAGAAGCCAGCCGTAGACGGCGACGAAGATCGCTGCCAATCATGCTCCCTCCCTCTCCCGGTCGTCCAGGTCCGACCCTACGCCCTCTCGTTGTCCCGGTCAACGCCGCCCCGGCCGCCTACGCGCCATATGAACGAGGGCCACTCGACGAACTTCTCCGCGCCCCCACCAAAGCAGGTGTGCCGCGCTTCGCCGAAGCCGTCCGCGTGCAGCGCTAGCCTCGATTGCCCGATGCCTCAGCCGCCAGAGCAGAGGATGAACCGTCAAACTTGCCCCGCAGCGGACACTCGCCGATCACCATCGTGGGCTGCGCGCACCGGCTCTCTTGGGGCGAGGTTTTGGGGACAGGTTCGAGGATTTGCGAGGCGGCTCAGGGCCCTTCAAGGAAAGGGTGCTGCTGGCGGAGAAACCAGCCGAATTCCTGGTAAGGAGGGGGTCGACGGTTCGAGTCCGTCAGAGGGCTCTGCAAAAGCGCCAACGCCTCGAAACCCTGTTGCGGCGTCAGGTCACGACGGAGCTCGTGCAGCAGCTCCTAGCGTAGCTCCTCAAGCTCGGCGTCGGCCATCTACTTCACGCGCTCGATCCGCTCGGATTCGCGGTCGTAGCGCCAGCGCAAATCGTTCGGGCCGTTGAAGAAAGAGTCGGGCAGCGGCACCGCCTCCTCGCTGATCGCGGGGATAACCTCGACCCAGCACTCGTCCTCCGGAACGTCCGCCTCGTCCCGGAAGTCGAAGAAGTCTGACGACCGGCGGTGCAGCATCACGACCGCGCTGATGTACTTGCCGACGACGCGGATCTGGCCGTTGCGCCCGACGACGCGCTTGTACTCGGGCGGGTCGGGAAAGTCCGGCAAAGGCGGTCCCTCCCCGGTCCAGACGGTGAAGACGAGCGTGTCGTCGCCGTAGAGGGCGAAGATGACCTGCTGGCCCGAAAGGTCAACATGGAACCCGCGCGGGTTCGCGAGCACGACGACGAGCGGCAGTCCACGTCCCTTCAACGGGCGCAGCTGACCGGCAGCCTGCTTCACCGCGCCGCGAACCGGCTTGTGCTCGTCGATGAAGCCGCCCTGCCCAGTCTCGCGCATCCACCCGATCGGATCCTTGTCGAACTGCTTCACCTCGCAGACCGCGCTCAGACCGTCGCGGTGGATCAGCCGATCGGGACGCTTCGGAATGCCAAGGTCCGGCTCGGGTTCCCACGTGTAGCCGTGCACGCGCAGGTACGTGTCGAACCAGACCTCGGAAGTGGTCGGCCGCTTCGTGCCTACGAGCTTGTCGGTCATCGCGCAACCACGGTAGCGGCGGATCAGGACACTGAAACCAGTCGATCGCGATCGTCGAACTACGCAAGCTCGGGATCGACCTGTGGCACGCCGCCAGAAACGCCGAAGCCCGCCGACCTTTCGGTCACCGGGCTTCGACGACGACACGCTCTCACCCCCGGCCTGGGCCTGTCAAGCCGGAAGGTTGCCTGAGTCGTTAGACGAGCTGGCGTCGGCGGCGTGATTGGAAGACGCCTTTACGATGCGGGGACATCGAAGGGACTTGGCCCTCCGGCATCTCTCGCCGGCAGCGGAGGTCGGAGGGCGAGAGCAAAGCGCCGGCTATACCTGTAGCGGCCGGCTCCACTCGTCCGGACTCCCCTTGCCGACTCAATCACTTCGATAGGGTCGGGTTGACTTTTCACCCGACCGGAGGGGAGTTCGTCATGGCCTCAATTTCCGAGCGGGAGAACCGGGAGATCGAGGCGGCCAACGCCTCTGGTAACACCCCGGTCGTCTTGATCCACGGCCTCTGGCTGCTGCCGAGCAGCTGGGCCAACTGGGCGGACTTCTTCAAGCAGGCCGGCTACGCGCCGCTGACGCCGGACTGGCCAGACGATCCGGAAACGGTTGAAGGCGCCCGGGCGGAGCCGGAAGTCCTCGCCAAGAAGACCTTGAAGCAGGTCGCCGATCACACCGCCGAGATCATCAATGCCTTGGACAAGAAACCGGCGGTGATGGGGCACTCGACCGGGGGCTTGCTGGCGCAGATGCTCGCAGGCCGGGGCCTCTCGGCGGCTACGGTGGCGATCGACCCCGGGGTCTTCCGCGGCGTTCTGCCTCTGCCGGCCTCGGTGCTCAGGGGGGTCGGCCCGTTCCTGGTCAACCCGCTCACGCGCGGCCGCGCGATCACGCTCACGTTCGACCAGTTCAAGTACGGCTGGGCGAACGCGCTGGACGAGAAGGAGGCGAAGGAGCTCTACGACAGGTTCCACGTCGCCGGCTCCGGGATCTCTCTCGTGCAGATGGGCAACGCCAACCTCAACCCGTGGACAGAGGCGAAGGTGAACACGAAGAACCCCGACCGCGGTCCCCTGCTGATCATCGAGGGCGAGAAGGACCACACGGTGCCGTGGGCGATCGCGAATGCCGCCTACAAGCGGCAGAGGCGCAATCCCGGCGTGACGGAGATCGTGAAGATGCCGAACCGAGGCCACTCCCTCACGATCGACCACGGCTGGCGCGAGGTCGCGCAGACGGCGCTCGACTTCGTCAAGCGGTTCGCGTAAGCGGTCCTGGGTGCGACGAGGACAGCTCAGTCCCGCCATCCGACCGTCTTGTGCTGGCGCGCGAAGAGACGGATCGGTTCGGGTGCGAGGCCTACCGTGGCTTCCCCGGCTCCACAGCCGGAGCTCTATTCCCGGGAAGCGAGCTCGTCGAGCCGCAGCACGAGTTCCTCGATCTCGGCTGAGCGCGCTTCAGCGACGTTTCGTTCCGTCGCGATGACGCGGAAGCCGCACTTCTCGAGGACGCGGCGGGACGCGACGTTGTCGGACGCGACGCGGGCGTGGAGCGGCCGCGAGCGATCAACGGCCAAGAACGCATTGAGGGCATCGGTTGCGATCCCTTTGCCCCAGTAGGAGCGGCCGATCCAGTACGTCACCTCGCGCTCACCGGGCTCCCCCCAGGACCCAATTGTTCCGGCAACCTCGTCGTCGACGACGATGACCCTGGTGAGCACCGTCTCGTCGGCTCGTAGCCTCGACCAGCGGCGCTCGAATGCGTCCCGGTCCATGTGGTCGGGCGCTGTAAAGGCGGCCATGTGTGCGGCGACCGGATCCGCCCACTGTTCGAACAGCAGCGGCAGATCCTTGTCCCGTACCTCCCGCAACGTGAGCCCCATTCAGACCGAGTCTCGCCGATCGCAGAGCATCGTCGGTTGGGTCGATCTACACCAGTGGGCGTCCACACGAGGTCCGCAAGGCTGAGGACGAACATACCTCCGACGGCTCCGTCCGCTGCTCGACCTGCGGTCGAGCTCGTGCTGCCCGCGCACGGCGAGCCACGGACCGCGCGGCGCTCGAGCGCGTGCTTTCCTGAGCGGCGCGGTCGATTCCTGCAGCTCAGGCGACTCGCGTGGGCCAGTGTCCGGGAATGTCCCCTGCTGGAGCGGAGCGTCCGCTATGGCGCCCGGCGATTTGCCTGGCGCTCAAGCC
>Ga0137368_10001311_pt1 | contig 26156 bp, 27 predicted proteins | sample SagtaG_13_FD_104917 | JGI IMG/M metagenome (GOLD analysis project Ga0137368, IMG submission 104917) | Vadose zone soil microbial communities from Sagehorn Ranch, Mendocino, California, USA - Sage1_L_100_16 metaG | ecosystem: Environmental > Terrestrial > Soil > Vadose zone | place: USA...
AGAAGCCGCCGAAGACGACGGTGTGCGGCGCGCCGAGCCGCGCGCAGGCGAGCATCGCCACGGGCAGCTCCGGGACCATGCCCATGTAGATCCCGACCGGCGTCCCCTTGCCGACGCCGACGCTCTTGAGCGCGGTGGCGAGCCTCACGACCTCGCGCTGGAGGTCGGAGAAGGTGATCGTCCTCCGCTCGCCCTCGGGCTCCCCCTCCCAGTGGTAGGCGACGTTCGAGCCGTGGCCCGACTCGACGTGACGGTCGACGCAGTTGAAGCAGACGTTGAGCTTGCCGCCGACGTACCACTTCGCGTAGGGCGCCTCCCACTCGAGGAGGTCGGTGAAGGGCTCGAACCAGGTCACCCGCTCGCGCCCCTCGGTCTCCCAGAACTCCTCGAAGTCACGGTCGTAGATCTCAGGCCGCGCGTTCGCCTTCGCGGCGAAGTCCGCGGGAGGCGGATACCGCCGTTCCTCGAGGAACATCGTCTCTATGGCGGCTCCGCGCGTGACTTCCGAGCTCAAGGCGCCAGGTCGTACGGGAAGTCCGTGAGGTTCTCGGCTCCGTCCTCGGTGACGAGAACGATGTCCTCGAGGCGACAGCCGCCGTAGCCCGCCCGGTACAGCCCCGGCTCGAGCGTGACGACGTCGCCGGCGACGAGCTCGCTGGCGCCGCCTCTCGAGAGTGTCGGCGCCTCGTGCACCTCCAGCCCGACCCCGTGCCCGAGCCCGTGGACGAAACCGCTCGCCAGCACCTCGCCCGGCGGCTTCGAGAGCGTCGTCTTCTGGCCGTGCTCCTCGAAGAGCTCGCAGACGAGGGTGTAGACGTCCACTCCGGGGACACCTGGCTTCGTCGCCTCGAGCGAGCGGTCGAGGGCCTCCTTGACGAGGCGGTGGTACTCCACGAGCTCATCCGAAGGGGTGCCGACCACGTAGGTCCGGGTCATGTCCGCGTAGCAGCCGGACTCGGGATCCTTCGGCCAGAGATCGATCACGACCGGCTCGTCGGGCGCAATCTCGCCGAAGCCGAGCTCGTGACCGATCGCGGTCTGGGCGCCGTGCGAGACGATGAAGTCGTCGCTCGTCGTGCCTTGCTCCGTGAAGACGCGGCGGATCTTGGCCTTGATCAGCTCGGCGGTGAGCGGATCGCCGTCGACGGTCAGGCTCCCGTTGGAGCGCTCGGCCCGGCCGAGGATCTCCTTCGCAGCCGCCATTCCCGCTTCGGCGGCCTTCTGGGCTCGGCGGATTCCCTCGAGCTCATTCGCGGTCTTGACGCGCCGGCGCTCGGCGAAGAAGTCGTAGTCCGGATGAAGGGTGATCCCGTTCGCGCGCAGATGGTCGGCGGCGAGGGCCGGGAACGAGCGCGGCACGGTCGCCTGCTCGATTCCCAGCTCGCGGCACGCGTTGAGGTTGAGATGCGTCCACACGATCTCCTCCCGGGGGAGGCCTTGCTCGAGCAGCTCGTCGTAGCCGAACTCCTCCCAGGCATGCGCCTCGATCCCGATCTCCGCGAGCCGCGCGACCTCGAACGCGGTCGAGACCGAGAAGCGCTGCCCATCCTTCTCCGCGTACAGGAACGGGTCGGGGACGAGGATCGGAACCTCGTGACGCATCTCGGGCGAGATCACGGAGTCGGCGAAGATGAGGACGTCGGCCACGCGGCGGCATCCTACCCTCCTCTGCATAGACTGACGCTTCGTGGACGACGCGTACGAGCGCGCCCAGGCGCTGATGGCGGGCTACGAGGAGGAGCTTCGACGTCAGCTGCCCGAAGACTCGGAGATCTTCGACGCCCATGTCCACCTCGGCCATGACATCGACGGTCAGCAGGGCGTCTACGACGAGCTGATCGGCATCCTCGACCGCTATGGGATCTCCAAGGCATTCATGTTCTGCATGGACGAGACCGACCGGCATCCGGGCTTTCGCGCGCCGAACGACCGCACGCTCGAGCACGCGAGACGATCGGCGGGACGGCTGATCCCCTTCGTTCGCCTCGACCTCGCGGAGAAGCCGATCGAAGAGGCGGAGCGGTGTCTCGACCTCGGCGCGCGCGGCATCAAGTTGCATCCGCGGGCCCAGCGCTTCCTGTTGAACGACGAACGGCTGGGGCCGGTCTTCGCGCTCGCCGCCGAGCGGAAAGTGCCGATCCTCATTCACGGCGGCCGCGGCCTGCCGCCCATCGCCGACCATCTCGCCCGGCTCGTCGACAGCTATCCAGAGGCGCAGCTGATCATCGCCCACGGGGGCATCGCCGACCTCGCCGCGCTGGCGACCCGGTTCGCGGGCAAAGCCGGCGTCTTCTTCGACACCTCGGTCTGGAGCCCCGTCGACCTGCTCGACTTCTTCCATCGGGTCTCGCCCGAGCAAGTGCTCTACGCGTCGGACTATCCCTACGGGCGGCAGCCGGGCTCGCTCCTGATCGCGGTTCGCACCGCGAAGGTCGCCGGTCTGGACGAGGCGCAGCTCCGAAACATGCTCGCGGTCAGCGCGCAGCGGATCGCCGCCGGCGAAGAGCCCCTCGAGCCGACGCCGCCCAGGGGCAGCGACACCTTCGCGCAGCCGATGGCGCTGGCGCGCATCCATCAGTACCTCTCGATGGCGACCCCGCTGCTCTGGACGTGGCAGCCGGACACGGTCGGCGTCGTCGGGCTCGCGCTCAACGCCTCTGCTGAGCACAACGGCCAGGGCGGCGACCTCGAGCGGATCCGCGAGCTGCTCACCGCCGCCGAAGAGACCTGGCGCCGGCTCCCCGACGTCCCCGAGAAGGATCGGATGCTCGCGCGTCGCACGACCTTCGGGCTCATCCATCTCGCCGACATCCTCGCGGTAACTTCAGGCGTCGAGGATTGAATCCATGTGCATCGACCGGTCACATCAGACGGGCCCACGGGCAAAGCCCGTAAGCCCTGACGGCGGCACCGCAAGCGGTGCCTCGGCGGGCGCTGATGATTGAGCTGCGACTCAACGGCGGCTCGTACGAGGTCGAAGCGCCAGTGGGCACGACGCTCGCCGACGCGCTACGCGACGATCTCGGCCTGACCGGGACGAAGATCGCCTGCGCGAAGGGCCATTGCGGCGCCTGCACGGTGCTGCTCGACGGCGTCCCGGTCTACTCGTGCATCACGCTCGTGCACACCGTCGGCGAGCGCGAGGTGACGACTATCGAAGGGCTGCGCGAGCACCCGCTGGTCGACGCCTTCGTCCGTTCCGACGCCCTCCAGTGCGGCTTCTGCACGCCGGGTCAGATCGTCGCCGCCTCCGCACTCGTGGAGAGCAATCCGCACCCGAGCTCGGAGGAGATCCGCCACGGCATGGCGGGCAATCTCTGCCGCTGCGGCACCTATCCCAAGATCGAGGAGGCCATCGCCACGTGGCAAGACTGATCCGCACCGAGAAGGAAGTCGAAGGCCGTTACGAGGACGTCTGGCTCGTCGTCGAGGAGGACGCGCTCGACCCGTGGCCGGCCGGCCCGCGCGAGATCGTCGGCCGCCCCGCGCCACGCGTCACGGGGCTCATGCGCGCCCGCGGCGAGGCCCGCTATACCGCGGACCTGCGGTTGCCGGGCATGCTCCACACGGCCGTCCTCCGGTCCCCGCACGCGCGCGCGCGCGTGAAGAAGATCTCCTTCGAGCGTGCGCTCGGCGCGCCGGGGGTGCGCGCGGCGATCGGCCCGGGCGACGCGCACGTGCTCACCGACGAGCCCGGCTTCCAGGGCGAGGCCGTCGCCGCGGTCGCCGCCGACTCCTTCGCCCGGGCGCGCGCCGCGCTCCGCCTCGTCGAGGTCGAATGGGAAATGCTGGAGCCGCTGCTCGACCCGGACGAAGCGGTTCGCCGAGGCCTGCTCGTCGGCGAGGCGAGCCGCTACGAGCGCGGAGACGTCGACAAGTCGCTCGCCGAGGCCGACGTCGTCGTCGAGGCCGAGTTCCGCACGCAGACAGTTCTCCACAACGCGTTCGAGACGCACCAGTCGATCTGCGAGTGGCGCGGCGACGCGCTCGACGTCTACATCTCGACCCAGTTCATCTGGGGCATCCGAGACGAGGTCGCGTCGCAGCTCGGGCTGCCGCCGGACAGGGTGCGGGTCGTCTGCGAGTTCATGGGCGGCGGCTTCGGCGCGAAGAACGGAGCGGGCGACCACACCTTCATCGCGGCCGAGCTCGCGCGCCGGACGGGACGGCCGGTCCGCTGCATGCTCACCAGGCGCGAGGAGAGCCTCGCCACGGGCAACCGGAACGCGACCATCCAGCGGCTGACCGCGGGGGCCCGCGCCGACGGAACGCTCGTCGCCCTCGCCGGCGAGTACGTGAACGCCACCGGCTGGGGCGGGTGGTCGGCGCCGACCGATGGGCCGATGCGGATGCTCTACGACTGCGAGAACGTCCGGACGACGCTCTCGCCGGCGAAGCTCAACACCCCGCCCATGCGCGCGTTCCGCGCCCCGGGCTTCGTGGAGGGGACCTTCGGACTCGAGTGCCTGCTCGACGAGCTCGCCGCGAGGCTCGACCTCGACCCGCTGGAGATCCGCCGTCGCAACTACGCCGACGTCACCGGCGACCGGCCGTACTCCTCGAAGAACCTGATGGAGTGCTACCGCCGCGCCGAGTCGCACTGGCAGCGGCGCGAAGCGGTGCGCGCCCGCAGCGAGGGCCCGTGGAAGCGCGGCGTCGGCCTCGCCAGCCAGGTCTGGTACGGCGGCGGCGGCCCACCCTCGTACGCGTGGGTGCGCGTCGGCTCGGACGGGCGCGCGACCGTCATCACGGCGATGCAGGACATCGGCACCGGCACGGCGACGGCGATGACCCAGATCGCGGCCGAGGAGCTCGGGCTGCCGCTCGACCGGGTCGATCTCGTCCTCGGCGACTCTGCGCGCGGCCCGTACGCCTCGATCTCCGCGGGCTCGTCGACGACGCCGTCGATGGGGCCGGCTGTGCGCTCCGCGGCCGCCGACGCCGCCCGGCAGATCGTCGAGATCGCGGCCCAGCGCTACGACAAGGAGGAACGCGTCCTCTCGCTCCAGGGCGGCAAGATCGTCTCCGCGGATGGCGGATCGTGGCCGCTCGAAGAGGTCGTCGGCCTGCTCGAGGACGCGCAGATCCTCGGCAAGGGGGCGCGCGGACCGAATCCGACGGGAATGCAGGTGCTCACGTTCGGCGTCCAGGTGGCTGAGGTCGCTGTCGACGTCGAGACCGGCGAGATCCGCGTCGAGCGCGTGGCCGCAATCCACGACGTCGGCCGCGTGATCAATCCCCTGGGCGCGTCGAGCCAGGTCGAGGGCGGGATCATCCAGGGAATCGGGCACACGCTCTCCGAGGACCGGCTGCTCGACCCCGAGAGCGGGACCGTCCTCACCCAGACGCTCGACGCCTACAAGCTGCCGACGAGCGCGGATGTCCCGGAGATCGTGACCGAGCTGCTCGACATCCCCGACGAGCACCTGACGAACCTCGGCTCGAAGGGGCTCGGCGAGCCGCCGATCGTCCCGGTCGCCGCCGCGATCGCCAACGCGATCCGCGACGCGACCGGCGCCGACGTCCGCTCGCTCCCGATCACGCGCGAGGAGATGCTGAGGGCGCTGCGCGAGGCGGCGGAGAAGCGGAAGGAGGAACGTGGAGCTCCTGCGGCCGTCTAGCGTCCAAGAGGTCACCGCCCTCGAACCAAGTAACACTGTGTTACTTGCGGGGGGAACGGAGGTCGTGCCGCTCCTGCGTGACGGGATCCTCGCCGCGGACACGCTCGTCGATGTCCGCGAAATCGTCCCGCGCGGGATCGACGGCACTCGCATCGGAGCCGGTACGACGCTGAGCGAGCTCGAGCTCGACCCGGAAGTGCCGCAGGCGCTGCGCGAGGCCTGTCGCCTCGCCGCGAGCCCCCAGCTGCGCAACATGAGCTCGGTCGGCGGCAACCTCCTCCAGGCGACTCGCTGCTGGTACTGGAGGCTCAAGTTCCCCTGCCGCCTGCACGGAGGCGATCGCTGCCACGCGCGTGAAGGCGAGCATCGGGAGCACGCGATCTTCGGCAACGAGTTCTGCGCGTCGGCTCATCCTTCCGACATCGCCGCCGCACTGATCGCCCTCCGTGCGATGCTGCGTACGACGAGCCGCGAACTCCCCCTCGAGGAGCTGTACAGACTGCCCACCGACGACGATCGCGACGTGACGACGCTCGAGCCCGGCGAGCTGATCCTGGAGCTCGACGTGCCGCAACCCGAGGCGAGCAGGTACCTGAAGGCAATGGACCGCCGCCGCTGGTCGTTCCCGCTCGTCGGCGTCGCCGCGGCGCGCTTCGGCGGGGAAACGAGGCTCGCGCTGGCCGGCGTCGCGCCGATCCCCTGGGTCCTCGACTCCCCGGAGGCGTTGGACGGAGCGACCCCGCTCCCGGGCACTGCGTACAAGGTCGAGATCGCGCGCGCTCTCGTCCGCCGAGCACTGGAAGAGGTCCAGTGAGACTCCTCCCGCTGCTTCTTGCTGCCGCCTTCCTGCTTATAGGCTGCGGAGGCGGCGGAGGCAGCAAAGACTCTGGAGGCAGCGCCGGGAAGGAGACCATGGACTGCACGATCACAGGGGACAAGTCGAAGGCCGACCTGGCCGACCTCGACCCGAGCAAGACGTACACCATCGCCGTCAAGACGAACAAGGGCAGCTTCACGATCGAGCTCGACCAGAAGGTCTCACCGTGCACGACCGCGTCGATCGCCGGCCTCACGAAGAAGGGATTCTTCGACGGGCTGACCTTCCACCGGATCGTGCCGGGCTTCGTGATCCAGGGCGGCGACCCGGCCGGTAACGGGAGCGGCGGCCCGGGCTACCAGACGCTGGACAAGCCTCCGCCGGACACTCGCTACGTCACAGGCGTCGTCGCCATGGCCAAGACGCAGAACGATCCGGCGGGCACCTCCGGGAGCCAGTTCTTCGTCGTCACCGGCGACGACGTCGGCCTCCCGCCGGACTACGCCGTCCTCGGCAAGGTCGTCGACGGCCTCGACGTCGTCGAGAAGATCGACCGCCTCGGCGACGTGAGCGATCCGGCCGGAACGCCGACCAAGCGCGTCGAGATCGAGAGCATGAAGCTCCAGACCGGCTGAGGCTCGACGGCCACGACGATCTCGGCAGTCGTCCTGGCCGCGGGCGGCTCGACGCGTTTCGGCCGCCCGAAGCAGGCGCTCCTGCTCGAGCCCGTGCTCGAGCGCGTTCGCCAGAGCATCGTCGAGGAGATCGTCGTCGTCCTCGGCGCGCATGAGATCGAGGCCTCGGCTCCCACCGTCCGCTGCCCGGAGTGGCAGCGAGGCCCGGGCGTGTCGCTGCGCTGCGGGCTCGCAGCGTTGCCGCCGGAGACCGAGGCCGCGGTCGTCGTCCTCGCCGATGGCCCTGAGCTCTCGCCGCATGCGATCGACCGCGTCGTCGAGGTCTGGCACGAGAGCGCCGCCGAGGTCGTGGCGGCCACCTACGGCGGGAATCGGAGCCACCCGGTGCTGCTCGCGCGCTCGACCTGGGAGCGGATTCCTGACGAGGGCGCCCGCGGCCTTCCCGCCGTCCTCGTCCCGTGCGACGACCTCGGAGCTCCGGGAGACATCGACGTTCCCGACGACCTTCCGGAGAGGTTCGAGCCGCCCGCCGCCGAATGACGGCGTTCATGGGAGTTGTGCCCATCCTCGAGACGAGAACGGGAGCGCCGCCGCTCGCCGCCGCGCGACTACGGCGCCAGCTGACGGTCGAAGCCGCCGCCCGGATTGCTCGGCTCACCCCCGAGGAGGTGACCTGGCTGGAGGAGGGCAGGCTGTACCGCTTCCCGTCCAGTGACGACGCCCTCGTCGCCGTGCTGCTCTACGCCACGGGGCTCGGGGTCGGGCGGCAGGAGGCAAGGCGGATGGCGGGCTTGCCTCTGGTCACGATGCCGAACGCCCGGACGATTCGCCGCGTCGCCGGTGCTGCCGTCGGGGTCGTCGCAGTCGTAGCGGTCGCCGTGGCCTTCGTCGTCCCGCGGGTCCTCGACCGCACCCGGGCTCCGGCAGCGTCAGGCGCGGGGCCGGCCCTGCCGCCCACGTGGCGCGTCACCGTCGACGTCTTCAACGGCAACGGGGACATGAACTACACGCGAACGGTCGCCAGCCGGATCGGAGCCTTCGCCTACCGGATCAGGCGGGTCACGCGCGCCGACCGCTTCGACTATCCGCAGACCGCCGTCTATTTCCACTCAGGCGGCGAGCGCCTCGCGGAGCGCCTCGCCCGCCAGCTCGGCGTCAGCGCGCGGCCCCTGCCCGGAAGCGGAGATCCGCGGCGACTCGTCGTCGTCGTCGGTCCGCCGCGGATTTAACGGACGCCACTCACGCGCCTCGAGTTGCGAATCTTCATCCGTGCGAATTGCAGCCGGACTCGCCAGCCTATTCGTCGCCTTCGGATTCACAGCCGGCCTCCGAACAGGGCCGAGCTTCCTCGTACAGTCGGACGTCCGCATCGGATCCTTTGCGGTCAAGCGAGACGGAACTCTCAAAGGGGTTGAACGAGCCTTTGGCCCCCCTCGCGCCATTAAGCACACCCAGATGGGATGCCGCGGGGCGTGGACGAACTACGGCCTGACGGTCGACTTCTACAACCTTGGCGGCCAAGATCCCTGCAGCCCCAGGTACGGCTACTTCTTCCGCGCGATCATGCGCGGAGCGCGGTGGCACACGCCACGGGGCCTGCACGTTGGCGATTCCGTGCGCTCACTTCAACGGCAATATCCCCGCGCTCGTTTCCACCGTGGCCTCCGCGACGCCTGGCCCCCGGGGTGGTGGCTGGTGACCCGATACTCTCGTGTCGGGACGGGCGGCTTCTATCCCGGGCTCATGGCCACGACTCGGAACGGCGCCGTCAATGCTCTTTACGTCCGCTTCGCGGCCGGCGGAGACTGACTAGAGCTCGAGCCGAAGCTCAGACAGCTTCTGCTTTCGCACGGGGGAACCCCTGGTTCCCCCGTGAGCCCCCTCCTTGCGGGCGGCCTCGGTGGGCTCATGTCCCAGAAGCCGGCCCAGGCTGCCGCGCTTCTGAAGTTCTTGGCGTAGTGAGCCTCCCGCCGGGCGGAGCCCGGCTCCGGCGGCCATTCGCACTGATCTCCGCGAGGCGGCCGGTCCTGTCTACAGCTCTAGCCGGAGCTCGGACAGCTTCTGCTTGAGCGCCGGCTCCATTGGCTCGACGACCGCCTGGCGAACGAGGCGGCGCAGGCCCTCCTCGAACCGGTACCGCTTGCGGCAGTACGAGCAGCCGTCGAGATGACGCTCCGCCTCCAACCGCTCCGCGTCGGTCAGCTCGCGGTCGAGATAGGGCTGAAGGACCTCCTCGCACCATTCACAGGGATCGACCGCCGTCATGCCGAGTCCACCGCCAAATCCGCCAACTCCTTCTTCAGGATACGCCGCCCACGATGAAGCCTGGACATGACGGTGCCGATCGGGATGTCGAGGATCTGCGCCGCCTCCGCATAGCTGAAGTCCCCGATGTCGACGAGAACGACCACGTCGCGGAAGTCGTGCGGAACGGTCGAGAGCGCCTCGGCCACGTTGTCCTGCGAGAGCCGCTCGAGCACATGCTCCTCCTCGGTCTCGCCGGAAGCCGCCGCGAGCTGGTTGTAGAGGAAGTAGTCGCTCTCCTCGAGCGGCTGCTGGTCGGGCGTGCGCTGGGCGCGCCGCCCGCGATCGATGTTCAGGTTCGTGAGGATTCGCAGCAGCCACGCGCGAAGGTTCGTCCCGGGCGTGAACGAACGCCAGCTGCGGAAGGCTCTCGCGTACGTCTCCTGCATCAGGTCCTCCGCCTCCTCTTTGGAGCGGGCGAGGCCTCGGGCCACGCGATAGACCTGATCTGCAAGCGCAAGAGCCTCCTCCTCGAAGCGGACACGGTCTCGCGCGTCCTCTGCGAGCCTCCGGGCCTCGTTTGACGAGGTCTCGCTCACCCGGCGACCCTAGCAACCACAAACGCATGCGGACGTAGGCTTATTCCGCCCTGCTTGGCGATCGCCGTCGCCGGATATCCCGCTCCTTCAGCTGCGAACGAGGACGGATGGACGGCTACCAGATCGTAGCGCCTGACGAATCGCAACCGGGCTACCGACGTCGTACGAAAATGTCCGCGGCGTGGTTCGTATCGCGCACGACCAAGTTGGACGCGAAGGAGTAGAACGCCACGTAGCGGCCGTCGGCGCTGATGGCAGGGTCGGTGCTGAGACCGTTGCCCTGTGCGCCGTCAAGGGAAATGTCGGTCGTGACCCCGCTTCGGAGGTCGTGGACGAAGACATCCCACTGCCCATTTGCATCGCCCGTCAGGGGTGCTTTCGAGGCGAAGGCGACGAACCGTCCAGTCGCGCTGAGCCAAGGCTCGCCGCTGAGCCCGTCGCCCTGACTCCCGCCGAAGCCGACACTGACCCGGGTCGTCCGGCCGGAGCGGCTGTCGTGCAGGAAGACGTCCCAAGCGTCGTTCGTGTCCCCGGCAACGAGATTCGTGGCCGACGACCAGAACGACACCAGGTGCCCGTCGGCACTCAGCACGGGATCGCAGCCGCAGCCGGTCACCCCGCAACCACTTGCCTGCATGCCCCGGGAGTCGACACTGACCCGGGTCGTACGGCCGCTCCTCCGATCGTGGACGAAGATGTCGCCGACCCGGTTCGTGTCGTGCCGGACCAGGTTCGAGGCGTCGGAGCGGAAGGCGACGAAGCGGCCGTTGGCATTGAGCGACGGGTCGCGGCTTCGACCGTTCGATTGACCGCCGCGAAAGCGGATGCTGGCGCGGGTCGTCTCGTGGGTGAGGAGGTCGTGCACGAAGATGTCGCCGGTGTCGTTCGTGTCGTGCGGGACGAGGTTCGACGCGTCTGAGCGGAAGGCGACAAATCGGCCATTGGCACTGAGGGCCGGCGCTCGGCTGGGAGCGTTCGCGTGCTTCCCGGCGCTCGAGATGCTGATGAGCGTCGTCGTACGGTCAGAGCGATTGCGCACGAAGATGTCGCTGCGGTCGTTCCTGTCGCCCTCGACCAGGTTCGAGGCCTTCGACCAGAAGGCGACGAGCCGCCCATCAGCGCTGATCGCGGCTCCGCCGCTGTCACCATTCCCCTCGGAGCCGTCGCCGGCCACGCTGACCCGCGTCGTTCTTCCGTTCCGGCGATCCCGCACGAAGACGTCCTGAGCTCGATTCTCGTCACCCTGCACGAGGTTCGAAGCCTTGGAGCGAAACACGACGAATCCGCCGTCGGCGCTGAGGACCGGGCCGAGGCTGTTCCCGTTCGGCTGATGCTCCGCACTGCTGACGCTTATTCGACGAATCGCCCGTGATCCGGCGCTTGCCGAGGTCGCGACGACCAGCACGACAGCCACGCCGATCGTCAGGGCCCGAGCGGCCAGGCTCGCCGTAATGGCGGGCCGAGGCAACCTGCGTTAACCCAGCTCTAGGGGAGGAAAGCCTCTTCGCGCCAAGGCTGCGACGAGCGTCTCGCGGCTCGTTTGCTCCTCGTCCCAGGAGAGCGTGACCTGGCCCATGAGGTTCGCATTCGCGAACTCGAGGCCCTCCTGCCCACGGAGCGCCTCGGCGAGCCGGAGGACACAGCGCTCGCAGCGGATACCGCTGACCTGCAGGGTCTCGGTCTGAACAGCCACTCAGGGGGAGGTTAGCGTCCGCTCGCAGAGATCGGCGCAGACTGCTTCGAGCCCCTCGGAGCGGCCGACCTCGAGCTGGCGGTCGGCTTCGGTGCGGCTCGTGTCGAGCAGGCCCGCTTCTCCGACCAGCTCGAACAGCTCGTCCGCCAGCTCGGAGGCGCGTGCCGTGCGCGACCCATCCGGATGGACGAGCTCACCCGCGAGCCCGAAGCGCGACGCCGCCCATCGATTCTGATCGTAGAGCCCGCGTGCGGCGGGGTCGTACTCTCGCGGCGGCTCCTCCAGCACCGCCTCGCAGAGTCCCCTGAGCAGAGCCACGAACCCGGTCGTTCGCTCCGGGGCGGTCGGCTGGTCGGGCATCCGGATCTCGAGCGTCCCGAAGCTCGGATGCGGACGGATGTCCCACCAAAAGCGCGTGTACTCGTCGGCGAGTCCGAGCCCGATGAAGCGCTCGACGAACTCCTCCCACTCCCGGTAGGAGCGAAAGGCCGGCGGCGCGCCGCTCCGCGGGAGCTGCGCCAGCACCTCCGCGCGATTCGACATGAGGCCGGTCTCCTCGCCTGCGATGTACGGAGAGTTGACCGAGAGAGCGAGGACGACGGGAAGCCAGGGGAGGACTCCCTCGAGCGCGTGGAAGCATGCGTCGCCGCTCTCCATGCCGATGTGGACGTGGAGGCCGTTGACTCCCTGCCGGCGCGCCGAGATGCCCGCGTACTCGACGAACTCCGCGTAGCGCGGCTCGTCGGCGATCTCCTGCTCGTCGGGGCGGCTGATCGGATGGCTGCCCGAGGCGGCCAGACGCAGGTCGCGCTCCTTGGCCAGCTCGGCCGCGCTCAGGCGAAGCCCGGCGAGGGTCTCTCCGGCCTGCTCGGGCGACTTGCAGATCCCGGTGTTCAGCTCGAGCGCCGAGGCGAAGAGCTCGCTCTTCAGCGTGCCCGGCAGTCCCGCCTCCTTGCTCGCCGCGAACAGCTCCGCCGCCTTCGGAGCGAGCAGGAGCGACTCGGCGTCGAGCACCATCAGCTCCTCCTCGACCCCCACCGAGAAGGGGCCCGTCTCGCCGAAATGGGCCTCGATCACCCCGGCAGTTTGTCAGTGCGGGCTAGACATACTCCTCAGCCGGGAGATGCGGCCGGTGCTCGACCAGCTCGTCACTGGTATCAGGCAGGAACCAGCGTTCCGCGATCGCGGTCGGCACGATCGCCGACAGGACGACCACGGTCACGAGAACCGAGAACTGAGCGCGGTCGATGATGCCGGCGCTCAGGCCGTACAGCGCCGAGATCGTCCCGAACGTGAGGCCGGTGCTCATCAGCAGCGTCGCAAACGTGGCCTCGCGGGGAGCTGCCCGCCGGGCGAGCGGAAAGACGAACGCGATCTTCGGCACCATCTTCGCGGCGAGCAGCACCCCGAGCAGACCGAGGTTCGCGAACACGGCCGAGAGCGAGACGTTCAACCCGCCCTTGAGGAAGAAGAACGGCGTCAGGAACGCGAACGCGACGACCCGGAGGCGCTTCTGCTCCTCGCGATGCTCGTCGAAGTGGCGGCTCATGGCCAGACCGAGGATGAACGCCGGGAGCACCGCGTGCCCGTGGGCGGCGTCGGCGAGGACCATCAAGACCAGGAGGCAGAGGAAGACGAGCTTGATCTCGGGCTCGATCACGCGGTCGCCGTAGCGGCCGAAGAACCAGGGTGCAATCCGCGGAAGCACGAGGATCACCGCGACCGAGATGACCAGGAAGGCAGGGAACCAGACGTTCGGCCTGATGAAGATCGCCGAGAGCGCCAGCGCGGTGCAGACGTCCGTCACGAACGTCGCGCTCATCAGCAGCTTCCCGATGCGGGTGTCGGTCAGGTCGCGTTCGACGAGGACGGCGTAGACGACCGCGAGCGACGTCGTCGAGAGAGCCGTCCCCGCTATCAACGAGGCCCGCCCCGACCAGTCGAGCAGGAGGTACGCGACGGACGCTGCCACCGCGAAGGGACCGAGGAACGAGATGACTCCGATTCCGAACGAAGCCTTCGCACGCTCACGGAGGTAGTCCGGATCGACCTCCATGCCCGCGAGGAAGGTGAGGACGATCGAAGCGAAGGTGGCGATGAAGTCGAGCCACTCCTGCGAGTGCAGGTCGAAGAGGTTTCCCGCGACGACCCCGAACGCGAGCTCGATCAGCGCGACGGTCAGCCCCAGCTCGACCGAGACCACGCTCGCGAGGAGAATCACGGCGGAGAGGACTGCGGCGAGTTGAATCGGCTCCACAGCTCTACCTCCGGTTGCAGCTAGCTGGTGGTGGTAGAGGCCATCAGCCCCGGAGGGCGGTTGAGCGCGAGCCTCATCGCGCAGACGCTCGCACTCTAGCCACCTCTCGGGTTCCTGGGGCGCCGCTCGGAGGCCGGCTCCGCCGGCCGGGAGCGCCGCCGGCCAGGGACGCGAGAGGGAAGGGGCGGCCCCGGCTTTACGCCGGGAGGGAGGAGCCGGGGCCGCCGTTGGGTCGGGCTCTACTCCTGGGGAGTGGGAGGTTGCCGACCAAGCTTCACGTTTGCCGTCCTCTGCTCGCCGTCGCGGTAGTACTCGACCTCGAGCGACTGGCCGGGCTTGTGCTCGGCCACGATCTCGCGCAGGCGCTCCGTCGTCGTCACGCTCATCCCGCCCGCCTTCACGATCAGGTCACCGCCGAGCTGGTAGCTCTCCCCCGCGACGATGGCCGTGTCCGTCCCGCCGCGGAGGCCGGCGCGATCGGCTCCGCTGCCGGGGATCACGCGCTCGACGAGCAGGCCGGTGTCGGCGGGCAGGTGGAAGAGGTTGGCGATGCGGGAAGTGATCGGATGCGCGACGACCCCGAGGTACGGATGGTCGACGCGGCCGTTCGCCTTCAACTCGGCGACGACGTCCCGCACGGTGTTGATGGGGATCGCGAAGCCGATGCCGACGTTGCCCTCGGAGCCGGTGTCCCCGGTCGAGATAGCCGAGCTGACGCCGATCACCTGGCCCTGCGCGTTGAGCAGCGGGCCGCCGGAGTTTCCGTGGTTGAGCGCGGCGTCGGTCTGGATGACGTGGTCGATGGGACTGCCGTTCGGTGCGGTCAGCGAGCGCTGGAGCGCGCTGACGATGCCGAGCGTGATGCTCCGGTCGTAGCCGAACGGGTTGCCGATCGCCGCCACCTGGTCGCCGACGTGCACGGTGTCCGAATCGCCGAGCTGGAGCGGCCTCAGTGCCCGTGAGCTCGCTTTGACCTTGAGCAATGCGACGTCGGTGTACGGATCCTTGCCGACGATCTTCGCCTTCATCGTCTCGTTGTTCGAGAAGCTGACCTGCACGGACTCCGCGTCGCCGATGACGTGGTAGTTCGAGACGATGTAGCCCGCCTTGTCGATCACGAAGCCCGAGCCGAGCGCGCGCTGCACCTCCGTGCCGGGCAGCCCGAACGGATTCGAGAAGAAGTCGTTCTGGGGCAGCTGGACCTTCGTCGTCGAGGTGACCTGCACGACCCCGGGCGCGTCCTCGCGGTAGATGTCCCGCAGCGTCGGACCGCCGGAGGATTTCGACGCGACATTGTTCTCGAGCGGGATCTCGCGGAGGACTTCCCGAACAGTCGTCGTCCCCTCGCCAACCCCGACGAGGGTCGCGCCGGCGACGGCGACGGCACCGCCGGCAATGCCCGCGGTCAGCAGGGCTGCGGCGATCGGCCAGGAGTCCTTGCGCAGAGGAAGCTGCACGCGTCCTGTATAGCGCGGCCTTCGTTAAGCGTGGTTTGAGCGTCCGTTAAGGCGTCTACAGCGCCGTCGCGGCGCGCAGGCGGCGTGCCTCCAGGCTGCGCCCCGCAAACGCGAGGGCCGCGATCGCCGCCGTCAGCAGTAAGACGTAGGCGACTCCGCCGGGCAGACGTGTGAGCGCCTCCATGCCGGCTCCCACGAGCCCCGCGCATGGAATCGTCAGCAGCCAGGCGAGGACGATGTTGCCGGCGACGCCCCAGCGCACCGCCGAGAAGCGCGTGCTCGCCCCGGCTCCGAGCACGGCGCCGCTGACGGTATGCGTCGTCGAGACCGGGTATCCGTAGCGAGCGGTCACCCAGAGGACGAATGCAGTCGAGGTCTGCGCGGCGAAGCCCTGCGGCGGCTCCAGCTTCGCGACCCTCTGTCCCAGGGTCCTGATGATCCGCCACCCGCCTGCGTAGGTACCCGCAGCCATCGCCGTCGCCGCGCTGATCTTGACCCAGAGCGGAACGCTGAAGTGCTCGGATGACTGGTGGCCGGAGACGATCAGCGCGAGGGTGATCACGCCCATCGTCTTCTGGGCGTCGTTCGTGCCGTGCGTGAAGGCGACGAAACCGCCCGAGAGCAGCTGGAGCCGGCGGAAGAGGCGGTTCACGGGGCCGGGGGCGCGCCGCCGGATGAGCCAGAGGAGAATCGTCATCAGCGCGGCTGCGAGGAGGAGCCCCAGCGCCGGTGCGAGCAGCGAGGGAATCAAGACCTTCTCCTTCAGCCCGTCCCACTGGACGACGTCGAAGCCGCCGGTGGCGGCGACCGCCGAGCCCAGCACGCCTCCGATCAGGGCGTGGCTCGAGCTCGACGGCAGGCCGAGGTACCACGTGATCAGGTTCCACGTGATCGCGCCGACGAGCCCGGCCAGCACGATCTTGAGCGTGATCGCGTCGGGATTCACGATCCCCTTGGCCACCGTGGCCGCGACCTTGAAGAAGAAGAACGCGCCGACGAAGTTGAGGACGGCGGCCGAGAGCACGGCCAGCCGCGGTGACAGCGCGCGGGTGGAGACGCTCGTGGCGATCGAGTTCGCCGTGTCGTGGAACCCGTTCGTGAAGTCGAAGAAGAGCGCGATCGCGACGACGGCGGCGAGCGTCAGGTCCATGAGGGCTACACGTTCTTGACGACGATGTTGCCCACGAGGTCGGCGGCCGTCTCGCACGCATCGATCGCGTCTTCGAGCGCCTCGAAGATGTCCTTCCACCGGATGACTGTCAGCGTGTCCACGCCGTCGTCGAAGAGAGCCGCGATCGCCGCGCGCACGATGCGGTCACCCTCGTCCTCGAGCCGCTTGACCTCGACGATGTGCGGCTCGGCGCGGCGGACCCGGCGGAGCTCCGCGAGCGCCTTCGCCAGATGCTCGGTCGCCTGGACCAGGACGCGGCACTGCTCGAGCGACTGCTCCATCAGCGCGTCCACCTTGTAGAGCCCAAGGAGGTCGGACGCGTTCTCGATGAAATCGACGACGTCGTCGATCTCCTTGGCCAGCCGATAGATGTCCTCGCGGTCGAAGGGCGTGACGTACTGGGTATTGAGGAGCTCGACGATCTCGCGGGTGATCTCGTCACCACGATTCTCGAGCTGCTTGACCTCCTTCTGGGCCACCTGCGGCTGGGGAGCCTCCTGGAACCGCCGCTGCGCGAGTCGCGCGGTCTCCAGCATGTTCTCGCCCGCACGCGTGAAGAGCGCGTAGAACTCGGTCGTCCGCGGGACGAGCGCCAGTCGCATCTGCCGGGCGGATTCTTACTAGGTATCGACGCGTTCGGGGTGCGAGGCGTCCGTGAACTCGCGGAACTCGCCGGTGACGAGGTACGCCGTCTGCTCGCCGATGTCGACCGCATGGTCGCCGACCCGCTCCAGACAGCGGGAGATGACGATCATTCGCAGCCCCCACTCCCGTCGCTCCGGATCCCCTCCGAGCTCGAGGACGTGCTCGACGACCCGCCGATTGGTGCGGTCGATCAACTCGTCGAGATCGACGAGGCTCTCCGCTCCCGCAACGTCACGGTTGACGAAGGAGTCGAGCGCAACCCGAATCATCTCTTCCGCGCGCGAGGCCATTTCGTCGAAGCCCTCGACGAGCATCTCGTCGGGCGGCAGTCCGTGCGCGAGCTTCGTCAGCTTGGCGATCGTCACGCAGAGATCGGCCATCCGCTCGAGGTGGAGATTCGAGTGCAGGACCGCCAGCACGAAGCGGAGGTCGACCGCGACGGGCGTCTGACGCGCGAGCAGTGACTCGATGCCCTGCTCGATCGACAGGTAGAGGGCGTCCACCTCGTCGTCGAACGCGATCACCTCGTCGGCGAGATCGGGATCGCTTTCTCGAAGGGAGTTGATCGACCCGCGGAGCGCACGGAGGACGAGCTCGACCTCTTCGCTGAGGCTCGCCTGCAGGGTGTCGAGCTCCTCGGTGAAGGTGGTCCTCAACCGAACCGTCCGGTGACGTAATCCTCGGTCCGCTTGTCGGAAGGCTGAGTGAAGATCTTGGACGTGATGTCGTATTCGACGAGAATCCCGGCCCGCTCCCCCTCCTCGCCCTTCTCGATGTTGAAGAAAGCAGTCATGTCCGCGACGCGCGCCGCCTGCTGCATGTTGTGCGTGACGATCACGATCGTGTAGTCCTTCTTCAGCTCGTGCATCAGATCTTCGATGCGCGTGGTCGCAATGGGGTCGAGTGCCGAGGCCGGCTCGTCCATCAGGATCACGTCGGGCTCGACGGCCAGGCAGCGAGCGATACAGAGCCGCTGCTGCTGCCCGCCCGAGAGGCTGAGCGCGCTCTTCTTCAGCCGGTCCTTGACCTCTTCCCACAACGCGGCCTGCTTGAGCGCGACCTCGACGCGCGCGTCGAGGTCGCTGGTCATGCCGAGCACCCGAGGTCCGAAGGCAACATTGTCGTGGATCGACTTCGGGAACGGGTTTGGCTTCTGGAAGACCATTCCAATCCGCCTCCGAACCTCGACCGGGTCGACGTCACGGCCGTAGAGATCCTGTCCGTGATAGAGGATCCTGCCTTCCACGCCAGCCCCCTGGATCAGGTCGTTCATCCGGTTCAGGCAGCGGATGAAGGTGCTCTTGCCGCAACCCGAGGGGCCGATGATTGCCGTCACGAAATTCCGGTAGACCTCGAAGGTGGCGCCTTTGATCGCCGGGTTCCCGTCGTACGAGACGGTGAGATCGCCAATATCGAAGACGACCTCTCTCGTTCCCGGCTCGGGCCGCTCGGCCGCAAGGGCTTCGATGTGAATCGGCGCCGCGCTCACCATCTGCGCTCGTAGCGGTTGCGGAGCCAGATCGCGAACGCGTTCAGTGTCAGCAGCATCCCGAGCAGAACGATAATCCCCGTGGCCGCCAGCTTCACGAAGTCCTCCTGTGGCTGGGAGGTCCAGTTGTAGATCTGCACCGGAAGCACGGTGAATGGCCCCAGGAGGCTCGGGTCGAAGGCGACATAGGTGAGCGCACCGATCATGATCAGCGGCGCCGTCTCCCCGATCCCGCGTGAGAGGGCGAGAATCGAACCGGTAGCGATGCCCGGAATCGCTGCCGGCAGCACCTGCCGCGCGATCACCTGCCAGCGGGTCGCCCCGAGTGCGAAGGCCGCCTGCCGAATCGAGTCCGGCACGGCGCGAATCGCCTCGCGGGCAGCGATGATCACCGTCGGCAGCACGAGCAACGTGAGAATGAGCGCGCCCGCCAGCACGACTCGTCCAAGCCCGAGCCCCCGGACGATGAAGGCGAGCCCGAGGATGCCGTAGACGATCGAGGGCACTGCTGCGAGGTTCTGGATGTTGACCTCGAGCAGTCGGTTGTACCAGCGATTCTTGTCGGCGTACTCCTCGAGGTAGATCGCGGTGCCGACGCCCACGGGCACGGTGAAGAGCAGGAGGAGAACGCCGATGTATAGCGTCGCCAGGATCGCCGGCCGGGCGCCTGCCTGGTGCGGGTCGGTCGACGGGGGATGAGTGAAGAAGAAGGGGTCGAGGAACTCGAATCCCTTCCCGGCCACGTCGACGAGAAGCGCGCCGAGAGTGACAAACGCGACGGCCAGCGAGACGAGCAGAGCAAGCCGAAAGATTGCACCGCGAACATCTCGACTGCGGCCCTTCACTCGTACACCTCCCGGAACCGGCGCACCAGGCGGATCGCGAAGAGGTTCATCACGAGCGTCATCACGAACAGCGTCAAGCCGACCGCGAAGATCGTCTTGTACTCGATCGACCCCGTCGGGACGTCGCCGTTCCCTGTCGCGCCGATGAACGCCGTCATGGTCTCCATCGCTCGGCGCGGGTCGAACGTGAGGTTCGGCTGCTGCCCCGCCGCGATCAGGACGATCATCGTCTCGCCGACCGCTCGCGAGATCGCGAGCACGAAAGACGCGACGATGCCCGAGATGGCGGCCGGAACGACGATCCTCGTCGAGACCTGGAGCTTGCGCGAACCGAGCGCATAGGCGCCGTCGCGCAACTCTCGAGGGACGGCGACCATTGCGTCCTCCGAGAGCGAAGCCACCGTGGGCATCAGCATCACGCCCATGACGAGCCCGGCGCTGAGGGCGTTGAAGATGTCGACCTGAATCCCGATGTCGCGGAGTAACTGCGTCACGAAGGTGAGAGCGAAGTAGCCGAAGACGACGGTTGGAATCCCGGCGAGCACCTCGAGCAGGGGCTTGAGGAAGCTTCTCGTCCGCGGTCGCGCGTACTCGCTGAGATAGATCGCGGCGCCGAGGCCAAAGGGGATTGCGACGAGACACGCCCAGAACGTGACGACGAGCGTGCCCGCCAGGAGCGGCAAGACGCCGAACTCCGCGGGCTCGAAGAGGGGCGCCCAGGTCTTCCCGGTCAGGAAGTCGACGAGGCTCACCTCGCGGAAGAACTCGAGCGCCGGGAAGAGCAGCGCGACGACGATGCCTACGGTCGTCGCCACAGACACGAGGGCGCACAACGCGAGCAGCCCCTTGATGACGTCCTCGCCGTAGCGGCGCCGGCTCGCACGCAGCGCCGGCGCGCTCAGCTCGGCCGTGCTCACGCCTGCTCTAGCGCACTGCGGGCTTTGGCGAGCTGCTCATCCGTGAGCGGCACGAAGAGGTCGCCGGCGACCTCGCTCTGGTGGTCGAGCATGAACTCGAGAAAGGCCTTGACCTCGGCCCGCTCGAGGGCGTCCTTCTTCGCGTAGACGAAGAGCGGCCGGGAGAGCGGCGTGTACTTGCCGCTCTGCACGGTGGCGCGGTTCGGCGCGACGCAGCCCTTGCCGCCGTCAATGTCGAGCGTCGTCAGCTTGGCGCTGTTTTGCTCCGCGTAGGAGAGGCCGAAGTACCCCAGCCCGCCCTTGTCGCCGGCGACCGCCTGGACGATGACGTTGTCGTTCTCGCTCGGCTGGTAGTCGGTCCGGCTGGCGTCCTCTTCGCCGTTGATCTCCTTCGTGAAGAAGTCGAACGTCCCCGAGTCGGTACCCGGCCCCGCGAGCTTCAGCTTCTCGTCGGGGAACTTCGCGTCGACGTCGCGCCACGAGTCGACCTTCGACCCGGGCTCCCAGATCTCGTGCAGCTGCTCGACGGTTAGGCATGTGGCCCACGTGTTCTGCTTGTTGACGACGTTCGCGATCCCGTCGTTCGCAACCTGGATCTCGACGAACTCGACGCCATTCTTCTCGCAGATCGCGTCCTCATCGTCCTCGATCGCGCGGGAGGCGTCGGAAAGGTCGGTCTCCCCGCGGCAGAAGCGCTCGAAGCCGCCGCCGGTGCCGGAGATCCCCACCGTCACCTGGACGCCGCTCTGCTCCTTCTGGAAGTCCTCGGCGGCAGCGGTGACGAACGGGCCAACCGTGCTCGAGCCGTCGGCGCTGATTCGGCCTGAGAGGTCGCCACTCTTCCCGCCTTTGCTCTCGTTGTCACTACGCCCGCAGCCGGCGAGCAGGAGGGCCGCGACCAGGCCGGCGACGAAAAGGAGGCGGGGCGGCACGTGCGAAGTCTCGCCATTGCCGCCCCGCGTGTGGGTCATCGTCTTGTGAACGTCTGGTGACGTTCTGGTGATTACCGCCTGACCCCGCGGAACTTGTCGCGAGCCAGCTCGAGCTGCGCATCCGTGAGCGAGACGAAGCGGGCCCTCCTCGCGATCGCGCGCTCGTTCCTGAGGATGTAGCCGATGAAGGCGTGCACCTCAGGCCGCCTGAACGAGGTGCGCTTGACGTAGATGAACAAGGGCCGAGAGAGCGGCTTGTACCTCTTCGACTGCACCGTCTTCACGTTCGGGGCAACGCACCCGCGCCCGGCATTGACCTTGACGAGGTTCAGCTTGCTCTTGTTCTCGACGTAGTAGGAGAGGCCGAAGTAACCGAGCCCGCCCCGCTCGCCGGAGACTCCCTGGACGATGACGTTGTCGTTCTCGCTCGGGAAGTAGTCGGAACGGCTCGCTCGGGCCTTTCCGTTGATCTTCTCCGTGAAGAAGTCGAACGTGCCCGAGTCGGTCCCGGGGCCGAACAGCTTGAGATCGACGTCCGGGTAGCTCGGATTGACGTCGCGCCAGTTGTTCACCCTCGAGCCGGGCTTCCACATCTCGTGCAACTGCTCGACCGTGAGGCACTTCGCCCACGTGTTCTGCTTGTTGACGACGATCGAGATCCCGTCGTTCGCCACCGTGAACGCGATGTAGCTGATCCCCTTGTCCGCGCAGGTCCTGCTCTCCGACGCCTTGATCGGACGCGACGCATCCGAGAGATCGGTCTCCCCGCGGCAGAAGCGCTCGAAGCCGCCGCCCGTGCCCGAGATCCCCACCGTGATGTTCACATCCGAGTGCGCTTTGTGAAACCCCTCGGCCGCCGCGGTCGTGTACGGCCCGACCGTGCTCGAGCCGTCGGCCGTGATCGTCCCCTTCAGCTTCGAGCCGCCCGCGTTGCCGGCGGCCGCGGCCAGAGCCGCCAACGCCACGCAAGCGGAGAGCGTGAGTACAAGCCTCTTCGTCATCAATCCTCCCTGTCGGATTCACCCATCGGGCCCAAGTGTTCGCCTCAGCGTGCGGCCCGTGGGCAGAAAGGTGGTGACCTAGTGGTGTCGGACCGGTGTCAGGCTGCGGCGGGAAATCGGCAGCGGATCTCGAGGCCGCCGCCCGAGCTTCGCACGGCCTCGACCGAGCCGCCGGCTGAGGTCACGATGTGCTTCACGATCGCGAGGCCGAGCCCCGTGCCGCGTGAGGCCCGCGCCCGGTCGCTGCGGAAGAAGCGCTCGAAGACCCGCGGCAGATCGCTGTCCTCGACTCCGACGCCGTCGTCGGCGGCCACGAGCGTCGTCGCGTCCCCCCCGATCTCGACGGCGAGCCGGAGAGTCGTGCCCGGGCCGGCGTAGCGGAGCGCGTTCTCGATCAGGTTCTCGGCCACGACGGCGAGCATCCGCGGCCGCAACGGGAGCTTGGAGTCCGGGTCTCCCGTCACCTCGATCCTGACGTCGGCCCGCTCCGCGCGCTCGGTCAGCCCGGCGGCGACGCGCTCGAGCTCCGGCAGGGCCTCCGAAGGCCCGAAGGCGACGACGGCTCGGCCGCTCTCGAGCTCGGCCAGGAAGAGCACGTCGTCGATGAGCTCCGTCATCTCCTCGATCTCGGCGCGGACCCGTTGCACGATCGTGGCGGGATCCGCCCCGGACTCGAGCAGGGTCAGCGCGCGCGCGAGCGGCGTGCGCAGCTCGTGCGAGACGACGGCCGTGAAGCCGGCGCGAAGCTCCTCGTATGCCTCGAGTGGGCTCTGAGCGGTATCTGTCTCGGCCTCGTTCACCACACGTTCACCACCTGCTCACCACGAATGCACCCGCGACGCGGGCCTCGAAGGCCATTATTGACCCGACGATGTCCCGAGTCCTCATCCTCGAGGACGACGAGGTGATCGGGCAGGGCATGGCCCAGCACCTCGCCGCCGCGGGCTTCGAGCCGCTCCTCGTGACGACGGGGGAGCTCGGGCTCACCCGCCTCCGGTACGAGCAGCCCGATGTCTGCGTCCTCGATCTGATGCTGCCCGGCCGTGACGGCTGGAGCGTCATCGAGACCGCGCGTGCCGAAGGCATCGGGACGCCGATCGTCGTCGTCAGCGCGAGGGGCACCGAGCACGACCGCGTGCACGCGCTCGAGCTCGGCGCCGACGACTACCTCGTGAAGCCGTTCTCGATGAAGGAGCTCGTCGCGCGCGTGCAGGCCGCGGCGCGGCGGGGTGTGCGCGCCCAGGATCAGCGCCGGGGCGAGGCGATCGAGATCGCGGAGCTGCGCATCGACCCTCGCGAGGTCCAGGCGTACGTCGACGGCGAGAACGCGCATCTGACGCCGACGGAGTTTCGACTCCTCTACACGCTCGCTCTGGATCCCGGCCGCGTCGCGACCCGGGACGAGTTGCTCCAGAAGATCTGGGGCCGGCGGGCGACGCACCGCGACCGGACCGTGGACGTCTATATCCGGCGCCTGCGAGACAAGATCGACCGGAAGGCACCGCGGCACGACTTCATCCATACGCGCTACGGAGTCGGCTACAAGCTGGAGGCGGTCGCGAAGTAGGTTGCGAGGGGCGGCGGCGCCCGCGAACACCGGGGAGCCCCGCATGCCCCAGTAGTGGAACGTTCCACCGACCGGGCTCGCCCGCGGCCTGATTACATCCGGGCTCGATGCGGGGGCGAGCCAGGATCTATGCCGCTGCCGTCACCGCTCTCGTGCTCGCGGTGGTGCTTGCCGCTTTCGGGGTCGGGGAGCAGGCCGGGAAGCTCTCGGACTGGCAGGCGTTCACGCTCGGCATCGTCCAGGGACTGACCGAGCTCCTGCCGATCTCGTCTTCCGGGCATCTGATCCTCGTCCCGTGGCTCGGAGACTGGCACTACCTCGAGACGCACGAGGACTTCAACAAGACGTTCGACGTCGCGCTGCACCTGGGAACGCTCGTCGCGGTCATCGCCTATTTCTGGGACGACGTCGTGCGACTCGTCGCCGCCTGGTTCCGCTCTGTAGCCTGGCGCGCGATCCGAACCGCGGACGAGAGGATCGCCTGGCTCGTCTTCGTGGCCACGATCCCCGCCGGAATCGCGGGCGCCGCGGGCGAGGAGACGATCGAGAAGCACCTCGGCGAGCCGTGGCAGATCGCGATCAACCTCGCGGTCTTCGGACTCCTCCTCTGGCTCGCCGATCGCAGCGCGCAGACGCGGCGGCTCGAGGACATCGGGCTCTGGACGGCGCTCGGCATCGGCTTCGCGCAGGCGATTGCGCTGATGCCGGGCGTGTCCCGCTCGGGGATCACGATCACCGCCGGGCGCTTCCTGAAGCTCGATCGGGACAGCGCGGCACGGCTCTCGTTCCTCCTGCTGATTCCGGTCGTCTTCGGGGCCGTGCTCTACAAAGGGCTGAAGCACGTCGTCTTCAGCAGCCTGCCCCCGGGCTCGACCGGGCCGTTCGTCGTCGGCACGATCGCAGCCGCAGGAGCCGGCCTGATCGCGATCGACCTCCTGCTCGGCTACCTGCGCCGCCACGACTACTCGCTCTTCGTCCTCTACCGGCTGTGCGCCGCCGCGGCGATCGTCGTCATCATTGCGACCGGAGTGCGGAGCGCGACATTTTGAGGGTGACCCGGCGGGAGCTGGCGGGGGCGGTCGGCGACGTCGGCGTGCTTGTGCCGATCGCCGTCGCGCTGATCGTCAAGAACGGCCTCTCCGCGACCGCGGTGCTCCTCCCCGCGGGGCTCCTCTACCTCACGGCGGCATACGTGTACCGGCTTCCGGTGCCGGTGCAGCCGCTGAAGGCCTTCGGCGCGATCGCGATCGCCAAGGGCCTCGGCGCGGACGAGATCGCGGCCGGGGCGCTCCTGATGGGGGTCATCTTCCTCGCACTGGGACAACTGGGCGTGCTCGACCTCGTTGCGCGCGGCTTCCCGCGCGCGCTCATCCGGGGCGTCCAGCTCACCGTCGGGCTCCTGTTCCTGAAGATCGCCTGGACGCTCGTCACCGAGCCGCCGAATGGCTTCAAGGAGTACGCGCTCGGCCAGGGCTGGGCGCTCCCGCTCGCGCTGCTCGTGCTCGTAGTCGCCTTTGCGCTCCGCAGCCGGCCGATCACGCTCGCGCTCGTCGGCTCCGGCGCCGTGGTCATGGTCGTCCTCGCCGGCGACAAGGCCGCGTTCGGCCCGTCCGCCATCTCGTTCCCCCACCTCGACGGCGCCGTCTTCTGGACCGCATTCACCGTGCTCGTCATCCCGCAGGTGCCGCTCTCGTTCGCCAACTCGTGCCTGGCGACCGCCGACGCGGCGCGCACGTACTTCGGCAAGGCGGCCGAGCGCGTTCGCCCAGGACGGCTGGCGACGACGTTCGGCTCGGCAAACCTCCTCGCCGGCGCGATCTCCGGCATGCCGGTCTGCCACGGCGCCGGCGGGATGACGGCGCACTACGCCTTCGGGGCCCGCACGGCCGCGGCGCCGGCGGCGATGGGAGCGCTCCTGCTCACGCTCGCGCTGGCCCTCGGAGCCGGCCTCGCGGGGCTCCTCGCCGCGTTTCCGCTGCCGATCCTGGCGGGGGTGCTCGCAACCGCCGGGGTGCTCCACATCCTGCTGCTCCGAGACCTGCGCCGCACCCGCGACTGGGCGATCGCGATCCTCGTCGGCGCCGTCGGCTTCAAGGTGAACCTGACCGTGGGGCTCGCGCTCGGGCTCGCCGTCTGGTGGCTGCCCGTCGGCGTGAGGTTGCTGCCGCGCCTGCGGCCTGCTTAGAGCCTATCCCGCTAGGCAGGGACCCAGCGGATGACGCCGAAGGCTCTCTCGTCATCCGACGAGGGAGGTACACGATGGGTC
>Ga0137368_10001325_pt1 | contig 26066 bp, 14 predicted proteins | sample SagtaG_13_FD_104917 | JGI IMG/M metagenome (GOLD analysis project Ga0137368, IMG submission 104917) | Vadose zone soil microbial communities from Sagehorn Ranch, Mendocino, California, USA - Sage1_L_100_16 metaG | ecosystem: Environmental > Terrestrial > Soil > Vadose zone | place: USA...
CGCTCGGCGTCGACCCCGAGCTCGCAAAGACTCACTTTTTTCTCGGCAGCGTGTTGAAGAACGACGGTCGATACGACGAGGCGGTCGGCCACCTCAGGACCGCTGCATCGCGCTATCCGCGCGATCGCGTCGTGCGGAATCAGCTGGGACGCGTGCTGTTTCTTCAACGTCGCTTTCACGAGTCGATCGTGGAATTCAAAAACGTGCTGCAAATCGATCCCGAGGACCTTCAGGCGCACTACAACTTGATGCTCTGCTTCCAGGGCCTGGGCGAGAAACAGCTGGCCGAGCAGGAACGGCTTCTCTATCTCAGGTTCAAAGCCGACGAATCATCGCAGGCGATCACCGGACCCTACCGGCAGCTTCATCCCCACGATAACAACGAGCGTCAGTCGATCCACGAGCATCGGTCGGCCGGTGCTCCGAGCCCGTCGAAGTGATTGCTTGGCGAGCTGGAGCGATCACCACATCCATTCCGTTGGCGCTCGCCTTCGCGGCCGGCGTCCTGTGGTCATTCACGCAAGCTGAATCATCGGTGGCGAGTGGCGGGCCGACCTTCGCCGACGTGACGCCGACCGCCGGCATTCGCTTCCGCCACAACAGCGGCGCGTTCGGACGTAAGTACCTTCCTGAAACGATGGGATCGGGCGTCGCGTTCCTCGACGCGGATGAGGATGGCTGGCCCGACATTCTGTTCATCAATTCGAAAAACTGGCCAGGTCGTCCCGCGGCAGCTTCTCGACAGGCGCTCTATCGGAACAATCACGACGGCTCATTCACGGACATCACGACGCAGTCAGGGCTTGGGATCGAGATGTACGGTCTCGGTGTTGCCGTGGCGGACTACGACAATGACGGCCACGCTGATGTCTACATGACTGGTCTGAACGGCAACTATCTATTCCGCGGTCTCGGTGGCGCGAAATTCCGCGACGAGACGACGCATGCGGACGTATCGGCGCCGGGGTTCTCCACGAGCGCCGCCTGGCTGGACTACGACCGCGATGGTCGGCTCGATCTGTTCGTCGCCCATTACGTCGAGTGGTCGATCGAGAAGGATCTTTTCTGTACGGTCGACGGGAAGACCAAATCGTACTGCACACCTGAATCGTACAAAGGCAGCAGCCCGCAGCTCTTTCACAATCGCGGCGACGGCACGTTCGAAGACGTGACGCGAGCGGCGGGACTCTACGATCCGGCGTCGAAGGCACTCGGTGTGGCGCTCATCGACTACGACAACGACGGGTGGATCGACTTGGTCGTGGCCAATGACACACAGCCGAACCGACTGTACCGCAACCGCGGAAGTGGAACCTTCGTCGATGTCGGCACCACTGCGGGCGTGGCGTTCAACGAATCCGGGGTTGCGCGGGCGGGGATGGGCGTCGATACCGCCGACTACAATCGCTCCGGCCGCCCCAGCATCCTGATCGGGAATTTCTCGAATGAGATGATGGCCCTCTACGCGAACGAAGGGAACGGCCTCTTCATTGACGAGGCACCGACATCCGCTCTCGGGCGCAATTCGCTCCTGACACTGACGTTCGGCTGTTTTTTCTTCGACTACGATCTGGACGGCTGGCTGGATATCTTTGCCGCCAACGGTCATGTGGCCGACGATATCGAGCGGGTGCAATCGCGAGTGACCTACGCGCAACGGCCGCATCTTTTCCGCAATACCGCCGGTCGCTTCGAAGAAGTCACAGCCCAGGCTGGAGCGGCGTTTTCACAGCCGATGGTCGCGCGGGGCGCCGCCTACGCCGATTACGACCTTGATGGCGATCTCGACCTGCTGGTGACGACCAACAACGGACCGGCGCGGTTGTTCCGTAACGATTCCAGCGCCAACCACGCGATTCGAGTCGTCCTGCGTGGCGTCGCATCGAATCGCGACGCCATCGGCGCGCGCGTGGTCGTCACGCATGGCGACGGCTCGTCCGAGTGGCGAATGGTGAAAACTGGATCGAGCTACCTCTCACAGAGCGAGGTGCCAGTGACGTTCGGACTGGGCGCGACAGGAGCCATTCGGGCAATCGAGGTGGCGTGGCCGCGCGGAGGCACGGAGAAACTCGGATCGGTCGGATCCGATCAGGCGGTCGTCATCGAAGAAGGCCATGGGATCGTTCGACAGACGCCGCTTCGGCCGAGAGGGAAGCCGCCAAGACCTCAGCAATGATGCATCACCGTGTTGCGCTGGCCGCCCTCTGCCTGCTCGTGGCCGCCCTGTTATTCGGACCCGTGCCGCGTCGGACAGGCGCACAGGAACCGCGTTCGCGGGAAGACGCCTATCGCCTGAACAACATCGGCGTCGCGCGCCTCGAGCAATACGATTACTCCGCGGCCGCCACGGTGTTCCGCCAGGTCCTCGCCATCGATCCTCGCCTGCCGGCCGCCCATCTCAACCTCGCTCTTGCGCTTCTTTACGACTCGCGGTTCGACGCCGCCGAGAAAGAGGCGCGCGCGGCGTCTGAACAGATGCCGGCGTCGCCCCAGCCGCCGTACGTTCTTGGACTGATCGCCCGCGCCTCGGGACAATCCGACGATGCGATCACGTGGTTTCGCCGTGTCACCTCGATTGATCCAGATGACACGGGTGCAAACATTCAGCTCGGCCAAGTCCTCATCACGGAACAGCAATACCCGGAAGCCATCGCCATTTTACAGAAGGCGGTCAAGAGCGAGCCGTTCAACGCGACCGCCGCGTATGCATTGGCGACGGCACTCGCCCGCGCCGGCCGCACCGAGGAAAGCCGGACCGCGATGGGGAAGTTTCAACAACTTCGCGACAACCCTGCGGCAATCACGTACTCGGCGACTTACCTGGGGCAGGGGCGGTATGCGGAAGCCATCGCTTCGACGGGCCTCGAGCCCGACCTCGTGGATTCATCGACTCCCGCCGTGAGCTTCGTCGATGCGACCACAGCGATCATGGGCAGCACCGCTTCCGCAAGCGCCGGCACGCGGCGACAGCAGATATTCGGATCGGTGGTCGATCGAAAGCTTGCGGCGACGGTCGCCCTCGAGAGTCTTCTACCCGATCTGGCGCGCGGCGTCTCACTCGCGGACATCGATTCGGATGGCGACCTCGATCTGTCGTATGTCTCGACCCGTTCGGTCGTCGTGCGACGGAATCAGCGCGGTCAATTCGACGCAGCCGTGGAGTTGCGGATTGACGGGACGACGCCGCTGGTGACGATTTCGGGTGATTACGACAACGACGGCCGTCCGGATCTGTTCGTCGTCGGGTATCCGGCCAATCGCCTGTACCATCAGGAGTCCGACGGCGCGTTTCGAGATGTCACTCGGCAGACGAACGTTCCCGCGTCAACGGGACTCGCCAGCACGGCGGCCTTCGTCGACGTCGATCACGACGGCGATCTCGACATCTTCATCGGTGGTCTCGTACGCGCATCGTGGCAAGGAGACACGGCCGATGATGCGCGCTTTCCGCGGAGCTTTGCTCCAGCATCCAACCAACTGCTGCGCAATACCGGCAACGGCCGCTTTACCGATGTGACCGACGAGTCTCGGCTCGGGAGAGGCAGCGGTTACGCGGTCGCCGTCGTGCCGACCGATTTTGACAACCACCGCGACATGGACTTGTTCGTGGTTCCGTTCGGCGAGCGCCCCGCGCTCTTCAGCAACCTCAGAGACGGCACGTTCAAAGACGTGAGCGCCGACACAGGCATGCCGGCGGCGCCGCAGTATACGGCGCTCGCGGTGGCTGATATCAACAAAGACGGAGCGTCCGATTTCTTTCTCGGTCGGTCGGGCGTGCCGGGGGCCCTCGTGACGAGCACTGGATCGGGACGATTCGCCGCCACTGCAGCACCGGAAGAGTCCCGCGATGCGATCGCGGCTCAGTTCGTTGATTACGACAACGACGGCCTGCTCGATCTGCTCGTCCTCACGATCAACGGGCCGCGCCTGTGGCGAAACGTTGGCCACTCCTGGGTGAACCTGAGTGATCGCGCGCTGTCGAAAGGTTTGACGAGCGCCGATGATCCTCCCGTTGCGATTGCGACGGGCGATCTCGACGACGATGGTGACGTCGATGCGATCGTTCGCTTGTCGTCGGGACGAGTTCGCGCGTGGAGGAATGACGGCGGGAATACGAAGAGATCGTTACGCGTCCGCTTGACGGCGCGCGTGAGCAATCGAAGTGCCGTCGGATCCAAGGTGGAGCTTCGCGCCGGGAGTCTCCGGCAGAAGATCGAGACATCGTCTGCCACGCCAGCCGCTGCTCCGGCGGACGTGCTCTTCGGCCTCGGCTCACGGACCCGTGCTGATGTTGTGCGGGTGTTGTGGCCTGCGGGAATCCTGCAGGCGGAGGTCGATCTGCCGGGCGCCAATGCCGCCGCGCCTGTGGCGGCGGTGCTTCAGGTGACGGAACTCGATCGGAAACCTTCGTCGTGCCCCTTTCTGTACACCTGGAACGGATCGAGATTCGAATTCGCGACCGATTTCATGGGCGGCGGCGAGATGGGCTCGTGGGCAGGCCCTGACGAACGCAACGTGCCGGATCCGGATGAATACGTACGCATGCGAGGCGATCAGCTGCGCGCGCGCGACGGCAAGTACGAGCTGCGCGTGACCAACGAGCTCGAGGAAGCCTTGTTCGTCGATCAGTTGCAGCTCGTTGCGATCGCTCACCCGCCCGATGTCGACGTGTATCCGAACGAGGGACTTCGCTCGCCCGCCGCGCGCGAACCATTCACGTTGTACGCAGTCGGTCACGCGCATCCGCCGCGACGCGCGATCGACGATCACGGACATGACGTCCGGGATCGCATTGCCGTGCTCGATCGCCGTTACGTGGATGGTTTCCGGCTCGAGCCGATCCAGGGATACGCGCAGGAACACACAGTCACTTTGGAGATCAATCCGTCGCGCGGAACATCACACACGCTGCTGTTACTCACCGGCTGGACCGACTATGCGTTGTCGAGCGACAACCTCGCCGCATATCAAGCCGGCCTGCTGTTCCGGTCGCCGGAGCTGCAGATGGTTGACGCTTCAGGCGTGTGGCAGACCGTTGTGTCCGAAATCGGCCTACCCGTAGGGCGCCCGCAGACGATCGTGGTTGATCTGACCGAGGCAGCTGCTCGCCGCGGCATTCGCCTGCCACCCGTCACCGAAGTCCGCATCATCACGACGGCACGCGTGTATTGGGATCAGATTCTCGTCGCCGCATCTGCTCCTGCTCGTTACACGATGACGCGGATGGATGCGGTCGAAGCCGACCTGCATTGGCGCGGATTCTCCGACGAGACGAGTCCCGATGGTCAACCGCCGTTCTCCTACGATTACGATCGCGTCTCACATCTGGCGCCGTGGAAAACGTTCCCCGGGCAGTACACGAAGTTCGGCGACGTCAAACCCCTTTTGGCAGCGACAGACGATCGATTCGCGGTGTCGGCCCCCGGGGACGAGATCGCGTTGACGTTCGACGCACGCGCGCTGCCGCCGCTCCGCGAGGGGTGGACACGTACCTACCTGCTGTATGCAAACGGCTTCAGCAAGGAGATGAATCTCCACTCATCGAGTCCGGATCGACTCGAGCCATTACCCTTTCATGGCATGACGCGTTATCCGTACTCGCGCCCCGAACAATACCCGGATACGCCGGCCTACAACCGGTATCGAGCCGAGTACAACACCCGCACGATCGGCGGGCCTCTGCCACCACTCGAGGCGGCGCTTGCGCCGAAATAGTCATGTCTAAAATCCATTCGGGCGCCGCGATCGTGTTCGTCCTCCTCCTGCTCGGTCCGCCTCCCGCCGGCGCACAGTGGACGTCGCTTGGCGCCATGACCCCGGACCGTCGCGCCGACGCGCTGGTCTTTCGCGACGCGAAGACGATTCTCTCGGTCGCTGCGGTGACGCCCGAGATCATCCGTGTGCGTTTCTCACCCACGCGGGACTTCGGCCGCGATCATTCCTACGCGGTCGTGTTGCAACAGACGGATGCGCATCCCGCGCTGCAGACGACATCGGCGCGGTCGACCCTCACGACGAGCGCCCTTCGCGTGATCGTTTCGCATGCGCCGCTCCGGGTCGCATTTACGGACGCGGCGGGGCACTCGCTCGACGAGGACGATCCCACAAATGGCATCGCGTATTCCGGCCGCGCCGTTCGCGTCTGGAAGCGACTCCAGGACGACGAGCACGTCTACGGGTTCGGAGAGAAGAATGGAAGGCTCGACAAACGAGGACGAAATTTGGGCGGCTACAGCTACGCGATGTGGAACAGCGACACGTATGCATACGAAGCCGACACCGATCCGATCTACGTTTCAGTTCCGTTCTTCATCGTGCTCAGAAATGGCATCGCGCACGGCATCTTTTTGGACAACACGTTCCGCAGCAGCTTCGACATCGGCCACCAGTCGCAGGGGCTGCTGTCCTTCGGCGCCGATGGAGGCGAGCTGAACTACTACTTCATCTACGGCCCGACGCCGAAGGATGTCATCGCCCACTACACGTCGCTGACCGGACGCATGCCGATGCCGCCGCGCTGGGCGCTCGGCTATCACCAATGCCGGTACAGCTATTTCCCGGATTCGAAGGTGCGCTTCATTGCCGATAACTTCCGGGAGCGCCACATACCGGCCGACGTCATCTGGCTCGACATCCACTATCTCCAGGATTACGTGCCGTTCACATGGGATAAAGATCGGTTCCCCGATCCGGCGGGGTTGACCTCCTATCTTCGCCGACGCGGCTTCCGCACGGTGACGATCCTCGATCCGCATCCGAAGAAGCAGGTCGGCTACGCGCCGTACGACTCGGGTCTTGCCGGTGATCACTTCGTGAAAAACGCGGATGGGTCGATTTTCGAGGCGCCGGTCTGGCCGTCGAAGGCGGAACGCAACCCGGGGCCGAGCGTCTTCCCCGATTTTTCACGACCGGCGACACGCGCATGGTGGGGACGGTTGTACGAGTCGCTCGTGAACGTTGGTGTCGCCGGTATCTGGAACGACATGAACGAGCCGGCCGTGTTCAATGCGCCGACCTGGACGATGCCACTTGACGTACGGCACGACAACGAGGGCGCCCCGACCGATCACCGCGAGATTCACAACGTCTACGGCATGCTGATGTCGCGTTCCACCTACGAGGCGATGCTCGCGCTCAGGCCAAACGAGCGTCCCTTCGTGTTGACACGCGCCTCGTTCGCCGGCGGTCAGCGGTATGCCGCCTTGTGGCCGGGCGACAACGTGAGCGACTGGACGCAGCTCCGCTCGACGATTCCGCTGCTGACCGGCATGGGCCTGTCGGGGCTGCCGTTTGTCGGCAGTGACATCGGTGGATTCGCCGAGTCACCGTCGGCGGAGTTGTACACGCGCTGGCTGCAGTGCGGCGTGTTCTATCCGTTCATGCGCACGCACACGACGTTCGGCACCCCCGATCAGGAACCGTGGTCGTACGGCACCCTGCACGAAGAGCTCAATCGGCGTGCGATCGAGTTGCGCTACGAACTGCTGCCGCACATCTACAACGTGATGCACGAGGCGAGCACGACCGGCATCCCGGCCATGCGTCCGCTCGTGCTCGAATTTCCGACTGACGAGAACACCTATGGTCTGGACGACGAGTTCATGTTCGGCTCGGATCTCCTGGTGGCGCCGGTCGTCCGCGAGGGGGTGCGCGAACGCGCGGTCTATCTGCCCGCGGGCACGTGGTACGACTACTGGACGGCGAAGGCGTATGCAGGACCGACAACCGTCACGATGCCGGTCACGCTCACGTCGATTCCCATCTTCGTCCGCGGCGGCGCCTTCGTTTTCCGGCAGCCGGTCGTTCAGCACACCGGCGACATGCCGGGGAAGCCGCTGCAGGTCGCGATCTATCCGGTCACGGAGTCGAGCACGTGGCTCTATGAAGATGACGGAGAGACGCTGGATTACTCGCGAGGCATCTCTCTGCGTCGTCGGTTCGATGTGCGCCGAGCGTCATCGGATCGTGGTGTGACGACGAGGGTCGACATCAGCGCGGCGGAAGGAACGTACCGGCCGGCGGGTCGCGATCTAGTCGTCACCGTCCGATCTGACGGCGAGGCGAAAAACGTGACGGTCAACGCCGCCGCGCTCTCTCGCCGGAATCAGACCGAGCTTGAGACCGCGCGCGACGGCTGGACCGTCGACCAGAACGGATCGATCGTGGTGAAGCAGCCGGATCGGTTCGAGGCGATGACGATCGAAATCACGGTTGCACGTTGATCGTTCGTCTGTCTAGGTCGAACGATGGATGGCGCGCTACGCGAGCCATTGGTAGAGGAGCCGTCTGACCTTGGCGCCCTCGAGAGCGCCGCGGACCGCGTCGATCACGCGCAGACGAGTCGTCTCGGCGCGGCCGAAAAAAGCTATCCAGTACGGAACGTGGAGCTCTCCGGCGGATTCAACTTCCACGCGCAGCTGCCGAATACTGAAGAATCCGTTTCGCTGAAATGCGAGGCGCTGGATTCTGGACTCGACGATCTCACGTGCAGCCGATTCGTCGAGGGCCACAGGTACGTGATTCGAGGTCTGCACGTGTGTGACCTCACGGTCGGATGGCACGGCCGTGAAGCGGTAGAGATCCAGCGACCCCGTGATCGCGTCGAGGCCGACGATATCGGTCTGGCACGTCCGACCGCTGCCGAGGTCGACGCGATAGATACGAAACGGCACGTAAACGTCGGCGATTGAGCGGAGCGGGCCCAGCGCCGCACGACGAGACCAGCCGACGGGTCCGGCGGTAAACGTCCGAACCGCTTGATCGCGACTGATCTTTGATCGCAGGGTTGGGATCAACCGCTCTTCCATCGTGCGGTCACCGAAAGTAGACCCACAAGCTGACGACCGTCAACACCAGCACGGCGCTCATGATCAGATTCGCGCGATGCTGCCCGGCAGTCTCGCGAGGTGGCTTTGGTGCATCGATGCCGATCACGCTGACGGCCGTCGTCCTGAGCTTGGCATCGACTGTGGCGAACGTCAGTCCGGCGAGCTTCTGCCGATCCGGCGGCGGAGTGAGGAGACTGATCGCGACGAGTACGGCCGCGCAGACCACGAACATGAACACCGCGTAATGAAGGAAGTTCATGTCGACCAGCCAGCGCAGCGCGGCCGATTCGAAGTGATCGCGTTTGTCCAATACTTCCGCGATGAAGCGGGCGGAGCCGAGGACGAATCCGGTGAGGAGCGACGCGATCGCGCCCGTGCCATTCAGCCGTGGCCAGAGGATGCCGAAGATGAAGCACGCCGCGATCGGAGGACTGATGTAGGCCTGTACCGACTGGAGGTAGACATAGAGTTGCGAGCTGATGAGATGAATGAATGGAACCCAAAGGACGCCGAGCAGCACCATCACGCCGGTGGCCGCGCGCCCGAAGTTCACCAGCTGCCGCTCGGACGCGTGGGGTGAGATCTTCTTGTAGAAGTCCAAGGTGACGAGCGTTGATGCAGAATTGAAAACTGCACTCATCGCGCCCATCAACGCTGCCATCAGTGCCGCGATCATTACGCCGACGAGTCCCACCGGCAGCAGATTGATGACCAGCATCGGATAGGCGATGTCGCCGTTCATCACCTGGCCGTTCGTCACGACGAACTCCTGGCGATACAGGGCGAAGGCGATCAGTCCGGGCAGCACCAGCATGAACACCGGCAGGATTTTCAGGAAGCCCGCGAAGATCGTCCCGGCTCGCGCGTGCCCCTCGTCTTTCGCCGACAGCACGCGCTGGACGATCACCTGATCGGTGCACCAGTACCAGATGCCCAGAATCGGTGCGCCGAAGAAGATGCCGGTCCACGGAAACTCCGGGTGATCGAGCGGTTTGATCATGTGAAAGTAGTCGGGAGGAACGGCGGCGCGCAGGCCGGCGAACCCACCGATGCGATCGAGTCCAATCACAGTGAGCACCACCGCCCCGAAAATGAGGATCAGCGTCTGCACGAGATCGGTGTAGATGACGGCCGCCAGTCCGCCCGCAATCGTGTAGATGCCGGTTGCGACGACGAGCACGAGGGCGGCGGTGAGCGGATTCCATCCGACGACTTTCTCGAGGACGACACCGGCGGCGTAGAGATGAACCGAGATCTTCGTGAAGATGTAGGCGAGGATCGAGATGCCGGCGAGATACACCGCGCACGCGCGGCTGAAGCGCAGCTCGAGGAACTCCGGCATGGTGAAGACGTTCGACCGAAGATAGAAGGGCACGAACACCCAACCGAGGATGAGCACGATCAGGCATGCGAGCCACTCGAAGTGACCAACGGCGAGTCCCGACGAGGCGCCGGATCCCGCCAGGCCGATGAAGTGCTCCGTTGAGACGTTGGACACGAACAACGACGCACCAATGGCGAACCAGCCGACCTTGCGACTGGCGAGAAAGTAGTCCGCCGACGTTCGTTCCTTCAGCGAGAAGTAGAAGCCGATCGCAAAGATCACGATGAAGTACACCGCGATGATCGCGAGATCGATGGTGGCGAGAGTCTTGTGGGTCAGAACCGCGGCGGTCTGCTGCATCAGCGGCCTCCCCGGCTACAGGTCGCGCGAGTGTAACACCTTGCCGCGAGTGCTAGGATAAACCGCATGTCTCATGCGGCGCAGATTGGGGCAGCGTGCCTCGCCGCAATGCTGTGCTGGACGGCGACCGCAGGCGCCGCGGAAGGATCTCCGCAACGATCCACTGCGCGCGGGTCACCATCTGCGGCGGCATTGGTTTCAGAGGCACGGGCCCTTCTCTCGCGTCATCAGCTCGACGCAGCCAACGCGAAGTGTCACGAGGCGCTCGCGCTGGATCCCGACTCCGCGATCGCGCACGACCTGCTCGGCTTCGTTCTGGGACTGCAAGGACACACGCCCGACGCGATCGCCGAGTTCGAGCGCGCAGTCGCGCTCCAGCCAAAACTCTTCGACGCGCAATACCATCTCGGCGCCACGTTGTGGTGGACCAAACAGCTCGATCGCGCGCGCGCGTCGCTCGGACGTGCCGTCGCATTGCGACCGGATCACGCCGAGGCACGCTATTACCTCGGGGTGACGGAGCGTCAGCTCGGCGATCTCGATGCCGCCATCAGCGATTTGCGCACTGCGCTACGGCACGATCCGACACTCGCCGTCGCCCATACTCAGCTCGGAGTCGCGCTCCAGGCATTCGGCGACCTCGACGGTGCAATCGCCGAGCTCCAGCGGGCCGTTGCGCTCGACGCGTCGCTGGCCGATGCCGGAAACAATCTTGGACTCGCGCTCATGCAGAACGGACAGGCTGACAACGCGATCGAAGTGCTGCGATCCGTGATGCAGCGGCATCCCGAGAACCGAACGGGGCAACTCAATCTGGGCACCGCGTTGATGCAGAAAGGCGATCTCGCCAACGCGGTGATCGTCTATCGGCGGTTGACCGAGATCGATCCGACCAACGCTGAAGCGTTTTACGACCTCGGTCTCGCGTTGAAACAGCGGGACGACTTCGGGGGCGCTGAGGTCGCACTACGACAAGCCATGGATTTGGACCGCACGCTGCCGGAGGCGCCATTCACGCTTGGCGTGGTGCTGTGGCAGACCGGTCGCGCCGACGAGGCGATACCGCTGTTCAAAGAAGCGCTGACGCGTCAGCCCGACTACGCCGACGCGCATTACATGCTCGGAACGATTTTCAGGCAGCACAGTGATCTGGACGCGGCGCTCACAGAGTTCCGCGAAACGATCCGGCTCCAGCCGTCATCGGCCGAAGCGCACACGAGCCTCGGGCAGGTGCTGCAACAGAAACGAGACATCGAGGGATCGGCCGCGGCGTTTGCCGAGGCCGACCGGCTGCACAAGTTGAAGGCCGATTCGCAGGCGGGCGTGTTTGCCGTCAATGCCGGATTGGCGAAGCTGAAGCGCAACGACGTCGCGGCGGCCATCGAGCACTTTCGTGAAGCGGTTCGCCTCGGACCCGATAACGCCCACGCCCATTTCCAGCTTGCGCTGGCGCTGGTGCGGATCGGGCGCCGCGAAGAGGCGCGCGCCGAGTTCGCGGCGGCGCATCGGCTCGCACCGTATCTGAAAGCTCCGACATCGGAGCGTTGATGAACCGCGCTCGAGCATTGTCGGCGCGCCCCGCAGCCACACGGGTGGCTGCAGTCGTCGTGTGTGCGGTGGGCACCCTGACGCTGACGGATCGTTCCGTCCGATCCCAGGAACCAGACGCGTCGTTCGGGTTCGCCTTCATGAACGTGGCGCGAGACGCAGGGTTGGACAGCCCGACGGTGTTCGGCGGGGCCACGTCGAACAAGTACCTGCTTGAAACGACCGGAACCGGGCTCGCCTTCATCGATTTCGACAACGATGGCTGGTTGGATCTCTTCATCGTCAACGGATCGACGCTCGAGGGGTTCCCACCCGATCGAGCGCCGACCAATCATTTGTATCGCAACAAAGGAAATGGCACGTTCGAAGATGTGACCGCCCGCGCGGGAGTTGGTGCGAGCGGCTGGGGACAGGGAGCGTGCGTCGGCGATTTCGACAACGACGGATATGACGACCTGTTCGTGAGTTACTGGGGTCAGAACCGTCTGTATCGCAACCGACGGGACGGGAGATTCGAGGATGTGACGCGAGCCACCGGCCTGTCGAACACGCGCACGCGTTGGGGGACCGGCTGCGCGTTCCTCGATTACGACCGCGACGGCCGGCTCGATATCTTCGTCGCCAACTACATCGATCTCGATCTCGCGACCGCACCGACACCCGAATCAGGTCTCTGCCGGTACAAAGGCATCCAGGTCGCGTGTGGACCGCCGGGGTTGCCCGGAGGCAAGAACGCGCTCTACCACAACCGGGGCGATGGAACATTCGATGACGTCAGCGACAAGGCCGGCATCACACGCGCGAGCGGCACGTACGGTCTGGGTGTGAGCACGCTCGATTTCGATAACGACGGATGGGTGGATCTCTACGTTGCGAACGATTCGAACCCGAGTGCCCTCTATCGCAACAATCACGACGGCACCTTCACCGATATCGGTATCCGCGCGGGCTGCGCGTTCAGCCAGGACGGCAAGCCGCAGGCGGGGATGGGCGTCGCCATCGGTGACTACGATCGCAACGGGACGATGGACATCTTCAAGACGAATTTCGCGGGCGACACGTCGACGCTGTACGCCAACACGGGCGACGGCTTCTGCGAGGACAAGACGTTTGGCGCCGGTATCGGCGTGAATTCGAGATGGCTCGGGTGGGGAGATTCGTTCGTCGACCTGGATCACGACGGCTGGCTCGATCTATTCCTCACGAACGGCCATGTCTACCCCGAAGTAATCCAACTCAAGACCGAAGCCCGCAATAAACAGCGAAAGGTCGTCTATCGCAATATTGGAAACGGCAGGTTTCTCGACGTGAGCGAACGCCTCGGACCGCCGGTCACCACGCCGAAAGCCGGTCGCGGCGCCGCCTTCGGCGATTTCGACAACGACGGGGCGGTCGACGTGGCCATCAGCAACGTCAACGATCTGCCCGATCTCTTCCGCTTGCAGTCGAACACGACCAATCATTGGGTGACGTTGAAACTGGTCGGCACACCGAATCAGGACGCGATTGGCGCGCGCGTCCACCTTGTTGCAGGCGGAGCCGAGCAGTGGCAGGAGGTCCGGGGCGGCGGCAGTTATCTCGCGCAGAACGATTTCCGCATCAATTTTGGCCTGGGCTCAGCCGACCGTGTCGATCGCGTCGACGTCCGCTGGCCCGATGCGCGCGAGGAAACGTGGACGGACCTGCCGGCCGATCGATTTCACACGCTGAAGGAGGGAAGCACGCGTGCTGGGGGGTCTTAACCACTCAATTCACCCTGGTAGCGAGTCGTGGCATCGAGGTCGCGCCATTCTGTGGGGCCCAGACCGGCAACGTTCGAGCCACATGGCGCCGTTGGCGTTGTCCACTCATGCGAGCTCCGGGTTTAAGTCGATCGCCGGGCCGCGCCGTCCGGCCCGCCAACGCTGGGCCGAAAGCCCCGCGCTCCGGATTTTGATCGCCGCTGCGATGGTGGCTGTGGTGTTGATTGCCAGTCACCAGGCAGCACTCGGCGGTCAGCAGTCGGCAGCAGACGCTCGCGTGAGGGCGGTCGGCGAGGCGCGAAAACTAATCGACGCCGGGCAGCCGGAAGCCGCAATCGAAAAGCTTCGCGCGATGAACGACTCCGATCCGCGAGTGACGGAGCTGCTTGGCGTTGCCTACTACCACGCCAACGATCCGGCCCGCGCGATCGAACAGCTCTCGTCGGTTGTCGATCGCCTCGCCCCAGATTCTCTGGAACGGCGCGAAGCGGTCCAGGTGCTCGGGCTGTCTCACTACCTGGCAGGCCACCTGGCACAGGCGATTCCCTTCCTCGAAGAGACGCGCCCGCTCGTGCCCAATGACGTGAAGCTCGCGTACGCACTCGGGATGGCGTACGCGCAGACGCGGCAGCCGGCGAAGGCCCGTGACGCGTTCGCGCGCGCATTCGGTGTGCCGCCCGATTCAGCTGCGGCGCACCTGCTGGCTGGACAGATGATGAATCGCCTCGAGCTGGAAGACCTCGCCGAGGCAGAACTCAAAGAAGCACTGCGCCTCGATCCGAAGATTCCGGAGGCGCACTATCTCCTCGGACAGATCGCGATCTTCCGTTCGCGTCTGGACGAAGGGCTCGCTTTGATGCGTGAGGAACTGCGGTTGAATCCGGCTCACGCGATGGCTCAGTACCGCATCGGCGACATCTACTCGCGGCAGGGCAAATGGGAGATGGCCATCGCGGCGTTGCAGCAATCGATCTGGATGAACCCGTACTACAGCGGGCCGTACATTCTGCTCGGCAAGGCATACATGAAGGCCGGGCAGCCTGGCGCAGCCGAAACGATGTTGCGGCGAGCGATCGAGTACGACCCGAATAACAAATCGGCACATTACCTCCTCGCACAACTCCTGCAGCAGACCGGCCGGACCGAAGACGCGAAACGCGAGTTTGCCATCGCGGAACGGCTGCAGGGCGACACTCCGAAATGAGAACGCTACCGCTCGTGGCCAGTGGCCTGGCATGTCTTCTCGTCGGCCACTCCGGCGCGCGCGCCACGGACGAAAGCGAGTGGCCCGTCACGCTGATCGATGTGGCCGATCGGTCTGGACTCCGCGAGCCATCCACCTACGGCGTCGATCGCAAGCGGTTCATCATCGAGACCAATGGTGCGGGCGTCGCGCTCCTCGACTACGACAACGACGGCTGGATCGATGCGCTCGTCCTGAACGGCACGCGCCTGAAAGACGGCACGCGCGAGGTCGAGAAGTACGCGGCCGATCGCGCACCCGTCTCCCGCCTCCATCACAACAATCACGAGGGCACCTTTACCGACGTCACCGCGCGTTCGGGACTGCGGCGCGTCGGCTGGGCGTCGGGCGTGTGCGCAGGCGACTACGACAACGACGGATGGCTCGATGTGTTCGTCACCTACTTTGGCCAGAACGTCCTCTACCACAATCGGCGTGGTGAGGGCTTCGACGATGTGACGGCGCAGGCTGGGGTGGCAACGACTGGTACGCGATGGGGGTCCGGTTGCACGTTCATCGATTACGACCGTGATGGACGCGTCGATCTTTTCGTCGCCAACTATCTGCGGTTCGATCTCGCCTCGGCGCCGGAGGTTGGCAACGGGCCGAATTGCCTGTGGAAAGGCATCCCTGTCAACTGCGGGCCGCGCGGCCTTCCAACCGACACGAACCTGCTGTATCGCAACAACGGCAACGCGACATTTTCGGACGTATCCGATAAGTCACGCGTGGGCGCGGTACGCGGACGGTACTCGATGACCGCCACGGCTGCCGATTTCGACGGAGATGGATGGAGCGACATCTACGTCGCATGCGACTCGACGGCATCCATCCTGTACCACAACAATCACGATGGCACCTTTACTGACATAGCCGTCGAGAGCGGAGTGGCATACAGCGAAAATGGCACACAGCAGGCGGGCATGGGCATTGCCGCCGGCGATTACAACGGCGACGGCCTGCTGGATCTGTTCAAGACCCATTTTGCCGACGACATCCCCGCGCTCTACCGAAGTCTTGGAAAGGGAGTGTTCGAAGATGTCGCGGAAGGGGCGGGCGTCGGCGTGCTGAATCGCTACGTCGAGTGGGGAGCGGGGATGCCGGATCTCGACAACGACGGCCGTCCTGACTTGATCTACGTGACCGGCAACGTGTATCCGGAAGTTGAAGCGTTGTTGAAGCAGTATCCGCATCGCGGACCACGAATCGTCTTCCGGAACATCGAGGGGAAGCGATTCGAAGATGTGAGCGCGCGCAGCGGACCTGGTGCGACAGCGCCGCATTCGAGTCGCGGTGCGGCATTCGGCGATTTCGACAACGACGGCGACGTCGATGTTCTGATCTTCAACATGAACGAGCCGCCGTCGCTGCTGCGCAACGACTACGCCGGTCCGAACGGCTGGATTACCGTGAAGCTTGAAGGCACCTCGTCGAACCGCGCGGCAATCGGCGCGACGGTCCGGGTCACGGTGGGTGCGAAAACCGAAGCGCAAGCCGTCCTGAGCCAATCGAGCTACTACTCGCACGACGACCTACGGCTTCACTTCGGTTTGGGAGCCGCGAAGAAGGCCGATCGCATCGAGGTCCAGTGGCCGAGCGGACGGGTGGATACGCTGACGAATATAGAAGGCAGGCGCGTCGTCGCGATCAAAGAAGCACAATAAAGTTGGGGCGAACTTTACATACGGAGCGCGGGGCTTTAGCCCCGCGATCGGTCGCGGACCTGAAGGTCCGCGCTACAGATTTCTTATTTAGGCCGCCGTGGCTCGCGCAGAAGCGCTAACGCAATTTCACGGCGCACGTACGTCTCTGGTGCACCGGTGAACGCGATCTCAAGTTCCTGATCGGCGCCTTTTGTGCTCCGCATCGTGACGCCGGTCACCTGGCCAAGGCGTCGAGGGGACCGTACGCGAAGGCCATAGGTGTGGCCGCCCCGGCCTTCGAGCAGCAGGTGCAACGACGTCGCGTCTGCGTACGATCGCAGCACGCGCAATCCGTCGCTCGTCTGTCCGGTGACGATCTCGTGCGCGTCAACGCAAACATCCGTACCGTCGTCGTACGTGAACGTCACTTCCGTCTCCGTCGACACTTCCTGAACCGGAACCTCGACACGCTGAATCTCGATGCCCCGGGTGACGGCGAAGTGGGCGGCCCTCCGGTTGATCGACACGCCGCGGATGCGCGTATCGAGCGGAAATGCGGGCGCGATGTTCAAGCGCCGGCCGGGCGCTGTCCGATTCGTTTCGGTGTCGTGCCGCACGACATGCACCGACATCCGCCCCGTCATGCGATCGAGCGTGATGTCGTACCGCGCAGCATCCGCCGGTACGGATCGGACGGCGACGTGATCCCAATCGATCGGCAGGCTGGGGGCGAATTGCAGCATGCGGCCGCCATCGCTCACCTCGATTCCAAGCAACCCGCGGATGATTGGCGTCACGACCATCGCTTCCGACCAGACCTGATGGTGTGACGACCGCCCGAATGCTGTCGCAAAGTCCCCGGACAGAAGTTCGGTGACATATCCGAGTGCATTGTGAGATGTGAGTCTGGCGTTGGCGATCAGTGCCTGATAGCCGACGTGCGGCCGGCCATACCGATACGCCGCCATCGCGGCCCAGCCCGTGAAGAGCGGCCACACCGAACCATAGTGGTACGACAGCGGATCGTACAGCGCGCTGCGATTGGAAAGAATCCGCTGGCCCCAGTCGGTCGCAAGCGCGCCGCTTCCGAGGTGATCGATCTCCAGTTGTGCGCGCTCCGCGTCGGCAACACCGAACCAGAGCGGCACCGCCGGCAGCACGGTATCTTCGTCGATCAGACGGGATGTCTGCAGCGCATCGAGACGACGTTGACGAGCGCCGCGGTTCGGTCCCGGCTCCGCTACTGATGGCGAGGCGCGGGGGATTGCCGTGGCGAATGCGTAATGCCCGCGGTCGGCGAGCCAGTAGGTCTGATCGACCGCCGTGCGCACACGGTCGGCATCATGCCGCGCCGTCGCGGCGATGTTCTTGTCACCCATCACCTCCGCAAGTTCGGCCATGGCGCGCGCGGCGGCCACCCACAAGCCTTGCAGATAGATCTCTTCGTGCGCTGGATACAGCGCACCTCCTTCGACCCAGCCGTGGCCGACGTTGGTGTTCTCGATGAGACCGTTGCCGTCGGTATCGGTCGCCGCGGAAAAGCGATACGCCTTGAGCAGCGAAGGCCAGGCGGCCGCGATGAATTCGCGATCGCCGCTCGCCTGCCAGTAATCGCCATGCGAAACGATGTAGAGCGGCGTGGCGTCGGCGCTCGCCCACGCGTACGGATACGTGTCGAACCAGGGCAGCAGTGTCGCGGTTTGAGAGATCTCGTGTGGGATCTTGCCATCCTCACGCTGAAACCGCCGCAGGAATTCCAACGCCGTGCGTGTGGTCGTGAAGGCGCCCTGCGCGGTGGTCGCGAGGGCCGTCCATGCGGCATCACGCCCGAAGAACCACGCGAATCCGGGACGCTCGCTGTCACCCGACGTCCGGAACCCTGCCAGGAGACCCGTCCCGAGAAACGGATTCGTCGCCAGCCCTTTGTCGATGCCCACCTTCGCCCAGCTAAATGCCGCGTCCAGTTGGGCGTCGGGAGTTGCGACACGGATCGTCTCGCGCTCGAGCTGATCGTAATGATCGGCCGCTTGCTCGTACAGCGTCCGCGCTGAGCCGAGCACCCTGTCGTAGGTCGCTGTTGCCGCAGTCCTGCCTTCGGTGCTTCCGGCGATTGCGATTGGAATGAAATGAGTCTTAGCAACATCGCTCGGCACGGTGATGACCATTCGTACGGGAACGTCGCGCGGCTCTTCCTGATACGGCATGAGCGAATCCTCGCGACCCAGCGGGCATCCAATCATGCCGACGTACTTACGGCTCTCTTCGGTGACGTAATACGTGTGCTCGGTCGGATCCCACCCGGTATTGGGTGTCATCGACGTTGCCGGCCACATGAGCCGCAGCCGAGGGCGAAACGATGCCGTGATGGTTAGCGGCAGCACGCTGTTCACGTCCAGCAGCATGAGCACGCCGGCTTCGTCGAGCGGCGCCACCATGATCTGACGAACGGTGAATGCCGCGTGCGCATAGGTGAGCGTCGTTGCCTCTGGCTTGACTTCGATCGTCGCGACGATGTCGCGGCCATCGATGTCGCGTGGATACCCTTCGAGCCGGAACGAGAGGGTGAGGTCGTCCAGGATTTTGATCGGGTAAACCCACGCTTCCAACTGACGGTTCTCGTATCCAAAGAGCGCAGCGCGACGACCGACGACATCAAAGAACGCGCCGGCGTGTGCGCCGCGTTCGAGATGCAATCCTCCGCCGCGCAGCGGAAAGCGTGCGATAGAGGCTGAGCTCGACGACACGCCTTGCGCGGCCACAACCACTCCCACCGCGGCTGCAGTGGCGGCGACAGCGTGCGCGATTGACTTACAAGCTCGACAAATCACGAAGCTCATGAGCAAACACGTTTTTGTAATTTCGTCCTTGACGCGTTACCGACCGGTCGTTACGATGCGCAACCACTCACCATTTTCAGGAACAGTTCGCCGCCGTTCAGGAGGCGTCTATGTCCGGCTTCGCCAGGGTTGTCGCACAGGCGATGCGAAGAGTTCTTCCATTCACGCTGCTCGTCTCTCTGCTGTGGGCATCCAACGCCCACGCGCAGGCCGTCTACGGCAGCATCGCCGGCACCATCACCGACACGAGCGGTGCGCGTGTACCTGGCACGACCGTCACGATCACGAGCGCCGAGCGCAAGACCGCCGATGTCGTCGTGACGAATGAGTCCGGACTGTACACCAAGGAGCGGTTGCTGCCCGGCACCTACGAGGTCAAGGCGGAACTCAGCGGGTTCAAGACCGCAGTCTTTTCGGATATCCGCGTCAACGTCGATACGCAGACTCGCCTCGACATCAAGATGGATCTCGGACAGGTGTCTGAGATGGTCACGGTGACCGGGTTCAGCCCGATCCTCAAGACCGACCGCGCGGACGTGGCGACGACGTTCGACACCAAGCAGATTAACGACCTGCCGGTGCTGGATCGGAATTTTACGAAGTTCATCCAGCTCACTCCCGGCACCCAGCAGCTCGGATGGCAGCATGCCGCCAGCGAAAACCCGCAGGGATCCACGCAGACGCAAGTCAATGGCCAGCACTTCAGCGGCACCGGCTATCAGCTCGATGGCACCGAGAATCGCGATCCGATTCTCGGGATCATCGTGATCAACCCGAACTTCGACGCAATCGCCGAGACGAAGATCACGTCACAGAACTACGACGCCGAATTCGGCCAGGCGACCGCCGGTGTGGTATCGGTCCAAACCAAGTCGGGCTCCAACAACCTGCACGGGAGCGGCCACGAGTTTTACCTGAGCGATGCGCTGCAGGCGCGCAATCCGTTCTCGCAATCGCAGCCGGATCCGCTGACAGGCCGTTTCATCCCGGAGACGAAGCGAAATCAGTTCGGCGGCTCGGTGGGCGGGCCGATCACCAGAGATCGCGTGTTCTTCTTCGGCGACTATCAGGGACTCCGCAGCAGGACCGGCGGATCCCGGTTGCTGACGGTGCCAACGGCAAGGGCGCGGACCGGCGATCTGGGCGAGTATGGCGTTGACATTTTCGACCCGAACACCGGCGTGCTGGCTCAACGCACGCAGTTCGCCAACAATACGATCCCGCAGAATCGGCTGTCGCCGCAGGCGCTCGCGATCCTGAGGCTCATTCCGACGCCCACGCGGCCTGGCATCCGCGACAACTTCGTGGCGTCCGGCAGCGAAGAGTTTGACAACAACACGTTCGACGCGCGGGTTGACGATCGGCTCAGCGACGGATTCAATCTCTTCGGGCGTTACAGCTTCGGAAAGTTCGATCGCAATGGGCCGCCCGCGTTTGGTACCGGCGGCGGACAGGAGCTCGTGTCGCTCGGCGGCACGTCCAAAGTGAAGAACCAGAGCCTCGCGCTCGGGTTTGATCGCGTGCTCGGCCCGAACACGACCCTCGATTTCCGCTTCGGATGGTTCAAGTACAAGGTCGACGTGCTGCCGTTCGACTTCGGAACGACGCCGGCAAAGGATGCGGGCATCCCCGGCTTGAACACGGACACGATGTTCAACTCCGGCCTCTTCGGAGGATTCGTGCGCACGCAGGGTTCCGATGCCGCCAATGGCGCCGACCAGGGTTTCTCGAACTTCGGTTCCGGTCTTGGCGTGAACCGCTGCAATTGTCCGCTCAACGAAGACGAAAAGCAGGCGCAGTTCGTTGCGAACGTCACGCGATTGATGAACAGCCACACGATCAAGTTCGGCGCTGACGTGCGTCGCGCCTACAACTTGCGTGTGCCGAGCGATCGTCACCGCTCGGGGGAGTTGAGTTTCTGGAAAGAACGGACGAGCGGGGCGACGGGCGGCGGTTTGGGCCTTGCGACATTCCTCCTCGGCGATGTCTCGCGGTTCACCCGATACGTGAGCCCGTTCACCGACGCGTCTGAGCGCCAGTGGCGCCACGCCTATTACGCACAGGACACCTGGCGCGCGTCGTCGAGGCTGACGGTCTACTACGGTCTGCGGCTCGACATCATCAACCCGCAGACTGTCGATGAAGGGAGAGGCGGCTTCCTGCTTGCGACAATCGACGGCAGCAACGCCGACATTCCGTCGCCGGATATCCGGGTGGCGGGCGTCGGCGACATTTCGTCGAACGGTGGCGTGAAGAACGCGCTGAACTGGGCGCCACGTGTCGGCGCGACATATCAGATCACCGAAAAGACCGTCATTCGCGGAGGCTATGGCAGAAGCTACGATTTGGGAGTTTTCGGCTCCGTGTTCGGCCACACCGTGACACAGAATCTGCCGGTGCTGTCGGCACAGGAACTGACGGCGCCGGAAAACTTCCTCGCAGTGTTCAATCTCAGGGACGGGCCGCCGCCGCCGTCGTTCGCCACCGCCGGCACGAACGGGTTGTTACGCGCCCCCGATGGTGTGTTCACCCGCGTCCTGCCGGACAAACAGCATCTGCCAGCCGTCGACGCGTACAACGTGACGGTGCAACGCGAGTTGACGCCGCTCATATCGGTTGAAGCGGCCTACGTCGGCAATCGCGGCGCCCGCGTGTTCGCAGGCGATGGACCGGACATCAACATCAACCAGGCGACGATCGTCGGCTATCCGAGCGTGCCGTTCAACAATCGCAAGCCGTACTTCAGCCGGTACGGCTGGACGCAGGACATGTCGGTGTACTGTAACTGCGCGCACAATCGATACGATTCGCTGCAAACGAAGCTCACCAAACGCTTCGCTGACGGCTACTCGATCTACATGCAGTACACGCTGCAGCGCGAGCGGCAGGAAACGTCCGAACAGTTCTTCTACGATCGCAAGCTGAATTACGGCCCGGCCGATTGGGATCGCGTGCACAACTTCAGCGTCGCGACCACGTACGAGTTGCCCATCTTTAAGGGCAAAGCAATTCTGGGCGGCTGGCAGATCAACCAGAACACGTTCATCCAGAGCGGCCTGCCGTTCAGCGTCACCTATCGTGGGGCGGGCACCGATCGCGATACGGGGCCGAGTCGTCCGGATCTGGTGGGTGATCCAATGGCTGGCGGCGGGACTCGCGACAAATGGTTCAACGCGACGCCGATCGGATCGTCGGGCAGCGCATTCGCCCGGCCGCGCCCGGGGACCTTCGGTAACCTGCCGCGAAACAGCCTGCGCGGACCGGGCTATTGGCGGACCGATGCCTCGTTGTTCAAGCGATTCACGATCGGCGGCACGCAAGCCATCGAGTTCCGCGTCGAGTCGGTGAACCTGTTCAACCACGTCAACCTTGGCAATCCGGATTCGACGATTGGCGTGCCCGGCGATGACAATCCCAACGCGGGTCGTATCACGTCGACTGCGTATGGCGGCAACGACCCGCAGCGGAATTTCCAGTTTGCGCTGAAATTCATCTGGTGACCGGTGTCGCGTCAGGCCGAGCATGCTCGGCCTGACGCGACCGCGCGATCCGACGGGGGCCGGACACGCTCGGCCCCTGCTGCTGCCGATTCAGTCCCGCCAACAGTTCGAGCACCGCCGCGTTGGTCCACCCGAAGCCGACTTCGTTGGACGTGTAGCCGAACTTGAGTCCGGCGGCGAGATCCGATGAGCGCCGCCGGACGTCGTACTTCTCGACAATCGTGCCGTGTGCCGCGAAATCCTCGGCGACCAGCGAGACGAATTTTCGCGCGAGACGATCGGCCGCCGTGTGGTAGCCATATCTCCGCAACCCATTCACCGCGATGATCTGCAGCGGTGCCCAGCCGAAGGGAGCGTCCCACTGGTTCCCGGTCACTTCGGTGCTGGTGAGCAACCCACCTGGAGCTTCGAAGCGCGGCAGATTGCGCGCGACTGCGCGCGCCTGCTCGGGCGATGCCGCACCCGCCCAGAGCGGGTAGAACGTCGTCGCGAACGCGTACTGCCGCCGCCGGCCGGTCTGGAAGTTGTAGTCGAAATAGAGTCCCGCCGCAGGATCCCAGAGGTATCGATCCATGGACTCGCGTCGGCGGCGTGCACGCGACCGCCACTCGCCGGCCGACGACGGGTGGCCAAGAATGGTCTCGATGCGGGCGGTGTCAAGCTCCATCCGATATAACAACGCGTTCAGGCACACTGGCGCGTAATGGATGATGTCGACGCTGAACGGACCGAACCGGTTCGACGGATCGAATCCCGATTCCCGCATCGAGCGGTCGCCTTTGTAGAACAGGTCCGTCAGCCGATCTGCCGAGCGATCGTAGAACTGCGACACGTCGTAGTCGTCGATCGCGGGATGAGCACGGTAGTACTCGGTCACGCGATCGTAATGCGTGCGACCCTGCGCATCGCGCTCGTCGGCGAGAACCTCCGGCGCGGGACCTTCGCCCAGGTCGAAGTAGCGTGACAGACCGAGCGATTCAATCAAATGGGGCGGGGAGGTCCAGAAGCGGTAGTACTTCTCGATCGCTGGCACCGACTGCTGCAACCACACGCGGCCGTGAATCTTGTCGTAGACCCCGAGGATCATCCCGGTAAGAAACGGCGGCTGCGATCGAGTGAGGAAGTACGTGCGGTTCGCGTTGAGGATCGTGCCGTACTGCGCGATCTCGTAGAGGAAATTGTCGGCCATGTTGCGCGCCAGCTCGATTCGGCCGTCGCGCAGCAGCCCCAATTGAATGAAGTAGCTGTCCCACCCGTACATCTCATTGAAGCGGCCTCCGGGAACGACATAGGGGTACGGCAGGTAGAGCAGGCCGTGCTCACGAATCTGCTCGGGTTGTGCCGGCAGAGTTCGAAACTCGATAGATTTGAGCTCGTCTCGTGTCAGGACACGTTCGAGTTGCTTTTGGATCGCTGTTGAATCCTCTTGACGAGAGACGTACACGGGTGAGGGCTGTGCGGGATCGAGGTGAAGTTTCGGGTCGCGGGCGGCGCGCGGAAGATCGTGCGTGGACCGGGTGAGCGTTGTCCACGTGCGGCTGATGTACTCGCGAACTTCACGGAGCGATGGCGCGCTGACGGCCTGCTGCGTGGGGTAACCGATCGCTACGGCGTTTGCGCCGGTCGCGATGGCGACAAGCGCGGCGAGCGTGCACAGTCTTTTGGACCAGCCTGTTCTCACTGACTTGCTTGGCCTGCTCGGGATATGGGTGCTTGTGACATGGCGGCCTGCCCTAGGCACATGGTGGATGAACTCGCCCTCTGATTTGAACCGCCCGCGCGCGTCCTGGGTAGGCCACGATGTATCCTTCGCGCGCGAAATCGTTGTTCGGACCGAGTCAGTTCTCGGTTGTCAAGTTCCATGCTCAGCGGCTATTGGCGCGCCTGAACAGGACGAGGTCGGTCTTGTTCTCTCCACGCGAAAGCAGCAGCTGCCCTTGCGGTGACCAGGCAAAGTTCCTGGTCACGGCCGGTCCGGCGAGCGTGGTCAGTTGGAACAAGCGGCACCGCGTCAAGGGACGAGAACTTGCCCTTCCATTTCGTCGACGCGTTGACGACGACCTTCTGGCCGTCGACGATGAGCGCGCCGGGCTGCCTCCATTCGGCGTAGCTGCTTCCGAGCTCGACGGTGGGCGCTGCGCCTGCGTTTTGTGCTGAAACGTCCCCGGTGCCGGCCAAAAGACCAATAGCCACCATCGCGCCAAGAAGCGCCATGAGTGCGTGATTCCCGTTTCTCATAGGTCCCTCACGAGGTCGATATATCGAATACGAGCATGCCCTGCGGCTCGTTCCCACGCGGAACTGGAGCGCGACGCGCGCACGTTGGTCGTCCTCAGCACGGCCTGGCAGGCGCGATGCACCGCGAGCAAACTGTTATTCTCTCCGTCATGTCCACGACATCACCCGCCCGTCCAGGCGCAGGCGGCACTCCTGGCGGCGTCGGTCAGTTCTTCGTTGGAGTGATCATGGCCGCGGCCGGCGGCTACCTGATTCTCAACCAAGTGCAAGTCACGACGTCGTTCTGGCGGTTCGGACAGTACGGCGGGTTTGGTCTTACGCTGCTGCCACTGCTCGCAGGCATTGCGCTCCTGTTCTACAACGGCAAGTCTGTCGTGGGTTGGGTCCTCACGAGCGTGGGTGTGGCGATCATTCTGGCGAACGTCCTGATGAACATGGACATCTACTTCCGCCAGACGACACTGTTCAACACCATTATGATGCTCGGGGTGTTGTTCGGGGGGCTCGGGCTTGTCGCGCGCTCGCTTCGCAGCGCGTAGTGCGCCGGCTGTCCTTCAATCGCATCTGCCTGAATGAAGTCGGCCGCCGGTGGCGCCTGTGCCCACACGGCTTCGTCCAGGACGCCATCAACGGTGATGGGCCGATCGGTCCGCACCGCCGTGACGTGTTTGCGGCCGTCAAGTGACGGGATTGCGAGGGGCTGCGAATACGCGATAGTTGCAAAGAGAAGGACGACGACGGCCCCTAAAGAGCGGACCGGCCAGGAATGCATCGCCATAGTGTACGCGGTGCCGTTGACTAAC
>Ga0137368_10001328_pt1 | contig 26039 bp, 30 predicted proteins | sample SagtaG_13_FD_104917 | JGI IMG/M metagenome (GOLD analysis project Ga0137368, IMG submission 104917) | Vadose zone soil microbial communities from Sagehorn Ranch, Mendocino, California, USA - Sage1_L_100_16 metaG | ecosystem: Environmental > Terrestrial > Soil > Vadose zone | place: USA...
GCTGTATTCACCTTGGCCACGAAGGCGTCATTGCCGCCGTTCCAAGTCAGGTCAGGCCCCACGGTCACCGGGAACGAGCCATCGGTGACGAAGGTGGTGCCGATCACGTAGGCGTTGCCAGCCCCGTCCACGGCGATGCCGTTGCCCTCATCGGTGCCGGTCCCGCCGATGTACCCCGCGTAGAGGAGCACCACGGGGTCGAGGACCAGCGGCAGGCTCGTGTCGTAGGCCCCTACGCGGAAGCTGTAGCTGTGACTGTCCGAGGCCGAAGCAGGCTCCAGGACGTAGGCCGCGGCGACCTGCACCTGTTGCCCGTCCACTTCCTGATAGACGTAGGGCGTGTCTTCCGTGAAGCCTCCCACGGGAGTGGCAATCTCCATCTGCCCCGCCTCGGTGAGTCTCACGCCTGTGACCCCGCGGTAGGCGAGCCTGATCTGACCGGGGTCGGCTCCGGGCTTGACCAGGAAGGTGTATTTCAGCCGGCCGGCCTTCCCCGAGTAGACCAGGTCGATGCCGGGCCAGAGATCGGCGTAGACGACGCTGGCATACGTCGGAAGCGCGGTCTTCCACTGTTCCTGTGGCCCCTTGAAGTAGCTCACCACCGCCGGGGTCGGCTCGTGCCCGACGGGCTTGACGCCGGGATTGGCCCCCAGGAACTCCAGCGTGATCGCCCAGCGCTGGCGCTCCGCCACGGCCGCCGAGTCAGGATGGAAGGCCGCCGTGCGCAGAGCCGGTCGTGTTTGCCGTGGCTCCGCCTCATGCTCCTGAGCCCGGCCCGTCAGGGCGAAGGTGATCCCCTCCGCGGTGAAGTAGACCGCGGTGTCCCTCCCTTGCAGAACGTACGCGACCCGAGAATCGAGCTGCCCACGGTTTTCGATGAAGTAGAGCGGGAGCTTCCCCAGGGCCGCCTGAACGCGGCGCGTGCTGACCGCATCAGGTTTCGCCGAGGGGGGGCCCGGAAGAGTAGCGGACTCCGCCGGGCTCACGGCTGGCCACACGAGAGCCAGGACCAGACCGATCAGAAGCGCAAACGCTCTCATGGGAATCTGGAATATACGACGGTTCGCCCGCCTCCGCTGAGGTATGCTCGGCGCGATGCCCGAGCTTCCCGAGGTCGAGCGCGGCCGCCGCATCGCGATGAAGGTGGCCCGGGATCGTCGAATCATCGAGGCGCGCTGCGCCGACGATCCCATCGTATTCGAGCGTGTGCCACCCGCGCGCATCCGGCGAGCCCTCGTCGGTCGTCGGGTACGGGGGGTCACGCGTCACGGCAAGCACCTCTGGTTCGAGCTCGACCGCCGGCCGTGGCCGTGCCTGCACTTCGGCATGACCGGCGACTTCCACACGGCCCCCGGCGGCCCCCCCGTGAAGCTCAAGTCGAGCCGGAAAAAACCGGACGGCTCGTGGCCGCCTCGCTTCACGAAGCTCCATCTCGTCTTCGACGACGGCGGCGAGCTCGTGGTGGCGGATGCACGGCGGCTCGGGCGCATCCGGCTGCGCCGGGATCCCGCGCGCGAGCCACCGATCAGCCGGCTCGGATTCGACGCGCACCGTGCCTTGCCCGCGTTTCCTCGCTTTCGCGATCTCGTGCGGTCGCGCGCGGCGCCGCTCAAGGCGCTGCTGCTCGATCAGAGCTTCGCGGCCGGGGTGGGCAACTGGATCGCGGATGAGGTGCTGTACCAGGCCCGTCTCGATCCCCGGCGACGCGCGAGTTCGCTGACGGATCCCGAGATCGCGCGCTTGCGCGGCGCGCTCAAGCATGTGAGAGCATAGGCGACATAAGAGGCATTGTCAGTCTCGGCCGGGCTCGGCCCGGGCCGGTCCAGCCTTGGCACAGGTCCGAGTTCTACGCCATCGACACGCGTACCGGTCGGCGGCTGTGGACCTTCGATCCCCAGGTCCTCGGGGCCGTGCACGACGGGCTGGTCGCGGTGGACGTGGCGCGGTCGCTGGTCATCTACCCGGCGCATGACGGCTACCTGCGGGCCTTGGACACAGCCACGGGCCAGCTCCTTTGGGCCCTGCAGCTCTGCGACACGCACCTCGAGCAGTGCGACCTGGAGGGCGGGGTCACGCTCGGCAATGGCCGCGCGTACCACGTCTCCAACGATTGGCTCCATGCGATCGTCCTCGACCGCACCCATCCCTTCGAGACCTGGCGTTTCCCCCGCGGGGAAATCGCCCACGGTGTCGCCACCAAGCCCGCGGTCTCCGGCGGCACGGTCTTCTTCGGCGGCTTCAACTGGTTCTGGGCGCTGGATGAGCTCACCGGGGCCGTGATCTGGTGGAGCCGGACGAGCCTGTCGAACTTCACCTACGGCTTCGACATCCCTCACGTCTCGAACAACGTCGTGTATGCCAGCGCGTCGCGAAGCGGCTACATGAAGACGATCGTGACCGCGCGCGATGCCTCCACCGGGGCAACCTTCTGGGAGCAGACGCTACCACTCGGCTTCGCGGTCAAATCCTCCACCAGCTATGGAAAGCTGTTCCTCAGCTACGTCGAGGGTCCCGATCAGGGGGGCGTCGTGGCGCTCGATCTCGCCACGGGCCGGCAGCTCTGGAAGTTCGACCATGTCGGCACGACGCGCGTGGGTCCGATCAACGGCGGACCGGCGGTCGTGGACAACAAGGTGATCGTCGCGGGGTCTGACGGCAACGTGTACATGCTGAGTCAGGCCACGGGCCGCCCGCTGTGGTCGTTCGCAACCGGAGAGTCCATGCACTCGGCCGTCGCCGTGGCGGACGGCCGGTTTTTCATCGGGGCATACAAGACCTTCCGGGCCTTCGGTCCCCTGTCGCGCCAGGTTGACGCGTCCTGTGCGCTCTGACAGGATCGGAGCAGGATGCTGGCGAACCGAAGGGATTTCCTGAAGGCCGCGGCCGTCGGGACGGGGGCTCTGGCTCTCACTCCGACGCCGCGCCGCGTGGATGCGGCTCCCAGGTCGCTGCGCATCCTGGTCCTGGGAGGCACCGGCTTCATCGGGCCCTACCAGGTGCGCTACGCAGCGGCCCGCGGTCACAAGGTGGCGGTGTTCAACCGTGGGCGGCGTCAGGCGGACCTGCCGGACACTATCGAACACCTCCAGGGCGACCGGAACAACGATCTCAAATCGCTCGAAGGGCGCGCGTGGGACGTGGTGATCGACAACCCCACGACCTTGCCATCCTGGGTCAGGCTGTCGGGGCAACTGCTCAAGGACTCTTGCAACCAGTACATCTTCATCTCTACTGTTTCGGTCTACGCCGACACGAGCAAGGTCGGGATGGACGAGACGACGCGGGTCGAAGCATACAAGGGCGACAAGGATCCCCTGGCCGTCACACCCGAGGACGTCAGCCAAGGCAGCGATCAGCTCTATGGGGCGCTCAAGGCACTGTCTGAGCGGGAGGCGCAGAAATGGTTCCCCAACCGCGCGACGATCATTCGTCCCGGCCTGATCGTGGGCCCCGGAGACACCAGCGGCCGGTTCACCTACTGGCCGGTCCGTGTCGATCGCGGCGGCGAAGTGCTGGCGCCCGGAACACCGTATGACCCGACGCAGATCATCGATGCGCGCGACCTCTCCGAGTGGACCATCCGCATGGCCGAGCAGGGCGACATTGGCGTGTACAACGCCACCGGTCCCGAGAAGCCGCGCCCCATGGGCCAGATGCTGGACGAGATCAGGCAGGCGGTCGGCTCGCAGGCCAGGTTTACGTGGGTCGATCAGGACTTCCTGCGCCGACACGGCGTTCGCGAGTGGGTCGATGTGCCGGCGTGGATGCCGCCGCGCCCGGCGACGGCGGGGTTTGCGACCATGAGCGTGGCCCGCGCGCGGGCGAAGGGCCTGACCTATCGGCCGCTCGGCGTGACGGCGAAAGACACCCTGCTGTGGGTCAAGGCGCGCGCGGCGGACTTGCAGCAGGCCTTGCGCGCGGGACTCGAGGCGGAGAAGGAAGCCGAGGTTCTCAAGGCCTGGCACGCGGCCAGGCACTAGACGGCAGGAGAGCGCACCGCCCAGATGCTGGTGGAGCGACTCGCCGCCTCGGGCGGCAAAACCGCCCCGAGAGGCCCGTCGAGCCACAGCGTCCTGAGCAAGACGATCATCCAGTCGTCGAAATAGCGCCCGCAGGATTCGCGCGCCGGTCCGGGGCGGGACGGCTCGGACGCCCCCCTCGGACCGATCACGACTTGCTCCGCTAGTTGGCGATGTCTCCCGAATCTCCCGCGTTCGAGTTGGTCCAGGTAAAGACCGTCAGGCCCTGGCCCTTCGCTTTATACGTGATGCTATAGCTCGTGACGGTCGCCGTGCTGCCGTACACCGCCCCCGGGAAATGGGCCTGGATCCAGCCTCCGGTCGTGCAGTCGCCCGGCGTGCTGCCCTGGCCCGCGCCCACCGGCCAGTCCGCAAGCGTGCCGCAGCCGCCGACCCCAACATAGCTGAACCCCGGCTGCACGGTGATCGTGAACGAGCCCTTGAACGTGCCGGTAACGCCCTCTTTCAGCTGATTACTCGCATTGGCGGGAGAGTCGCACTTGCCCGGGCTATCCCCCGAGCCCGACTGGCCATTACCGAGGCTCGAGAACTTGCCCTTGAGGAAGGTCTGCTTGACGGTCCAGCTTCCATCGGGGTTCTGGGGCAGGATTTCGAACTGGCGGTTGAACAGGTCCACCGCCCAGTTGTTGCCGCAGGAGCCCGAGTCGGGCGTCGCGCTCGCGTAGGGCCCGTCGATGATGCTTCCGCCGACCTGAGGGGCAGGCCCTGCGGCTCCCGCAATGGTTGCGACGACGAACAACATGATGGATACGAGGCTCGCCATAGAAATGAGGGAACGTTTCATGACAACCTCCTTCGGCTGGATACGATGATGGTCGAGACCACCGCGTGCGTTGCTGCCCGAGCGTTCGCAACCTAGCTCCGGGTCCCCGGTGTGTCAATGATGCAAATGCACCCCTGAGAACGCGATGCTCGATATGTCCCTGGGCACGTGAAGACAGCGGCTAGCGAAACAGCGGCACGCGGGTGTTGACGGACGGCCTGTACTCGGGCGCCGCCGCCACGCGCTCGGGCGCGACGCCCGCGGCCAAGAGTGCGCCACGCCGGCGGTGGCGATCGTGACGGCGATGGCCGCGCCGGGGCAGACGTGGGCGCCGGCCCCGAACGTGAACCCGCGCCGCTCGAGTGGGCGGAGCGGGCCCGGCTCCACGCCGAGCGACTCGTCGCCGATCCCTCGCTGGGCGCGGACGGGCGCGCGGAAGCAGTGACCGCCGCGGCGCAGAGCCACAACACGCTCGGCGTGGCCCTGGCCCGCTTGGGCCGGCTGGAGGAAGCGGTCGGGCACATCGAGCGCAGCGTGGCCCTCACCCGGGAGAACGGGCTCTTGCAGGCGGCCTGTCGCGGGCTCGCCAACCTGAGCGTGCTCTACAGCACGCTCGATCCGGCGCGGGCGATCGAGACCTGCTTGGCCGGCCTCGAGACGGCCAAGAAGATCGGCGACCTCGGCTTCCAGTCGCGCCTCTACGCGAACCTCGCGGTGGCCTACTGCGCGCTCACCAACCGCTGCGACGAGCAGGGCGTCGGCGTCGCGCACGCCGCGATCGATCTCGACCGGCGCCTCGGGCAGCTCGATCACCTGGCGGTGCCGCTCATCGTGCTCGGGCAGATCTACCAGTGTCACGGCGATCCGACCCGCACGATCGCGCGCCACCAGGAAGCGCTGGTACTCGCCGAGGAGGCCGGCGAGCCGCAGCGGCTGTTCCCCTGCTATGATGGCCTCGCCACCGTCTACCTGGACCTGGGTGACGAGGGCCGGGCGGAAGAGTTCATGCAGAAGGCCCAGGCAGTCTGCGAGCGGGCCGGGCTCGAGCCCGACGCGCTCGTGGTGCTGCCGTTCCTGGATTGACTCGAACACGACTCCAATAGGAGGAACTTGGCTCATGGCATCTCCCCTGCTTCAGTCCGGTGATCCCGCTCCCCACTTCGCGCTGCCCGCGGTCAATCGCGAGGGCCAGGTCTCGCTCGACGACTATCGCGGCCGCAGTCCGGTCCTGGTGGGCCTGTTCCGCGGGCTGCACTGACCCTTCTGCCGGCGCCAGCTCGTGCAGCTGGGCACCACGCAGGACAAGCTCAAGGCGCTGGGCGTGGAAACGATGGCGGTGGTCAACACCCATCTGGATCGCGCCCGGCTCTACTTCAAGTACCGCCCCGCGCGCGTGCTGCTCGCCGCGGACCCGGGGGCGGCGACACACCGGTTGTTCGGGGTGCCCGAAGGCACGGTCGTCGAGGACGAATTGAAAGCCTCGTGGTCCCAGGGGACATTCACGATGGGCCAGCTGCAGGCGTCACTGGTCAATCCCACCGGAGAGCTGGCCGAGCCTCAGCACGTCTTCGCGGCGAGCGAGACCCTGAACAAGCGGGACGGGTTCGAGCTGACCGAGATCGACCAGCAGATCGCGGCCGCGCACGCCTTTCAGCTGGGCGGGCACTTCCTCATCGACCGGGAAGGGATCATCCGGTGGGCGCAGATCGAGGGCCTCGAGCGGATCGGCGACCTCGCCAAGTTCCCGAGCGACGAGGAGATCCTGGCCGCGGCCCGCGCTCTCTAGGCTGGCCCGGCCCGGCCGGTGCCGATCCTGCTCGGACGACGTGGCGGAGCAGGGCCTGAGGAGGACACGCGGGGCATGGCCTGCGGCGGCACCACGACCCACATCGACTTCTGCTACGTGCGGCCGGGCGGCGAGAGCATGAGCATAGAAGGCGACATAAGAGGATTGTCAGTCTCGGCCGGGCTCGGCCCGAGCCGGTCCAGCCTTGGCACAGCGCGGATAAGACCCCTAGCGTGAATTATTCATGAAGGCCGTTCCCGCGTCCTGCACTCCCCCTCACCCTGACCCTCTCCCCCTGCGGGGGCGAGGGGATCGAAACGACTCCCTCTCCCTCGGCGAGGGAGAGGGCCGGGGTGAGGGTGGGCGCCTGTTCGCGCATAATCCGGGCTAGCATCGTGCAGCGATCCTGCCAGAGTCCGGGGACGGGGGCAAACTGCAGCGGTCGGGTGGCACATGAACTACCCCGACATCACCGCCCATGCCACGCGCGTGGGCGCCCGGCGAGTGATCCTGACGCACATGAGCCCGGACATGCTCGCGCGCGTCGAGACCGCGGCGGCGTGCGTGAATGTCCGCTCATGCAAGCACTGAGCGGCGGCCGCGGGCCTACTTCCGCCGCCGACCACCGCGCCGCTCGATGGCCGCGCCCCACGCGGCCAGGAAGGCGGTGAGGAACGCATGCTCCTTTGCCGCATCCACCGCCAGCGGCGCCAGGGCCATGGCCGTGGCCAGGGCAATGTGATAGCCCTCGGAGCGCGACGCCGCGGCGCGGCGATAGGCCGGATGCGCCTCGTTGATCCAGACGGTGGTCTCCACCAGGCGCGCCATCTCTGGATCGTCCGATCGCGGCTCGAACTGGATGCTGAGCCCGTAACGCGCCGGCCTGCGAGGGCCGCCCGATCCTGGAGGCGTCACCTCCGCCGGCGGACGCGCGGCGGGCTCCGCCGCGGCGGGCTCAGGAGCCGGCTCTTCCACCATGGGCTCGACTTCTGCCGGCGTCTCCGTTACCGCTTCGACGGGCCCGCCCACGCTGGGAATCGGCACGCTCGCCGATTCGGGCATGCCGGCGCCGCGGCCCATCGGCAGGGATCGCTGGCCTCCCGCGCGGCGCTCGACGAGCGCCGAGAGGAGCGGGAACTCCTCGGCAAGATCCACCAGCACCGCCTCGAGATCGCGCTCGACCGGCCGCGCGGCGCGCCTGCGCGCCTCGGCACCCGCCTCGCGAAGGTCGCCCCATTCGCCCAGCTGGCGGGCCACCGCCTCCTGGATTGCCTTGCGGTAAGCCAGATACGTCGCGCCCCGCGGTCCCGTCCTGATGAAATCCGCCTTGTTGAGCGTGAGCGCCTGGGCCAGCGCGGGCACTTCGATCACGCCGCCGATGCGCTCCGGAGAAGATGGCGTGATCCCCAGCCACTCCCAGCCGCGCTTGATCACCTTGCCGAACGTGCTGATGGCGAGCCCGCTCCGCTCCTCGGGCAGCGGCGCGCGGTCGCGCACGAGGTAGCCGGCGGCCGCGGGCCGGCGCTTTCGGGGCAGGCGCACGGCGATGGGCGCCCGCTCGGGCGCGCGCCATGCCTCGGGCACGAGCGCAGCGCCGTTGACCACGAACCCGACGCCTCGTGGATAGTGCTCGGCCAACATGTCTGCCAGGTCCGGATCGAGGAGGGGCTGGAAGTGACGGCGGAGCGCCGTCTCGATGAAGCCGGCATCGAGCAGCGGGGAGAGCGGGTTCTTGAGCCGGAGGCGCACCGCCGTGCCGTGGTCCGCGACGAGGCCGGGAGGCGGGATCCACTTCCACGGCGCCCGGTGCCGCGAAGCCAGGTGCCAGGCCGTGGCGGCGTGATGGCGACCGAGCCGCGTCTCGGTCAGCACCTGGTCGGAGACCAGGAGCCCGATCTTGATGCCCACCCCGGCGAAGCCGATGCCCTCGCCCCGCACCTTGGTCGTCGCCGCCACGTCGTGGTAGCGGGCGAGGTCCCGCCTGCGCATGCCCCGGCCGTCGTCCAGGATGGTCAGCGTGCTCGCGGCAGGGTCGGCGGTGATGCGGAGCATGGCGGCGCGCGAGTCGATCGCGTTGGCGACGATCTCGGTCAGGATGGTCTCTTCGGCCGCGCCCGGATAGGCGTCGCGGAGGTCCTCGAGCAGGTGCAGGAGATCGACGCGGGTCTCACCCATCCGCGATGACGTTATCCGGAAGTGGAACTTGAACGGGATCCGTGACGGCGACAAAAGCCAGCACGGGCGGGATTCTAGCAGAGTCAAGCCGTACAGCAAGAACGGAGCTGCGCAGGACAATGCCCCTCGCCGAGCTGCAAGGAAGGCAGCAAAGAGAGGAGCACGGCAAGACCCGGAAACTTCAACGCGGGGACGCTGAAATGGCGCCGAAGAAGGCCGCTAACACGTAAGATGGGCCGAGCCATCCCGATGCCCATCACGGTCCGCTTCGTCGGTTCCGGCGACTCCTTCGGCAGCGGCGGGCGCTTTCAGACCTGCATCCTGGTCGACGGGCCGGGCTCGCGCTTCGCCATCGACTTCGGGACCTCGTCGCTGATCGCCCTGGCCCAGCAGGGCATCGAGCACAACTCGATCGACGCGATCCTGCTGACGCATCTGCACGGGGACCACTGCGGCGGCGTTCCGTTCCTGCTGATCGACGCCATGCTGGGAGCCCGCCGCGGCCGCCCGCTCACCATCGCGGGCCCGCGCGACCTGCGCGCGCGCATGGACCGTATCCGCGAGGCGCTCTTTCCCGGCTCCCACGTCATGACGCCGAAGTTCCCGATCGACTGGATCGAGATGGAGCCGGGCCGCGCCCACCGCGTGCTCGACCTCGTGGTGACGCCGCAGCCGGCGCGCCACACGCGCGAAACGAATCCGACCGCGCTGCGGGTGGAGGTGGGCGGGAAGGTCGTGACCTACACCGGCGACACCGAGTGGACGGACGAGGTGGCGACAGCCGCGCGTGAAGCGGATCTCCTGATCGCCGAGTCCTACTTCTACGACAAGCCCGTGAAGTGGCACATGAACTACCCCGACATCGCCGCCCATGCCACGCAGGTCGGCGCCCGGCGAGTGGTCCTGACGCACATGAGCCCGGAGATGCTCGCGCGCGCCGATGCCGTGCCCGAGGAGTGCGCCCGGGACGGCCTGGTGATCACGCTCTAATTTAATTTGACTCTCGTGCATTACGGTGACACGCAAATGTGCGATATCGTTAAGTTGCTGGAGTAACCCAACTTCACGAGGATCATTAGCGCTCCTACGGCAGGAGATCCGCGACGGCAATGCGTGCGTGCGGCGCCGCCAACGGTGAGACGGTCTCGGTGGATCCGAGGCGATGGAGTGCGCTGAAGCGCCAGCCATACGGCGCATCGACGGACGGGACGGGCTCGCGGTAGACCTCGAGCACGCGGTCCATCAAATTCACGAGCCAGTATTCGAGGATCTGGGCGCGGGCGTAGAGACTGCCTTTGTGCTCGCGGTCGAAGGTCAGGGTGGTCTCGGCCACTTCGACGAGGAGAACGGGCCGGGTGAGGTGGCTGGCCAGGTAGTCGCGCGGGCTCCCGGCGCAAACAGCCACGTCGGGCTCCGGCTCAGATTCGTCGTCGAGCGCCACCGCCATCTGCCCCCGCACTTCCCAGCCGTGGCCGAAAGCGGACCGCAAAGCCTCCCATCGGCCTGCACCACCTCGCCAACTGGCCCACCAAGTTCTAGCAGACGGCCGATAAGGGCACCGATCAGGGCCCATGCCGTCGCCGGCCAAGACGGACTCGGTTGCTTCGTTGGCGCTAGCGGACGAAGGTCGCCTCGACCCGGCGGGACTTGATCAGGTAGGGCACCCAGATAAGGGCAACGAGCACCCCCGCGGCGAGCCCACCGTAGGCGGCAGGCCCCATCCTGGCCGCGGCGGCCGGAATTATCGACGCCAGGCCCACGTCGACGGCCTGCACCGCGACGCGCGTGATCATGAACGCGATCATGGCGACGGGGAAGATCCGCCGGCGCGTGAAGAAGAGGTAGACGAGCACGCCGGCCCAGATCAGCAGCGCCGCGTTGACCACGAGCTCGCCCACGATCAGCGGCCCGAAGAGCGGATGGTAGGCGCGCGTCCCCGGCGTCGTCACCGCGTGCCACGTCGTCGGCTCGAGGGGACGCAGGCCCCTGACGATCTCCGCCGCGATGCGGATCGGCGTCAGGCAGACGCCCACCGCCACCAGCAGCAGCCACCCGCCGATGCCGCTCGGCGCCGCCTGCGAGCTAGAGGTTATCCGCGTCGTGGCACGCGCCGCAGGCGTTGATGTACGGGATGGGCATCGCCTTGCCCGGCTCGACCCCCTTGAGCGCCTTGTTCGTCTTTCGCGGCACGTCGAACAAATGGGAAGTGATGTCGTTCATCCAGTAGGTCTTGCCGTCCTTGTTCGACAGCCCCTTCCCGAGCCCGGCCCCGGTCTGCATCGTCTTCGTCGCGTGGCAGTCCACGCAATTGATCGCTTCGTGCTCGACGCCGACAGCGCCGAACAGGACCTGGCCCTTGAAGCGCGGATCGGCGAGGTCCAGATAACCCTTCGGCGCCTGCTCGGGCTTGATCATCTTGTTGTTGTAGGCGATGACCAGGCAGAAGCCCCCGGTGGGCAGGATGGCCGGCGACTGCCGCTTGAAGGCGGGATCGAGCCTCGCCTCGTTCGGCGTGGCGATCGGCGCGACATACCCCTTCTCCTCCGCGTACATCCCGAGGGCGGTATCGGTGAGCGTGCAGACGTCCGCCAGGGGCTTGCCGGCGGTGAACTCGGTCTCGAACTTTCGGATGACGATCTCGCCCCCTCCGGGGCGCGCGTACCGAGCCTTGATGCCGGAGCGTTGCTCGAACTCCTTCATCTTCGGCTCCTCGATCCGCGCGATCCCGCTCGAATAGAGGGCGACCTCGCCTTCCTTCTTCGCCTTCTCGACGATCCTGGCCCAGTCAGCCGGCGAGACGGCCGCGCCCGCCGAGCGGACCCACGAGGGCATCGAAGCGGCGGCAGCAACCGTGGCCGAACCCAGCAGCAGACTGCGTCGGTCGAACATCGGCTTCCTCCTCATTTCACTCTCGGTGGTCGTGGTATCGGGCTGAGCCCGGTCACCGGCATTCTAGCCCGTTCTCCACTCCGATGCTCCAGCTCTGCCGGCGCACCGTGCCTTGCCTGTGGGATTTGCCTTGCCCGGTGGTTAACCGCTATCCTCCTGCGATATGGTATCAGCCACAGGCTCCCCTGTTGTCCTGACAGCGGTTGTTGTGGAATTGCGCTCTGAGGCGTGACATCGATCGTGGACGCGTCGACGTGCTCAGGCAGCGACCGCAAGAGGACCACCGCGCTGAGCGAGCGCGACGCACGCACATTGCTGTTCGTGCGTGCGATCGAGGAAGCGGACCTGGAAGGCGTTCTTCTGACGCCGCAGAGTCGCGCGGCGGCGGCGCGCCGGGCGATCGAGGAGGTGTCTCGCGCGAACGAGGAGCCACTCCGGGTGACCGGAGTGCCGCCGGGCCAGGTGTCGGGTGATACAGGAGCGCTCCTGAAGCGGGCGGATCTCCTGCGCGACGAGGTGCTGCGAAAAGCTCCCGCGCTGGTCCGTGTGGCGCATCCGTTGCGGTTCCCGGGCGCGCGCGTGCTGACAATCGCCGTTGCGGCGATCATCGGCCTGTCCACGAATCTCCTGGGGCCGGAGCGGCACGTCAGCGTGCTGGCTTTTCCCTTCGCGGGCATCCTCGCCTGGAACGTCCTCGTCTACGCCGGTCTCGCCGCAAAGGCAATCGGAAGCAGGATTGGCCGGGTGCGCGGGGCCGCCGCGTCGTACGGTCCGCTCGCCACGATGGGCCGGTGGGTCGAAGGCATGACGCTCTCCGTCTTCGCACGCCGGCTCAGCCATGGCATGGGCCCGAGCGCGGTCGCCGACGCCGTCGAGAGGTTCTACCGGCTCTGGGTCGTGACGGCGGCGCCGCTGGTCGCCGCGCGGCTAGCCGTCGTCCTGCATCTCGCCGCGCTGTCGCTGGCCCTTGGAGCGATTCTCGGCATGTACGCTTCGGGAATCGCGTTCGAGTACCGCGCGACGTGGGAGAGCACCTGGCTCGAAGCCCCTACGGTGCAGCGTTACCTGAACCTGGTCCTGGGATCGGCGGCGCGCGTGCTGGGAGTGCCGGTGCCCGACGTTGCTCCGCTCCGCGGCCCGGAGGGGGAAGGGAGTGCCGCGCCCTGGATCCACCTCTGGGCGACGACCCTCGGCCTCGCCGTCCTGATCCCGCGCGCGGCACTCGCTGGTCTCGAGGCGGCGCGCGCGGCACGCCTGCGGAAGCGGCTCCCGATCGACCTCGACTCTCCCTACTACTGGCGCGCCCTCGCCGGCGGGCGAGGGACCGCTGTGACCGTGAGCATCGTCTACTACAGTTGTGACCCGGGCATCGGTCTGCGGCACCGGTTGCACGAATTGCTCCAAGAGCTGGTCGGCGCGCGCGCCGCAATCCTGGACGGCCCCGCGCTCGAGTACGGCGAAGGGCCAGAGAGCGTTCCGGGGTTGGACGGGGACTCCGTCCCGGGCCTCTTGGTGCTGGTCTTCCCACTGGCTCAGACGCCCGAGAGCGAGGTCCACGGCGAGTTCCTCGAGCGCGTCCAGGCGCGCGCTGAACGGGCAGGCTCGCACCTGATGGTCGTACTCGAGACCGCGACGTACCGGAGGCGCATCGGCTCGGAGGAACGGGTGCGCGAGCGCCGGTCCACGTGGGATCGCCTCCTGCGAGAGCTGCACCTCACGGCTGTCGAGCTCGACGAGGCGGGAGCCGCTGACGAGCGCGCCGCGGTGGATAGCTGGGTGGATCGCGCGCGCCGCGGAGTCTGGACAGGGCCGGCCTGAGGCGGACGCCGTGACCACGGTCACGCTGAGCCTGATTTCTCACACCAACGCAGGGAAGACGACACTCGCCCGGACGCTCCTGCGCCGCGAGATCGGCGAGGTGAGAGACCAGCCCCACGTGACGACGATCAGTGAGGCGCATCCCCTCCTCGAAATCGAGGATGCGCGCCTCCTGTTGTGGGACACGCCGGGCTTCGGGGACACGGTCCGGCTGCTGAAACGGCTGCACCGCGAGACCGACCCGATCGGGTGGTTCCTGCACCAGGTCTGGGACCGCGTGCTCAACCGCGCCCTGTGGTGCAGCCAGGAAGCGGTACGGAACGTCCGCGGGGAGGCGGATGTCGTCCTCTACCTGGTCAACGCGGCCGAGGAGCCGGAGTCGGCCGGCTACGTGCAACACGAGCTGGAGCTGCTGTCGTGGATGAACCGTCCGGTCCTCGTGCTGCTGAACCAGGTCGGGACCGACGGCGCGGGCACGACGTTGGAGCACTGGCGGCGCTACCTCGCCCCGTTCGAGATCGTGCGCGGCGTGCTGTCGCTCGACGCGTTCAGCCGCGCATGGGTGGAGGAGAGCCTCGTCCTCGAGCGCGTGGTCGATCTGCTGGACGGGGAGAGGCGGACCGCGATGGTCCGCCTGGTGCGGGCGTGGAACGAGCGCAATCTGGGCGTGTTCGAGCAGGCGAGCCGGGTCATGGCGGAGTACCTCGCCGAGGTGGCGACCGATCGGGAGCCGATCGGGTCCCGATCGGGTCCGGCAGGTTCGTGGATTCTGGGCGCGCTGCGGGACTTGCGGAAGGTATCGCGCATCGATCGCAACCGCGCCATGCGGGCGCTCTTCGACCGGCTGCAGGCGGCGCCGCGTCGGCTGATGGACCGATTGATCGAGCTGCATGAGCTCTCGGGCTCGAGCAAGGCACAGATCGAACGCCGCCTCGATGATGTGGCCCTCTCGGGCGACGAGGCGATGAACCCGACAACCGGAGCCATTGCGGGGGGCCTCCTCAGCGGCGCGCTGACCGGAATCGTGGCGGACATCGTCCATGGAGGGCTCACGTTCGGCGGCGGGTCGGTGCTCGGAGCGATCCTCGGCGCAGTCGGCGGGTACGCGCTCGGTGGAGCCTACCGTCTCGCCACGGGGCCCGAGCCCTCTGTCCAATGGCAGCTGGCGGCCTTGGATCGCCTCGCCGGGGAGGCCCTGCTCCGCTATCTCGTCGTCGCGCACTTCGGCCGCGGCCGTGGCGCCTACAGTGATCTCGAATACCCCGCGCAGTGGGCGGAGGGGGTGGAGGCCCAGTTGAAACCACGCCTGGGTGCGTTGCACGGGGCGTGGCGCCACGCCGCCCGGGAGGGCCGGGCTTCAACCGCGGAGGTGGCCGAGCGCCTCCGGCCGGTGCTGCACGACACGCTACGGGACTTGCTGCGCCAGCGGTTCCCCGATGCGGCGGTCCTGTCCTAGAGGGGTGAGCGGTCCAGGCTCCACTCCGGTCGATCATCGGATCGGCTGCCGGGGTGGAGGCAGGACCTCACCCTCATGGACTTTCCACGCCCGAATATCTGCGGGGGTCGACGGGGGAGCCTCCGGGCGGCGGCGGCGCTGTCCTCGCCGGTGACGTTGCAGCCCTGCGATCGTCGTCAAGACGAACTCCCGGCATCGCCGTTGCCCCCCGGGCGGCGCCCGCCTCGTAGCTGCCTTCCGTTTCGGCCGGCAGGATCGCGGTGGTGGGCGCCGGTTGACCAGCGCCCTTCACGGTCAGCTTTTCACGGGACGGCCGTGCCTTCTTGAGGAATTTCGGCGGCGGGACGGCCGTCTGCGCGTGTGAACGAGATGGCTTCGCTCGAGGCTCCTGCTCGTAGCTCACGGACGGAGCCGTCGGATGGTGCGTGGCCGCGCCGTCAACTTCGGCGCCCGTCGTCTCGATCGGAGCCGGGGGCGCTATAGGCGGCGTGACGGCAGGAGACGGATCCGATGCGACAGATGTGGCCCTGGTGCCCGGGTCCCGCAGGTGCCAGCCGCCGAGGGTAGCCAGCAGGAGCACGCCGGCGGTCACCGTTGTGACCGCGGCTGCCCGGGCGCGGCGGCGGCGGCGGCGCTCTTTGAGAAAGCGACAAATCCGATCCAGTTGCGCCTGGTCTTCTTCGGCGCTCCGCCTCTCTTCCCCCGTGACCCTAGGCCGAGGGGCGGCCGATTCAGACGCCATCTTTCAATTCCTCCACGGAGAGACGCTGCCGGATGGAGGCCGCCGGCAAGCCTGTTCGAGCTTGCTGGATTCCCATCTTGTACCGCAAGTCTGCGCACGAGTGATAAAAAGAATCAAGAAGTACCACGTGCCACACTCTAGCGGTGCACCGCGCGCGCAGGCCCCCACCTAAGGACAAGGGCCCTTGTCGGCATGCCCGCGCTCGCCGTAATCCCCTCTGAGAGTCCTGGCCTACGCGGAGGCGGCCATCGCCAGAGGCCGAGTGCACAGCTCCAGGGCAGTCGGGGGCGGGCGTGGCGCCCCGGTGGCCGCGTTCAGGACGCCTGGGGGATGCACGGACCGGGGCCGGGCCTCAGGGCGCCGAATCGTGGGCCCGGTCTCCCGCGCTCGGGTTTTACCCAGGAGGGACAGTCAACGCTCTGCTGACGCTCCAGTCGCGGCTCAGCGCGGCGGGACCAGCACGATGTCGAAGCGCGCGGCGAGCGCGCCCGGCTCGGCGCCGTTGGCGGGACGGAGCGTCACCGACAAGGCGTCGCGGACGCCCTGGCCGCCGAAGTAGGCGGGGTTCTCCCGCCCCGGCTCGCCCACGACGTACATCTGGGTCACGAGCGGGCGGAAGCGCGGGTGCGTGACCTGGAAGTGGATGTGGGGCGGGCGCGATTGGTAGGGCACGGGGCGGATCGTCCGAAACTTGTACGCCCCCGTGGCGTCGGTGCGGGCCTGGCCGTATCCCTGGAAATCCGGATCCCGCCGGCCCGGGGCGCCGTCCTTGGGAAGGAGGTAGCGCCCGTAATTGTCCGCCTGCCAGATCTCGACGAGCGCGTCCGCCACTGGCGCACCGCTCGTGTCGGTCACGTGCCCCGTCAGGAGAAGCACGGTGCCCTGCGCGTGGGCGACGCGCCCCTTGACGACGACCAGGTCCGCGTCGCGATCCTCGGGCAGCACGCTTGGGTAAAAAGGCCCGGGCGTCTGCTCCGGCGTGGGCGCGAGCGAAGCGGCCCACGCGCCTGCCGCAAGCACGAGCGCTACTGCTAGCAAGACGAGGCGGGGCAACACGGTCAGCTCCGCCCGGCGAGCACGTGCTCGATGCGCTCGAGCTGCGCGCGGGTGCCGAGGGCCAGGAGCCGGTCGCCGGCGGCCAGCGCCATGTCGCCCGGCGGGTTCACGAGGGGATTGCCGTCACGCATGATGGCCAGCACCGTCGCTCCCGTGGCCTGGCGGAGGGCGAGCGCTTCGAGCGTGCGCCCCACCGCCGACGTGTCGGTGCCCACGGCCACGGCCTCGATGTTGAGCGCTTCGTTGCCTCGCTGCAGCGCCGTCTCGAAGAAGTCCACGACCGTGGGGCTCAGGATCAGGTGCGCGAGGCGATGACCGCCGATGGCGTACGGGCTGATGGCGCGATCGGCGCCCGCGCGGGTGAGCTTGGGCACGCTCGACTCGTCCACCGCGCGCGAGACGATGTAGAGCTTCGGGTTGAGCACGCGCGCCGAGAGCACGATGTACATGTTCGTGGCGTCGTTGGCCGTGGTGGCGATGAGCCCGCGGGCGCGCCGCACGCCGGCCCGCTCGAGGACGGTGTCGTCGGTGGCGTCGCCCTGCTGGCAGAGCCAGCCATGCTCCTCGGCGTGGCGCATGATGCCTTCGGCCGGGTCCACGACCAGGAAGGGCACGCGCGCCTCCGCCAGCTCGTGCACGGCCTGGCGCCCGACGCGACCGAGCCCGGCCAGGATGATGTGCCCGCTGAGCGCCTCGATACGCTTGTCCATCTTTCGTCTCCCCGTGGGGTCCGCCAGCCGCACCGCGACGAGATACTCCATCACGACGCCGAAGGTGTAGAACAGGCTGCCGACCCCAACGATCGCTACGACCATCGTGAAGATGCGGCCGGCCGAGTCGAGCGGCTTGACCTCGCCGTAGCCGACGGTGGTGATCGTCGTCACCGTCATGAAGAGCGCGTCGAGCCACGTGCCGCCGACATGGCGCCAGAGCCAGCCGTAGCCTACCGTCCCGGCGACGACGACGGCGAGCACGAGGGACAGCGGCAGGACCAGCCGCGCCCGCAGCCTCGGAATGTCCGCGCCTGGGACCACCTGTCCGCTGTCAGGCATGGGTCTGTTGGAGTCCGGGGGGAAGCGGCGCCGCTCCTCCCCCGTGCGCCCCCACCGCATCGATCATCATGTCCGCGACGGCGGCACGCCGCTACCGTGGAAGCGCGGTCAGCGCCTGGGCCATCTCGCAGCTCAGCGCGGCCAGCGCCCGGCTCGTCGCCGACACCGTCGCTAGGCTATCATAGCCACTCGCGCGGCGTCGAGCCGCGGGGTTGCGGTATGCTGGCGATCGTCATGGGACAGCCGTCGGGCGAAGTCGTCATCTGTGGCGCGGGCATCGCGGGCGTCGCCGCCGCGTATCACTTGGCGGTGCGGCGCGGCGTGCGCGACGTCGTGCTGGTGGACGAGCGGCCGCCGCTCACGCTGACCAGCGACAAGTCCGCCGAGTGCTACCGCAACTGGTGGCCCGGCCCGGGCGACGACATGGTCGCCGTCATGAACCGGAGCATCGAGCTCCTCGAGCAGCTCGCCAGCGAGAGCGGCAATGTCTTTCGCCTCAACCGGCGCGGCTATCTCTTCGCGACGGCCGAGCCCGGGCGTGTCGACGGCTTCGTCCGGGCGGCGGACGAGGCGGCCGCCCTCGGCTCGGGCCCCGTGCGCCGGCACGCGACGGCGTCGAGTGACTATCGGCCGTCGGCGGCCGACGGGTTCGACCCGGCCCTTCGGGGCACCGACCTCGTCACCGAGCCCTCGCTCATCCGTCGCCACTACCCGTGGCTGGCCACCGATACGATCGCGCTCCTCCACGCCCGCCGCTGCGGCTGGTTCAGCGGCCAGCAGCTCGGCATGTATCTGCTCGAGCGCGCGCGCGCGCACGGCGTCCGGCTCGTCGAAGGGCGCGTGGAGCGGATCGATACCGCCGGTGGGCGTGTGCGCGGCGTCGACGTGCTGGGGCCGGGCGGCACGCAGACGATCGGGACGGCGCGCGCCGTCCTTGCCGCCGGGCCATATATGAAGGACGCCGGCAGGCTGCTCGGCGTCGATCTGCCTCTCTTCTGCGAGCTCCACGCGAAGATCGCCTTCAACGACGCGCTCCACGCCATGCCCCGCGTCGCGCCCATGACCCTCTGGGCCGATCCCATGACCATCGCGTGGTCCGGGCCGGAGCGCGCGGAGCTGGCCGCTTCCGCCAGGCACCGGCGTCTCGTCGAGGAGCTGCCTGCGGGCGCGCACGGCAGGCCCGAGGGCGCGGGCGAGAGCACCTCCGTCCTCGGCGTCTGGACCTACGACGTCGAGCCGCTGGAGCCGGTCTTCCCGCCGCCGTTCGATCCCGCTCACCAGGAGGTGGTCCTGCGCGGGCTGGCGCGAATGATTCCGGCGATGGCGCCCTACCTGGAGCGCATGCCGCGATGCTTCGTGGACGGCGGCTACTACACGAAGACCCGCGAGAACCGCTTCCTCGCGGGCCCCCTGCCCGTCGAGGGCGCCTACATCATCGGCGCGCTCTCGGGTTACGGGATGATGGCGTCCAACGGCGCGGCGGATCTCCTCGCCGACTACATTGCCGAGCGGCCCCTGCCCCGCTACGCGCGGGCCTTTCACCTCGACCGCTACGACGACCCCGAGTACAAGAAGCTCTTCGAGACCTGGGGCGACTCCGGCCAGCTCTGAGCGTCAGAAGGGAAATATGCCCGATCCAGCCGCGCGCTCATCAATCGCATGACGGCGGCATGCCGATCCTCCGGAAAAAGTTACCCGCGGGCGAGTAGGATTTACTGTCCCGGCCGCGCGGCAAGCTCGATTGCAGCCATGATTTCTCCGCAAGCCCGCGTGAAACAAGGACACGGCCCCCCGGCACATTTCCTGCTCTATCCGGCCCGCAGAAGTGACCTCACCCGTCGAGGTATTGAGCGGAGGTTGGGCCATGTCCGGGACAATGATCGGAGCCGCGCTGGTGCTCCTGGGCGCTCTTGGCTCACAGGGCTGCGCCGCGATCGGGCTCACCCTCTTAGGAGTCGGCGCCGGCGTGGGCGGCGGCACCGGTGTCTCCTACACGCTCGACAGCATCGCCTACAAGACCTTCACCGCCTCCGAGGCGGATCTCCGCGCCGCGACGCTCCAGACGCTCAAGCGGATGGCGATCGAGGTGACGGAAACACAGAAGATTGAAGCCGGCACCGCAATCACGGCCACCGCGGGGGACCGCACGGTCGAGATCGAGATCGACCGGATCACCCCCAGGACCTCGCGCTTGAGGGTCGTCGTCAAGCAGGGCTGGATCTTCAGAGACCGCTCCACGGCCGCCGAGATCATCGTCCAGACGGCGGACACGCTCGATGGCAAGTCGGCCTTCGCCAAGGGCAATCGGTAACGAGAGGAGGACGTCATGAGAACCCAGTGGATCTCTTCGATCGTCGTGGCCGTTAGCCTGGTCGCCAGCGTCGCGGCCGCGCAGACCGCGGCTGCGCCCGCGGCCGCTCCTCCTCCCCCGGCCCCAGGCGGAGCGTTCGAGAAGCTGTCGCCGGGGAATCAGAAGATCGCCCTCGCGATCTTCGACTCCGAGCAGCGCGCGACGACGCTGGCCGGCCCGGCCAAGCCGCTCTCGCTCGATGAGATAGCCGCGATGAAGCAAGGCGGCAAGGGATGGGGCGTGATCTTCAAGGAGATGAAGGCCAATGGCCTGGTTCAGGACAAGAACCTGGGGCAGGCAGTCAGCCGGAGCCACCGGCTGGGCACCGGCACGATCGCTGCCCGGACGACGATAGGGCCCACGAGTGGAAGGACGATAGGACCCGCGAGCGGAAGGACGATCGGGCCAACGAGCGGAGGAACGACGATAGGGCCCACGAGCGAAAAGACGACGATAACGACCGCGAGCGGAAGGACGACGACGGCGACCGGCAGCGAAAGGACGGCCATAACAACCGCGAGCGGAAGGACGATGACGGTGGACGGCCTTGACCGGTCCGCCGCCGCTGCCAGACAGCGAGGGTCCGGGTCGGACGCTTCCCGCGGAGATGCGGGAACGGCCGCGGCCAGCCGCGGCGGTGACAGCGGCAGCGGCTCGAGCGCTGCGCGGGGGGGAAGCGGGAGCCATGGAGTAGGGCGCGGAAAGTAGTGAGCGAAAGGCCCTTATCGGCGACTGGCGGTCCGGAGCTGGCGCACGATGCGACGCAGCCGCGCCGGATCGATAGGCTTCTCGAGCAGCACCGCGGGGCTGACGCAGGCCGTGTCGGCCTCGAGGTCGCGCCGGAGTTCCGCGGCGAGGAGCACGAGCGGAGCGCTCGCGTTGAAGGCGCGGAAGATCCGGGCAACCTCCCCCCCGCTCCGCGCTATCCCCCGTGTCGGCGGAAGCCCCAGATCGATGACGCCGAGATCGAACCCGCCACTGCGCATGAGGGCTATGGCGTGCGGCGCGGTGGCGGCGGTCTCGACCAGGCAGCCTCCCGCCTCGAGCGAGGCCCGGAGACCGTCCCGGCTGCCGGCGTAGGGATCGATCAGGAGAGCGCGAAGCCGCGGGCCCTGCCTGTCGACCTCGAGGACGCTCTCCATAAGCCTCTCTGCATCCGGATTACGCAACCGGGATGCCAAGGCATGGCGCGAGCCGAGTCGTCGCAAAGGCCCCCAGCGGGCGTGGCTGGGCGCGTGCCGACCACTACGCTGTCTTGGTATCGTGTAAGGCTTACCAGGACGGGTGTAAACTTTTCGTTACAGGCGGGCCCCCCGCGCCCTAGGGCGCTGTGTTCCAGTACCTAAGCCGCCCGCCCCGGGATTGCACGTCGTTTGCAGCGAAAGTTAGCAATGAGAGTCCGATCGCCGGCGCCTACCTCAACGACTTCGCGAGCTGGATCGCAACCCAGGTCCGCGACCAGGTCCTGGCCGAGCGGCTCGCCGTGGTGGATCCCCACCACTTCGCCAGCGTCGAGGAGCTTCGGGAAGAGCACCGTGAACTCGGTCGAGGGGTGCGCGTTCCGGATCCCGTATAACAGTCGTTGAAAGGAGGCGCCACATGTCTCTCCCGTGCAGCACGTGCGGAGCGGCGGTCCCGTACACCTTCGAAGCGCTCGGCTGCATCCAGTGCGGCCGGGCCTGTTGTCCGGATTGCGGCGTGCTAATGGAATCGGCCTGGTACTGTGCTCGCTGCGCCGAGTCCCTGATCGAGCAGCCTCCAGGCCGCCGATAAGGGCCCATCTGCGGCGATGAGCGCTTGCGCGAAGAGGCCCAGCCGCCCAACTGACGTCATCCACATTGAGGCACGATGAAGGCGGCGCCCGCGGCCGCAGGTTCAACCCGTACAGGAGTACGCCTCACCCGCGGGATCTACTCAGCCCTCGTCTCGCGCCGGCCACTGGCCGCCGCTCAACTCGAACCACGGGGCGCCGCCTCGCATCTGGATCCCTCCTCGACGGCTTGGACTTTCGTACGTGCGCCGTGCTTCCGCAGATGGATCCTTTTCAGCCGCCTGACGAAGCGGGGCTCCCCGAGGGGACCTGGTAGAGGTACTCGCGCAGGTGCTGGACCTCCTCGTCCCTGTCATGAATGACCGCCCGCATGAGGTCCCGGATCGAGATCATGGACAGCATCCTCGCCCCGCTCGTCACGAGCAGGTGGCGTATGCCGGCGTCGTCCATGGCGCGCATGGCCGACTCGTAGTCCATGTCGGCGTCGGCCGTGATCACGCACCCGGTCATGACCTCACCCATCATGGTCGAGGCTGGCACCAGGCCGTGGTGCAGCACGCGGCCTATCACGTCGCGCTCGGAGAGGACCCCGGCGAGCTTGGTGCCGTCCATCACGATCACGATGCCGACCTTGTGATCGGCCATCAGCCGCACCGCCTCGGACACCATGGCCTTCTTCTGCACCGTGAAGAGAAACCCCGATCGCATGATGTCACGCAGTGTTTTCATCGCTCGCCCTCCTTGGCGCCAGCGGCGGTCGAGGCCGCCAGCGTGGTGGCCGGCTCTTCGGGGATGCGGGACAGCTCGCCCAGGAGCAAGCCGGCCCAGCGGTAGATGTTGTGCTCCCGCACCGTCTCGCGCATGCGGGACATGCGGGCGCGCTGCTCCTCGGCGGGCATCTCGACCGCGCGGCGAATAGCATCGGCCACGCCGTCGAGGTCGTACGGGTTGACGAGCAGCGCATCCCGCAGCTCGGACGAGGCCCCGGTAAATTGGCTGAGGATGAGCGAGCCCCCGTTCTCGCGCACCGAAACGAACTCTTTGGCGACCAGGTTCATGCCGTCGTGGAGCGAGGTGACCAGGCAGAAGTCGGCGTGACGGTAGAAGGGCCAGATCTCCCGGTGGTCGTGGTGGCGCTTGACGTAGTGGACGGGCCGCCACTTTCGAGTGCCGAAGCGCGTGTTGACGTCGCGGACCGCGGCGTCCACCTCCGCGTCGATCTCCTGGTAGCGCGTGATGCTGGAGCGGCTCGGCGCCGCCAGCTGGACGATGACGACCCGCTCCCGGTACTCGGGGCAGCGCTCGAAGAAGCGCCCGACGGCCCGGATGCGCTCGGGCAGGCCCTTGGTGTAGTCGAGGCGCTCGACTCCGACGCCCAGGAACTCGCAGGAAATCCCGAGCCCGCGCAGTAGGTCTTCTCGGGTAAGGCGCGGCGGGTTGGCCACGAACTCCGGCGCCACGCTGATCGGGAACGGCTTGACGAGCGTCGTCCGCTGCCCGCGCGTGACGGCGAACTGCTCCCACTCGACCCGCGCTTCGATGGCCCGCTCGGCCGTCTCGAGGAAGTTGTTGCAGTAGTACTGGGTGTGAAAGCCCACCAGGTCGGCCCCGAGCATGCCCAGCAGCAGCTCGTGCTGCCACGGGCAGATCCCGAAGGCCTCCGCGTTCGGCCACGGGATGTGCCAGAAGATGGCGACGCGGGCGTCCGGGCGCTGCCGCTTGATGAGCGCCGGCAGCAGCGCGAAGTGGTAGTCCTGGATGAGGATGAGGGGCGAGTCCACGTCCGCGGCCTCCTCGAGCAGGGCCGCGGCGAATTTCTCGTTGACCGCCGTGTAATGGGCCCAGTCCCCGGGACGGAACTGCGGGCGCGTGTGCACGAGGTGGCAGAGGGGCCAGAGCCCCTCGTTGGCGAAGCCCGAGTAGTAGCCCGCCTCCTCCTCCTTGGTGAGCCAGACGCGGCGCAGCGTGTAGCGCGGGTCGTCCGCCGGCAGACCGAGCCGGCCCGTATCGTCCGCCGTCTCGCGATCGGCGTCGCCGCTGGCCTGCGCCATCCAGACGCCGCCGCAGGCACGCATCACGGGCTCCATGGCCGTCACGAGACCGGAGGCCGGGCGCTCAGGCTGGATCTGCCCGTCGCGCCAGACATGGCTCAGCGGCTCGCGGTTCGAGACGACGAAGAGCGGGGAGCCGCCAAGGCGCAGCTTGACGAACTGCTTGAGCCGCTCCTCGGTCCAGAGCGTCTCGCCCGAGAGCCGCAGCGCCGCCTCCTCTTCCGCCGCGGCCTGGGCGCGGTGCAGGCTCTTCGCCAGGACCGACACTTCGCGCGCTATCGGACCGAAGAGCTTGGAGTCCGAGAGCTCGAGCGGCCCCGCGGGCGGCCCCCGGCGCAGGGCCCTCGTCCAGCGGGCCATGCTGGCGAGCGGCTGGATCACGCTCATGCGGACGATCAGCAGGGCGAGTGCCGAGAGAATGAACACGAGGACCAGGAATCGGACCCCGTTGGTCTGCCAGATCCGCCACTCGGCCGTGGCCAGAGGCCTCGCGTCGAGCACGATGAGCAGCATCCCGATGAATCGCTCGTCCCGATGCACGGGGCTGGCATAGACATAGGCTGGGGGACCGGGCAGGAGCGCGAGCCCGCGCCGCGTCCCCCTGGTGTTCAGGGCCGCCACCACCTCGGGAAATGCCTGCGCCACGGCGGGGCCCATGTCCGGCGTCGCGGCCAGGAGCGCCCCGGTGCGGTCGAAGAAGGCCACGCCCTGCCCGCGTCGAGCGAACTTGGCGAGGAGCCGCTCGAGCGCGGGCCGGCTTCCTCGAGCGAGGGCGGGCTCAGCGGCTTCCTTGAGCGCCTCGCCGAGGACAGCCGCGCGCTGGGCAAAGCTGTCGAGCAGGATCCGCCGCTCCTCGACCACCTGGAAATATGTGAATCCTCCGATGACGATGAGAGCCGTGAGCCAGATGGCTCCGATGAGACGAGCCGTGACGCTCATAGGGCCGGCCGCCAGCCGACCATGGCCGCGAGACGCTCGAGAAGCTGGTGCACGCCTTCCACCCCGTCGAGGCGATAGGTCGCGCGGGATGCGAGGTCGGGCGGCCCGACGCGCACCGTGATGGCCTGACCCAAGAGCGCCTCGAATGCCAGCTCATCCGTCCAGTCGTCACCCATGTAGATGGAGAGCACGGGCGGCACGAGCGCCTGGAGCGCCCACGCGCGGATCTGCAGAGCGCAGTGCCCTTTGCTCCAGGCCACCTGCGGCAGGATCTCGATGGCCTTCGTGCCGTGAAAGATCTTGAGCCGGCCTCCCTCGTGCTGGATGGCGCGTGCCAGCTCGACCTCGACCTTTTGCCGCGCATCGTCCGGCACGTCGCGGTAGTGGACGGTAATGCCGAGTCGCTTGGCCTCCACGCGCATCCCCTCGATCCCCTCGGCCTGCCGCACGAGCGCCTCGCCCAGCGCCCGCACCGTCCGCTGCTGCGCAAGCGCCTCGGGATGGCTGAAGGCGATGCCCGGCCCGTCGATCTGAAGGCCGTGGCAGCCGGCGTAGACCGCGCCGGGTACGCCGACACGGGTGGAGACATCGGCCAAATCCCGGCCCGAGATGATGGCCAGACGGACCTGCGGCGATCGAGCCAGCGCGGAGAGATGGCGCTGCACACCTTGTATGAGGCAGGCGTCGTCGGGGTTCGCCACGTGCGGGGTCAGCGTGCCGTCATAGTCGGTCATCAGCAAGAGGCTGCGGCCGTCGCTGAGCCAATCCCCCAGCCAGTCCGTGAGCACTTTGGAGTCTTCGCCCGGGTCTGCTCGCATGGAGGTTATTTATGGGCAACGGTCATGCCAGAAACCGCCTGATACCCCTGCGCCTTAATAGCCCGCCTGGCGCGGACTTAGGCGTGTCGCCACCTCGAGCCTCGCCGGAAGGAGGTAAGAGTTACCGAGATATAGGAAAGGTTTACACGATACGGGCGGCGCGATTCGACTCAGCGCGGCCGTTTGCTCAGCTCATCCGCCAGGATATAGGCCTTGTCGGCGAGAGTGAACGCGCGCTGGATGTCCCTCGCCTGGAGCGCCTCGCGGGCCTTGTCGAGGAAGCTCTGGACGGTGCGCAGGCTGTCCCGCTGAGCGGAGGCGAGCTTCGCCGGA
>Ga0137368_10001332_pt1 | contig 26007 bp, 39 predicted proteins | sample SagtaG_13_FD_104917 | JGI IMG/M metagenome (GOLD analysis project Ga0137368, IMG submission 104917) | Vadose zone soil microbial communities from Sagehorn Ranch, Mendocino, California, USA - Sage1_L_100_16 metaG | ecosystem: Environmental > Terrestrial > Soil > Vadose zone | place: USA...
AAGCCGGTGCGGCGGGCCTGGTGTTGTTCAACCGCTTCTACCAGCCGGACATCGACCTGGACACGCTCGACCTCGTGAGTCACACGATGCTGACCAGCGGCCGCGATCCGCAAGCCCTGCGTCTGCCGCTGTGCTGGATCGGCATTCTCTACGGGCGCGTGCGCGCGAGTCTGGCGGCCTCGAGTGGGGTGCACGCCGCGCGCGACGTGCTCAAGCTGCTGATGGTCGGTGCCGACGTGACGATGATGGCCTCGGCCCTCATGCGCTATGGCATCGAGCATATCGTCACGGTGCAGGACGATCTGCGCGGCTGGCTCGAACAGCACGAGTACGCCTCAGTGCGTCAGCTGAAAGGCTGTTTGGGCCAGCAGTCGGTGACGTTTCCGTCCGCGCTGGAACGGGCGCACTACGTCCAGGCGGTCAGCGCCACCTGAGGATTACCCCCCATGTTGAAGAACATCCTGGTTCCACTCGACGGCACGCCTATGAGCGAGGCCGCGCTGGCGTACGCCAAGGTTCTAGCGGCGAAGACTGGCGGCAGCCTTACTCTGATGCGGGCAGTGCACGCTGTTTCCAGCGCGGACGCGGGCAGCAAGCAGGGTCGCGCTATCGCGGAAGCGGAGGAGTATCTCGCGGAATTCGCGAGTGAGCTGACGGAGCGCGGCTTTACAGTGACAACGGGTGTCCCCTATGGGTCGGCGCCCGCGGCATGGATCGTCGACGAGGTCGGCTTGCGGGCGGCGGACCTCATTGTCATGGCGACGCACGATCGCGCTGGCACCGATCGGTTGCTCCACGGCAGCGTGGCGGAAGAAGTGGTCCATCGCTCGCCTGTACCGGTGATGCTGATACGCGCGGCCGAAGGGCTGCGCCCCGCGGAGGGCTTTCATCGCGAACAACCAGCCATTGTCGTGCCGCTGGATGGCTCACCACTTGCGGAATCCGCGCTGTCCGCGGCCGTCGCGTTGGCATCAGCTATAGGCGGCCGTTTCGTGCTCGTTGGTGTTGTCCCTGCAGCGAGCGAGCTGATCGCGGGCGAGGGCGGCGCGATCGTCGCCTACACGGGCGAGGAGCACGCCCGACTCGAAGGCGATGCCGAGGCGTACCTGCGGTCGATTGGTGAACGTGTCGCCGCCGACGGCATGAGCGTCACCAGCCTCGTGCGCAGTGGCAAGCCAGCGGCGGAGATCGCCGACATCGCCTACACGCAGTCAGCAGCAGCCATCGTAATGGCCACGCATGGTCGAACCGGATTGGTCAGGACGATGCGTGGCAGCGTCGCCGGCGAGGTTGTCCATCGAAGCACGTGTCCGGTCGTGCTTGTCTCACCGGCTTGGGAAAGGAGACCAGTGGCATGCGCACCATCCTGATCGCACACAAGGACGTGGAGTTCTCGAATTCCCTGGTGGCCGAACTACGCGCGGCCGGCTATCACGTAATCGACTGTCCAGGCCCGTGGCCACCGGCCGAACGCTGCATCCGCTGCGACAAGGGCTTCTGCCCGCTCACCGAAGCGGCCGACCTGATGATTTACGACCCGCAGATGAGTGCCGTTGACGGCGAAGGCAATCGACACAACCTGGCAATCGACTCCGCACTTGCGCACCCCGACGTGCCGATGGTGGTCGCGTGGTCACCTGCAACCACCGCGGACGCGGGAACGCTGCGCGCGATTCGCACACAGGCGCCGCACGTTCAGGTCGCCGCGCCCAGTCCGGAGGCACGCGCGCGCCAGGTGCGGAAGCTTATCGTGGCAGCTGACGATTCGGCGCCAACACATCGCTGAGCGCCGCATACACGCTGCCTTCATCGACGGGCTTGCGGATGCAGGCGTGGGCGCCCTCGCGGATCGCGTCGATGCTGTTCCGCGGACTCACTGACATGACCACGATGGGCACGTTTTCGAAACGCGGATGGTGATGGCAGGCGTGCACAAACTCGCTTGCCGTCATCGACTGTGAGGTCTCGGCAACCAAGCACGCGGCTGGACGCGTTTTCCGTCGCCGCGCCAGGGCCCGGGTGCCAGTCGAAATCGTCTCGACCTCGAACTCCAGGGTATGCAAGATGGCCGCGGTGGCTGCCCTGGAGACCAGGTCTGCGTCGACGAGCACGACTCGTTTCATGTGATCAGTCTCGTGGTGAGCCAACGGCATGAAAACACCCGCTGGGGTGGTTTCTTGGAGCCTTGCTGCGGCTTGGATCCTACCCCAGCGGGTGGTGCGCTGTAGTGAGATGACTTCTCAGAAGTGAATCGCCATGCGTTCGTCAATTGGCTGCCGCGCCGCCGTCGGTTGCGATGTAGCACGTGGATGCACAACGAGTACCGGCGTGCTGCCCTCGCGCAGCACGGTGCCTGTGACACTGCCGAAGACAGCGCGACGAACGCCAGTGCGCCCGTGGCTGGCCATCACGACCAGGTCGGCTACGCGATCCGCCGCGGCGACGATTACGCCAGCCGCTGCTGTACCGACACACACCTCGGTGCTGATCCTCGCACGCGGGTACTTCTCGAGGATCTTCGTTTGGACGCCGGCCAGGTAACCGCGCGCCTCGCGCGTCAAAGACTCGTCCTGCTGATCCAGATACGCCAGCACATTCCCAAACTCGTCAGGCAGGAGCTGCTGTGGCGGCTCGACCACGGTGACCAGCACCAGCTCGCCGCCAGTGCCAATCAGATCGACGACCGTCGGCAATGCCGCCTCGGCAAAGTCGGAGCCATCAAGCGGTACCACCACACGGGCCTCGGTCGGGTCGAACGGTGGCGCGGGCAACTCGCCTGGCTGGGCGTAGATGGTAAACACGGGCACGCTGCTATCTGCGATGACCGCTTCGGCAACACTGCCCACCAGCAGGTGTGCGAGGCCAGTGCGACCGTGTGTCGCCATCACGACCGCATCAGGCGTGTCCTGGTTTATCGATTCGATGATGCCGGCGGCTGCCCGGCCATAGCGCACCGACGTCTCGACGGGTACGACGGTACGGAGCTTCTCGGCAACACCGGCCACGTACTGCTCGGCCTCGTCGATTGCCTCCGCCTGATCGTGCTCCAGGGTCGCGCCGTCCAGGATGACTGGCGCAGGTGGGAGGGCTACTCGAACCAGGACGACTTTGGCTCGGCCGGGCTTCGCCAGGCTGACCGCGTAGGGCAACGCACGCTCGGCAAGCTCCGAGCCATCGAGTGGAACAAGCACCGTACGAAACATGGGCATTTCTCCTTTCATCCGAGTCGTTGGTGTTGGCAGCGTGCGACTCGCAGCGTGAACGCGCCACGCCCCGGCGGGTGGTCTTCGCACAACCCCGTTGGGTGGGCCGGAGAGGTTTGCCAATGTTGTTCAGTTACGTGTCGTTTACCTTGGGCAGCCTTCGGAGCAACCAACTCGCAGGACCATGTCCGTGAACGGAGGTCCTCCCATGAGCGACCAGATCGCACCAGCCGTCTCGAGCCGAATGGAGCGCATTGCGCAGATTCGGTACCGTCGATCGATTCGGATCGTGCCGCTCTCGTGGCCGTGGTCGGACTTGCAGCAGTGAAGATGGCAATCGCCGCGGTGGTGCCGCTGAGCGCCTGACGGCGGCTTGCATGTTCAGTGCTGATCGCCTGCCGATGCGCTGGAGCATCGCGCCGGTTCTGGTCACTTCCACGTTGACTGCCCTTCTCCTGGCAATCACAGCTGTGGCCAGACTGCTGTTTGGAGCCCGCGGCCTGTACGCGCCGGATCCGGCAACTCTGCCCGCGTTCATTGGCCAGGACGCCGTCACGTTGACCGTGATCCTGCCCCTGCTGCTCTGGTCAATGCGGGCAGCTCAACGCGGTTCGCTGCGCGGTCTGCTGCTGTGGATCGCTTCGTTGTTCTACGTAGCCTATTCCTACGCGTACTACGCACTGAACCCGGAGTTCAGCGTGCTGTACTCGACGTATATCGCCATCGTGTCGATGAGCCTATACGTTTGCCTATACCTGCTGGTCAGCACGGATGCCGATGCGGTTGCCTCGATGGTGGCCGCACATGTGCCGGTGCGTCTGGCGAGCTCATTCCTGATCGCCCTATCGCTGGGCCTCGGTCTGGCCTGGGTCGCGTCGATCCTCTCGCACCTGGTGTCGGGCATCAGACCCAATCGCGTCAACCAGGTCGTCTGGCCGATGGACCTCATCGTCCTGTTTCCCGCTATGTTCTGGGGCGGCGTGTGGCTGTGGCGCCACCAGCCACTGGGCTTCCTGGTGGCGCCCGAGCTGCCGATCAAGGGCGGCCTGCTTGGCGTGACACTCGCGTTGAATACCTGGCTGGCTAGCACGTTCTGGGCGGTGCCGGTCGAACCCGCGGTGCCGATCTACGTGATTGGCGGCGTCGGCGGACTGCTCGTTGCGCTCAGATACCTACACAGCGTGGACCCTCCTGCCGCTGTATCGAGCCGTGGGGCGGAGATAAGAGAGCCGTGGCATGAGCCGGCTGCGCAGCACATAGACACCGCCTTGGCGCGCTCCTGTACGTGGATGCAGTGCGAGACTGAAGTCGGTGGCTGACCACGACTCAACCGAGATTGTCCTCGCGGTTGTTCAACGCGGTGGCTTGATTTGCCTGGCCCGGCGTAGCCTCGAGGTCGCCACTGCACGGGGCCTGTGGAGTGTCGTCACTGGCTATCTCGAGCCTGGCGCCACGCCGCTAGAGCAGGCGTGCCAGGAGCTGCGCGAGGAGTTGGGGCTCAGCTCAATGCATGTGCAGCTGGTACGCTCGCTCCCACCTGTGCACCTGATGAGTTCCGCAAGCGGCAAGCGGTTCTTGGTGCACCCGTTCCTGTTCGAGAGCGGAGAAGGTTTCGAGGTTGTCCTCAACTGGGAGCACACCGAGCACCAGTGGGTGGAGCCTGCTCGACTCTCAGGTGATGACTGCGTGTCCTGGCAGCAGCAAATCGTTCTCGCGTTGCTGAACGAATTGCAAGACCGCCCGTCGGGGTAGGTGGCCCCACGGCTCGGTTGTGGCGATGATCGCGATATGTCCTCGACCTGGAGAAAACATCAACACGCTGCTGGTGTACGGACTGCCGATCGCGTTGGCGGCGTTGCTCGTGCCGACGCTCGCCGTCCTGGCGCCGAGCATGTCAGCTCCACGGCCAGGCACGACGATGGCATGGCCGTATCGGCACCCTCGTCAGTGGCAGGTGCGCCTGAGCGTCTCCGAGTGGAGCTTCAATCCCAAACAGCTGCGGCTGCCGACTGGCAAACCCGTGACGCTGGTTCCCGACAACACGGGCAAGCTCGAGCACGACGTCACCATCCCTTCGCTTGGCGTGTCGCTGAAAGCACCTGCTGGCAAGTCCGCCACACAGACGGTCATGTTAATAAGGAACGCACCTTTGATTTCCTGTGCTCGATCCCCGGCCACAAGGAAGCCGGCATGCAGGGCACCGTGGTCGTCGGGAGTGTCTCGTTGCTGGCGCGTCTGTTCAGCGGCAGCGCGCGCCGTGCGCTCCTCGCCGCCATCTCGGTCGCGAGTACGAGCAGGCGTCGCAATCGGTCCGCCAAGCGCTGCTCGGTTCGCAGCGCCTGCAGCCGATCGGTGATGTCGCGCGCTATCACCGCTTCGCCAACAATGCCTCCGCCTTCATCTCCAATCGGCGAGAGCGTCAACGACACATCCACCAACGAGCCGTCCTTGCGTTGGCGTACGGTGTCAAAGCGAGTGACCCTTTCGTCCTTGCGCAGTCGCTCCAATAGTCGCGGGACTTCAGTGGCGCGCTCGGGTGGGGCGAGTCGGTGAATGCGCTGTCCGATCATCTCGCGGGCGGAGTAGCCGTACAGGCGCTCTGCTCCCGTCTTCCATGCGGTGACCGTGCCATCAAGCTCCTTAGCGATGATCGCGTCGTCCGAGGCGTCAACGATGGCCGCGAGCCGCCGCGCGACCTCGTGCATTGCGCGTTCTTCGGAGAGCTGCGCGTCGCGCCCGTGCAGATGGGCGCGGATCGCTCTTCGCCATGAGATGTCGCGCACGAACGCGGTCACGAGGGTGCTCTGCGCGTCGCCATCACTAACCTGCTCAGGCGCGGCCAGCGGGCTGAGGCTGATCTCGAATGGAACCTGGCCGCCGTCCTTGCGCCGAGCGCTGAGCTCCAGGCCAGCGCCCATCGGACGCGCACGCGGTGCACGTGCTTAGCGAACGCGATGTTCCAGGTGGATGCCCCGTTTGCCCTCGGGCAACAGCATCTCAATGGGTGCGTTTTCAAGGTCCCCCTGTGTGTAGCCGAACAGCCTCTCCGCGGAAGCATTGGCGAGCACAATTCGACCATCGCCGCGGACGACCAGGATGGCGTCGGGACCTGCATCCACCAGCCCCTCGATCAGGCTTGAAGCACGGACGCGCGTTGGACGCCCAGGCTCGAAGTCTATCCCCTTCTCCTCTCCACTACCTATTGACTACTCCCAGGAATAGCGCGGGCCTTGGCGGGTTATTCTATGCGGTGCTGCCCTGCCGCTGTCAGCCACTGTCGGCCAGTCGGCTATGGTGCTGGCATGAGCCTCCGACAGCTCAAATGGACGACGATCATCGCGCCGCTGGTGTTCCTCGTGCTGGTCGACGTCGCCCGACGCAACCTGCAGTCGGAGCTGCTGCAGTCATGGGTTGGCGATGCCCTGCTGCTGGGCGCGGTGCTCTTCGCCGTCCTGCTGTTTAGCGAAACCGTCTTCGGGCGCATCGAGCACATGCAGGCACGCCTGGCGCGTCAGAACCGCGAGCTGTTGGCTTTGCACGAGGCGGGACTGGACGTCGCTGGCGAGCTCGGGCTCGAGCAAGTACTGCAGAAGGTGGTCGATCATGCCGCCGAGCTGCTCGGGGCGCGCTACGGTGCGTTGTCGGTGCCCCACCCCGGAGGTGGCATCGAAGCGTTCATTACCGCTGGCATCACGTCCGAACAGCGCGCGCTGATCGGCCCGCCTCCAGTCGGCCATGGCCTGCTCTCCGTGGTGCTCGAAGAAGGCCAGAGGCTACGCCTCGCCGATCTCACCAGAGATCCACGATCCATCGGCTTTCCAGCGCACCACCCACCGATGCACTCGCTGCTGGCCGTACCGATCGTGTCGGCTGGAAGGGTGCTCGGTAACCTCTATCTGGCTGAGAAGATCGCCGCGGCGGAGTTCACGTCGGAAGACGAGGAAGCCCTGGCGCGCTTCGCGACGCAGGCCGCGTTGGCCATCGAAAATGCCCGCCTCCACAGGAGAGTGCGAGAGACGGCGATCTCTGAGGAACGTGACCGCATCGCCCGCGAGATGCACGACAGCCTGGCCCAGGTGCTCGGCTACGTCAACACCAAGGCCCAGGCGGTGGTCGAGCTGCTGAACCGCGGGGATAACGATCGGGCGACAGCCCAGGTCAAGCAGCTCGGCGAGGCTGCGCGAAGCGCATATGCCGACGTCCGCGAAGGCATCTTGGCCCTACGCACTTCACTCGGGCCCGGCCGAACGATGATCCATGCGTTATCCGAGTTCCTGCCGACCTGGCAGGAGCAGAGCGAGGTTGCAGCTGAGCTGATCGTCGAGCCTGGCGCCACGTTGGATGGGCTCTCGCCCGCAGCAGAGCTGCAGCTGCTGCGCATCGTTCAGGAGGCGCTCGCCAACGTGCGCAAGCATGCCGAGGCAAAGCACGTCGAAGTGCGCATCACTTCTAAAGTCAGCCTGCTGGAGGTAGTGGTCGCCGACGATGGGCGAGGATTTGTCGCTGGTAGCCGGGTGCGACCTGGTGATGACACCACGCCGCACTTCGGACTCTCGACGATGCGCGAACGCGCCGAGTCGGTCGGCGGCACTCTGGGGGTAGAGAGTGCGCCGACCGCTGGCACTCGCGTTGTGGTCAGGCTGCCAGTGGCCGCGCCAGTTGCACCCGCGCGATCGTGACACTGGGCCGCCGTTGGCAGGGCGTGATGACTGGCTTGCCGTTGTTTACGGCCAGCGGCACCTTTCCAGAAGCCCAGGATGCCCGCGCCCGAGCCGTCGACCCAGGCTGGAGTGCTCAGCTTGTGGCCGCCAGCATCCAGGAACTGTCAGCCAACATACACGCGCAGTACCAGCCAAAATCAACTGGCAAGGGTGTTCTGGAACAGAAAGCGGCAATCGGCGGATCCTGGATCAGAAGACGTCCGTTGTTATCGGTGACTTTGTTGATCTTCAGCATGGGTCTGATTTGAGTTGGGTTGAGAAAACTCCTTCGTTGCTCCAAGTATCTGCGAGCGAGGCACAGTCCAACACACGCCACGGAGTACTCTTGCCTCCCACCCAAGCGGGTGGTGGGCTCGTCAGGTTCGCGACGTCTGAAACCGTACCCCCCAGCCGCTGGCAACGCCGAAGTTCCAGCCGAGCAAGTCGGTCCAGTAATCCCCCTGCAGACGGTCATTCGAGATGAAGACTCCGTGCACGAACGGTCCGCGGGCGCTGACGTAGAGCGGACCCGTTTCGGTCTTGGTTCCGTCCAAGAACGCGAGCGCGTCCTCGCCGGTCAGCCAACGCTCGAGGTCAGGCGCGTTCGATGGCCGCGTCTGGGCAGCTTGCACGTGCGCCACGATGCGCGAGTTGTCGACCACTTGGGCCATAGTTTCTCAGAGAAAGGAGGCGGAACGTGGCTGCTTCGATCCTGCCCGACTACCGCCAGGCGGCTCGGTTCGGCGCCGAGCGATTCTCGCCTGTCTCGATCGCCGAGACCGATAAGGTGAAGGTCGTGCTGACTTGCTTCGAGGCTGGCCAGTTCATTCCAGTACACGCTCCAGGCGTGGACATGGCGCTGGTGGTGCTGGAAGGCGAAGCTTCGGTCGTCGCGGGCGAAACCGAGTCGAGCGTCAAACCTGGCGCGATCGTGGTCGTGCCCGCGGGTGAGCAACGAGGCGTCAAGGCCAGCACACGGATGGTGGCGGTGCACGTCGTCGCGCCTCCACCAGGTGAGTCGGACCACACCGCCGTGCAGGCTGGGCTCCAGCGCGGAGCGTGGCGCTGAGCATCGAGGTGCCCGCACCAGCCCGTCGTGGCCTCGTCGTGTTGGCGGGCCTGGCGGTGCTAGCGGGCATGTGGGCTGGCCTCATCCGAATCGGTTGGCTGCTACCCACGACCAGCCCCGATCTCGCGGCTCTGCACGGCCCCTTGATGGTCGGTGGGTTTCTGGGGGTTGTCATCAGCCTGGAACGCGCGGTTGCGCTCGGACAGACGTGGGGTTTCGGCGCCCCCGCGCTCGCTGGGCTTGGCAGCCTCGTCCTGCTGGTTGGCCTGCCCGCTGCCTTCAGCGCGGCGCTCCTGGTGGCTGCCAGCGCGTTGCTGATGGCGATCTTCGTCCGCATCTATCGCCTGCGTCCCGAATGGTCGACCGTACTGTTGCTGCTCGGCGCTGCCCTATGGCTCGTCGGGAACACGCTTTGGCTGGTCGGGCAGCCGATCACGAGCGTCGTTATGTGGTGGATAGCCTTCCTGGTGCTCACGATCGTGGGCGAGCGCCTGGAGCTGGCTCAAGTCCTGCTGCCTGCTGGACCTCGAGTCGTGCTGCTCGCCTCAGCTGGACTGCTGGTTGCGGGGCTCGGAGTGTCTGCGGCCGCGTTCGCTCTTGGAACACCACTGGTGGGAGTTGGCCTGGTGGCTGTGGCCCTCTGGCTGCTGCGCTATGACGTTGCACGGCGCAACCTGGGGCGTGTCGGCCTGGCGCGGTTCAACGGCATGGCGTTGCTCCTCGGCTACATGTGGCTGGGTGCAGCGGGCCTGCTGTGGCTACTTGGGCCTGAGCGCGCCGGCGGCTTCTCGTACGACGCCATGCTGCACTCAGTGTTCCTCGGCTTCGCGTTTTCGATGATCTTCGCGCACGCGCCGACGATCGTACCGGCGATCACCGGGTTCAGCGTCCCATTCCACGGAACCTTCTATGTCCACCTCGCGCTGCTGCACGTGTCACTGGCGCTGCGGATCGTCGGCGACCTTGCCATGCAGCCAGAGGCCCGGCGCTGGGGCGGATTACTGAACGTCATCGCGGTCCTGCTGTTTGCTGGCGTGACCGCGCAGTCCGTGCGCGCAGTTCGTCCTAAGTGAGCTGTCGGCCGAACGCCAGCGCGAGCAACACCAGAGTCGAACCGAAGACGGAGCACGATGAGCAGCATCAGCAGACGACGATTCGCCCGCGCCCGCACGGGATCGCGAGGATCGACTCGGTCAACCGACGCGGTGCTGTAGCCGCCCGAGGGCCATGCGGTCTTCCTGCGCCGTTTTGCATGTTGCCGTCGCCGCCGATCAGGCATGGCTCTCGGCCCAGACACTACCTGCCGCACGCGAGACACGCCTGCCAAGGTGACCTGACGGTCGGGTTGTAGAGCGTCCGCGAGGCGCTTGGGATCTAGAACGGGACCTACAGGTTCGGTCGTGCTGGCTGCGAGCGGGTCCGTGGTGACGCGACTGTCAACGCCGAATTGCATCGACAAGACATCAGGCGCAACCAGCCCGATCAGCAAGGTTATGTCAGACGTCGTGATGAGGTCGTAGGCGATTCACCTAGGGCCAGACCAGGCCCACATGGAGGCTGTTCCAGATCCATTCCGACCTGCGTGGCGACACTGCCCGACCCACGGCTCCGCGAACAGCACGAAGGACCTGCAGCCTTCGCTGCAGGTCCTTCGGCACACATCCCCGACGGTGCGGCTTGACTAGTGTCCGCCGCTACCGCCCGAGCCAGATTTGACTGCGTTGAACACGTCTGGGTTGGGATCGCCCTTGACTACGATCTGGGCTGCGGCGCCCTTCTCCATGCGACCCAGGCTGTGGTCGACGATCGAGTACGTGCCTGGGACCTCGGTTTTGAACTCGACCATAGTGGCGCCCCCAGCAGGCACGTGCGTCGTCTGGACATTCGTTTCAGGATTGGCCAGCGCGCCCTCCGGAAAAACCTTGTCGAAGATCTCGCCGATCACGTGGAAGCTCGAGGTGAGGTTCGGACCGCCGACTCCGAAGAAGATGCGGACGGTCTCGCCGACGGTTGCCTGGAAGGCGTTGGGGCCAGTGTTGGCGCCGACGGAGCCGTTGAACAGTACGTAGTCGGGCCGCTCATCAAGCATCTTGTTAAGGTCGAAGGCGCGCAGACCCTCGTCGCCGCGCTGGCCCTGCAGGTAGAAGTCGCCTTCCATCAGGTAGTACTCGTGGTCGACCTTCGGCAGTCCCTCTTTCGGCTCGACGACGATCATGCCGTACATGCCGCTGGCAATGTGGTGGGCCACCATGGGCGTGGCGCAGTGGTAGACATACACGCCGGGGCTCAAGGCCTTGAAGGTGAAGCTGCCAGTCTCACCAGGCATGACCTGGGTGACGGAGGCGCCACCGCCAGGACCAGTCACCGCGTGCAGGTCGATGCTGTGCGTAACTCCGGAGTCGGCGGCATTACTGAGGTTGATCTCCACGGTGTCGCCTTCGCGGACGCGCAGCATAGGGCCTGGAACGGTGCCGTTGAAGGTCCAGTATTCGTAGGCGACACCGTCAGCCATGCGCGCGACGATCTTCTTGGTTTCGAGATCGAACTTGACGTAGGCGGGCTTGGTGCGCTCGATCGGCGGCGCGACCTGCGGCGCCGGCAGCGACTTCAGGTCGGCCGGAATAGGCGCGGCGGCGGTCGTCGTCATCGACATGCCCGGCATGCTGCTCATGTCCTGCGTGGCGAGCTGCGCAACCGGTGCTGCAACCGCGCCGGGATCGACCACGGTGAGCGTGCCCCTCATTCCCGCCTCCTTGTGCCCGGGGATCGAGCAGAAAAAGTCGAAGACACCTGCTTTGTTGAAGGTGAACTCGCCGGTAGCAACCTGGCCAGCCTTGGCAAGCAGCGTGAAGCCGGCGGCCTGGATGGTGACGTCGTGCTCCACGACGCCCTTGTTATCGAGCGTGAAGGTGACCTTCTGGCCGAGCGGCACCTGGATGCTGCTCGGGCTGAACTTGAACTCCGACGCGGTGATGGTCACAGCAGTCGAAAGATTGGATGGCGCCGTCGCCACAACGGAAACGGGAGCAGCAACTGGCTGGCGACCCAGATAGCCCATCGCCAGCGGGCTGAGCGCCACGGCGATGATCAGGATGCTGAGGCCAGCGATCCACAGATGCTGCTGGTACCGCTCGATAAAGCTGCGTCGAGGCTTGTTCGCATTCGGCGGAGCTGCGATGACAACGAAGTTTTTGGGCGACAACGAGACGGGCGTCTCGTCGCTCGCAGTGGACGGTCGATCGAGTGTGGTGGGCATCCGGATTTCCTTTGCTCGGGATGTGTGCCCTGATGATCGTTCGCAGGACCGAGCCAGACCACGCGCCACGGGGTAGTTTCAGTCCCACCCGTCGGGGTGGGACTTTCCAGGAAGGAGATACAGTGATCGTTCCGCGCATCCCAGCCGACCTGATGCGCATCTCGGCAAGTCCTGCTCGGAGCCTTCCAGGACTACCCGTCGAGGTGGTGCTTGACCGCGGCCAGGCATGTATCGTCCTCGTTGGAGGCGGAAAAATGACACTGGAAACGATGCTGCCGACCACGCAAGCCGAGCGGCTATACGCGCGACTCCCGTCGGGAGAGCACGTAGTGCCCGGTTTGCACCCAGGCTGTCCTGGCTTCGATGCGGCCGGGTTGTGCCGGTTTGCGGGCTCCACGCAGCCGCGGCCCTGCGCTGGAGCAACCTGGACGCGCGTTGGAGATAAGCTGTGGCAGTTCGAGTTCCGCGCGGACTCCGACCTCTGTCCCGCGGCGCTGTTCGCGCCGCTATGACCGCGATCGCAGGCTAACGCGGCTCGAGGTCGAACTGGGGCACGCGCGCTCGGCAGCCGCATGCGAAGGCTACCAGGCACATCTCGTCGTTCGGTCCGCACCCCTCCAGGGCCAGGCAACCTTGACCGCACAGGTGCTCGTCATCGTCCCCGCGGTAGGTGAAGCTGAGGCGCCCGATGCGCGGCAACGTAGCGGATCCGCCGGCGGGAGCCTCCCAATCCGACCAGGCTTGTGGCTGTATGACCAGCGTGGGTTCGGTGCGTTCGAGAAGCATCGCAATGGCGGGCATGGGACGAGAAACTCCTTCCGTTTGGCCGCGATGCCAAATCCCGATCGATCCGCGCTGATCCTCGGGCCAGTCCACAGTACGCGTCGTCAGGATCGCTTGCACCACCCCGTTGGGTGGTTCGCAAACCTACCCGCCGGAACGGTAGTGAACCACCCGCTTGACATCGGGTCACCCGAGCCTGCAAGCGACATAGTGCAGCCCAAATGGCATCCGCATCATCCGCAGCCTCGGCGCTGCGACCGACTGTCACGCTGGATGGCAACGAGGCGTGCGCCTACGTCGCTCACAAGCTCAGTGAAGTTGTGGCGATCTATCCGATTACGCCGTCGTCGCCCATGGGCGAGTGGGCCGACCAGTGGACCGCCGAGGGCACTCCGAACCTCTGGGGGACTGTCCCGCTCATACAGGAGATGCAGAGCGAAGCGGGCGCCGCTGGCACCGTCCACGGAGCCCTGATGACCGGCTCGCTGACCACCACGTTCACCGCTTCGCAGGGGCTGCTGCTGATGATCCCGAACATGTACAAGATCGCCGGCGAGCTGACGTCGACGGTCTTCCACGTGGCGGCGCGATCGATGGCCGCGCAGGGGCTGAGCATCTTCGGCGATCACCAGGACGTGATGGCGGTACGGCAGACGAGTTGGGCGCTGCGGGCGTCGGCGAGTGTGCAGGAAGCGCAGGACATGGCGCTGATCGCGCACGCCGCCACGCTGCGCGCCCGGGTGCCGTTCCTCCACTTCTTCGACGGCTTCCGCACCTCGCACGAGGTGATGACCCGTTGTCGACGATCCAGAACACGCGGCGCGCCGAGTGGTACGGCTGCTTGATGTGGTCGTGGCGGGCGTGTTGATCGAAGGCGGCGGCGCGCTTGAATGCTGGTCTTCTCGTCAGCGCTCAATACGTACTCGTCGGTCCACAGCGGCTGGCCTTGCCAGCGGCAGGCGTACAGGTCCAAGACCGGCCCGGCCAGTTCCAGAAAATGTTCGTCACGCGGGAAGATCCAGTTCTGAAAGCGCCACGGCCGCAGCGCAGCCTGCATCAACCAGCGCCAGACGCTGCTGCGTGAAGGACCAGCATCGGTGCCCAGCGCCGCGGCGGCTTCAGTGGCGAGCTCACTCAGGCTATACCGACTGAGCGGCACGCCACGTTCGGCTGGACGCTCGCACGCCAGCGCCACCACCAGGGCGCGGGTGGTGGGCGGAAGCACGCTGGGGCGGCCACAGCGTGGTCGATCCTGGAGCCCGTCACAGCCAGCGGCTGCAAAGCGGGCCCGCCAACGCTGCACTGTGGTGCGGCTCATCCGCTCTTGCTGCGCCAGCCGGCGGGAGCCGAGTCCAGTGGCGCTGCCCAGGATGACACGCGCCCGGCGTGCCAAGCGCTGTGGCGTGGTGGCGGCCCGCGCCCAAGTCGTCAGCCGCTGCCGTTGAGCAGCGGTCAGGGCAATGAGGGCAGTCGGTCGGAGCATGCGGCACCTCCGTCAGCCCGCCCTTCTACCCGGCGAGCACGTCCGACCGGAAGCCCCTGCCGCCAATTGCGTCATCGATCGGGCGATTGGCACACTGGCAGGCGTGCCTCCTACTCGCCGCCGACAGGACGTCTCGTGGTTGTCGACCGTGGTGCCAGACCTGCAGATCCTGCTCGAGATCGGCCACGCGACACGTGGCATGAGCGTCACCGCGCGAGGCGGGCACTTGATCGTGGCTCGCACCGACGAGCACGGTGCGGATCCACGCTTTCGCCTCACGCCACTCGGCGCTGGCGCCTACGGCCTCTCACTTTACCGACGGCAACGCTGGGAACCGCTCCCGTACCAAGGCACGCTCCAAGAACTCGCCGTCACCATGAACAACGACCTCGGCGCCTGGGCCGACCACTGGTCCTGAAGCCTGCGGTTCGACTACCTCCACTCGGCCCTATAGGTATCGAAACTTAGGGGATCCTCCACTAAGACAAGCCTGGAGGTAGATCCAACCTTCACCGACGACCAGCCGGGCACCGTCAACTGTCAGTTTTACGGCCTCGGTTCCGATGGCACGGTGGGCGCCAACAAGAACTCGATCAAGATCATCGGCGAGGACACGCCGAACTACGCCCAGGGCTACTTCACATACGACTCCAAGAAGTCGGGCTCTGTCACGGTCTCCAATCTCCGCCTCGGACCACAGCCAATCCACGCTCCCTACTTTAAGGCGGCGGTAGGGATCCCGATCATTGGCAGCCTGAATGGTGTCTCGACTGCGGCTGGGTCAAGTACGCCCGCCTGATCGAGGAAGCCGGGGCCGATGCGCTCGAGCTGAACGTCTACTTCGTGCCGACCGATCCACGTCTGGCCGGCGCCCACGTTGACGAGGCGGCCGTGGAGCTGGTCCGCGAGGTGCGCAACTGCTGTTCAACCGCTTCAACCAGCCAGATATCGACCTCGACACGCTGGAAGTCGTGCCGCGCCCGCTGATCAGTCGCAATGGTGAGGGCGAGGCGCTGCGGCTGCCGCTGCGCTGGATCGCCATCCTGCGCGACCAGCTGTCTATCGATCTGGCCGCAACCGGTGGAGTGCATTCGGCGCGAGATGCGCTGAAGCTGCTGATGGTCGGCGCCAACGTGACGATGCTTGCCTCCGAGCTCCTGCTGAACGGAGCCGATCGCATCCATGCGACTCTGCGTGACCTGGAGGCGTGGCTCGAAGAACGCGAATACGAGTTCGTAACGCAGGTGCAGGGCAGCATGAGCCATCGGCGTGTCGCGGAGCGCGCCGCGTTCGAGCGTGCCCACTATCTGCGAACCGTCGGCACGTTCAGCCTGGCCAGCTCGTTGGCAGTCAACGAGACCTCGTCAACGTACGGCATTGAAGCCACTCCAGGTCCGCCTTCCGATTGACCGATGTGGCGCCGCTTGGCTCACACGGTGTACCCCGGCGGTAAGGCCTGGAGCCAGATCGTGAGCACATTCATTGCCTGATCCTTGGCGCGACAGACACCCTGGTGACATTCCTGCTGGATCAGCTGCCGCGCGAGCGGCCTGACATCGTCGTGCTGGATTCGAATGCGCTGTCGGCGCCACATCCCGGCGCGGATGCTGCGGCTGCCCACGGTGTTGCGGCTCGGTTTATCACCCATGGTGGGATGAACAGTGTGCTCGAGGGACTCGCCTATGGCGTGCCGCTCCTGTTGATCCCGCAGTACGTCGAACAGCTGGTGATCGGTTTGACGGTGGCCGAGCGCGGCGCCGGACTCATGCGACGCGCGCACGTCGCGCGCCAGCAGCTGGACGTTGGTGCGCTGCGACATGACGTGGAGCAGATGCTCCAGCAGCCGGGCTTCAAGTCAGCCGCTTCGGCGATGCAGGCGCTCGTTCGCGAGTCGGGCGGCTACCGTGCCCGAGCGGACGAGGTCCAGGCATACGTCGGATCTGATGCGCGATCCCACCCGCACAGGTAGTCGCTGGGCGCTGAGAAAACCACCCGCTGGGGTGTGGAAAGCTTCGCTCCAACGGACCATACTGCAGTCGTTCAGAGAAAGCGATGAGGAGGTGAACCACTGAGGCAAGCAATGACTCGATTCGGCGAGACGCGCGCCGGCCTGGTGGGTCGCCCCCGCCGCCGAGCGATCAGCTAAACGGGTTCGCCGCGCTGCACCGACGCAGATCAAACACGTCGGTTGCCGAGGCAGCAAAGTCAGGCGGGAACTCGTGAACACCGACGCTCGCGGCGGTGAGCGACGGACATGGCAAATACAACGATGAGACGTGCCGCGCGAGTCGGGAGAAACCTCCCGCGGCACGTCTTTTTGTCGTCAGCCAGTTGCGAACTTCGGCGCCAGGAATGCCAGCAGCGTCATCTCGCCACTGCCGGTGTTGTGCACCCGCAGCTCCTCGTCGCCGCTGTACCACGCCAGGTCGCCTACCTTGAACGTGACCTTGCCCGAGTCCGCGTCCAACTCACCTGAGCCCTCGGCGACATACAACATCAGATCCGATTCGCCGTGCCGATGCGGCGGCAGCGCCTGACCCGCCGCCAGGCGAATGATCCGCACGTTGCTGTGCCGCCCCTCGAGCAGCGGCCGCGCCAGGAACGTTCCCTCTGCCGCGTGCTCGACCTCGGCCAGTTTGACCAGCTTCATCACTGCCCAATCGTGGCACATAACCTGCCGCCCGGGCGCCCACGAGAGCGCAGAGTCATGGCAGCTACTGCACACAGCGTTCGCTCGCCGAGTCAGGTCCCCGAGCCGCCGCTGGCGCGGTTCCTCTTCGCCGACACGGCATGGCCTGGTTCTGGCTGATTGTGCGGGTGTACTGCGGCTGGGAGTGGCTCGACGCAGGCTGGGCCAAGCTTCAGAACCCGGCCTGGTTCGGCTCAGGCGCGGGCGGCGCCTTGCGCGGCTTCGTCAACGGCGCTTTGCAGAAGACGAGTGGCGACCACCCCCAACGTGACCGGCTGGTACGCCGCGTTCCTGCAGAACTTCGTCCTACCGAACGCGATCCTCTTCGCCAATGTGGTTGCCATCGGCGAAGTGCTCGTGGGCATCGCCTTGATCCACGGGTCGCTCTGCGTTCGGCTTGATTGGTAAGGAAGTGCACCTATCGGTGCATCTTGCTGTGATCTTGGGGGTAGCCGAACGGCAGCTGTCCGTCAGCCGCGGCTTGCGCAGCTCGCGCGAAGCCCCGGCGCGGCGCACATGTCGAGCAGTCACCCACCCGTCAGCGGTCGGGGTCGTGTCGGTGTCGCTGCTCGGTCGCCTCGGGCTCTGGCAGCCACGCGCCTCGCGGCAGTTCAAGCCAGCGTCCTTCGGCAGCCAGTCGAGCGGCCGCGTCGAGCAGCACACGGACCCCGTCCGCCGAGCTGTCAGCGCGATACACGATTGACCATGGATAGATCGCTCTGGGCGCGACTAACATCCGCAGCTCGCCACCCGGGACCTGCTCATGATCGAACCCGGTCAGGATTGGCAAGCCCTGGCGGACGAGGTGGAGTGCTTGCTCCGCGGTCCCTTCCGCCGGCACGTGTGGCGAAGTGGCGCGAGCTCCGATGTGGTCCAGTAGCTGCCTCGCCAGGTCGCCCCAGTCGGAGGCTTTGGGATTGGCGATGCCCGCATCGATCTCGACGTTCCGCAAGGCGGCAGTCGGGATGGCCTGGTGACGCGTCAGTGGATGCCGTTCGGGAAGCAGCACTGCGAGCGGCTCGAAGCGAATCAGCTGATGCCGCAAGCCCGCTGGCAACCTACCCAGCCCGCCAACTCGGCCGAATGCGACGTCGACCTCGTCTAGTCCGAGCGCGCCAAATGTGTCGCCCAGACCGGGGCCGTGGCGGCCGCGGAACTCGACGTCAGGCGCCAGCGCGCGGGCCAATTGCAGAACACGGCTGCCAGTTCGTCGACCCGCGCTGTGCAGGTTCACGACTACTGCTCGCTGGACGTCCAGCACCTCCGCGATAGCCTGGTCGTGCAGGGCAACGAGCTCGCGAGCCCTCACAAGGAACCGTTCCCCGGCCAGAGTGAGCGCCACGCGGCGCGTGGTCCGCGTAAACAGCCGTACGCCGAGCCGATGCTCGAGGCGGGCAATCTCGCGACTGAGCACTTGCTGCGCGATGAACAGCCGCGTCGCGGCACGGGTGAAGTGCAGCTCTTCTGCCGCGGCGACGAAGTAGCGCAGCGAGCGAATATCGAGCTGCGCCTCTGGTGTCGGGCGATTCACGCATCCCAGATGTTAGTCACTAATGAACGGGTGTTGGCGCATAGCTGCGGACAGACCGAAACTGGAGGCGATGAGCCAGACCGTTACCCCGCACATCGTCGTGCGCGATGCAGGGCGTGCCGCCGATTGGTACGTCCAGGCCCTTGGTGCCGCTATTGGCAATCACATCCAATTGCCCAGCGGCAAGTTCATGCAGATCGAGCTGCGATTCGGCGACTCCCAGGTCATGATTGCCGATGAGTTCCCGGAGATGGGTGTGGTGTCACCACTGACGCTGGGTGGGACCTATGGCGCCCTGACCATCGCGACAGATGAAGTCGAGGCGTTGTGGCGGCGCGCGATCGACGCTGGCGCCGAGGTCTTTCACCCGCTCCAGGACACGTTCTGGGGCGATCGGCACGGCCAGATCATCGATCCGTTTGGCCATCGCTGGGGTCTGTCCCAGCATGTGCGTGACGTGCCTGCGGACGAAGTGGCCCGCGCGGCCGCCGCCGCGTTTGCTTGACGGCCTTGATGCCCTGCCTTGCTCTGTCGGAGCCCGGGCGAGAGCCGAAGTAGTCGTCGTCCCGCTCCTCACCGGCCCCGGCGTGCAGCCCCATCCGCGCCCGCAGCGGCCGGGGCAGCTCCCACGCCTCGACGGCGAGCGCGGCACTTAGAGCGTCCGGCGCCCGCGCGAAGGCGGCGTGCAGGCCGTCGCCGATGCACGGTGTGAGCTGCGGCAGGCATCAATCGACTGGTGGTGTGAAACCGGCGGCGAGTTAGGGCACAGTGCTGCTTTATTGGCACGCGCGTTGCAACGCGGTGACTGCGTGGCGCAAACGCACATGGCCGAGAGGTGGTTATGTTCGGGTCATTCGTAAGGCGACTGTTGCTGGTGGTGTCGCTCGCGGCGGGCACGACGATTGGAGCGGGGAGCGTCGTCGCCCAAGAGGAAGAGACTCCTCCCCCAGGGATGTTCCTGGACGTTGGCAATCCTGCCCCGGGTGACACCATTCACGTCGGCGGCATCAACATCGAAGGAATTGCGTTCGATCGGGCGTCGGAGGAAGGCCCTGGCATCGAGCGCATCGACATCTTCCTCGAGGACCGCGATCAGGCCGGCACGCTTGTCGGCCATGCGGGACTCGGAATGGAGAGCCCGGCAGCTGATGACCCGCCGATTGCCAACGCGGGCTGGGCAGCTCAGGTCACTCTCACCCGCAACATGACCGGCCCGCACACGCTCTTCTTCTACGCGATGTCGGGTGTCACTGGTGAGGAGGTCGTTGTCACCGTCCCGGTCCTAGTCGCGCCGTAAGTCGAGTTGCGCGCGCATCCGGTATGGGCGCGCGCGCGGTGCTCGAGAAGTTGATCGTCGAGAGGCGCCCGGCTGCGACGGTGGCCAGCTCGATGCGGTTGGCCCGCTGGCGCGCGGGTTGGCAAACCCCGCCGTCACCAGCAGAATCAGACATGGCCACCATGCGCGTGAGAACGGATGCAGCGGCGGCTGGACTCGCGGTCTCAGCGGCCAACCGGCGCTACTTCGCGGCTGCATCCAGTGATGGCGGAGAGCGCGTGGTCTACCTGACCGGATCGCACATCTGGAACAACCTGCACGATGGCATGGGTCCCGGTGCGGACGTAGTGGGCGCGCTCGAACGCGGTCGGACAGCTGTCGTAGCGCGGCTCAGGCTGGTAACTGGGAGACGCTTGAATACTCGACAGTCGCGAGTCGAGTTGCGCGAGCATGGGCGCTGGCGCTTGACCAGCACGGCACCTCTCAGGACAGATGAGAGCGCTCGCTATCGCTGGCGCAGCCAGACCGTCACTCTAGCACATTTGTTCGCAGACTCTATGTGTGATGCCTGGGCCGGCAAGCGCTCACGACGCGCCATTGGCCGATCCCTGGTTCGCCCCTCCACCTTTGTCAACGGCAACGGCTCGTCTACACAATCAATCGCTGGCAGTCTCACTTACACAGTGCCAGATTTGAGTTCAAGTGTTGTAGCTTCAGCAGCCACGCGTCGTCGTGGTAGTCCTCGAGTGCCTCCTCCGCGACCCGTGGATCCAGCCGGGACTTGCCGCCGCCACCGACTCCGATGTGGATCACGAGGCGAGCCGCGGCGAGGCACTGCAGAACTGCGGCGAGTTGCTCGCCGCGACCAACGAAGCCAGTGATTGGCAAGGGTACACTCGTTCGGCGCACGTGGTCCTGGACAAGCTGTGCTCCAGGCTGGGGACTACTCGACTGGGGACATGCCTCAGTGTCCAGCTACGACCTTCGTCTCTCCTAGCTCAGCCACGAGGTCTTCGAGCGAGCCGTCGAAGAAAGCAACGTTGTGAAAGGCGTTCTTCGCCAGCGCGGTCGCGACTGCACGTGCCTGTTCGGTATCGCTTCCGAATACGACGATACGCGTGTTGTGATCTTCCATCGGCAGACGACCGTCGTCCTTGGCTGCGCTGACATCCTCGAGCGGGATGCTGCGGCTACCCGACAAGGTCGCGCCAGCGAAGTCCTGGCCGGGTCGGGCGTCCACGAACACGGCGGTGCGATCTCCATCCCGCACGTACCGCACGCCGTCTAGCTCGATTTGCATCACCCAACGAGGGCGCGCCACGTGGGCGCACCGAGCTGGTACCGACGCACGTTGGTATAGCCGGCGTCGAGCAGCTCCTCGCCGAGGCGCTTGCTCTTGCCGCAGAACGGTCCGTCGCAGTACAGCACTATGGGCATTGCCTGATCGGGCACAAACCGTCCGATGTCGGCCACATCTGAGACGTATTGCGACATGGGCACTCCCGGTTTTGGCGCCACATTGAGCGCACCAGGAATGTGGCTGACCGAGTACTCCATATGTGGGCGGCTGTCGAAGACGATCGCGCTTCCATCCCGAAGCACCTGTTGCAACTCGTCCGTCGATACTTCGGCGGTTCTCTGATTCGACTCCCGCAGCGTGCTCTCAAACACTGTTCCGCTCTGCGGGACGGTTTGCGCAGTCAGTGAAGCGGGGTTGATCAGCAGCGCGGTCATGAGGGTGACGAACAATGCGATTCCGGCTGCCCTCAGCCCATAGCGTGGGCGGATGGTCCGGGAATCTGCGCTTGCAGATACGCGGTATGTGCGATGGGCGAACACGGGCGGCTCCTCTTGGCAGGCGTCTGAATTTCGAGTGTCGGCGTCCGCCGGGCGCGGGATCAGTCGACTAACCCCGCCGTCCGACGAAGCGCCGGACACCGATGTCAGTGTGCGCGTCCGAGCTGCGCATGCCATGCGTGGAGACACCCATCCTCTGTCCCATTTGGCGGGTGAGTCGCATTTCGGCCAACTATGTGGAAACGGCCGCCGTCCAGCGCAGAGTCGCGCGGCTGACTCAGGGGGACTCGGTCAACCGGTGACGCAGGGCGTACGCCGTAACGATCGCCGGCCCAGCTTTCCCGTCGATGTCGAGGCGGTTGTAGACGTTCTCGATGTGCCGCTCCACTGTCCGCACGCTCAGCACCAGCCGCTCGGCGATCTCCCGGTTGCTAAGCCCACCAGCAATCAGCGCCACCACTTCACGCTCGCGCGCGGACAGCGGCACGCGCGCGGGTGTCTCGCCGCGGGATGCTGCGGATCGCTGTGACTGGATCCCTGCCGGCAACGCCATGAGTGTGTCGGCCGGCTCGTGCTCGGCAAGCGCATAGTCAACCGCTTCGTCGAACGTCATGTTGGCGCCAGCCGCCCAGGTGGCCGCGAAGCGCTCTTCGCCAAGATGTGCACGGGCGTCGGCTTCAGTTCGCAGGTAATCGGCCATCTCCGCGGGCGACGGCGGTGCGCCACTAATCTGCTGGAAGGCGTCCGCCGCGCCGAGAAGGCGAATCGCGCGTTCTGCCCAGTCCGGCCCGACTGCGATGCAAGCAAGGCCCTCGAGGCAGAGCGGGACACAGCGACGGTCGCGCAGGTCGGCTAGCAGGCGCAGCCCGTGACGCAGGAGTTGTCCGGCTTGGGCATGGTCGCCGTGGGCACGGGCTAGGTGCCCCAGCCCACGCAGGCTGTATGCGCTCTCGTGGGCGTTTCCCTGCTGGCGCGCCAGAGACAGAGTGTCCTGGTAGGTTCTGCTGGCCTCGGCGAGATCTCCGCGTGCAACGGCGACGTCGGCAAGGTGACGAAGTGCGACCGCGAGCGTATACCGGTCGTCGACTTCGCGAGCGAGCGACACGCTCTCCTCGAGCATGGCCCTGGCGCTGCCGTAATCGCCCTGATGCTGCGGCACGAGCGCGAAGTGAAAGAGTGTCGTGGCAATCCCTTGCCCGTTGCCAAGCTCACGCCAGATCTCGAGCGCTTCTCGAAACAAGGGTTCCGCCGCTGCGTAGTCGTTCTGGCGCGCGGCGAGGTACCCTGCTCGGTCAAGTGCACCGGCCCGCCCAGCCGTCGGCCGCGTCGAACGGCCGAGCAGCCGTCTGAACCAGCTTCTCCCTTCGGTTACGAGGCCTCGAATCGTGCAGTAGGCGCCGACGCCAGCGGCTAAGCGGAGCGCAAGCTCAGGATCGCAGGCTTCGCTCTCACTCCAGCGGAGGGCCGCGCGGAAGTTGTCGAGCTCGGCATCGAATCGCGCCAGCGTTTCAACTTCGCCCCCAGATTGCGGAGCGATCCGCTCGGCAACGGCCACGTACCACACCAGATGTCGGTTGCGCGCATCTGATGCCTCACCACAGGCTCGAGTCGATCCGCGGCGTACTCGCGGATTGTTTCCAGCATGCCGTAGCGTTGCTCTCCAGCGACCACGCCGGCTGTGCGGGCCAGGTTGTTGTCGGACTAGTGCTGCGAGCATGTCAAGTACAACTGACTCCTCCGAAGAGGAGACGTCGCACACCGCCGCGGCAGACTCCAGCGTGAACCCGCCCACGAATACGCTGAGCCGCCGGAACAGTCGTTGCTCGGCCTCTGTGAGAAGGTCGTAGCTCCAGTCAATCGCGCTCCGGAGCATCTGCTGCCGTGCAGGCAAGTCTCGTCGGCCGCTAGTGAGTAGCGTTAGGCCGTGGCCGAGGCGCGGCAGCATCGCCTCGGGCGAAAGCAGCCGAAGGCGCGCGACTGCCAGCTCAATGGCCAATGGCAGGCCGTCAAGCCGCGCACAGATCTCGACCACCGTCACCGCGTTCTCAGTCGTGAGGGCAAAATCGGGTCTAATTGCGGCTGCGCGCTCGACAAACAGCGCAACGGCCTCGAACTGGGACAATGCGTCGAGTGTGAGCCCGCGAGCGGAACCCGGAAGCGCTAACGGGGGGACCGGAAATTCGCGCTCGCAGCGGAGCTGCAAGGGAGCCCGGCTGGTCACCAGCACGATGATTCCCGCGCATAGCGAGAGCAGATTGTCAAGGATCGTCGCGGCGGCGAGTACCTGCTCGAAGTTTGTCGAGCACGAGCAGCGGCCGCTGTCGACGGAGAACGTCCACCAGGAGGTCGACATGCGACCGGCCCGCCACGTCCTCCACACCGAGGGTCCGGGCAATCGTCGGCATCACCAGTGCAGAGTCGGAAATCGGCGCCAGGTCGACGAAGGTCAGCCCATCCGCGAATGCGTCGATCAACTCAGCAGCCACCTGGAGGCCGAGCCGGGTTTTGCCACTCACGCCAGGGCCGGTCAGCGTCACTAGTCGGACGTCGTCCCGGCTGAGCAAGTCGCGCAGCGCGCGGCGTTCACGCTGCCGCCCAATGAAGGGCGTCGACTGGACCGGCAGGTTGTGGCGGGTCGATTCGCTCGCGGTGCCCCGTGCTGGGTGATGCCTGCGAGGCGCGGGTCGGGCGGCGGTCTTGAAGCGTGCCTCGTCTGGACCAGCCAACTGCAGCGCCGCGATCAGCCGTTGGACGGTGTCGCGTAACGGATGGGTCGCACCACGCTCCAGCTTCTGGATGCCGTGCGTGCTCAGCCCGGCGCGATCCGCCAGGTCTTCCTGCGTATGCCCTGCGGCGAGCCGATGCTGCCGCAGCAGTTCTCCAAAGCTCGTGACTGCCACATGCGTTTGAAGCTGCTCGTGTCGGGTCATGGGCCGTCGTCGGGTCCCCTCGACGACTCGGCGGTCGACAGCAGCCTACCACGCGTCTATCGGTCGAATTGACGACAAGCCCACACAGTTAGCCGCCTTGTTCCGAGATAGGCGGCTATCGAGGCCGCTTGTGGGTGTCGGTTGCGTCGTGGTCGGCCGAGACTGCGTCATCTGGGGTAACGGCCCCAGGTGCGTAGGTAGGTGGAGCACATGCGGTTGCACACGCAGAACGAAGCATGTTCCTCGGCCAGGCTGGCCATTAAGGTCGGGCGGTGGCTGCTGCCATTGATCAGCGTTCTTGTCGTATCGGCAACACTCGCTCGAGCGGCGGAGCAGGTTTTCGTCGACAGTTGGGTCAATCGGTCCGATGCGTCGGCCATCACTACCCAACGCGACGACCCGCACAAGCTGTTGACCTTTGGTGGCCCCGTCGAGATTAGGGCGACCGCCTCCCATTGGGTGGTTATCTCATCAACCAACAATGACGGGACTCGTTTTCACGTCACATGTTTCGCCGCCCTAGATCGAATCGCGACCGACGTACTCGAGGTCCGACCAGAGGAATTCGTGGGTGTCGCAGCTGGACTATGCAAGCAAACGGGTGCGCCATTCGATGCGCCCCGAAGGCGCGAAGTGCTCGAGGTGCACCACGCCACGTTCCGGACCTGGTTGACACGACTACGCCGATGGTGGTCGAGATCGCGCGGCAAGCGCTCCGGAGTGGCCCACGTAGGGCGACGTGGGTGTGTCGAACGGAAAGCTAAGCGACACGTAGCCGTCGCGCGGAATGTTGATCCACCAGTCTGCGCGATCACACAGCCTAACCAGCATGCCACTTCTGGCTCTGTCGCACGCAGAGGACTGCGCGCCCGGGGTTGTGCGAGGACGAGCAGCACGCTTCCGTGAATAGCTCGGACCCGCCTGTGGCAACATAGCCACGATGGTGACGCAGGTTCGTATCTACACGGTCAACGGCGGGATGTTGGACTCATGGGTGAAGCACTTCAATGAAAGGATCGTGCCGACCAGCGCCAAGTACGGCATTCGGGTGCTCGGCGCGTGGGTCAATCGGCCGCAAAACGAGTTCATCTGGGTCCGCACGTTCGAAAGCGATGAGGCGCTGAAAAAGTACGAGGAATCGCCCGAACGGGCGGAATACCTGCCTATCAACAAGCAGCATCTGGCGAAGACCGAGTTCCGCAATGTCGACGAGGCGCTGCGCGCCACGGCGGGCTCATTGTCGGCATGATTCTGACCGGGCGGTGAGGCCTCGCCCAGCAACTGGTGCAA
>Ga0137368_10001334_pt1 | contig 25980 bp, 31 predicted proteins | sample SagtaG_13_FD_104917 | JGI IMG/M metagenome (GOLD analysis project Ga0137368, IMG submission 104917) | Vadose zone soil microbial communities from Sagehorn Ranch, Mendocino, California, USA - Sage1_L_100_16 metaG | ecosystem: Environmental > Terrestrial > Soil > Vadose zone | place: USA...
CGGCATCCCGTACAAGTGCCCGCCGGCACCCGTCGAGTTCGCGTTCATGGTCGAGGAGTTCCTGCGGAAGCGGGGGATCCGTGCCAAGAGCGAGGTGACCCTGCTCTCGCCGCTCAATCGGGCCTTCACCATCGAGTCCGCTTCCAAGGTTGTCCAACCAATCATGGAGCGGCGCGGGATCGGGCTGGCCACGTTCTTCAACGTGGAGGCGGTCGATCCGTCCGCTCACGTCGTGACGTCCCTGGAGGGGGAGAAGGCCGAGTACGACCTGCTGGTCCTGGTACCCCCACACAGAGGGCAACGGTTCGTGGAGGCGTCGGGGCTCGGGGACGCGGGCGGCTGGCTTCCGGTTCATCGAACCACCCTCCAGCACGCCGATCACGAGCAGATCTTCGCCCTTGGCGACGCGACCAATCTTCCGATCTCCAAGAGCGGCTCCACGGCCCACTTCGAGGCTCCCGTAGTGGCCAGTAGGATCGCCTCCCTGATCCGAGGAACCGCGCCCAAGACCCGGTACGGAGGCCGGGTGATGTGTTTCCTGGAGACCGGCGGCGGCAAGGCCACGGCCCTGCGGTTCGACTACGAGCACCCCCCGGCGCCGCCTCAGCCGAGCCGCTTCTGGCACGCCGCCAAGTGGATGTTCAACCGGTTGTACTGGGTGACGGTCCCTCAGGGCCGGATCCCGGAGCTTCCCTCCAGGCGGGGGAAGCGCCAGGACGAAAGGAGCGCCACATGAGCACCACCCTAACCAGCCTGGACCTGAAGGGACTGTCCTGCCCGCTGCCGATCATCAAGACGGCGCAGGCGCTGAAGCTGCTGCCCTCGGGGTCGCTCGTCGAGGTGCTGGCCACCGATCCCGGTTCGGTTCCCGACTTCACCGCCTGGTGCCGGTCCACCGGCAACACGTTGGTCGACCAGGAGGACCAAGACGGGGTGTTCCGCTTCGTGATCAGGAAGAGGTGAGTGAGATGACCGACAAGGTGAATGCAGGCGAGGCGATCGAGGGCTGGCAGGGCCTCCGCGGGACGGCGGTCCCGCCGCAGCCGCCAGACCCGTGGCTGGAGGCGTTGCGGGAGACCCGCGGGCCGGACGAGGAGAGGGGACGGAAGCTCGTCATCTTTGCCTGGAGCGGTGACCTGGATCGGGTGTGGGCGACGTTGATCCTAGCCACTAGCGGGGCGGCCATGGGCATGCAGACCACGGTGTTCTTCACGTTCTGGGGGCTGTTCCCCCTGGTGAAGAACGATGTGCGCATCACCGGCGACAACTGGATGCAGAAGATGCTCTCGCTGATGGATCGGGGGGGCACCGAGCACCTCAAGCTCTCGAAGATGCACTTCGCTGGGGTGGGGCCGCGGATGATAAAGAGGCTGGCGAAGGACCACAAGGTGGCCAGCCCCACCGAGTTGCTGGAGATGGCTCGGGACATGGGCGTGAACTTGGTGCCCTGTCAGATGACGATGGACCTGATGGGGCTCAAGCGAGAGGACCTGGTCGAAGGGCTGCAGGAGCCCGCCGGGGCCACCACCGCACTGCTCGAGGCCCAGGACGCCATCACGCTGTTCATTTGAAAGGGGGTTGAGGCTATGAGCGACAGTCAGCGCATCGTGGTGTTGCACGCCAGCGGCGACCGGTTCTTGGCGGAGATGAGGGGTCACATCGTCGTGATCGACCAGCCTCGAGACGCGGGAGGAGACGACGTGGGGCCGACTCCCACCGAGTTGTTCGTGACGAGCCTGGCCTCGTGCGTCGCGTTCTACGCCGAACGGTTCCTCCGCCGCCACAGGCTGCCGCTCGACGGACTCCGGGTCGAGTGCGCTTATGAGATGGGCGAGCGGCCTGCGCGAGTGGACTCGGTCGACCTGCACGTGTCGGTGCCCGCCGAGCTCACACCCTCGGAGGAAGCTGCCTTGACAGCCGTGATCGACCACTGCACGGTCCACAACTCCCTTCGACACCCCCCGTCGGTGAGGATGAGTGTAGCCTCGCGTAGTCAGGCCGCGTAGCCGACGTGCTCAAGTCTGCGCGAGCGCTTGCCGGATGGCATTGACGAGCTGCTCTCTCTCAATCGGATGGCTCACCGCCGGCGCGGCATCGCCGAGACGTGGGTGTATCCCCTGGTCATGAACCAGAAGCGTCCGTGTGTCATCCCGTAACTTCGTGCAGGAGAGGCTTTCCCAGGCTCCTCGGGCGTCGTCTCCCGCACCCACATCGATCACGGCCACATCGGCCCACTCGCGGAGCACGCAGGAAAGGCCAAGCGCCCGGGGGCAGCGGACCACGGCACCAGGGCCGGCACATGTCGCCACGTCCAGGCCTTCGACCTGGAGCCATGACGCCCATCGTTGGCGCGTGACGAAGTCCTTGCTCACGAGGAGCGGTCGTGGTCGAGCTGCCTCTCGCCGGTCCATGGATACCTCCTCGCTCCTCATCGAATGCTGGCCCCCTCTGAAGATTCGATAGAGCTTCGCCGCTCCGGGCAGCACGGCACCAGGCCGTCATCGCCCGGCCAAGGCGGCCTCTTCAAGCAGGTCCCGGATCGAGACCATGCCCACTACCTCGCCGCCCACGACGACTGGGAGATGGCGATCTCCTCGAACTGCATCTTGCTCGCCGCCTCGGCCAGGGTTCCTCTGCTTCAACCGAGAAGACACCCTGTCGGAACACAGATTCCAGTCGCATGAACGTGCTGCTGGCCGAGGGCGACGTGCCCTTCGACCAGCTGTACGACATGGACCAGATCAACCCGGAGTTCCTCCATTGCAACGTGGCGCTTGTGATCGGGGCGAATGACGTGGTGAACCCGGCGGCTCGCCACGACGCGGCCAGCCCCATCTAAGCATGCCGATCCTGGAGGCGGACAAGGGTCGCACCGTGATGGTGATCAAGCGGAGCCTGCGCCCGGGGTTCGCTGGCGTCGAGAACGAGCTGTTCTACCTGGAGAACACGATGATGGTGTTCGGTGACGCAAAGGCGGTGGCCGGGCTTGGAGGACGAGCTCCCGAAGCTCGCCACCGTGGGCTGAAGCTTGGAGGCCCCTGCCGAGGCCTCCGGTGGAGACGGTGCCACACTCTGGACCGTGCGGATGCGTTCCGGCAGACTCGGGTAGGCGAGGGTGCGAACCAGGGAATCGCGCGAAGTCCCGCCATATATCGAGGCTTCCAGCTCGCTTTCGGTCCCCGAGGCCGCTTCTCTTGACGTCGGAGCGGTCTTCGAGCGCCTGTCGAGCATGCCGGAAGGGCTCACTTCGGCGGAAGCGGCGCTACGCCTCGCCGCCGCGGGTCCCAACGCCGTGCGCACCCACCACGCTCAGCCCCTGGCGGTCCTGGGCCGCCAGTTTCGGAGCGCCCTGCTGCTCCTGCTGCTGATCACCGCCGTGGTGTCGGCCTTCCTCGGCGAGCAGGTCGACGCAGCGATCATCGGGGCCATCCTGGCCATCAGCGTCGGCCTGGGCTTCGTCAACGAGTACCGGGCCGAACGTGCGGTGGAGGCCCTGCACGAGGAGATCCGCCACCAGGCTCCAGCCCTTCGGGACGGTGCGTGGTCGGACGTGGATGTCACGAAGCTCGTGCCGGGGGACGTGGTACGCCTGGAGCTCGGGATGATCGTGCCCGCAGACCTCCGGATCGCCGAAGCGGCCAACCTCGAGTGCGATGAGTCGGTCCTCACCGGGGAGGCCGAACCGGTGGAGAAATCCCCGACTCCCGTGGCCACCGGGCTGGCCATCGCCGACCTTTCATCGTGCGTGTTCATGGGAACGACGGTGCGGGAGGGGAGCGGTCAAGGGGTGGTAGTGGCCACGGGTGCCCACACGGCCTTCGGCACCATCGCGCTCGCCCTGGGTCAGCGCCACCCCGAGACCGCCTTTCAGGTGGGGCTGCGGCGCTTCTCCGTTCTCCTCGCCTGGGTCGCCGCGGGGCTCACCGGCTCGATCTTCGTGGTGAACCTCTTGCTTCGCCGCCCGGTCATCGATGCCCTCCTCTTCTCCCTGGCCATCGCGGTGGGCATCACTCCCCAGCTCCTGCCGGCGGTGGTCACCACCAGCCTCGCCACGGGCTTCCGCCGGCTCGCCCGCAGCAAGGTGCTGGTGAAGCGACTGGTCGGCATCGAGGACCTCGGCAACGTGGAGGTCCTGTTCACCGACAAGACTGGCACCCTCACCGAGGGCCGCATCTCCTTCCAGCGGGCCACCGACCCGGCGGGCCGTGCGTCCGACGACGTGCTCCTTCTGGGGCTGCTTGCCAACGAGGCCACGGCCGGTGCTGTGGGGGTGGTGGGGGGGAACCAGCTGGACCGAGCGTGCTGGGCGGCCCCCGGCGCGGTGGGTATCCGGACCAAGGGGCTCCGGCGCCTATCGCTGCTTCCCTTCGACCACGATCGCCGGATGACCTCGGTGCTGGTGGAGGACGCCGGTCGGGGCCGATTGGTTGTGACGAAGGGTGCGCCCGAGAGCGTCCTGGACCGCTGCGCCGCGGTGCCCGACGAGGCGAGGGCATTCCTGCAGACCGAGTTCGCGGCCGGCAGCCGAGTCGTGGCCGTGGCCACCCGAACCGCTTCGGGCCTGGAGAAGGTCACGCCGGCAGATGAGCGGGACCTCGATCTGGCGGGGTTCCTGGTCTTCCTCGATCCCCCGAAGGGGACCGCCCGGGATTCGCTGGCTCGCTTGGCCCGCCTGGGCATCGAGGTGAAGATCGTGACCGGAGACAACCCCGCAGTGGCCCAGAAGGTGTGCACGGATCTCGGACTGACCTTGGCCGGCACGCTCACCGGGGCCGAGTTGGACGCGCTGGACGACGATGCCCTCGGGGCGGCCCTGGGGCGGACCACGATCTTCGCTCGGGTCAGCCCGGAGCAGAAGTCCAGGATCATCCGGGCCCAGCGCCGGATCGGCATGGACGTCGGGTTCTTGGGGGATGGGGTGAACGATGCCCTCGCCCTGCACGACGCCGACGTGGGCATCTCGGTCGACTCGGCCGTGGACGTGGCCAAGGACGCCGCCGACGTGGTCCTGTTGGAGAAGGATCTGGGCGTGCTGGCGAACGGCGTGGTGGAGGGCCGGCGGATCTTCTCGAACACGATCAAGTATGTGCTGATGGGGACGTCCTCGAACTTCGGCAACATGTTCTCGGCCGCGGGGGCGTCGGCGTTCCTCCCGTTCCTGCCGATGCTGCCCTCACAGATCCTGCTGAACAATCTCCTGTACGACGCCGGGGAGATGACGATCCCTACCGACGACGTGGACGAGGAGCTGTTGGAACGGCCCTCCCGGTGGGACATCCGGTTCATCGAGCGGTTCATGCTCGTTTTCGGGCCGGCCAGCTCCCTGTTCGACTTCGTCACGTTCGCGCTCATGCTGGGGGTGTTCCACGCCGGGGCGGGCACCTTCCGCTCGGGTTGGTTCGTGGAGTCCGTCTGCACCCAGACGCTGGTGATCTTCGTGATCCGGACCCGGCGGGTGCCGTTCTTCCGCAGCAGACCGAGCCGCCCGTTGCTCGTCGCGAGCCTGGCGACGGCAGCGATCGGGGCCGTGTTGCCGGTCTCGCCGCTGGCCCACGTCCTGGGCTTCGGCCACCTCTCCCCGGTCTTCTTCCTCGCCCTCGTTCTGATGGTGGCTGCCTACTTGACGCTTGCCGAGTTGGTCAAGCGGCGCTTCTTCCACACGCTCGGTCAGCTGCCCCTTCCGCTCGCCCAGCAGCGGCGAGACGGGGAGCGCAGGATTCAGCGCCGGGCCTTCCGGTGGAGCCACTGAGCCGGAAATGCCCGGAATGCGCTGGGCTTGGGACCTCTGGGAGCGCCTCAGCTCACGATCAGCGCTGTGGCCATCCCGAACATCCCCTGGGGTCCCTCCACGTGACTGAGGATGTGGCAATGGAAGGCCCACACGCCCGGATTCGTCGCGCGCACGATCACGTCGAACGTCTCACCCGGTCCAACGACCAACGTGTCGGCGGTGTAGGGGCGCCGCACTCGCGCTCCGTCCTGGGCCATGACGGTGAAGTGGTAGCCGTGCAGGTGCAGCGGGTGCAGCATCTGCCCCACGTTGGCCAGGCGGATCAGCACGCTCTGCCCGGTCTTCGCGGAGAGTGGGGCGGTGGCAGGCCAGCCCTTGCCGTCGATCGTGTAGCCGAGGGTCCCGTCGTTCAGGATCTCCGTGAACTCGACATCCCACGAGCGATGGCGAGGTTCGATCACGAACGCGCCGTAAAGCCCGCTGCCCACCTGCTCCGTGGAGTTGAAGTGTGAGTGGTACAGGTACGTTCCCGGCGGGTCGACCACCCTGAACTGGTACGTGAAGGCCTGATCCGGCATCACGGGGTCCTGGGTCACGTAGGGGACGCCATCCATCGAGTTCGGGACAGTGAGCCCGTGCCAGTGGATGGTTGTGGGCTGCGTGAGGTGGTTGGTCAGGACGATGCGAACGGTGTCACCTCGATGGACGCGGATCTGGGGTCCGGGGACCTGCTCGTTGTAGGTGAACGCAGTCGCGAATTGTCCCGGGGAGACTTCCCACCGTGCCGGCATCGCCATGAGATGGAAGACCTTGACCCCCTTCTCCATGGTCGGCTGAAGCACCTGACCACCGAGGCCCACCGTCTTTGCTGGGTAAGCCTTCATGGACCTCTCGTGCATCGCGGCCATCTGATCCGAGCTCATCGAATCTGTCGAGCCGGTCTGGTCGGCCATCCCCGACATGCTGGAGTTGGCGCTGGTGGTCTGCGTGGCAGCCGAGGCGGCGCTGGCCCCGGCCCTGCTGCGCTTGCTCAGTCCGTTGAACAGGAGCATCACGACAAGCGCCACAGCCATCAGGATGATCAGGCCCCGAAACAGGGGGTCTCGTTCTGGATCAGCAGGCGGCATCCTTCTCTCCTCTCTCCTCGACCCTGGAGGGGCGCGCCGTACTTCTGTCAGTCCTTCGTCAGTCATCCGTCAAGTGTCGGCATCCACCGGGGGACGATCTTGGGCAGATCGGCCCTGAATCAGTGGGACTTTGGGGCCCCTTCGACGCCGCTATTCGCATCCGGGGTGCCGAGCCGCCCGCTCAAGCCTCCCGTCGACGTGCCGACAGGGGAAGGGGCGGCATCGGAGCCTCCACCCGGACGCGGGCGTCCACAACCGTCACGCCCGACGGGAGTACCATCACGGGGTTGCAGTCCAGCTCGGCGATCTCCGGATGCTCCTCGACCATGGCTCCCACTCGAAGGATCGCGTCCTCCAGCGCCGGGACGTCGGCGGGCGGGGTGCCGCGGTAGCCCTCCAGCAGGGGGAACGTGGCCAGCGACCGGACCATCTCAGTGGCATCCCGGTCCGTGAGCGGCGTGATACGGACCGAGACGTCCCGCACGAGCTCGACGGCCGTGCCGCCTCCTCCGCACGCCACCACAGGCCCAAAGGATGGGTCGTGAACCGCCCCGATCAGCATCTCCACGCCGGCGGGCACCATCCGCTGGACCAGGAACCGTTCGACGCGGTGCCCTACGGCCCCGACAGCCGACATCATCTCCCGCGCCGCCTGTTCGACTTGTGGCGGCGTGGCCAGACCCAGCCGGACCGCCCCCGCCTCCGTCTTGTGCACCAGGCCGGGCGCCACGGCCTTCAGCGCAACGGCCCCGGCTAGCTCCTCCGCTGCCCGCGCTGCCTCCTCCGGCGAGTCGGCCAACCGCCAGTCGGCGAAGGGGAGGCCGTAGCAAGACAGGAGCTCGGCCACCTCGTCGGGTCGGAGCCACCTGGGGCCCTCCGCGACGGCCGCCCCGAGGAGGGCGGTGGCGTCGGCCGACCGCACGTCGGTGAACTCCGGCACCGTCCCCTGGGGGCGAGCTCTCCAGGCCCTGTACCGCGCGGCGTGGGCAAGGGCTCGGGCGGCCTCCTCGGGAAAGGCGTAGGACGGGATCCTCACACCTTCGGCACGGAGCTCAGGCGGCACTCCCTGCGCCGACATGAACACCGACAGAAGGGGCAGCCCATCCGGGAGTCCCCCGGCGGCCTCCCTGAGGGCCCGGGCCACGTCCGCCGCCCGGGTCACCAGCGGAGGAACGAAGATCACGATCAGGGCGTCCACGGCTCCGGCCGTAGCGAGAACCTCGATTGCCTGGCGGTAGTCCGCGGCCGTGGCCGAGGCGATCATGTCGACCGGGTTGGCAACGGAGGCTTCAGCTGGGAGGAACTCGGACAGCCGCCGGCGTGTCTCTTCGGGCAGCGTCGGGATCTCCAGCCCGTCTGCCTCGCAGGCATCCGCGCAGAGGATCCCCAGGCCCCCGGCATTGGTGAGGATGCCGACCCGCATGCCCGCGGGCGGGGGCTGGTTGGCCAGCAGCGAGGCCACGTCGAACATCTCCGCCAGTGTGTCCGTCCTGATCACCCCGGCCTGTCGAAACAGGGCATCTACGGTCACATCGGACGCGGCGATCAGCGAGCCGGTGTGGGAGGAGGTGGCCCGGGCCCCCGCCGAGGAGCGGCCGCTCTTCACGGCCACGATCGGCTTGGTCCGGCCCACCCGGCGGGTGATCCGGGCGAACTTCCGAGGGTTCCCGAAGGACTCCAGGTACAGCAGGATCACGTCGGTTTCGGGGTCGGCCTCCCAGTAATGGATGAGGTCGTTGCCGGAGATGTCGGCCTTGTTGCCCACCGACACAAACGAGGAGAGCCCCAGGCCCAGGCTGCTGGCGTAGTCGATCACCGCCAGGCCCAGCGCGCCGCTTTGGGAGGAGAAGCCGACCCGACCGTGGGGCGGGAACGCCGGAGCGAACGTGGCGTTCAGCCGCACCTCCGAGGAGACGTTCATGAGCCCCATGCAGTTCGGACCGATCAGGCGCATGCCGAAGCCGCGACACACAGCGAGCAATTCGCGCTGACGGGCTCGCCCCTCCTCGCCGGTCTCCGCGAACCCCGACGAGATGACGATCAGGGCCCGAACGCCCTTCTCCCCGCACTGATGGGCCGCCTCCACCACAAGAGACGCGGGCACGACGATCACGGCCAGATCGACCGGGCCGGGGACGTCCCCGACGGTCGAGTAGGCGGGCACGGACTGGACGACATCCGCTCCAGGGTTGACCGGGTACACGGGACCGTTGAATCCGGTGACCAGGAGGTTGTGGAAGACTTCCCCTCCGATCGTCCCCCGGGAGCGGGATGCCCCGATCACCGCGACCGAGCGGGGGGCGAGGAACGACCCCATCGCCGCAATGGCGGCGGTCTGCTCCCGGCGTTCGAAGCGCTCGATAGCTTCGGGGGAGATGGAGGTGGGGAAGGTAACGTTGATCTCCCCCAGGTCATAGCGGACATCCACGGGGAACCCGCTCTGCCGGAAGACCTCGATCATCCGGTGGTTCTCCGGCAGCACTCGGGCCTCGAACTCTCGTATGCCGTGCGTATTCGCCGCCTCGGCCAGCTGGCCGACCAGGATCGTTCCCAGTCCCCGCCCCTGGTAGGCGTCCGAGATGGCCAGAGCCACCTCGGCTCGCTCCGGAGCCGTCGAGAGGTAGATGGCGTGCGCCACGACGTGGCGCTCCCCGCCCGCTTCCGCCACCACGGCGAGTTTCCGGTCGTAATCCACGTCCACGGCGCGCGTCGCGGCATCCGCCAGATCCACGGATCCGGAGAAGAACCGTAGGTACCGGGAATCCGCGGAGAGCCCCCGCAGGAATGCCAGGAGGGCGGGCTTGTCCTCGGCCCGGACGGGCCGGACGTGAACCGTGGAGCCATCGCGCAGGACGACGTCGGCCTCGCGGCCCGCGGGGTAAATGCTCACGCCCGCTCTGGGGAGGGGGCTTCGTCCGCGAACCGAACCTCCACCACCCCGGGCACGCTCTTCGCCAGCAGGGTGGCCAGCCTCCGGTCCCGCTCGTCTTTCGGCCCCCGGAGCACCACTACCCCTCCCGAGACCTCCGCCTGGAACCGAGTCATCATCGCGATCTCGTCGTCGAGAAGATCGCGGAGCTCTATCTGGATCTGGTCGTCGCTCCTGGCAAGGACCTTCAAGATGTCCCGTCGACTGACGATCCCAACGACTTGACCGCCCGCAATGATCGGGATCCGCTTGACGTGCCGCTCGAGCATCACCCTGGCTGCTTCAGCGACGTCGGCATCCGGGTTGAGGGAGATGACATCGTGGCTCATCGCCTCCTCAGCCGTGGTGGGTAGGGGCTCTTGCCGGGGTGGCGAATGCAGGATATGGCTGCGAGGGTCGGGCTCCGTCTCCATCGGGAGAAGGTCCGCCTCCGTGACGATCCCCAGGAGGCGGTCCTCGTCGTCCACCACGGGGACGCCGCTGATCCGCTTCTCGACCAAGATGGCCGCGACGTGCTTGATCGGCAGGCCGGGAGGGACCGTGATCACCGGGTGCGACATGATCTCTCGGATCTTCATGCCGGGACGTCTTCTCGCGAGAGATCTCGCTCTGCTTCGCTCTCCATATGGGCGAGCCTGGTGTAGTAGTCGGGCAGCTCTCGGAGATGAGCCAGAGCGATCTTCGTCGTGAGCAGGGGGTCGTCATCGGTTACGTTCGTGTCCCGTGCGTGCCTGCCGTGCTCCAGTTCCACGTCCAGCCCTCGCCGGAGCTGCTCCACGTCGAAGGGGGACTCCTCCCACCGTACGCCAAGCATCGCTCCGAGCAGCCGTGCCTCTTCCTTGATGAACCTCGTTCTCCTGTTCATAGCTCGCTCCCTTCAGCCCTCTCGGATCCCATGGTGACCTCTGAGGCGTCCCATCACACGGGGCGAGCGGCCCCGCATGACCGGGACGTGTGGCCTGCGGCGTAGTTCAAGGGACGATGAGCATGGGCACCTTGCACTTTCGCGCGACGGGCTCGGCCACGCTGCCGAGAAGCCATCGCTCGGGGCCGTGTAAGCCGCGCCGCCCCATTACCATCAGGTGCGGCCCTCACTCGGCCACTTCCTGAAGGATCTCCTCGGTGGGATTCCCGAACCGGTGGCACACCTCGATTCGACGGGCCGCGCCCCCGAGCTCGGCCTTTGCCCCTCTTGTCGCCTCATCGACGAGATCCCTCACTCTCTCGGCCCGCTCTTGCGTGTCGGCGAGCTCCTCTCCCCATCCGGCGCGGGGCTGTTGTCCGGAAGACAGCACAATGAGGATGCGGATGTCCGCGTCGGGGGCGGTGCCGAGGGAGCGCAGCGTCCGGGCCGCCCCGGACGGCGGAGAGCGACCCGTCCGAGGCCAGAAGAATCCTGGTGCCGCCGGTCATCAGACCGACGCGGCAAGGGCCTCCAGAACCGGGCGGTCCGGGGAGCTCGCACGGGGCACCTCAGCGCTCTCCGCGAACTCCCGCTCGTAGTCGTCGACCAGCCTTTTCAGCGACGTGACCCTCTCGGCCAGGCCCCTGATCTCGCTCAGGGCGATGCCCGCCTCGAAGACCTCGACGGACTTAACGATGGTGCCGGCCTTCGCCTCCAGAGGCGTCCCGCCGGTCTGGCAGAGCACGCGGTGGACCGCGGCGGTCAGATCCTTCAGCCTGGACTCCAGCTCGTGAAGGCGGCGGTCCAGCTCGTCGCCCCGCCGATACATCGCGTCCTCCGCCATGTAGATCCTGCACTCGAGCGTCTCCCGGGATGTCATTTGACCTCCTTTCGTCCGCCTCAAGCCTCCACGGCAGCGGGGCAGCCGGCTAGGGGCCACCAGCCCCCTCGTGGCGGGCCATTCGTCCGGTGCCTCAGTCTGCTTGCGGAGGGATGCTTTCTATGAAAAGCAGGTCCTGCCCACGCGGCGGGAAGAGGAAAGAAGGTGCCGATGTACAGGACCATCTTGCTGACGATCGATGGATCGGAAGCCTCCGACCGTGCCGCTGAATCGGCTCGCGGACTCGCGTCCGCCCTGGGTTCCGAGGTGGTGGTGTTGCACGTTCGAGAGCGGATGCCATCGAGGGCGGGTGCGTTCGACCTCGAAACCCATGAGGAAGCAGTCGAGCTCCTCGATCGCACGGTGGCGTCGATCAAGGACGCCGGCGTCAGCGCGCGAGGGGAGCTCATCGGAGGGGTCAGCGGCCACTCCGCCAAGGCGATCAGCGAGGCCGCCCGGGAGGCCGGGGCGGAACTCATCGTGGTGGGGTCACGTGGGCTCACGGACTTCGGCTCGATGATGCTGGGGAGCGTGACCCACCGGCTCCTGCACATCGGGACTATTCCGGTCCTGGTGATTCGGTGAGCTGTACGAACCGGAGGTGATCAGGGTGAGCGACATCGGTTTCAGGGCCGCGATCGATGATTTGCTGGGCACGGTGGACGAGGTGGCCCTGCGATCCGTGGTTTCGCTCTCGCCGCATCAGCCGATCGGCGAGGCCGCCCGCGAGCTGGAGGAACATGGCGTTTCGGGCGCTCCCGTGATCGAGGGGGGCAGGATCGTCGGCGTGGTCAGCCTGAAGGATCTGTTCGCTGCGGTTGGTGTGCCGCTGTCCATCGCCGCGACTTCGGGGCCGTGGCATCGGTACGAGCATCACCTCGACTCAACGGGCCTGAGCGTCCGGGACGTGATGACTCGCAACGTGGTTACTCTTCCCGCCGGCACGCCGCTGGCGGAGGCAGCGGCGGTGATGCGGGAACGCGGCGTGAACAGGATCCCGATCATCGACGGCGAAGGAGCGGTGGTGGCGATCCTCGCTCGGGACGACATCGTGGGAGCCGTGGCTGGCGTGATCCAGAGAGTTCACCGCGCGCCACGCTCGCGGGGCGTGCAGACGCCGGACTGAGCGATCCCCTCGGCCGATGTATACACGAAAGGATGCGCATACGACACTCCCGCTCCGCCTTGTCGGGGACGACATCTCCGTCACGTGCGTCGACGGCGAAGCGCGGGTGGCGATCGGCCTGGACAACGCGGCGTCGACTTCGGCCCTGCCGGCGGTTGCCGCGCGGGTGGCGGAGTTCCTGCCCCGGTACAGCAGTGTCCACCGTGGGGCCGGAGCCAAGTCTCGAGCGTCGACCGAAGCCTACGAGGCGGCTCGAGTCGCCGCGCTCTCCTTCGCCGGCCGCGTCGGGCCAGACGACGTCGCCATCGTCTGCCGGAACACGACGGAAGCTATCAACCACCTCGCGTACCGGCTCCGGCTGTCCCGCGATGAGGTGGTCGCCACGACCGTGGTCGAGCATCACTCCAACCTCTTGCCCTGGGGGCGGGTCGCCCAACGCCGGTACGTGGAGTGCGGGCAGAACGGAACATTCGGCCTCGACGATGTCGCCGCTGCTCTCGAGGAGCGGCCTCGGCCGAGGCTGTTGGCCGTAACCGGTGCTTCCAACGTTACGGGGTGGCTTCCGCCGCTCGAGGCGATCATCGGGCTCGCCCACCACCACGGTGTCCCGGTCTTCGTCGACGCGGCGCAACTCGCACCTCACCGCGCGTTGCCCCCCGACGCGGACTTCGTAGCCTGGAGTGGTCACAAGATGTATGCGCCGTTCGGGTCGGGGATCCTCATCGGGCCGAGAGATGCTTTCACCGAAGGCGATCCCTTCCTGGCCGGCGGCGGCGCGGTGGATGCCGTCGACCTGGATGAGGTCGCGTGGACGGAGCCCCCCGAGCGCGAGGAGGCGGGTTCGCCTAACGTCGTGGGCGCCGTGGCTCTTCACGCCGCCCTGGACGAGATCGAGGCCTTGGGATGGCCGGCCATCTCGGCCCACGAGGCATCGCTCGCCGAGCGACTGCGCTTCGGTCTCACCAGCATCCCGGGTGTGCATCTGCTAGGCCCTCCCCTGGAGCAGCCCACGCTTGCCGTTGCGTCGTTCGTCGTGGACGTCGTGCATCATGCCCTCGTCGCGGCCCGTCTGTCCGCGGAGTTCGGCATCGCTACACGGCATGGCTGTTTCTGCGCGCATCCGTACCTGTTCCGCCTGCTTGGCCTCGGTCACGATGACGTCCTCGCCCACCGCGAGGCCGTGCGCAAGGGCGACCGGCGGAACGTCCCCGGTGCCGTGCGGGCAAGTGCGTCGCTGGCCACGACGGAGTCCGACATCGACTCCCTTGTCGAGGCCGTGGGCGTGATCGCGAGTGGCCAGCAGCCAGCCGTCACCTACGAGCAGGACGCTCGCACGGGCGACTTCGAGCCCGTTGCGTCGGCGGGCTGGGACGCGGCTGTCCCGGGGCTGGAGGCCGCTTGCTCGCGAGGGTAGCCACGTAGGCGGCAGCAGCCGCGGCGCCTCCGAAGCCCCCGAGTCAGGTTACGTACCCGTCTCGAGTCTCCAGAGGAGGTAATTCTTGAAGGCGACCCTGGCGGCGCGGTCTCACCCAGGTTCACGCCGACGGCGTCCTCGTTGAACCGGTCCTTCACCCCTCGAACCCGGTGAGGGGGAAGTTGGCGGCCGGGGCGATGGGTCGGGGGAGGCGCCGGCCATGACCAGCTCGCGATTGCCCTCGGGCTGCCGCGGGGATCTCGGTCACCGAGATTGGGTCGGATGATTCCGGTTTGGGTCCTCCGCTCCAGTCAGGTGGGAGGAACAGAGATGATCGTGGCTTCGGCGGTTTTTCGAAGGCGGGCTCCCGAGGGTGACTTCCGCGACTGGACCGAGATCAAGGACTGGGCGTCGCGAATCGCCCGCGAGTTGACAGTCCGAATCCTGACGATCCTCCCAGGGGTTACCCGACGCGCTCGGCACCGTACCTCTTGAGCTGAGCACGGGGTTTCCCAGGCGGTTGGCCATCCGGCGTCGACGCACGTCGGGTACCGCACCAGCAAAGCTGATGGGTCCCGGAGCTGAGGTGTCTTTTGACCCATACGGGGCTCGCTCCGAAGCCACAAACTGAAGCAGAGACCAGAGGAAAGGAGGGCGTCATGCGCGCCGTCGTGTATCAGGGACCCGGCCAGAAGGCGTGGGAGGAGGTGCCCGACCCGAAGATCCTTGAGGACACCGACGCCGTCGTACGGATCGACACCGCCACGATCTGCGGCACGGATCTGCACATCCTGAAGGGGGACCTTCCCGAGATGGCGTCCGGGCGGATCCTCGGCCACGAGGCCGTTGGGACGGTCGAGGAGGTCGGCCTCGCCGCGCGGTCCCTGAAGCGAGGCGATCGGGTCCTGCTCTCCTGCATCTCGGCCTGCGGGCGCTGCCGGTACTGCCGAGTCGGGCAATTCGGGCAGTGCCGGGGCGGCGGTGGCTGGATCTTCGGCCACCTCATCGACGGGGTCCAGGCCGAGTATGCGCGGGTGCCCTTCGCCGACACCTCCACCTACAAGATCCCCGACGGCCTGACCGACGAGCAGGTAATCTTCCTCGCGGACATCCTGCCCACGGGCTACGAGGTCGGAGTGCTGAACGGGAGGGTTCAGCCCGGCGACGTGGTGGCCGTGGTCGGCTCGGGGCCGATCGGTCTGGCGGCCATCCTCGGCGCCAAGCTGTATTCGCCCAGGAGCGTCGTGGCCATCGACCCGACGCCCGCGAGGCGAGAGTGGGCCATAAGCTTCGGGGCGGACGTCGCCGTGGAGCCGGCTCAAGCGGTCCCCACCATCGCCCAGCTTACCGATGAGCTGGGTGCCGACGTGGCCATCGAGGCCGTAGGTATCCCGGATACGTTCGAGCAATGCACCGATCTCGTCCGTCCGGGCGGCCACGTGGCGAACGTCGGGGTCCACGGCAAGCCCGCGACCCTGCACCTCGAGACGCTCTGGATCAAGAACGTGACGATCACCACTGGTCTGGTCGACACGTACACAACCCCCACGCTGCTCAAGGCAATCCAAGGTGGCCAACTCGACCCGACGAAGTTCACCACCCACCGTTTCTCGCTGGATCAGGCGATGGACGCGTACGACACGTTCTCCCGGCCCAGCGAGACCAACGCGCTCAAGGTGGTGATGTCGGCCTCAGGCTAGGCGGTGGTGACCTGCGGCCCGTCTAGCGACGGCTATTGTTCGCATTTGTCGCATGGTCGTCCATCGTGGAGTTCGTCGGATCCATAGTCAACGCGAACCGCTGGCTGCTCGAAGACGTCGTTCCTGACCCATGTCGCCCACGCGTCCGCCGCAGACCCCAACTGGACCGCCGGCGCGAGACTCATCATCGGGCTCAGCCTCCTCGGCGCCGTCGGGGATTGCCGCCTTCGGCCGGAGCGACCTCGCCAGCGCATTAGGGATCCCGAGTAGAGCTCGTGAAGGCCGTTGCAGCGAGCCCGCCCCCCGCCCGTTGTTCCGGATCGGACCTTCACTCCTCGTGGGCCCTGAATTGGGCCGGATCCCAGGCGCCTTTGAGCGACATCAACATTGCGGGGAGCGATCCTCCACCCAGCACCAAAAGCCACTCTCGGAACGTGAGGTGAGCGGTTCCGAACAGGTCGTGTGCAGCCGGCCAGGCCACCACGGTGAACTGAAGAGCGATCCCTCCGGCGACCGCTGCCAGGAGCCACCGGTTGGCCAGGACCCCTCGAGATGGCCGACGAGCGGCGAACGCGTAGAGGAGATGGGCCGTGACGAGCACTGTGAACATGGTCGCTCGGGCATGGCCCCATGGCTCGTGCCAGCCGAATCGCGCCACGGCCAAGCTTCCGATCGAGCCCATCGCGATGAGTAGGCCCCTACCGAACAGGAGCTCGAGCCGGCGGCCGGACAGGAGCCGCTCATCCCCGCGGCGGGGCGGACGTGACATGAGGGTGGGATCGACGGGATCCACCCCGAGCGCGATCGCCGGAAGCCCGTCGGTGAGGAGGTTGATCCACAGGAGCTGCAGGGGGAGCAGGGGAACCCCCAGCGCAGGGAAGAGGAGCAGGCACGCCACCACCACGGTGATCTCCGAGAGGTTGCCGGCGATGAGATAGTCCACGACCTTCCGGATGTTGTCGTAGATCCCCCGGCCTTCCCGCACTGCTTCGACGATCGTGGCCAGGTTGTCGTCGGAAACGACCATGTCGGCTGCCTCCCGAGCGACCTCACTTCCGGAGCGCCCCATGGCCACGCCGATGTCGGCGCGGCGAAGGGCGGGAGCATCGTTCACGCCGTCGCCGGTCACGGCCACCACATGGCCTCCCGCCTGGAACGCCTTGACCAGCGCGAGCTTCTGGCTGGGATCGACCCGAGCGTAGACGCGCAGGGAGGCGGGGTCCTCGGGCGGTCCGTGCGTGAGCTCCGTGCCCGTGAGGATCCGACTGCCCGGCTCCGCCAACCCCACTTCCTGGGCCACGGCGGCGGCCGTCCCGGCGTGGTCACCGGTGACCATCACCACGTTGATCCCCGCCGCTCGAGCTTGGGCCACTGCCATCGAAGCTTCAGATCGAACGGGATCTCTGAGCCCTGCCAGGCCGACCAGAGTCATGTCACGCTCGGCAGCTTCAATGTCCTTGGGCTCTACGGACATGGCCCGCCGGGCCAGGGCCAGGACTCGCGTGCCCCGCCCGGCCATATCGGTCGCTGCCGCCAGCAACGCGCGTCGATCAGAAGGACCGAGCGTGCTGATCTCGCCACGATCGGTGAGGATCTTCGAGCATCGAGGGATGACTTCCTCGGGGGCGCCTTTCACCAGGAGGAGCAGGCCGTCTCCGGCTCGGTTGAGCGTGGTCATTCGCCGACGGTCCGGATCGAAGGGAAGAGTGGAGATCCGAGGTCGGGCGGACCGCAGCTCCTCCACTTGACCCGGGGCCATCTCCAGGAGGGCGACCTCCATCGGGTCGCCTGTCGGCGGGGCTGCCGTTGCGTCGTTGCAGAGGACCGCCACCTCGGCTGCCCATTCCATCGGTATGCCGGAGAGCTCCGCCGGAGCCACGAGCGAACCACCGGTAACCAGGATCGACTCCAGGCTCATTCGGTTCTCGGTGAGTGTGCCGGTCTTGTCGGTGGCGATGATCGTGGTGGAACCAAGGGTCTCCACGGCCGGCAGGCGGCGGACGATGGCGCCCTGGGCGGCCATCCGGCGAACGCCAAGGGCCAAAGCCACCGCGACCACGGTGGCAAGGCCCTCGGGAACGGCGGCGACGGCAAGAGCAACAGCGGAAAGGAAGGCCTGCTGGACGCTCTCGCGACCAAGCCCCGTGCGCATCAGGATTAGGGCGAACACGCCGCCGGCAATGAGGATGGACATGAAACCGAGGCGCGCTGAGAGCTTCCCCAGCTCCAATTGGAGAGGCGTGTCGGGCGGGCGCTCCTCTAAGTGGCGAGCGATCCGTCCGAGCTCGGTCGTTGTACCGGTCGCCACCACCACGCCCTCCCCCGAGCCCCGAGTCACGAGGGTCCCGGCGTAGGCGCGCCAGGGCTGTTCACCTGCGGGCCCCGGGGCATCCCCCAGGTTCCTGGCCTCGGGCGTCGGCGCCTCAAGGGCCGCGTCTTCGGGGCTGCTCGTTGCGGCCTTGAGGACAGAGAGCGACTCGCCGGTGAGCAGCGATTCGTCGATCTCCAAGCTCGCCGCCCGGGTCAGCCGAACATCTGCAGCCACTCGGTCTCCGGCTGCCAGGAGGACCACGTCGCCCGGTACCACCTCAGGCGAGGGGACCACCACCACCGATCCGCCTCTCCTCACCCGGGACGTCGGCGTTTCCATCGTCCTGAGTGCCTCCATTGCCTGCGCGGCCTTCCCCTCCTGGATCAGCCCGATCAGTGCGTTCAAGAGGACGATCGCCAGGATCGCCACCCCGTCGATGCGCTCTCGAAGCCCCAGGCCAGCCACGCCGGCAGCGACGATGAGAAGGAGCGCCATCGGTTCGGCCAGTTGCCGCAGGAATCGAAGCGCTAGAGGATCGCGTCGGGATGGGGGCAGCTCGTTACGGCCGAATCGCCTCAGTCGAGCCTCGGCTTCCCCAGGATCGAGGCCTACAGCAGGACGCCAACCGACTTGCGGGTCGGAATGGACGGGCTGGGAAAGGTGAGAGCCTGGAGTCGCCACCCCTCTATGGTGCCCCGAGTTGAGGAAGTGTCCACAGGCCAGAGGTCTGGCCCCGGCCAGGACCTTCGCTCGTCGATTCAGGCATCTCGATCGTCCCATCGCCAGAGACCTTCATGACGAGGACGCCGGAGCCACGTCCATGCCGATCGAGCGCCGGCGGCCGCGGGCTCGGAGCGCGGCTGCGACCCGCCCCGGTGGCCCGCTGCGCGCGGGCGGGGCGGAGGCCAGCCGTGAGCCCTCGCAAGACGACCAGGAACAGCACGACGGACAGAGAGTTCGCGGCGAACGCGGCGCACCAGCTGCGCACCCCGCTCTCGGCCCTCAGGCTCTCATTGGAGGAGGCTCTCGCTGTGCGGGACCCTCGCGCGGAGATCGAGCACTCGCTTGAGCAGGCAGACCGGCTGGCCGGGACCGTGGACACGCTCCTGCTCCTCGGGGCGGCTCGGGAGCGGGGCACAGAGGCGGTCGACGTTTGCGAGCTGGCCGGACGGATCGCCGCAGGATTCGGCAACGGGGGCCCGGTGGTGCGGGTCACGGGCGCGGGGAGGGCCATGGCGGATCCGAGGCGCTTGACGCAGGTGGTTTCGAACCTGGTGGACAACGGCCGCCGATTCGCCAGGAACACCGTCCGCGTTTCGGTGCATCGTCGGGCGGACCGCGTCCTGCTGTGGGTGGAAGATGACGGGCCGGGTATTCGAGAGGAAGAACGGTCCAGAGTGTTCGACCGCTTCTTCCGAGGCCGGTCGAGCCCGGGCCTTGGATCGGGCCTGGGCTTGGCAGTTGCGACCGAGCTGGCCCGTGCCGATGGGGCCACTATCTCCGTGGCCGCCAGCGAGCTCGGCGGGGCATGCTTCGAGGCCCCCTACCCCGCCGCGACGGTATGACGGGGAGGCCGTCAGCACGCCGAGCCTAGATTACGATTCGGCGAGAATGAGAAAGAACGGGACCGGTCAAGCCCGTACCTCTTGGACAATCCCATGCCCAAGCCACGCATCCTGATGGTCGAGGACGAGGAGTCCATCTCCGAGCCGGTGGCGGCTGCGCTGGAGCGAGAGGGGTTCGTCTCGGATGTGGCGGCCACAGCGGCACAGGGCCTCGAGGGATTCCGAACCCGCTCGCCCGACCTGGTGTTGCTCGACGTGATGTTGCCCGACGGCGACGGTCGCGACGTCCTCCGTCAGATCCGGATCTCCTCCCGGGTGCCGGTGATCATTCTGACGGCACGGGGGGAGGAAGTGGATCGAATTGTCGGGCTGGAACTCGGGGCCGACGACTACGTGGCCAAGCCCTTCAGCGCCGCCGAGCTGATCGCCCGAATCCGGGCGGTGCTGCGCCGGACAGCGGCGCCCGCCCCGAGGAGGCAGTCCACTCTCGAGATCGGCGATGTCACGATCAGTCTTGAAACGCGAGAGGTCACCAAGGCTGGCGCACCCGTGCAGCTGACCGTCAAAGAATTCGACGTGCTCAGGATGCTGATGGGGGAGGCCGGGCGGGTGGTGCGTCGCACCGAGCTGATGGATGAGGTGTGGGATCCGAACTGGTTCGGATCGACCAAGACGCTCGACGTCCACATCAACTCGTTGAGAAGAAAGCTCGACGACGACTCGAACGGCCCTCGCTACATCAAAACGGTTCGGGGGGTGGGCTTTCGGTTCGCGTCGGCGGAGGAGCTGGAGGGGTGAGCTTCTGCCCGCGGCGGATCCAGGCCGTGGGCTAGGTACACCTACGGTCCTGCCAATCGCGGACATCCGCCGGCACCGAGACGGAATAGCAGCGCCCGGAGCTTCTCATCCCGTGTCCTTGGACGGCTTCCTCCCACCTGGCAACCCCCTGGGAAGGCCCGAACACGACACGAGTGCGAAGATGAGCTGCGGCCAGACGTTCTGGTCCGGGACCAGCGGGATTGCGGTCATGGGACTCACCTCCTTCACCTGCTCCCAGCCCTAGAGTACCCTGGGGGGGTATCAAGGCGAGGGGGCCGTTAGTCCCCCCACCAGCGGGTCGCCCGGCCGTACCGAGAAGGCCCTCTGGAGCGCGACGCTGTGCGGGATGCCGTGCTGGGGTACGGCAGTGAGAGGAGAAGGACGAGGATGGCGGCACGACCAGCCTCCACACCTGCGCCGGTCGCCGACGCCTCGATCCGGACCCACCACGGCGAGATCGTGCGGCGGCTCCAGCGGATCGAGGGCCAGGTGTCGGGGATCGGGCGCAGGTTCCACGCCGACCGATACTGTATCGACGTGCTCGACCAGATCTCGGCGGCCCGAGCGGGGCTCGAGGGCGCGGCCCTTCTGATCCTCGATGATCACGTCAACGGCTGCGTGACCGAGGCCATCGAGGGCGGTAGGGGCAGGGAGAAGACCGAAGAGCTCCTCGACGCCGTCCGCCGCCACGTCAGGAGCGTGTGAGATGCCTCGCCTCGGCCACCACACCTTCGTCCGGATGGTCCTCGCCGCGACCACCGTGCTCGCGGTGATGGTCGGGCTCGCGTCCCCAGCCCTCGCCCACGAAGGGGAGGAGTCCGTTCCAGCGATCACCGATGTCCAAGAGGCGATCGCGATCCTTGCTGAACATACCGGCGAATTTCCTAAATCCGAAGTCGTGGACCACGCCGCCGACAAGGTGCACGACGCCATGGATTCGAACGACACGCGGGGAGTGCGCCTTGATCTGGTGAAACAGGCCGACACGGCCCTCGAGGCGGGCCGAATGGGGGAGGCGGTGACCCTGCTCGAGCGGTCGATTGGAGCCTGTCCCGGTGCACCCGTGATCGAGCCGGAGAATGCTCCGCGGACCCCGCCGACGCTGACCTCGCCATGCCCGTCGGTCCCACATCTGCAGGCACTCGACCGGAGTCCGGTGGGGGGCGCGAAGGAGCCGATCCTGATCGCGCTGGGTGCGGTCCTGATCCTGGCCGGGCTCGGCCTGGCGAGGAGGATCCGATGAGCGAGGAGGCCACGTCAGTGGATGCGACGCTGGCCGAACCGAAGGCCGCTGCCACACGCCCACAGCGACTCTGGGACGCCCTCGACGAGCGGCTCGGCCTGAAGGGGCTGCAGTATCCCATCCCCGAGCACGCCAACAAGCTCGCCTACTCCCTGGGCGGCCTGTCGCTGATGACGTTCGTCCTGATGGTGGCGACGGGGATCTACCTCACGCAGTTCTACAACCCCGACCCCACGGTAGCCCATGAGAGCGTCCGGCGGATCATCACGTCGGTCTCGTTCGGGAAGTTCGTCCGAGGCTTCCACTACTGGGGCGCCATGGCAATGATCGTGCTGATCGGCCTGCACCTGATCCGGGTGTTCGTGTCCGGCTCGTTCAAGCGCCCCCGCGAGGCCAACTGGATCTTCGGGGTGATCCTAGCCGGGGTCACGGCTACGTTGTTCTTCACTGGCACCGTGCTCAAGTGGGACCAGGAGTCCCTGGAGGCTCTGGAGCACAACATCGAGATAGGGAAACTCCTGGGCCGGTTCGGCTTCTGGTTCTCGCCGACCTTTGGAGGCGTTCCGCTGTTGACGCGGCTGTACGTGGTCCACATCGCGGTGCTGCCGTTCATGTTCACCCTCGTCGTGGCCATTCACCTGCTGCTGGTAAAGCGTCTGGGAATGGCGCCGTCGCCGTTCCGGAAGGGACCCGAGCCCGAACCGACCCGGCCGTTCACCAAGCACCTCGCGGAGCTCGGCGCTCTGGCCCTGGTCCTGATCGGGGTGCTCGCGATCCTCGGGGTGCTGGCGCCGCCGCCCCACGGAGCGGCCCCCATCGAGGGGATCGAGATCACCAAGCCCCCCTGGCCGATGCTGTGGGTGTATCCGATCGAGGACTGGGTTGGGGTGTCGGGGATCCTGTGGGCCACCCTGGCCATCTTCCTGGCGCTGTTCCTGGTGCCGTTCGTGGACCGCAGTCCTGAACGGAGCCCCCGGAAGCGCCTGCCGATGATGATCGTGGCCGGCCTGGTGGTGGCCACGGTCATAGCCCTCATCATCTACGCGGCGGTCCAGCCGGTTGCCTCGCACATCGGGATGGGCTGATGGGTCGCCGGTCGATCGTACTGTTCTGGGGCTCCGTCGCGGCGGCGGTGTTCTTCCTCGGTTCGGCGTGGAGCACGGCGGGGCGGCTGGGATCGGGCTCCCACGGGCCCGCGAACGCGGTGGTCATGGCCATCGCGGTCATCGGGTTCGCGGCGACGGCTTTGGTGGCTGGGCGAATCGCCGTCGTGATCGGAAGAGCGCAGCGCCGGGCCCGCGCATACGCCAAACGCCGGCCGGCTCGGGTCTCCGCGCGTTCAAGTACCAGCCGGCGGGGGGTCTGAGGTGGGCACGGCAACGATCCTGGTGGTGGACGACGAACACAAGATCCGGGACCTGGTTCGTTCGTACTTTGAGCGCGAGGGGTATTCGGTGCTCGTGGCCGGACACGGGTCAGCGGGCACTCGAGGCGTCCGCATCCCCCTGGGCACATCGGTCCTTCAGGACTCCTTCACCGCGTCTTCACGAGAGGGTTCTGGCGTGAGGACCGAAAGGAGGAGATGAGGAATGCGCAAGCGATGGATGCTCCTGGGAGTGGCGGCGGCGGCGGCGCTCGTTGCCCTGACGGCGGGGATCGCCTTTGCGGCGGGCCGGGGATCCGCGACGCCGAGCTCGAAGTCCACTGGATCCGTGACGACAGTGTCGACGTGGCAGGGGATGGTTCAGACGTGCGACGCGATGCACGACTCTCCGGCCATGGAGGCGATGCGTGATCAGATGCCCGCGAACCTCCAGGCTCAGTGCGACGCCATGCACGAGCAGATGGCGGAGATGATGCAGGGCATGGGCTCGATGATGGGTGGCTCGAGGATGATAGGCGGCCAAGGCACGATGTCCGGTGGCTCGATGGCAGATCACCACGTCACCGGCTCATCTGGGAGGTGAGCGCCATGATGTGGGGACACGGCTGGGGTTGGTGGGTCTTCGGAACCCTGATGATGCTGGCGTTCTGGGGTGGGCTGGCGGCCCTGGTGGTGTTCGCGATCCGGGGCTGGGGACGCCCGCACGACGGGTCCCCGCAATCCGGTCGGCCGGACGCGAAGGCCATACTCGAGGAACGGTTCGCCCGCGGGGAGATCTCCAAGGAGGAGTTCGAGGAGCGCAAGCGGGTGCTGGAGCGCGGCGCCGCCTAGTTGCTGATCGGGTTCTCTCGGGGGCCGCCGGTTTCACCCGCGACGGCGGCCCTCATTCCTGTTCAGACGGGTGATGTCATGCGCTCAGCCGTTCCAGCGACGCGATCCGTCCGGTCCCGGCCAAGGCGGAGATGCTGCCTGCTGGCCGACAGGGACATGCGGCGCCCGCCCGACCATCACACCGACTCATCTTTTCTCACCTCCATGGCGAGCTTCGACCCTCCGGTTGACTGGCGGCACGGGAGAAGGTCCCGTTCGCGTCGAACGTCCTCGATCGGACTCGACAGAGGCCCAGAGGCCTCCGAGGGGTGGTGACGCTCCCGGTTGAGCGAGGGACTACATACCGTTGGGGTGGAGAGCAGGTATCCTTCGACGAGCGCAGCGGGGGTCGCGGATCGATGCTGCGTGTTCTCGAGAAGTGCACCATCAGGGGGAGGCGTCGTTTCGGTTGGCAAGCATCTTCTTCTCTCGGCCGGAGTGCAGCGTCCCGCAGAGCCGACGCGTGAACCTGGGTCTCCGGTCCCGCCATCGTGGGGCCAGATGGCCCGTGCGAAGGGGCGGGTGGGGGGAGAGTCTGGACCGCGCAGCCGGCGGGCTCGAGAGATGCGCGTGATGGTGCGGCGCCTCGAGGGCACCGTTCGCCGAAAACGTGCGCCCTGGTAGTTTGCGCCCGCCAGGGACATGGAGGGGTCATGACGGAGCCGAGGGCTGGGGAGGTCAACGAGCAAGAGCAGTCCACGCTGCCGGCCCGGCCGGTTTCCTCGTCGGAGAGTTGGGGACGAGCGCTCCTCATGGCCGGGGCGATCTTGGCGCTAGCCTACCTGGGTTTGATGGTCTTCCCGAACCGCCTGGTCGCCTTCCTGGCCACAAGGGTCGGGCCCAACGTCCGTGACGGTGTGGTTACAGGCTGGGTGACGGTGTTCTTCCTTGCGCTGTCGTGGGTCTTCGTGGCGCTGCAATCGCAGCGAGATCGAGGATAGCCGATGCCGTTCCAGGTGGTTTCCGTGGGTCCTGGTTGGCTCGACGAGAACGTGCCGTGCACCCGAGCCTGCCCCGTGCTCACGATGGCGGGGCGGTACGTGAGCGCTATCGCCGCCGGCGACGACGAACTGGCGTACCTGCTGGCGCGCATGCCGAACCCGTTTCCATCGATCTGTGGACGGGTCTGCGCGGCGCCCTGCGAGCTGGCGTGCCGGCGCGGACTCATCGACGAACCGATCGCCATCCGCGCGCTCAAGCGCTTCGCGTGTGAGCACGCCGGCGTGGAGAGCGGGCACGGCGACCGGATGTGGCGGATGGCCGTGGAGGCCATGCCGCCCCGATCGGAGAGGGTCGCCGTCATCGGAGCCGGGCCGGCCGGGTTGGCATGCGCCCACGACCTGGCGGCCTATGGCTACCGCCCGGTCGTGTTCGAGGCCCACGACCGTCCCGGCGGGATGATGGTGCTCGGCATCCCCACCTATCGGCTCCGCCGGGACATCCTCCAAGCGGAGATCCAGGCCATCGTTGACCTAGGGGTCGAGCTCAGGACCGGTGCCGTGATGGGCCGCGACTTCACCCTGTCATCGCTGAGAGAGGAGGGCTTCGCGGCCATGTTCGTCGCGATCGGCTGTATGCGGAGCCGGGATCTCACCATCCCGGGGGTGCAGCTGGACGGCGTCCTGAAGGCCGTCGACTTCCTCATCAATGCCAATCTCGGATACCAGGTCGACCTGGGCGATCGCGTCCTCGTCATCGGCGGGGGCAACGTCGCGCTCGACGCGGCTCGCACCGCCCTCCGAGAGCTGGCGGAAGGGGGGGCGCGGGCCAGGGCAGAAGCCGAGGCCGCGACCGACGGCGTGGAAGCGGCAGCGACGGCGGCCTTCGACGCCGCCCGCGTGGCGATGCGCATGGGCGCTCGTGAGGTGCGGGTGGTATCCCTCGAAGCGCGGAACGAGATGCCCGCTCACGAGTTCGAGATCGAGGAGGCCGAACGAGAAGGCATTGGGTTCCTCCACCGTCTGGGCCCCAAGAGCA
>Ga0137368_10001337_pt1 | contig 25950 bp, 23 predicted proteins | sample SagtaG_13_FD_104917 | JGI IMG/M metagenome (GOLD analysis project Ga0137368, IMG submission 104917) | Vadose zone soil microbial communities from Sagehorn Ranch, Mendocino, California, USA - Sage1_L_100_16 metaG | ecosystem: Environmental > Terrestrial > Soil > Vadose zone | place: USA...
CTCGATCGCCTCCAGGATCGCGCCCGGCGGGGCCACGCATAGCTTGATCTGAAACCCCAGCGTCTGACGCAGCTCATCCACCACGAGCGGATTGGTGGGGTCCGCGGTGGCCACGGTGAGCGTCGAGTCCTCGATGGCCACCGGACAGACGGTGTACTGGCGCAGGTACTTCGGTGACAGGTTCCTCAGGATCGGCAGGGTGGAGGGAATCTCCTCGCGAAAGAGGAACGGCAGCTCCCACTGGAGCGCCAACGCCGCCAGGACGTCCTGCCGGCTCACGGCGCCCATAGCGATGAGGACCTCGCCGATCCGCTCCCCGGTCTTCTGGGCGCGGGCGAGGGCAACCTCGAGGGTCTCGGCCGAGATCGTGCCAGCCTCCACGAGGATCTGGCCCAGACTGCGACGGGGAGTGGACCGTGCCATGGTGATTTACCTCCTCATGCCGGAAGGATCCGCGTGGCCCTGACCGGCGCACCGATTCCTCAGCAACATCAGCATATCCGAGCTTTCATACCACCGGCGCCTTTCCTGCAAGGAGAAGGCCAAGCCCGCATCCGGTTCAAGCTCATGACCGCGAGTTGGGACCCCCGATGCCAGCGCGGGTGGGTCAACCGGAACGTCTAACACAATCGAAGAGTTAGCTAACGTGTGGCCGCCACCGAAGCGGCGCTCATCTGCGGCGGCTCGTGTTCCATGGGCCGTAGCGAAACCCCCGCTGTAGAGAATCTGACGTCACGACTTGACGCCGTGTACCGCTTGTCGGACAGGGTCGATGTATAGTTCTGGAATGCTCGACCGGCCGAGCAGGCTCCATCCCTTCCTGACCCCCGATGCCCGGCGCCTCGCCTTCCTCTTCGCCGTCGTCTACTTCGCTCAGGGGATGTGGTACTTACCGAACCAGACGCTCACCATCGTGCTGAAGGAGCGCGGCCTCTCGGCGGGTCAGGTAGCAACTTTCTTCTCCATCAGTACCATTCCCTGGCTCGTCAAGCCCGTCTATGGGCTCATCTCGGACTTCGTTCCCCTGTTCGGACTGCGCCGGAAGAGCTATCTTCTTCTCACCTCGTGGGTGGCAGCCGGGGCAGGCTTCGCCCTGGGCCTGGGCGTCGAGCATACGTACTGGTGGCTGGCGGGTCTATTCACCGTCATGGGGCTCGGCCTGGCCTTCACCGACGTGCTGGTGGATGCCCTGATGGTCGAGAACGGCAAGCCGCGGGGGCTCACCGGCGCCTTTCAGGCCGTGCAGTGGGGTGCCATCTACACGGCGTCGATCGTGGTCGGTGAGGTGGGCGGCTACCTGGCGGAGCGCCGCAGCCTGGCCGCCGCCTTCGTCCTCGCGTCGAGCTTCCCACTCATCTCCTTCCTGATGACGTTCCTGTTCGTCAACGAAACCGCGGTCCGCGCCGACCGGGAAGCCTTCCGGGAGACCATGGCCGCCATCAGAGAAGCGCTGGCGGAGCGGGATGTCTGGGTCGTGGCGGGCTTCATCCTCTTCTGGACCTTCAGTCCCTCCTTCGGGCCGGCGCTTCTCTACTACCAGACCGACGTGCTCAAGTTCAGCCAGCAATTCATCGGTCACCTGGCGGCGCTGGGGTCGATCGCCGCCGTCGGCGGAGCCTTCATCTACGCGCCGCTGTCGCGCAAGGTGCCTCTCAAGCGACTCATCAATCTGTCCATCGGCATCGGCGTGCTCAGCACCCTGGCCTACCTCGTGTATCGCGGCCCGTGGTCCGCCGCGCTCATCGACACGGTCTTCGGCGGCGTCGGCATGATCACCCAGCTCGCCTTCCTCGACTTGGCCGCCAAGTCCTGCCCTCGCCGCGTGGAGGCGACATTCTTCGCCCTGCTCATGTCGGTCTTCAATGGTGGTGTCCAGGGTTCCCAGGTGGCCGGCGGGCACCTCTACGATTGGCTCGGCTACACGCCGCTGGTCTTGATCTCCACAGGGTTCACTGCGCTGGCCTGGTTCCTCGTCCCGCTGGTGAAGATCGATCGCATCGAGGCCAGGGTCAGGGAGGCGGCTGCCGCCGAGAGTGCTGGCGTGTCGGACTAACCACACTTCCGGAGTAGATCCCGGCCACCACCCTGAGCTCGCTCACCTGGCGTTCCTCTCCTCTCGCTCCACTGCGACCTTGGTCGCTTCGTAGCTCCGCCGGAGCCAGCGGATCGCCCGGCCCACGTCCCGCGATGTGATCACGCCCAGTTCCACCCAGCCGCTCGAGGCGAGCCGGCGGTGGGGCACGATCCCCGGCGTCTCGAGCGCACGCTTCTGCTCATCCGGGCTGAGCCGGATCCAGAGGTCCGTATCCTTGACCCGGAGCGGGAAGCACGCGAAGAGCCGTGGCCCGACGAAGTAGCCCCACCGCCCGAACATGGGCGTGATCCTGACGCGGGGCCAGCTCCCGAGCATCCGGTTCAGTTCGGCCGCCGGGCCTGTCCCGCCGCGCTCGAGGCTGCGTCGGGTCTTGCGGCCGGCGCCCATCCCTCTCACGCGGCGCCCAGGCACGGCCGTACGGCGACGAACAGCACGCTTGCCATGACGTCTCCTCTCAGCGCTTGCCCCCCGCCAGCCGGCGAGACTCCGGGAGCGCGCGCAGCCAGAGCGTAGAGCCCAGGCCGAGCACGCCCCCCACCCCAAGGACGGAAAATGCCCAGCCCCACCCCGACGGCCCCGCGCTCCGCCCTCCGTAGCAATCGAGCACCATGCCGAAGACCAGGGGCGCCACGGCGCCGGCCCCGAACCCGAGGAGCGAGCGCACCGCCAGCGCCGAGCCGAGCCGGCCGGGCGCCACGGCCTCGGTGAGGCCGGTCGAGTAAACGGGTGAGTCACCGAGGGCGGAGAAGCCATAGATGCCGCCGATCACAACGATGAGCGCCACCGGCCCGGTGAGCAGCCAGCCGAAGCTGAAGGAGCAGGCGCTGCTGATCGCCATCATGCCGGCGATGACCGCGGTGCGCCCCCATCGGTCGGACAGCCACCCACCGGCTCCGGCGGCGGCGGCACCCATGATATGGAAGAGCGCCGAGAGGCTCGCCCCGAGCCCGGCCGACCGCTCCAGCGCGATGCCGTGGGCCGCGAGGGTGGCGGCCATGAAGGCCGGGGTCCAGGCCCACATGCCGAGCAGCTCCCAGGAGTGGAACACGTAGCCCGCAACCATGAGCTGAGCCGGGCGGTTCCCCGAGAGATCCGCGCGAAAGGTGAACCGCGCGGGTTCCGCAGGCGGGCGCCGGTAGGCGCCGCGAAAGAGGACGAGTGCAAGGGCGAGACACAACAAGGGTCCCAGTCCGAGGACGACGATGGCGGAGCGCCAGCCCGCGTGCGCTACCACGAAGCCGCCGACGACCAGCGCAAGCACGTAGCCCATCGAGCTCGACGCCAGAAACCAGCCGACCGCATTTCCCCGCCGCGCGGAGTCGAAGCGCGCGGAGATGAGCATCACGCCCGGCGTGTAGATGCCCGCCAACGCCACGGCCAGCGCCGTGAAGAGAATCAGCGCGGAAAGATGGCCGCTGGCCAGGCCCGGAATCAGGAAGGACACCACCGTCGCGACCGCGGCTCCTCCGATGAAGAGCGCCCGCGGGTCGACGTGGTCCGCCAGTGCCGAGACCACCACCAGGGCCACCGCGGTGCCGAACTGGAAGCCCGAGGAGATGGACCCGGCGGCCGTCGCGGAGAGCCCCCACTCCGGCTGGACCACCGAGAGCACGGCCGGATAGGCCATGGACATCGTGGAGCCCCCTGCCCTGGCCGCGCACAGGGCGAACAGCCAGAGGGCGTCTTCGCGCCGACCGCGTTCGATGGGGTCCGTGGAGCTTAGCGGAGCCGGTCTTGGCCCGCGCGGTTCATCGAGGGCTCCTCGCCAAGCGATGCGGGGTGAGAGTGCGAGCCAGACGCGGCCCGAGCGAGCCGGCGGCCCGCCAGACTTCGTTCTTATGACCCCGCATCGTCACGGGAAGTGGTAGCGGCTGATGTGCAGGTGCACCCCGTGGGATGATTGGGGCTCCACCGTGATCTCGCCCGCGCCCATGAGCATCGCGGCGTTGGAGCGCTCGAGCCGCTCGATCAGGGGCGGCATGTCCGGGGCGACCATGGACAGCGCCACCATGCCCACCATGCCGCCCACCTCCGCGGCCGGCACCAACAGCACGGTGCCGCCGCCCGCCCACCCGAGCATCGCGCGGGGACCGCCGTTGACCTCGACCTCGGGGAGCCCGAAGAGGTCCTGGTAGAGCTTAGCCGTCTCTTGCGGAGCGCGACAGCCGATCACCAGGCGCTTGAATCGGACCGGGGACTCGACGACCGGCTCGGCGCGGATCGGCGTGGCCAGCTCGACCAGCACTCCGTCGCACGCCTTGGGGTTGAGAAAGGCGATGCGTCCGGCCAGCCCTCCGCGAGGCGCGGTATCGAGCAGCGGAACGTTCTTCGCCCGGAGGGCGCCGAGCTCGCTGTCGATGGCGGGCGTGAGGAAGCAGATGTGATGGAGCCCCGCACCGTGTTTCGCCAGGAACCGCGCCACGCCCGTATCCGGCGCGATCGGCTCCAGTAGCTCGATCTCGCTCTCGCCCGCGGCGAGGAGCGCCGCGCGAACGCCCTGATCCTCGATCACGGCCTCCCGGACCAGGGGCAGACCCAGCGTCTGCCGCCAGAACCGATACGCCTGAACCAGGCTCTTGACCACGATCCCGACATGATGGATGTTGGTCACCATGTGCTGATCCGCGATCACCGCACTCGTGCGAAGGCCGCGTCCACCTCGGGTAGCATCACGATGTAACAACCTAGCCGACGCCGACCCGATTTTCAAGGGCCTTCGACCGAGGCGACCGAGGCGCGCCCGGCCAGCACCGTGCAGCGGCGATGGCGCTGCAGGATGGAGGCGGGCACGTGCGGCGTCACCGGACCATCCAGCGTGGCGCGCAAGGCCGCGCGCTTGTGGGCTCCGTCCACCAGCACCACGACTTCGCGCGCGTCGAGAATGGTCTGGAGCCCGAGGGTGACGGCGCGGAACGAGACGGCACCCTGGATCACCCTGTCCGTCAGGATGTACGCCACGGTTCCCGGCAACAGCTCCACCGGCCGCGTGGGCGAGTCGAGCGCGGTACCGGGCTCGTTCGAGGCCAGGTGCCCGTTGGGCCCGAGCCCGAGCATGACCAGGTCGAGGCCGCCGCCCGCGCGGATCGCCGTCTCGTGTTGGCGACACATCGCCACCAAATCGGGCGCATCCACTCTAAAGGGGAAGAGCTGGGCGGCCGGCACGCGGGCCCAGTGGAGGAACTCGGCGTGGATCTGGCGCCAGAAATAGCCCTCGGCGGGCGCAGGCGGGCACAGCTCGTCCACGGCGAAGACCCGCATGCGGGAGAACGGGGATGGGTCAGGCGCATAAGCCTCCGCCAGCCGCGCGTACATGGCGCGCGGCGTGCGGCCGGCCGGAACGGCCATCGCGAGATCCGGCTTGGCCCGGAGCCGGTCCACGAAGAGCTCCGCGGCGCGCCGAGCGAGGTCGGCCCCATCCGAGCAGGCGACGACCTCCATCACGCCTCGCTGAACAGCTTCCGGAACTCCTCCCAGGGCAACGGGGGCACCGACCTGAGCCGGGCGTTCTCTTCCACGTGCGCCAACTGCTTCATGCCCACGAGCGCGGTCCCCACCCCCGGCGTCGAGCGCACGAACTGCAGCGCGCGCTGCGCGTCCGTCCGGAGCCCCGGGAGGAACTCGCCGATGACCGGCGGCAAGTTTCTCGCGAGCTGTCCCTGGTAGATCGAGGCCGATGTCATCACGTAGATGCCAAGCCGTCGCGCCGCCTCGAGCAGGCTCACGGCCTCTTCCCCGATCACCTGATTGGCGCGCGTGAACGCTTCGGTCATGGCCAAGTTGTACGGAAGCTGGATCACCCTGAAGTGGTGTGCGTCACCGGCGACCTCCCCGGCCAAGCGGTGGAACTCGGGCAGGGACAGAAAGTCGCGGGCCGTGGGCGGCTGGCGGTAGCCGTTCCACGTCGCGGTTCCATAGAAGCGGATCTTCCCTTCGTCGACGGCGCCTTCCAGGAACTGAAAGACCGCCCGCATCCGCCCGAGAAACGTGGGGTGGTCCACCTCGGAGAGCTGCATCTCGGGGTTGTGCACGTAGTAAACGTCTATCGTCTCGACGTCGAGGTTCCGGCGGCTCTTCTCGAGCTGGTCGGCCAGGTAGCGGGGCGTCATGCAGTGCGAGTTGCCGACCACATCGCGGGGCTTCAGGATGCCCGAGCGCACATAGGTCTGGAAGAGGTAGTCGTCGCGATCGGCCGGCACGCTGCCGTCGAAGGGGATGAAGCCGCCCTTCGTCGCCAGCACCACCCCTTCGCGGCTGAGGCTCCCGGCCTCGATCAGCGACCGGAGCGCGGCGCCGACGCTTCGCTCGCTTCGCTGGTGCCGGTAGTTCACGGCCGAGTCCACCACGTTGAGTCCCAGCTCGAGCGAGCGCGCGAGGGCATCGCGATAGGACTGGTCGGTGGCTGCATCCTCCTCACCCAGATAAGTGCCGAGGCCGACCGAGGAGATCGCCAGCCCCTCCCAGGACCGGAAATGCTCCTCCGCCGCAGGCGGCGCCAGCCGCGCCCGGTACGCCGCTGTCCCCTTTGCCGTCGCGAATCCTTTGATCACACTCTCTCCTTCATGTCTCGCGATAAGAGAGCAGGACTAGGAACCCACGCCGCCCCGAGAGTGCCCCCCGCGAGCCGGAGGCAAACGCGCGGGTATGACCGAGCCACGGGCGAAGTCACCCGGCACCGCGCTACTGGCTCCCGGTGACGGTGAACCTGAGCGCGCCCTCGGTGATATGGCCGTCCGCCGAGAGGACCTTGTAGCGGATCACGTAGCGGCCGGCCGGAAGCGGGTGAAGGGGAATGACGAGCCGATCGGGCTGCTGGGCGCCGCTCGGACCATCGCTCGCGATGGGCAGGGGCACGGGTGCTCCGCCCTCTGCGGTGAGCGTGAGACGGGTGAGCCGCTTCTCTATCGTGCTGTTGAAGCGTAGGATCGCCCGCTCGGGAGCGCGGTCCAGGACTGCGTCACGAGCCGGGACGCTCTCGAGGACGATCGCATGCGCGGCCGCCGGGAGAACGCCCAGCAGCGGGAGACCGGCGAGGAGCGTGAACATCAGCGCCGCCGCCATGGCTCCCGGAACGGAGGCGCGTCTGGACAATCGGTCCACGGCGGATCAGCGCCAGTCGTCGAGCACCAGGTCGCTCCCGTCCTCGTAGTCTTCCTGCTTGCCCCGTTTCATCCTGACCATGGTGAAGTCCGCGTGATATCCCCGCTGGAGCAGCACCTGGTAGGCTGTCCAGTAGTACGTGTAGGCCGGCGCCACCACCTGAGTGAGCTGAGCGGCGGCGGCCATCTCCTCCACGGCCGCCAGCAGGATGTGCAGGTGCTCGGGCTTCCGGTGGCGGGAGTCGATGGCGAGAAACTTGATGTAGGCGGCGCCGTGGGGCGCTTCGCTGTTGGGCGGCATGTGGACGACCGCGAAGCCGATCAGCTCGCGCCCCTTCTCCAGGAGCAGCGTGTCGCCCAGCGCCAGCCCGTCGACGATCTCCACTTCCTTGCCTACGTCCATGCCGCGCCAGATGGCATTGGTGATGCGGCGGAACTTGAGCATCGCCGGCTTCTTCCTGGCCTCCTCGAGCGAGGAGTAGCGGCGCACCCCCACGCCCGGCTTCGGCGCCCTGGTGGCGTGGACGATCTCGCGCCGGTCGAGGTGCTTGGCCGTGATGACGACGAGGCCCTTGGGCTTGTAGCCGAACTTCTGGTAGAGGACGAGGTGCTTGGGGCTGTAGGGATAGGTGGCCACGCCCTGGAGCGTGGCCTTGTTCTCGTCGAAGAACTCCTGGCAGGCCGTGAGGAGCTGCTGGCCGATATCCTGATTCTGATAGTTGGTGAGGACCGCGATGGGGCCGACCAGCCCGAGGGAGCCCCACATGACGGCGACAGCGGCGCCGACGATTTTGCCGTCGCCCTCCTCGGCGACGAAGCATCCCCACGGCTCCATCAGCCAGCGATGGTGGACGTACTGGGCGCCGCCGAACACCTGGCGGGGGCGCGTGCCCACTTGGCGCTCAAAGAAGTCGCCGAACGCCTGCTCCATCACGTCGCGCACCTTCGAGAGGTCGCCCTTCCTGACGCGGCGGATCTTGATGAGCGGGGAGCGGCCCTGAGAGTCAAGCCCCGGCCGGTCCACCGTGGCCCTCATGCTTTCTCCGGCAGCCCCGCAAGCTCCTCGAGCAGCGTGATGACGCCTGAATGGTCCAGCCCGCCCCCGCCCTTGACCCTCAGCGCATTGAACAGTTCCTGGACCACCGCCGTGCAGGGCAGCGGGACGCCGAGCGCGCGGGAGGACTCCATGATCAGCCCCAAGTCCTTGAAGTGCAGGTCGATCTTGAAGCCAGGGTTGTAGGTGCCGGAGAGATAGTTGGGCGTCTTCTGCTCCAGGCACTTGGAGCCGGCCAATCCGCCCCCCAGAGCCTTGAGGGTGAGGCCTCGATCGAGCCCCGCCTTGCGCGCCAGGGTGAGGGCCTCGCCAAGGGCCGTGAGGTTCACCGCGACGATGACCTGGTTGGCGAGTTTGGTGAATCCGCCGGCTCCGAGAGGACCCAGATGGGTGATGGTCTTGCCCAGAGCCTGAAAGACCGGCAGCGCGGCGTCAAAATCGGATTTCTCGCCGCCCGCCATGATCGAGAGCGCCGCGTCGACGGCGCCCTTCTCCCCTCCCGACACCGGCGCGTCCAGCATTCGCACGCCCTTGCCTCGGAGCGCCTCCCCCACCTTCTGAGACACGAGAGGCGAAATGGTGGACATGTCGAGGAAGAGGAGTCCAGGCCTCGCTCCCTCGATAATGCCCCCCTTGCCGAGCGCCACTAGCTCAACGTCGGGGGAGTTCGGAAGCATGGTAATGAGGACGTCCACCTGGGAGGAGACATCCATCGGCGAGCCAGCCGCCCTGGCTCCAGCCGACACTAGGTCCCGGACCGGCCCTTGGCTCCGGCTATGGACAACCAGCGAATAGCCAGCCCCAAGCAAGTTCTTGGCCATGGGACGGCCCATGATCCCGAGCCCAATGAATCCAATGACTTGTGCCATGATGCCCCCGTAGGGACCGAGAATAGGTAGGAGCGGGTCGACCCTCGACGCTCAAGTAACACATGCTGCCGCGTCGAGTCAAGCCAGAAGTGGTTCGAAAGCGCCCTCTGCTGTTGGAGCGCCGGCTTTGCCGGCGCAGGCTTTCCAGGTTGCTCGCCTCGGACGGCGGGGCCCCAGCCCCTGCCGCGCCCTGCAGCTCGCACTGCGCCCTGGGGGGAGGCTTCGGCCGCGGCGCGAAGTCCCCCCCCTCCCAGTTTCTTAACCGCCCATGAACTGGCCGAGGAGGGTGATGCGCTCGCCGCCCTTCATCGGTGTGTCCAGATCGTGCGTCACGCCGAGGACGGCGTCATCGACGAGCACCTCGATGTGCTCGCCGAGAGCGGTCCGGGTAGGGTTCCACAAGGCGGCGTCCAACTCCGGGAACCGCTTCGAGTAACGGCGGAGGACGTCGCGCACCGTCTCACCGGGAGCCACAGGCTCCTCGAAGGTGCGCGTCCCGGACCCGTCCCCGCCGACATATTTGGTCACCCACGTGGTGACCTCGACGGTGGCGGCTCGCACCTCATTTCCCCCAGAGGTCCCTCGCGAGCCAGTCCAGGCCCAACTTCTTCAGCGTCTGGCGCTTGGGCTTGCCGGTCTTCCGGTCATAGCCGACCGTCTCGTACCAGACATCGAGCATGTGCTCCCACTGCTTCATGACGTGGTGGTCCCTGGCGGGACCGTCCACCGGCTGGGAGCCGTAGCGCTCCGAGGGATACTCCACCTCGGGTCCGATGCCACAGCGCAGGTTGAAGGCGCGCAGGATGGAGGCGGTGCGCCGGCCGAAGCGCATGGCCTCGTCGAGGCTCCAATGCCAGCCCGTCGCGGCCGAGAGGGCACGCGCCAGCAACTCGATGCGCGTGCGGAAGGTGAACGAGCAGCCGCCGAGGGAGTCCTCGAAGTGGCGCCGGCCCAGGATGCCGCCGGTGAGCCTGGCGACCTGCTCGCCGTCGAACGGGTTGATCCGCCCGGGGAGCCCGATCTCGGTCTGAAAGGTCGGGTTGGCGCTCTCCATGGTGCCGCTGGAAGAAGTGCAGGTGTCCAGCATCTCGTCCCAGCGGCCGCGATGATCGTGGCCGCGGGGGGACGCGCCCTTCTCGGTGTAGATGGCACACCTGGCGGCCTCGCCGCCAAGCTTCTCCGCCGCGCGCTTCACGCCGTCGGCGAGCACGTCGCCGAAGCCCTCCCTCAGGGAGATCATCTGGAGCAGCCGGTAGGCGCCCTCGACATCCCCCCAGTTGAGCCGGAAGCCCACCTGCGTCTCCGTCAGATATCCCTTCTCCATGCACTCCATCACCCAGCCGCAGACCCAGCCGAACTCGTTGACGTCCACGCATGCGCGGTCGATGCGCGTGTTGAGCCAGCTGACTGCTTCCTTGTCCGTCAGACCGATCGTCCAACCCGCCCCGGACCACCCCTCGTACTCGGGCTCGTCCACCAGCTCGCCCCGGCGCGGCCCCTGAGGGATGACCTGGATATGGCAGTGGTGCATCCCGCAGGCACTGCACTGGTGACCGCGATGGTCGAAGCCGTGGCGCAGCTTGGCGGGCGCCCAGTCGTCCATGTTCACGCTGCTGACGTTCGTCGTGTAGTTCTTGATCGGCAGCACGCCCAGCTTGTAAAGGTTCGTCACTCCGGGCAGGGTGCCCCAGTTGTACAACGTGCTCGTCGACGGGTCGGTCTTAAGGTCGTGGGCGATGTCGTCCGCCGCCTGGATGAGCCCGCGCGGGTCGTGCGCCGTGAGCGCCTTTGTGCCGCGCACGATGCACACGGCCTTGAGCCTTTTCTTGCCCATGACGGCGCCGCAGCCGTTCTTGGAGGCCACATGGCCGTAATCGCCCTGGATGGCGGCGAAGCGCACGAGGTTCTCCCCGGCGGGGCCGATGGAGTACACCGACATGCGGTGGCCCGACAGGCCGTGCTCCACCTCCAGCGCCTGCTGGGTCTGCCAGGTGTCCAGGCCCTTGAAGTGTCCGGCGTCGCGGATCTCCACCGTGTCATCGTTGACGTAGAGGTACGACAACTTCTTGGCCTGGCCCTGGATCACGATGGCGTCATAGCCCGAGTACTTGAGCGTCGCCCCGAAGAAGCCGTTGGCCTGCGTGGAGGTAGCGCCGTCGGTGAGCGCGCCGCGCGTCACTACGGTGAGCCCGCCCGTGCCCCAGACGGGAAGCCCGGCGAGCGGTCCCGTGGCCATGACGAGGCGGTTGTCGGGATGGTCCCAGTGGACCTTGGGGCCCACCTCGTTGTAGAGGATCTTGGCGCCCAGCCCGACGCCGCCCAGACACTCGCGCATCTCTTCGGGACGCCAGGGCTGGGTCCAGATCCTCCCGGTGGAGAGGTTCACGCGGAGGAGCTTCCCCGCATAGCCGCCCGGCAGCGAGGCCATCGCGGCCACTTTCTTGGAGGGACGTTCGACCGTCGAAGTCGGGCTCATTTGACCACCACCACCGATTGGGGGAGTTCGGGTGAGCTGGAGGGTCGGCCCAGGATCGTCTCGGGCAAGAGACGCGCCACCGTGCGCGTGGCCAGGAAGGCCGGCTTGATGTCGAATGGATTGTCGCGAAGGTGGGGCTTCCAGGCCGAGAGATTCGCGCCCGAGTAGACCAGCCCCTTCAGCATGCCGACATCATTCGTCGTCCAGATGTCGGCGGCGGGGCCGCAGATCACAGCCCCCGTGAGCCGGCCCCCGTGGAAGAGGAGCTTGCGGTACTGCGACCGGTCGCGCCGCGCGGCCGTATAGACCTCGGCCGCCGGGTCGTCCCACTGGCCGAAGGATGCCACGTCGAGGTGGCAGACCTCGACGATGTTCATCACGAGGCTGCCCCGGTAGGCGAGGTCGCGACCCGCCATGTTGGCGCCGACCACGCGCCCGTGCTCCTGGGCCGTGGGCTCGATGGCATGGACCTCGAGGGCGCCGGTCAAGAGGTTCGGCCCGCTGGCCACGTCGCCCGCCGCGTAGACGTTCTTCACGCTCGAGCGCAGGTGATCGTCCACGACGATGCCTCCCCCGGCGGCGGCAGCCATCTCGATCCCGGAGCCGTCGAGCCACTCCAGGTTGGTCCGGATGCCGGTGGCCATGATGACCACATCCGCGACGATCGGGTCGCCCTTCCTGAAGGAGAGCTTCCGCCCGCCGCGCCACTGCTCGATCTTGGTGAGCGTGGCGCCCGTCCGCAACGTCACCCCGTGCCGAGTAAGCCAGCTTGCGGCGATCTCAGCGCAGGCGGCATCCACCATGCGCGGCAGGATCCGCGGCGCCACCTCGACGATGGTGAGCGCCGCACCGCGAGACAGGATCGCGTTGAGGATGGTGAAGGCGATGAACCCGGCGCCCACCATGACGACCCGGCTGCCGGGAGTCACACCCGCGATCACCGCGCGCGCTTCATCGAGAGTCCAGAAGCAGTGCACGGCGGGGCCGTCGGCGCCGGGAATCGGCGGCTTCGCCGCCCGCGAGCCCGTCGCGATCAGGCAATCGTCGTACTCGACCTTGGCCCCGTCGTCCAGCGTCACGGCGTGGTTCTTCGGGTCGAGCTGGACCGCCCTGCGCCCGATCATGCTCTTGACCTTCCACGCGGCCAGCGAGGCCGGCGTAGCGGTGAACACGTGAGATTCGGCGATCGTCTCGCCGAGGTAATACGGCAACACCATCCGGGAGTAGGGACGCTCGCCCGAGACCAGCATGATCTCCGAGGCGCTCTTCTCTTCTTCGCGGATGGTCCGGATGCAGTTGAGGCCGGCGGTGCCGCCGCCGATGATCACGTGGCGGGCTGGCATCAGACCACCTCCGCGCGGGCGACCTGGACGATCTCGTCGGTCTCCGTCCGCAGGAGCCGCGCCGTCCGCTGGGCGGCGAAGTCACCGATCCAGTCGGCCACCATCATGTCTTCGTAGGTGATGGCCTCCGTCGGACAGGCCGCGGCACAGGCGGGAGCGCCGTCACACAGGTTGCACTTGTAAGCCTTCCCCGTATCGCCGTCGTAGAACATGGTGCCGTAGGGGCAGGCGATGGTGCAGAGCTTGCACCCCACGCACTTGTCGTCGATCACGTCCTTGGCGTGAGCAGCGGTGATGGCGATGGCGCCGACCGGGCAGGCCGTCATGCACCAGCCCTCGTCGCACTGGGTGCACGTGTAGGGGGCGTAGGATGTGTAGCCCTCGAACGGAGCGACGCGGATCACCGACTTGGACGGCTGGAACGTGCCGGTTTGCATGTACGAGCAGGCCAACTCGCACCGGAGGCAGCCGGTGCACCTGTCGGGATGGAGCGCCAGTACTCTCATGCGCGCGCTAGCTCCGCTTCCTAGACCGGCCGCCGCCGCGCTGGCCGCTCTGCTGGAGCCGGCCGATGAAGGTGTCGAGGGGGATGGCGGGCATGGTCATCATGCTCACGGAGCCGCGTGCGCCCATCTCGATGGAGATGGCCGAGACGGTCTCGTTGTCCGGGGCCTCGAGCACGGTGACGAAGTCGTAGGGCCCCAAGACCGCGTACTGCGCGCGGACCTTCGCGCCCTTGCGCTCCAGCTCGCGGTTGACCTTCCGGATCCAGCCCGGCCGCTCCCACAGCACCTTGCGGCCGGATTCGCTCAGCGAACTCAGCATCACGTAATGAGCCACAGCGCGCCTCCTCGGGGTGGGAGAAACGGTGAACGCATTATAGCAGAGCCGCCGATCGGAACGCCCGTCACTCGCCGGCAGCGTCGATGCCGAACTCGACGCGTCCTTCCTCGGTCGCGCCGGCGGCCGCGGTAGCGGCAGCGGGAACGACGGCGCTCAGCCGCTCGGCGGGAATGCCCTCGGCCTTCACCAATCGGTCGCGCGTGGCGTCGACCCGGCGCTTGAGCAGATCTGCCAGCGGGCCCGCGGGCACCGGCTCGCGGCTCCTCAGCAGCGCGAGCTGCTCGTCCACCGTCTTGGGCAGCGTCATATCCGGCGCCTGCTGCATGTAATACGCCCTGAGCGTGTCGGCCTGATCGCGCAGACCCTGCTCGCGCTGGAGGCGCTGGAGACGAGCGCTGATCTCCTGGGCCTTGAGGGTCTCCACGTCAGCCGCGGACCCGGCGGGCGCCAGTTTGAGCTTGATATAGGGCGCGCGCCGCAAGAAGTCGGCGACGCGGGTCAGGTGGAGCTCCATGGGCGGCGCGATGACCGAGCTGGCCGCGCTGAACGTCACGGGGTCGACCTCGAGCTTTTCCACTTTGTCGTCGCCGCTCGTGAACGCACGGCCGATGGCGCTGAACGGCGAGACGACCAGCTTGACGATGGCTTGCCGCGCCGACGCCCACATGGCCTCACGCCAATCGAATTTCCGATCGCTCAGCGTGCCGCGCAGCGGGATGGCCAGCTCGATGTCCCCGTGGCTGTCCTTGAGCATGGCCACCACCAGCCCCAGCGGCAGCCCGATCCGCCGCCGGGCTTCATCGGTCGCCCCCGAGCGCTCGACCTGGAGGCCAGCGAACTTCAGGTCGTGATCGGCGATGAGCCGGTCCCCTTCGACGCGGTAGTGCAAGCGCGTCGAGAGCTTGCCACGCTCGATGATCCACGACGTGAGGCTGTCGGCATACGGGTTGGCGGCGGCGAGGGCGAACTCCTGCAGCTCGCCGGTGAGGTCCGCACGAAGGCCTTCGCCGATCCCGGACAGCTGGCCTTGCATCTCCAGGGCCGCGTCGCCACCGACCTTGGCCCGGGCGGTCATGCTGGTGCGCTTCCGCCCCATCTGGTTGGAGAGGTCGCGAATGGTCAAGGCGAATCCGCTCATGTCCTCCGAGAAGGGGGGCGTTGTGGTGCGGTCCAGAAACCGGATGTAGCCGTCCTCGATCGCGATCTCGTTGAAGTCGATGACCAGCTCCTGCATGAGGCCGCCCGAGGGGGCGGGCGGGCCGGCGCCCGGCGTGGCCTCGGCCGGCTTGCCGGCGGCGCTCGCGTCCGGCACCGGAGGCGGGGGCGTCGCCTTCGCCTCCCCCGCCGTGAACAGGCGCCGCAGATTGATGGTGCCGCTCGAGTCCCGCTCGACCTGGGCCTGCGGCTGGGTGAGGGTGACGCGGTTGACGAGGGCGTAGTTCGGCCAGGAGAAGTCGAGGCCCTGGATCTCCAGCCGCGCCAGGCGCGCGACGGGCGTGTCGGCGTCGGGCGGGCGGACCTCGAAGTCGCGGGCCGACGCCTGCCCTCGCGACGCCAGGATCAGCTTGCCGTCCTTGGCGCGCTGGATCTCGCTCAGGCTATCGCCGCTGAAGAAGCCGACGAAGCGCGCGGGAAACGGGAAGTAGGCCTGGTACGGCGCGATCGGCGCGTCGCGCGTCGAGATCGTGATCTGCACGTCGAGGGGGTCGAGCTTGCCCCTGCCCTTGACCTCGGTCCGGCCTCCGCCCGGCATGGCCATCGACGCGCTGAAGGTGGCGGGACTGGTGGAGGGCCACGTCACGCGCTCGGCGGTCATCTTGAGATCCGTCAACGCGAGCGTGGTGGCGGGGGAGACCGCCCGGTCCTCGAACGTGGCCGTCCCCTTGGTGAAGTCGAAGCGGTCCAGGCTGATCCGCCACGCGGGCGCGCCGGGAGCCGGGGGCTTGAGCGGCTTCGCCGTCGGGGGTGGGGGGGCGGCGGCGGGCGCGCCGGCGCTCGCGGGCGCGGCGCTGATCAGCTCGAGCAGATCGATCTTGCCCGCGGCGTCGCGGACCGCGCGCGCGTCCACGCCTTCGATGGCGATGCTGCCGAGCGCGACGGTCCGGGCCATCATGTCCGCCTGCTTCAAGCCCACCGTCAGCTTCGGCACGGTCACGAACGGAGCCGACTGATCGCGCCGGACCAGGGTGAGCGCCTGGAGGCGGGCGCTGCCGGAGGCCGACGCGCGGCTCAGCCCCGCGTCACCCAGTTCGACTCCCACATCGACCGTGACGCCGAGGGAGCCCGCCTGGGCCAGCGCGGGAAGCGTCGCCGGCCAGTAAGGACCGAGGGCGCCGAGGTCCAACCCTTCGAGCACCATGCGCGCCGTGGCTTCCAGCGGGATCAGCCGCACGGAGCCGGCATCCACCGAGATGGTGGCGGCCTTGGGTGCGCCGGGCGTTGAGTTGAGCTGCGCCAGAATCTTGAGCGTGCCGGGCGCGTTTTCCGAGGACGTGCTGAGTCCAGCCCCCTCGACCGTCAGCCCTTGAAGCCGCCATTCGCGGGCGGGCGACACGGCTTCGTCGGAGACACCGATGGTCCCGGATCTGAGTGTCAACCGCTCCAGCGTGACCTTCAAGGGCGCCGCGGCCGGCGTGGCAGATCCGGCGCCCGGTGCCGGGGTCGAAGGCGGGCCGGCCGCCGGAGTCTGCTGGATACGCGCGCCCCCGGTATCGGTGGGGCCGCTGACCAGGGCGAGCAGATCGACATTCCCCGCCTTGTCGCGCACCGCGCGAAGATCCAGGCCGTCCGCCTCGATACTCGTGAGCGTCGCCGACCGGGAGAGGAGATCGGCCTCCTTGATGGCGACAGTCAGCCGTGGCAGCTTGACGAACGGGACCGGCTGGCCCGGCTGAGCCAGGGCCAGTCCCTCGGCGCGGATCTCGCCGGACACCACCGCGCGCTTGATCCCCACCTCTCCCCGTTCCAGCGTCACCTCGAGAGCGAGACCCAGCGTCCCGCTCTCGAGCGATGCCGGAAGCCCGGGGGGCAGGTAGGGACGGACTTGAGTCAGGTCGAACCGCTCGAGGGACAGGTGCATGGTGAGCGCGGCGGGAGTGAGAAGGACCGAACCGGCATTGGCGTCGAACGGGGCCTCGTTCACCCGCGCCCGGACGTCGAGATGGCCCGGCTCCTGAGCCGCGCGCGTGGTCAACCCTCCCGCCTCCACCGTAATACCCTCGATCTGCCACTCCCGGGCAGGCGAGACCGCCCGGTCGGACACGAGCACCGCGCCACCGACCAGCGCCAGTCGCCCCATACTCACCGTCCAGCGGCTCTTTGGCTTGGCCGGGTCGGCGGGAGGAAGCAGCGCCAGCAGATCCGAGAAATTGAACTCAACAGGCCCGGTGCGAACGATGCGGATCCTCGGCGCCGTCAGCGTCAGGTCGGCCAAGCGGAGGTGCCCGACCACGAGGGAAAGCGGCGACACGCGGAGATCGACGCGATCAGCCTGGATGAAGGTCTCGGCAGGGTCGCGTTCGGCGAGCCGCAGCTGCTTGAGCACGAGCCGCCCGGTGAAGAGGTTCAGATCGATGTCCCCGATGCTGGCGGAGCGACCGGTCAGCTTGGGGATTTGGGTCACGACGGTTCGGCGCACGATCTCGGGCAGCACCCAGAGGAAGGCGCCTCCGAGCAGCACGACGCAGCCCGCCACGGCGAGCCAGAGCTTGAGTCGACGGCTCATGTGCGTTCCTTGCGTGGTTTCAGCATAAAGTCCGATCGGTCACGCCGGTGTCGACCGGCCGATTTGCCGCGGTTCCTCACGAATAACCCGGCCTAGACGGGCGCGGTATCCGCGGAAGGCTTGAGCAAAGTGTACACGCTGGTGAAGTCCTTCCGGCCCAGTCCTTGAGACGATGCCAGGCGATAGAGCTGCTGCGCCGCCGGGGCGACGAACACGGGAACGCGCAGGGCGCGCGCCGCGTCCACGGCCAGCCCCAGATCCTTGCACATGAGGTCGGTCATGAACCCCGCCTGGTAGGCGTTGCTCGACGCCGCCTTGGGCGAGAGCCCGGGGACCGGATGCATGTGCTCCATGACCCACGTATGACCCGACGACTTGGAGATCACCTGGGTCACCACCTTCGGGTCCACGCCGAAGCCATCGGCGATCCTGAACGCCTCGCTGATGGCCACCGCCGCCACGCCGGCGATGAGGTTGTTGCAGAGCTTGACGACCTCGCCGCTCCCCACGGGCCCGACGCGGATCACATTGGCGCCCATGGCCGAGAGCGCCGGGAAGGCCTCATCGAAGTCATCTTGAGCGCCGCCCACCATGATCGCCAGCGTCCCCTCGGCGGCGCGGGGCACGCCCCCGGACACCGGCGCGTCCATGAAGCGCACTCCGCGCCCGGTCGCGGCAGCCGCGATGCGGCGGGACACGCTCGGGTCAATGGTGGACATGTCCACGCAGAGTGTCCCCTTCCGCGCCGCCACGAGCACCCCGCCGTCGCCCGTGTACACCGACTCCGCGTGGGGCGACGAGGGCAGCATGGTGATGACGAGATCGGCCGTCGCCACGGCTTCGGCAGCCGAGGCGGCGGCCGTCATGCCTGCCGAGGCGGCGGCCCTCGCGGCCTCCGCGTTCGTATCATAGGCGGTGACCGCGAAGCCGTTGTTGACCAGATTCTTCGCCATGGGCAACCCCATGGTCCCGACGCCGATGAAGCCGATCCGCGTCATCCCGATCCTCCGATCTTGGATCTCAACGGTTGATGAACACTGCGCGCTAGCGGATGCGGTCGATCACGCGGCTCACGGCCCGGCTGAAGGTACAGTTGGGGATGACGGCGGAATGCTTGCCGGAGCCGCCGGCCACGATCACGAAGACGTCGTCGGGCGCCGGCACCTGCGGGAGCATAGCCGAGTCGTCGGTGACCTTCTGCATCCAGAGAGGCCAGTCGTGCATGCCCCACATGCCCCCGAGCTTGAGCCGCCTGAGCGGCAGCCTCGCATGCTCGAAGACGAAGCGCTGCACATCCGCCTTGGTGAAGCCGTCCGCCGCGATGGTCGCCGCGTGCTCCGGCCCTAGCACGACGAGGAGCTGGCTCTGGGAGAAGTACCAGCCGACGTTGGAGCCGAGGGTGGCGGCCACGTCGGCCACGTTGTTGAGGATCCCGGCCGCGGTCGTGGAGACGTGGTCGTTGACGTTGTGCGGCGGCTCTCCGCCGTACACCGTGACAACGCTCTGACCGGAGCCGAACCCGAGCCCCGCGTGCAACGGCTCCCATGGGCTCGCGTCCTCACGCTCGGCGATGGCGTAGGAGAACTTCGCCGGGCTGCCCTGGGTGGCCATATCGTGGCGGCCGGGCCAGGCACCGCCCACGTTCATCAGGATCAGTCGGATGGCGCGGCCGATGGTCGCGTTGGCCCGGAAGCCCGGGCCAAAGAGACCCGCGCCCGAGCAGAGCCCGATGGCGCGGGCCCAGGGCCCGCTCACGATCACCAGCGGCGCCACGGGATGCGTGGTTGCCTGGACGCCGTAGAGGTTGAAGGCGGGGTCGAGCATGGCCTGGACCCCGGCGAGGATCACCGGGAAGCAGACGGGCTCGCTGCCGGCTATCACCGCGTTCACAGCGAGCTTCTCGAGCGTGCACTCCCGCCAGAGCGGGGGCATGAGCCCCAGCGACTCGTCGCCGCTGGCGCGCGCCCCCGCCAGCATGGCGTCGACCCGCTCGCGAGTGGGAGGGACGATGGGCAGACCGTCGCACCATTCCCGCCTGACGAACTCGCCGTAGACGTCTTCTTCTTCCAGCACCGCTGAATGTGACTCACTTCCCCTCGCGATTGGTCCTCCTCGCCCCGGGGGCTCATCGGGACGCCCGCGCGACCGTTCGGCGCCGTCGGGCCTGGGGTCAAGGTCGAGCAGGCTCGAGAGCTGCTCCATCGCCTGAGCCACGCGGCGGCTCACGCCTTCCGGCGGCTCGCCCCCCAGCGGGTGCTGGATCACCAGGAGCGGCAGGCCCGCGGCGCCCAGCGCCGCCATCTCGCCCAGGGCGAGCTGCTGGAATGCGGTGGTCGTGATGAGCCCGGCGGGAGTGCCGCCCCGGGCCAGCTCCAGCGAGTCGTGGAGACTCCACGACGTGCAGGAGCCTCAGTCCGCCGAGCCGGCGAAGACGAGGTCGCACTGTTTCGCCAGTGCCTCGATGATCGAGGGGGCGGCCGAGCTGGCGGCGTTGGCCTTCTTTACGTGCACGACCCGCTTCACGCCGAAGCGCTGCATCAGCACCTGGCCGATACCTTCCACCAGGCGGTCGAAGTTGTGCTTGGTATTGTCCAGGAACCCAACCGTCAGCCCCCGCAGCCCGACGGGCGGCGCCGGGATCGAGGCGGCCGCCGTGCGAAGCTCCCCGACCGGGCTCAGCACCGTGATCTTGGCCATGCCAGCTCTCCCCCTCTATGCCCTGTATCGGGTTGATCGAGCGAGGAGACGCTGGAGCGTCGCCGACATCTCCTCGAGGATGCCGCGCTTGACGCGCACGCGGACATGCTCCACCGGCTCCGAGCTGCCCGCGCGGTGGACCACCAGGGTGCCGCTGTACTCCGAGGCCGTCTCATCGGTCATGGCGAGCCCGCGCAGCGTGAGCAACTCCCACTCGGCCCCGGTGTTCGCGTCGTCCCCCGCTCCCCCCGCCCTCATCACATGCCTCCCGGCGCGAAAATTCGCCCTGCCAACGACGGCGCCGTAGTTGAATATAGCGCAGATGCTGGTCATGGCGCTGGGTATGGGCACCAGCTCGGCCGGGGCGGTCGACTTCGCCCCCGATCCGCGGCGGCACGACGTCTACCAGGCGCCGAGGCAGCGCCAGCAGCGACTCTACGACACCGTTGTTGGACCTGGCCTCTCCTGAGACAATAGGAGACAGACAAAGGCGATCCCATGCGCATCGCGATCGGGTGCGACGATATCGGCTTCCCCCTGAAGGGGTCTCTCATCTCGGCGCTCGAATCGGAAGGGCATGTCGTCCTGGACCTCGGGAGCTTTTCCACGGACCCCGTGGACTATCCAGATTACGCGCGTGTCGTGGGCCAGGCGGTGCTCCGGGGCTTCGCCGAGGCGGGCTTCCTCATTTGCGGCAGCGGCGTGGGTGTTTCCATCGCCGCGAACAAGCTCCGGAGCGTCCGCGCTGCGTTCTGCCCCGATGTCGCGACCGCCCGGCAGAGCCGCGAGCAGGACAACGCCAATGTCCTCTGCCTGTCGGCGACCGCCCTCGACGCGGTGACGGCGGTCGAAGTCGCGAAGGCCTGGATCGGCGCCCGGTTCTCGGGCGCGGAGCCGCACGCGCGGCGCGTGGCGAAGGTCGCCCAACTCGAAGAGGGGCTGCTCGGCCTGGAGAAGGAACGCGGGAGTCCGCCCGCCCGCGACGCGCGTGCCAAGCCAGCGGCGGGCCACGCCGTCGCGACCGGACCGACCGAGTCACCGCGGACTCCGGCAAGTCCCTCGGGCCCGCCCACCGAGGCTGCCTGCGTCGGAGCAAGGCGACCGGCAGCCGCGCGAGAACCCGTCGGCCGACGCGAGGAACCGGCCGCGGCGGAGCCGGTGGTTCATCAGGACCGGAGGGCCCCGGATGGACTCCAGTTCCCATTGGTGGAGGAGACGCTCGCATTTCTCGAATCCCAGGACTTTCTGAATCGGCTCTGGACCAAGGACGCGACGCTCTGGAAAGGCGACCCCGCCGTCGTCCGGAACCGTCTGGGCTGGCTCACGGCGCCCACCATCATGCGGGCGCACGTCGAAGATCTCAGGACGTTCGCCGACGAGATCAGGCGGCTGGAGTTCTCCCAAGTCGTCGTGCTCGGCATGGGCGGCTCCTCGCTCTCCACCGAGGTCTTCAGCCACACTTTCGGCTCCAAGATGGGCTTCCCGGACCTCCTGATGCTGGACTCCACCGATCCCGCCGCTGTAAAGCACACACTGGACCACATCAACTTGCCCCGCACACTCTTCCTTGTCTCCAGCAAGTCGGGCACCACGGCCGAGACCCTGGCCCTCTACGCCTTCTTCCACGAGCGCGTCGAGGCGACGAGGTCACCCAAGCCCCGGATGCAGTTCGTTGCCATCACGGACGCGGGCACGCCGCTCGACGCCATGGCGAGGGAGACGGGCTTCCGCCACACCTTCCTCAATCCGACCTCGATCGGCGGCCGCTACTCCGTGCTGAGCTTCTTCGGCCTCGTGCCGGCGTCGCTGATCGGCGTGGACCTCAAGACCGTGCTCGAGCGGGCACGGACCATGGTCGAGCGGTCCGGCAATACCGTGAGCGTCCAGGAAAGCCCCGCGGCGCGGCTCGGCGCCGCCCTCGCCGGGTTCGCGAGAGCGGGCCGCGACAAGGTGACCTTGGTCCTGTCGGAGAAGCTCCGGACGCTCGGAGCCTGGCTCGAGCAACTCCTTGCCGAATCCCTGGGCAAGGATGGCAAGGGTCTGGTGCCGGTGGTGGACGAGCCCCTCGGCAACCCGGTCGTGTACGGCGCCGACCGCCTCTTCGTGGCGCTCACCCTCGAGGAGGACGGGAGCTACGACGTTGCGCTGGACGGGCTCGCCGACGCCGGACATCCGGTGATCCGGCTCCGGCTCAAGGACCCGCTAGACGTGGGCGCGGAATTCTTCCGCTGGGAACTGGCGACGGCGACAGCCGGAGCCATCCTGGGCGTGAACCCGTTCGACGAGCCGGACGTCGCCCGCGCCAAGCAGAACACGGCGAGCCTCCTCACCCAGTGGAAGAAAAGCGGGCGGCTGCCCGAGTGGCCCACGGACGCCGAGGAAAACGGCATCGTCCTGATGGCGAAGGCCAACGCGAAGCCCACGTCGGTCGCCCAGGGGATCTGGACCCACCTCGCCCAGGCTCAGCCAGGGGACTATCTCGCCCTCCAGGCATACCTCGAGCCGAGCGCCGAGGTTTGGGGGCCGCTCCAGGCGCTCCGCGCGCTCCTGCGCGATCGGTTGCGCATCGCGACGACGCTCGGCTTCGGGCCGCGCTATCTGCACTCGACCGGCCAGCTCCACAAGGGCGGCCCGCCTACCGGGCTCTTCGTCCAGATCACCCGTGAAGACAGGGACGACCTGGCTATCCCCGGAGTGGGGTACGACTTCTCCACCTTCAAGGCCGCCCAGGCCCTCGGCGATCTGGAGGCCCTGCGCGAGGGCGGACGCCGCGCCATCCGCCTTCACCTGCTCGGGAAGCCGGCGCAGACGCTCCAGCAGCTGCTCCAGCTCGTGCGGGCGGCCACCCGAAAGCTGTGAGGGAAACGTTCGGGACATCATGAGCCCGGCGACGGCGGAAGATTCCTGCGTCCTGGTCATCTTCGGCGCCTCCGGCGACCTGACCAAGCGCAAGCTCGTCCCTGCGCTCTGGTCGATGTTCCAAGGGCGCGTGCTCCCCGAGCCGTTCGGCGTGATCGGCGTCGCGCGCTCGGAGATGACCAACGAGCAGTTCCGGGCCCGCATGCGGGACGCCATCGCCGAGTTCGCCCGCGTCCAGCCGCCCTCGCAGAAAGTGTGGGAGCGCTTCGCCCAGGCCCTGTTCTACTATGCGGGCGACCCCGCCGACCCGGACCTCTATCTCGGGCTGGGCGATTACCTGCGCCGAGTGGAACAAGAGCGTGGCATCGGTGGCAACCGGCTCTTCTACTGCGCGACGCCCCCGTCGCTCTACCCACCCCTGGTCCGGCGCCTCGGCGAGGCGGGCCTCAACCGACCGCCCGAGGGCAGCGGTGGCTGGGTGCGCATCATCATCGAGAAGCCGTTCGGGCGCGACTTGGCCTCGGCGCGGGCGCTGAACCAGGCGGTGGCCTCGGCCTTCGCGGAGGACCAGGTCTATCGGATCGATCACTACCTCGGCAAGGAAACCGTCCAGAACGTGCTGGTCTTCCGTTGGGCCAACGGCATCTTCGAGCCGCTCTGGAACCGCAACCACGTGGACCACGTGCAGATCACCGTCGGCGAGACCATCGGCGTCGAGGCCCGTGGTGCGTATTACGAAGAGGCCGGAGCGCTGCGCGACATGATCCAGAACCACATCCTGCAGCTCCTCTGCCTCATCGCCATGGAGCCGCCGGTCACCTTCGACGCCTACCCGGTGCGCGACGAGAAGACCAAGGTGATGCGGGCGATCCGGCCCATCGCGCCGAACGAGGTGGAGCGCGTGGCGGTGCGGGGGCAATACGGCCCCGGCTTCGTCGAAGGCCAGCGGGTCGTGGGCTACCGGGGAGAGAAGGGCGTCTCCGGTGAGTCCATCACCGAGACCTACGCGGCGCTGCGGCTCGAGGTGGACAACTGGCGGTGGGCGGGCGTGCCCTTCTTCCTCAGGACTGGCAAGCGGCTCGCCAAGCGGGCGAGCGAGATCGCCGTGCAGTTCAAGCGCACCCCTCACCTCGTGTTCCGCCGAAACCCGGAGATCCTGGCCGAGCCCAATCTCCTGGTGCTTCGCATCCAGCCCGACGAGGGCATGTCGCTGTCCTTCGGCGCCAAGCTGCCGGGACCGGAGCTGCGCATCAAGTCCGTGGAGATGGACTTCGACTACGGGCGCGCCTTCGGCGGTGAGCCGCCCGAAGCCTACGAGCGCCTCCTCCTCGACGCTATGAAGGGGGATGCTACGCTCTATGCGCGCGGAGACTGGGTGGACATGGCCTGGGAACTCTTGGGACCGGTGTTGGACGCCTGGGCGGTCGGGGACCCGAACAAGTTCCCGAACTACGAAGCCGGCATCTGGGGCCCGGCGGAGGCCGACCGCCTGATCGAGCAGAGCGGACGGCGCTGGCGCCGTCCGTGAGCCGCGGGGCCGGGAAGCGTTCACCGGCAGACCGGGACCCGTTGGTTGACCTCCGCAGCCTTGTACTGATCGGCCGAGACCCAGTACCAAGTACCTTCCTCGGACTGCAGCCAGTACTCCCGCACCGGGGTCGGCCTCGGAATCTCCTCGAGCATTCCCGTCCCCGTGGTCCAGAACCCGCGGGGGACGGTGTCCGGCCGCCCGTACTCCGACTTCTTGGAGACAACGATGGTGAGTGGGTCACAGGCAAGTGGGGCGCAGCCCGGCACCACGATCGCGAGGAACGCTGCGGCCAACCTGGCCGAGAACGGCCGAGCCGGACCGAGCCTGTTGACCCGACGACGCGTGCTGCGGTTGGGCTCGGGCATAACCGTTCGGATCTCAGCGGTGCACTCAGCTAACGCTAACGGAGCTGCGACGCGGTCACAACCCGAGTCGCCGACACCTCGACCCACGTGTAGTAGATTCCCTCGTAGATCAAGACCTGGAGCGAGTTGCCCGCCTTCTCGTAAACTTGCGTGGTCCCCTTGTCGGCGCTAGTCGTCGAGGACAGATGACGCCAGCCATTGGCCTCCAGCGTGGTCCTGAAGGCCAGCCCGAGGCTGTCCGCCTCCAGGCGCCCCTTGTAGAAGAGGCGGGCGGCCTTGACAGTCGGAGACTCGATGATAGTCGATTTGTTCAAGTCAAGCGTGAGCCCCCTGGGGACCGGGATGTCCTCGAACTCGCTGCGCTGCGGTCGCGGCGGCGAGGACGCGCAAGAGGTCAGGGTCAACACGACGGCCGAGAGGACGAGCAGATGCCGCATGGGTGGTACCTCCTGGCCGCCATCCTACAGTCAGTGGGGGCGCAGCAGCAAGTTTTTCGCGTGGCCCTAGGGCCACGCTCCCAAAGAGCATTCCTTGACGGGCCCTCGGCCCGCGGCGCATAATGAGGGACCATGCCCTCGCGCGTCGCTCCAGGCACCAAGGTCCTCGGCGAAACCCTCGTCGAGACCGGGGTCATCACTTCCGAAACGCTGGCGGCGGCCCTGACCCGGGCCGAGCACGCGGGCGAGCGGGTCGGTGAAGCCCTCGTCGCCCTGGGAGCGGCGTCTCCGGCGGACATCCTGAGGGCCGTCGCCAGGCAGCGGGGGGTGGCGTTCCTCTCGGCCGAGGAGGTGCCGTTCACGCTCCCCGTCCTGAAGAACCTCTCCCCGAAGTATCTCCGCCAGTACGAGGCCTGCCCCGTGTCGCTCGATGGGAACACGCTCACCGTGGCCACCGCGGACCCCACCAATCCGCTCGTGGTGGATGAGCTGCGTCAGACGCTGGGGTTTCAGATCAAGCTATGCGTGGCCCCGCCGGGCGCGATCCTGGAGGCGATCGAG
>Ga0137368_10001344_pt1 | contig 25912 bp, 26 predicted proteins | sample SagtaG_13_FD_104917 | JGI IMG/M metagenome (GOLD analysis project Ga0137368, IMG submission 104917) | Vadose zone soil microbial communities from Sagehorn Ranch, Mendocino, California, USA - Sage1_L_100_16 metaG | ecosystem: Environmental > Terrestrial > Soil > Vadose zone | place: USA...
CGAACGCGGCGGCGGCGAACGCGGCGGCGGCGAACGCGGCGGCGGCGATCGCGGGCGCGGTGGCCGCGGAGGCCAGGACCGCGGCGGCGGAGGCCAGGACCGCGGCGGCGGAGGCCAGGACCGCGGCGGTGGCGGCGGCGGTGCGAAGCGCGCGGACGAGCAGCCCGCGCCGCAGGCCGTCGCGAAGGACGAGAGCTAGGGGGCGCGATGGCGGCGGGCGCCGAGCGCGGCGATGAGCGCTGGATCGCCCGGATGATCCGGACCGCGCCCGGCGCGGTCCAGATCGCGCTCCGGATGCTCGGGGGCGAGGCCGTGCAGCTGAGGGCGATGGCCCTCACCTACATCTCGCTGTTCGCGCTCGTCCCGGGGCTCGTCGTCGCCTTCTCGGTGGTGCAGGCGTTCACCGGGATGGACCGCATCTCCGGCCGGCTCCACGAGTTCCTGTTCGAGAACCTCGCGGTCGGGGCGCGCGCGACGATCGAGCCGTACCTCGATCGGTTCATCCAGAACACGCACGTCACCTCCGCCGGGCTCGTCGGTGGCGCGCTCCTCGTCTGGTCGTCCGTCAGCCTGTTCCAGAACGTCGACCGCGCGCTCAACGACATCTGGGGCGTTCGGCGCCGGCGCTCGATCACGCAGCAGGCGACGATCTACTGGGTCGGGATCACGCTCGGGCCGCTCCTCCTCGCCGGGTCGGTGATGCTCGGCCACTCGACCCGCATGTTCCTCGCGAGCTCGCGGCTCGGGTTCCTCGGGGCGGCCGCGGGCGCGCTCCTCACCTGCACCTTCTTCTCGATCGCGTACCTCATCGTCCCGAACACGAAGGTGCGGCTCCGGAACGCGGCGGCCGGCGGCCTCATCGCCGGGCTCGCCTGGGAGCTCGCGAAGTGGGGCTACGCGGCGTTCGTCGCGCGCTCGGTGCGGTACTCGGCGATCTACGGCTCGGTCGCCGCGATCCCGATCTTCCTCCTCTGGCTCTACCTGTCCTGGGCGATCCTGCTCTTCGGCGCGCGGCTCGCGTTCGTGTTCCAGTACGCCTCGTCGCTCATCAAGGGCGTCCACGCCCAGTCGAAGACGGGCCGCGAGATCCTCGCGGGACGCGCCCTCCTCGTCGTCGCGCGGGCGTTCGAGAGCGGCGGCGGCGCGGCGCCCGATCAGGGCGAGCTCGCGAACCAGCTCGGGACCGCCGCCGACGACGTGAGCGACGTGCTCGCCGCCCTGAAGTCGGCCGGGCTCGTCGTGGTCCTCGGGGACGGCGGGCTCGTGCCCGGCCGGCCGCTCGAGAAGATCACCCTCCTCGACGTCCGGCGCGCGATCGCGGGGCGGGAGCCGCCGCTCGGCGCGGGGGCGGGGCTCGTCCCCGCCCTCGTGAAGGGGGTCGAGGACGGCGCCGCCGAGCGGCTCGCCGAGATCACCTTCCGCGAGCTGTGCGAGCAGGAGCGCGGCGCCCCCGGCAAGCAGGCGAGCGCTCTGTCGGCTGCAGGATCTGCGGGCGCGGAGCCGATCCGGTCCACCTGAATTCGGCGGTCGGCGCAGCGTCAACGTTGCATCATGGCGGTTCCCTTGCTGATTTCGGAGCCTTCGGCTAGGCTTTTTCCAGACCGAGCGGCTTTCGCAGTTGGGAGGCCGCGGTGCCCGCCGGAGTCCAGATGCTCAAGTCGGACCTCATCAACATTCTCGTCGTGAAGCGCGGCGTGACCCAGAAGCAGGCCGAGGCCACGATCGAGACGATCTTCGAGTCGATGAAGGACGCCCTCTGCCGCGGCGAGAACATCGAAATCCGCGGGCTTGGCGCCTTTCACGTGAAGCACTACGACGGCTACCAGGGGCGCAACCCGAAGACGGGCGAGGTGATCCCGGTGAAGCCGAAGCGCGGGATCTTGTTCAGGACCGGCAAGGAGCTCCGCGACCGCGTGAACCGCTCGGGCGAGGATGACGGCCCCGAGGGTCAGGGGACGCCGCCGGTCGCCGCAGGCGCGTAACCGCCCGGGATCCCGCACGTCGTCGTCGAACGGCCGCGCCGCGCTGGCGCGGCCGTCTCGTTTTTCGGGCAGCGAGCCGAGGCGCCCGAGCGGGCGGATCGAGAGCTCGGGTGGCAGGTCGCCGTCGTTCAGGAGCCCTGCGGAGCCTGACCGGGCGCCTGCGCCGGCCCCGGCACGGACCGCTCGAGCCACCCGCCGCCGAGGGCGCGGTAGAGATCGACGAGGTTCGTGAGCCGCGCGAGCCGCGACTGGATGAGGATCTGCTGGGCGGCGAAGAGGTCGCGCTGGGCGGTGAGCACGCCGAGGTAGCTGTCGACGCCCTTGCGGTAGCGGAGCTCCGAGAGCTCGTAGCGGCGCTGCTCGGCCGCGACGCGGGCGCGCTGCGCCTCGAGCTGCTCCTCGAGCGCGGCCCGCGCGACGAGCGCGTCGGCGACCTCGCGGAAGGCCACCTGGATCGCGCGCTCGTACCGCGCCACCTCGATGGACTTCCGCACCTCCGCGGCGTCGAGGCTCGCGCGCAGCGCGCCGCCCTGGAAGAGCGGGAGACGGAGCTGCGGGGTGAAGCTCCAGGTCCCCGAGCCGCCCCCGAAGAGGCCCGACAGCTCGGCGCTCGAGGTGCCCCCGAACGCCGTGAGCGAGATCGAGGGGAAGAACGCGGCGCGCGCCGCGCCGATGACGGCATTCGCCGAGAGCAGGCCGTGCTCGGCGGCGAGGATGTCGGGCCGGCGGAGGAGGACCTCGGACGACACGCCCGCCGGCAGGTCCGCGAGCAGCGCCTGCGCGTCGAGCGGGGTCGGCGGCGGGAGCTCGTCGGGCAGCGGCTGCCCGACGAGGAGGACGAGCGCGTTGTGCGCGCGCGCGAGCTGCTCGAGCGCGCTCGACAGGTCGAAGCGCGCGGTCTGGACCTGCGCCTCCGCCGTGCGCAGGTCGAGCTCGGAGGTCCGGCCCGCCTCGTACGTGCGCTTCGCGAGCGCGTAGGAGGACTCCACGGTCTCGAGCGTGCGGCGCGTGAGCGCGACCTGGTCGTCGAGCGCGCGCTGCGCGAGGTACTGCGTCGCGACCTGCGCGACGAGCGCGAGGTGGGCGCTCCGCCGGGCCTCCTCGGTCGCGAAGTACTGCTCGAGCGCCGCGTCGGAGAGGCTCCGCACGCGGCCGAAGAGGTCGAGCTCGAACGCGGTCGCGGCGACCCCCACGGAGTAGCTCGAGCTCGTGACGGCCTCGCCGGTCGAGCTCAGGTCCGCCGGGACGCGCTGCCGCGCGCCGCTCGCGGTCGCGGAGACACTCGGGAGCCGCTCGGCGCGCTGGATGCGGAACTGCGCCCGGGTGAGCTCGACGTTCAGCGCCGCGACCCGGAGATCGCGGTTGTTCCGGAGCGCGAGCGCGACGAGCGCCTTCAGCCGCTCGTCCCCGAACAGGTCGCGCCAGCCGAGCCCGGCGACGGACGCGCCGTCCGTCGCGCCCGCGGTGCTCCCGGTCACCTCGGCGGGGACGGGCGCGGCCGGACGGTGGTAGCGGGGCGCGAGCGCGCAGCTCGCGAGCGCGAGCGCGAGGGCCGCGGCCGGTGCGCGGAGCCTACACATGCGCCGTCGCCTCGCGGGCGGCGAGGCGCGCCTTCTCCTCCTCCTCCTCGGCGCGCGCGTCGGCCTCCGCCTCCGCGTCCAGCGCCTCCCGCGCCGGAGGTGGCCGGGTGCGCCGCGCGATGAGCACGAAGAAGAGCGGGACGAACAGGATGGCGAGGACCGTGGCCGAGGCCATGCCGCCGATGACCGCGGTGCCGATCGCGATCTGCCCGCCGGCGCCGGCGCCGCGCGCGACGGCGAGCGGCAGCACGCCGAGGATGAACGCGAGCGACGTCATGAGGATGGGCCGGAGCCGCATGCGCGCCGCCTCGAGCGCGGCCTCGACGACGCCCTTCCCCCTCTCGTGCAGCTCCTTCGCGAACTCCACGATCAGGATCGCGTTCTTCGCCGAGAGGCCGACGGTGGTGAGGAGGCCCACCTGGAAGAAGACGTCGTTCGCGAGCCCGCGGAGCAGCGTCGCGAGCACGGCGCCGAGGACGCCGAGCGGGACGACGAGCATGACCGAGATCGGGATCGACCAGCTCTCGTACAGCGCAGCGAGGCAGAGGAAGACCACGAGCAGCGAGATGGCGTACAGGGCCGGCGCGTTCGCGCCCGAGACGCGCTCCTCGTACGAGAGGCCCGACCACTCGAAGCCGATGCCGGCGGGGAGCTGCTTCACGATCCCCTCCATCGCAGTCATGGCGTCGCCGGAGCTCCTGCCCGGCGCGGGCTCGCCCTGGATCGCCACCGCGGGGATGCCGTTGAAGCGCTCGAGCTTGGGCGGGCCGAACGTCCACCGGCTGCTCGCGATCGCGGAGAACGGGACCATCTCGCCCTGGCGGTTCCGCACGTACCAGCGGTTCAGGTCCTCGGGGTTCATCCGGAACGGCGCGTCGGCCTGCATGTACACGCGCTTCGTCCGCCCCTTGTCCATGAAGTCGTTCACGTACGCGACGCCCCACGTCGAGGCGAGCGTCTGGTTCACGTCGCCGAGGGACACGCCGAGCGCGGTGGTCTTCTGCTGGTCCACGTCCACGTTGAACTGCGGCGTGTCCTCGAGCCCCGAGGGGCGCACCTTCGCGAGGCGGGGATCCTTGCGCGCGAGGTCGAGGAGCTGGTTGCGGGCGGCGATGAGCGCGTCGTGTCCGAGGTTCCCGCGGTCCTGCAGCTGCAGCTCGAACCCGTTCGCGTTCCCGAGCTCCGTCACGGCGGGCGGCGTGAACACGAACACGTTCGCGCTCTTGAAGGAGGAGAACGCCTTCTGCACGCGCGCGGCGACCGCCGGGGCGCGCAGGGACGCCTGCTTCCGCTCGTCCCACGGCTTCAGCCGGACGAACCCGACCCCGGCGTTCTGGCCGCGCGAGCCGAAGTTGAACCCCGCGATCGACAAGACCGAGTCGACCGCGCCCTTCTCCTTCGAGAGGAGGTGGTCCGAGACCTGCTCGAGCGCCTTCTTCGTCACCTCGAGCGTGCTCCCCGGCGGCAGGACGATCTGGACGTACATGAGCCCCTGGTCCTCCTCCGGGAGGAACCCGGTCGCCACCCGGCCGAACAGGGCCGCGAGGACGGCCACGAGCACGCCGTACCCGATCATCCCGCGCACCCGCCGGCGCACGAGGAGGTCCACGGTGCGCTGGTAGCGGCCGGCGCCCCGGTCGTAGCTCCGGTTGAACCACCCGAAGAAGCCCTTCTTCGCGAGGCCGTGCCCCTTCTCGACGGGCTTCAGGATCGTCGCGCAGAGCGCGGGCGTGAGCGACAGCGCGACCATCACCGAGAGCGCCATGGACGAGACGATCGTGATGGAGAACTGGCGGTAGATCACCCCGACCGAGCCGCCGAAGAAGGCCATCGGCACGAACACCGCCGCGAGGACGAGGGCGATGCCGACGAGGGCGCCCGTGATCTGGCGCATCGACTTCTGGGTCGCGGACTTGGGCGGCAGCCCCTCCTCGCTCATCACGCGCTCGACGTTCTCGACGACGACGATGGCGTCGTCGACGAGGAGCCCGATCGCGAGCACGAGGCCGAACATCGTGAGCGTGTTGATGCTGAAGCCGAACGCGGCGAGGACCCCGAAGGTGCCGAGGAGCACGACCGGGACCGCGATGGTGGGGATGAGCGTCGCCCGGAAGTTCTGCAGGAACAGGAACATCACGAGGAAGACGAGGGCGATCGCCTCGAGGAGCGTCTTCACGACCTCCTCGATCGACAGCCGCACGAAGGGGGTCGTGTCGAGCGGGTAGACGACCTTCAGCCCGGGCGGGAAGAACTTCGACAGCTCGTCCACGCGCGCGCGCACCCGGCTCGCCGTCTCGAGCGCGTTCGCGCCCGCGGCGAGGCGCACGCCGATGCCGGAGGAGGGGTTCCCGTTGATGTAGGTCTCGATCTCCGAGGTCTCGCCCGCGAGCTCGATCCGGGCGACGTCGCCGATCCGCACCTGCGAGCCGTCGGGGTTGACCCGCAGCAGGATCCCGCGGAACTGCTCGGCGGTCTGGAGCCGCGTCTGGGCGGTGATCGTGGCGGTGAGGCGCTGCCCCTCGACCGCCGGCAGGCCGCCGAGCTGGCCGGCGGAGACCTGCGCGTTCTGCGCCTGCACGGCCGCGGAGACGTCGAGCGGCGTGAGCCGGTACTTCGTGAGCTGATCCGGGTTGAGCCAGATCCGCATCGCGTACTGCGAGCCGAAGGTGTTCACCTCGCCTACGCCGGAGACGCGGCTGATCTGGTCCTGCAAGGCCGAGTAGGCGTAGTCGGAGATGTCGTTGCGGGACATCGACCCGTCCTCGGAGACGAGCCCGATGATGAGCAGGTAGTTGAAGACGGACTTCGCGACGCGCAGCCCCTGGCGCTGCACCTCCGCCGGGAGCTGCGGGACGGCGAGCTGCACCTTGTTCTGGACCTGCACCTGCGCGATGTCGGGGTTCGTCCCCGCGTCGAACGTGAGCGTGATCTGCGCGTTGCCCGCGGAGTCGGACGACGAGGCGAGGTAGCGCAGGTTGTCGAGCCCGTTCATCCGCTGCTCGATGACCTGCGTGACGGTGTCCTCGAGGGTCTTCGCGGACGCGCCGGGGTACGTCGCGCTGACCGTGATCGTGGGCGGCGCGATCGCCGGGTACTGCGAGACCGGGAGGCCGAGGATCGAGAGCGCGCCGGCCACCATCACGAGGATGCCGACGACCCACGCGAAGATCGGTCGCTCGATGAAGAACTGGGCCACGAGGTGCTCCTGAAGCTCGGGTAGGTGTGCGGTTCGAGGGCGCGCCCGCCGATCAGCGCGCCGCCTGCTTCGGGCCGCCGCCGGCGGCGACGGGGGTGACCTCGGCGCCCGGGCGGGCCTTCTGCAGCCCCTCGACGATGACCTGGTCGCCGGCCTTCAGGCCGGAGGTGACGAGCCAGGCGTCGCCGATCGCGCGGTCGGTCACGAGCTGCCGGCGCTCCACCTTGTGCTCGGCGTTGACGACGAGGGCGGTGGGGAGCCCCTTCTGGTCGCGCGTCACGCCGACCTGGGGCACGAGGAGCGCCTCCGGGTTGACGCCCTGATCGAGCCGCGCGCGGACGAACATCCCGGGGAGCAGCTCGCCCTTCGGGTTCGCGAACAGCGCGCGGAGCCCGACCGAGCCGGTGCTCGGGTCCACGGTGACGTCCGCGAACTGGAGCGCGCCCTCGGGCCCGTACTCGCGGCCGTCCTCCGTCACGAGCCGGACCTTCGCGCGCCCGTGCCCGGCGCTCTTCAGCTTGCCGCTCTCGAGGTCGCGCCGCAGCCGCAGGACCTCGGCCGTCGACTCGGTGAGGTCGACGTAGACGGGGTCGAGCTGCTGCACGGTGGCGAGCAGGGTCGCCTGCGAGGCCTGCACGTACGCGCCCTCGCTCACGGCCGACCGGCCGATCCGGCCCGACAGCGGCGAGGTGACGGTCGTGTAGCCGAGGTTGATGCGCGCGGACTGCTCGGCGGCGCGCCCCGCGGCGACGTCGGCCTCCGCCGCCTTCAGCGCCGCCATCGCGTTCTCGTACTCCTGGCGGCTCACGGCGTTGTCCCTCACGAGCTCGGTGTAGCGCTCCGCCTGCAGCCGCGTGTTCGAAAGGTTCGCCTCGGCGCGGGCGAGGGCCGCCTTCGCGCCATCGAGCGCGGCCTGGTACGGCGCGGGATCGATTACGAAGAGCCGCTGCCCCTCGCGGACGTCGCTGCCCTCGGCGAAGAAGCGCTTCAGGACGATCCCGTTCACGCGGGCGCGCACCTCCGCCACCCGGAACGCGGAGGTGCGGCCGGGGAGCTCCTTCGTCAGCGTGACGGAGGTCGGCGCGATCGTGACGACGCCGACCTCGACCGGACCGGCCGGCGCGGCGGGCTTCGCGCCCGACCTGCTGCAGCCGGTCTGCACGCTCGCCGCGAGCAGGAGGGTCGCGAGCACGGCGAGGGCGCGGCGGCGCGCGACGGCGCGGCGGCCGGTGGAGCGCGGGGTGGGGACGGGCGGGGTCGTTCGGTTGATCGGCATCACGTCTCGTCTTCTAGTGGGGAGGGGTGCGTCAGGAGGCCGCATCGGCGCACAAGCTAAGTTGACAGTCAATACTGGACGGTTCAGTTTAGGTTAATCATGAGCGAAGGCGGCGCCATGCAGATCCCTGCGATCCCGGCCAAGCGCCGGCAGATCCTGACAGGGGCGCGCCAGGTCTTCGCCGAGCTGGGGTTCGAGCGGGCGAGCGTGGACCTCATCGCCGCGCGCGCCGGCGTCTCGAAGGCGACCGTCTACAACCACTTCGAGGACAAGAAGGCGCTCTTCGTCGCCGCGGTCGTCCAGGAGTGCGACGACCTGCGCGCCGGCCTCGAGCGCTGTCTCGAGCGGCCCGTGGGCGCGGCCGAGCAGGGCCTCCAGCTGCTCGGGGAGAAGGTGATGGCGGTCTCGCTCGCGCCGCCGATCGCGGCGCTCTACCGCCAGGCGGTCGCCGAGGCCGCGCGCCTGCCGGAGATCGGCCGGATGCTCTTCGAGCGCGGGACGCTCGCGATCCAGGAGGCGCTCGCGTCGCACCTCGCCCGGTGGAACGAGGCCGGCGCGCTCCGGATCGAGGACCCGCGCTCTGCGGCCATCGCGTTCGTCGCGCTCTGCCAGGGCGACCTCGCGATCAGATCCCGCCTCGGCATCCTCGAGTACCCGGTCGACGAGCAGATCCGGGAGACCGTGAAGCGCGCGGTCGCGATCTTCGTCGCCGCCCACCGGGCGTGAGGTCGGCCTGGCGGTCCGGTCATGCCGTCCCGCCCGGCGCTGCCCCGCTCAGGGGGAGTCGCGCCCGAGCTGCGCGATCGCCGCCCGCGTCTCCGCGACCAGCTCCAGGACGAGTTCGCGCGCCGGCCGGGACCTCGCGAGCGCCACCCCCTGGCCCGCCCAGAGCGAGAGCAGGTCCGCGTTCCCCGCCCGCCCCGCCGCCTGCCTGAGCTCCGCGCTGAGCGCGTGCTGCTGCGGGTACGGAAGGATGGGTGCGCCCGCCGCAGCGGCGCTGAACCGATTGGAGAGGGCGCGCGCGAGGCGCCCGGTGAAGGCGCGGGTGAGGACCGTCGGTAGTCGGCGAGCGCGGCGCCCGCGAGCCTCGGGCGGGAGGCCATCCGGGCAGGCGAGGGCGCGCGCTCCGACGGCTCGCGAGGCTGGACGCGTCGCGCTCGCCGTCAGGACTGCGTGCCGAAGCGCGCCTCGTTACGCGTTCGGGGCACGGGCCGCACTCCGCGGCCGAGGAGGATGAAGAGATGCAACCGACCACCGCCCCCGCAGGAACCCTGGGAACGACGATCGACGAGATCGCCGACGGCATCTTCCGGATCAGCACGCCCCTCGCGGCGATCCCGGGCGGCTTCACGTTCAACCAGTTCCTCGTCGTGGACGACGAGCCGCTCCTCTTCCACACGGGCCTCCGGAGGATCTTCCCGGCGGTCGAGGAGGCGATCGCGCGGGTGATGCCCGTCGACCGGCTGCGCTGGGTCGCGTTCTCTCACTTCGAGCAGGACGAGTGCGGCGCGCTGAACGACTTCCTCGCCGCCGCGCCGCGAGCGGAGGCGGCGTGCAGCGTCGTCGGAGCGATGACGTCGGTGGGCGATCTCGCGATCCGCCCGCCGCGCCCGCTCGCCGAAGGCGAGCGGCTCCGGCTCGGCCGTCACGAGGTCACGTGGTGGGACGCGCCGCACGTGCCGCACGGCTGGGACTGCGGGTTCATGTCCGAGTCGAACACGCGGACCCTCTTCTGCGGCGATCTGTTCACGCAGGCGGGGGCGGAGCACGCGCCCGTGACGGAGTCCGACGTCCTCGGGCCGTCCGAGGCGATGCGCGCGATGATGGACTACTACGCCCACGCGCCCTCGACGCGGGCGACGCTCGAGAAGCTCGCGAGCACCGGCCCGCGCACGCTCGCGTGCATGCACGGCGCGGCGTGGCGCGGAGACGGGGCGAAGCTCCTCGGCGAGCTCGCGGACGCGCTCGGGTAGGCCGGAGCTCCGGCGGCGGCCGCGCCGCGGAGCGCGGCCATCCCACCTTCAGGCGGCGAGGGCGAGGCGCCCGACGGGGCGGATCGCGAGCTCGGGCGGCAGGTCGTCGTAGGCGAGCACGGCGACCCGCGGAAAGCGCGGCGCGACGAGGCCGCGTAGCGCCCGCCGGAGGTCGGCGCTCGCGAGCACGACGGGCGGCGCCTCGTGCCCGCGCACCTCGCGCTCGAGGCCCTCGAGCAGGCGCGCAGCGAGGTCCGGCGCGAGCGCGAGCGCGTCGCCCGCGAGCGCGTCCCGGAGCGCCCCTTCCGCCGCGGGGTCGAGCAGGAGCGCGTCGAGCGGCCCATCGCCGGCGCAGCGGTGCCCGATGTGGCGCCGCAGCGCTCGGCGCGCGGCCTCGGCGAGCGCGGGCGCGCCGCGTGCGGCGCCGCCCGCCTCGAGGAGCGCCTCGAGGATCGTCCGGAGCGGCCGGACCGAGACCCCCTCCTCGACGAGGCGGCGCAGGACGTCGGCGAGCAGCACCGGCGGGAGCTGGCGGCCCGCCTCGCGCACGAGCGCGGGCACGGTGGGCTCGAGGCCGTCGAGCAGCGCCTGCGCCTCCTGGATCCCGACGAGCAGGTGGGCGGATCGCGCGAGGGCCCACGCGCACTCGGCGAGGACGCGGTCGAGCGGGCCCCGCACGACCCCGAGCGCGGCTGCGCGCGCCGCGTCCGCGGCGGACACGCGCGTCGCCCAACGTCCGGTGAGCGGGTCGCGATCCGGAACGCCGTCGATGCCGACGAGCGCGAGATCGTCCGGCGCGGCGAGCGCGACCGCCTCCGAGGCCGGCGCGCGCCCGGACGCGGAGGGCACGTCGTCGACGAGGAGCGCCCACGCGTCCGGCGCTCCGCCGCCGCGCACCGCGATGGCCGGGACGTGCACCCCGAGCTCGGTCCAGAGCCGCTCGCGGATCGCGCCGAGCCCTTCGCCCAGGAAGCGGGCCTCGCTCGCACGCGCGAGGGCGAGCAGGTCGGCGCCGAGGAGCAGGACGAGCGGCGAAGGCGCTTCGAGCGCGGGCGGGCGCGCGCCGTCCGGGGCGATGCCCTGGGCAGGCGCCCCCTCGCAGCCCGCGCGGGCACGGCGCGCGCGCCCGAGCGCGTGCGCGCCCCCCGCCGCCCCGGCGGCGAGCACGAGGAAGGGCGCCGCCGGGAGGCCCGGCGCGAGCGCGAGGGCGCCGAGGAGCGCCGCGACGGCGGCGAGCGCGCCGGGCTCGGCGAGGAGTTGCCGCCCGATCTCCGCGCCGAGCGAGTCCCCCTCCTCCTCGGCAGCGACGCGCGTCACCGCAATCCCCGCCGAGACCGCGAGCAGGAGCGCGGGGATCTGCGATACCAGGCCGTCGCCGATCGCGAGGAGGGTGTAGCGCCGCGCCGCGCCCGCGACGTCCATTCCCCGGAGCGCGCCCGCGACGAGGCCCCCCGCCACGTTGACGAGCACGATCGCGACGCCGGCGATCGCGTCTCCCTTCACGAACTTGAGCGCGCCGTCCATCGCACCATAGAGCTGCCCCTCCCGCTCGAGGGCGCGCCGGCGGCGGCGCGCCTCCGCAGCGTCGATCGCGCCCGCGCGGACGTCGGCGTCGATCGCCATCTGCTTGCCCGGCATGGCGTCGAGCGTAAACCGCGCGGCCACCTCCGCGACGCGCTCCGCCCCCTTCGCGACGACGAGCAGCTGCACGAGCGTCAGGATCGCGAACACGACCGCGCCCACCACCGCGTTTCCCTGGACGACCACGCGCCCGAACGCCTCGATGACGCGCCCCGCCTCGCCCCGCGAGAGCACGAGCCGCGTCGAAGAGACATTGAGGGCGAGCCGGAAGAGCGTCGTGAGCAGGAGCAGCGTCGGGAAGCTCGCGAAGCGCAGCGCGCTCCGAGCGAAGAGGGTGACGACCAGGATCGTCGCGGACCCGGCGAGGTTCAGCGCGAGGAGCGCGTCGAGCAGACCCGGTGACAGCGGCGCGACGAGGAGCAGGACGATCGCGAGCACGGCGAGCGCGAAGACCGCCTCGCCGGCGCCGCGGAGCCGGGCGAGGAGTGCGTGGAGCGGCGTCATGGGATCTCCGGGGGTCCGTAGAGGTGGGCGAGCAGCGCGGCGGCGGCGTCGTACAGCTCCTCGGGGATCTCGTCCCCGACGTCGGCGAGGCGGTGGAGCGCGCGGGCGAGGGGGACGTCGCGCACGATCGGCACGCCGGCCCGGCGCGCGGCCGACCGGATCCGGGCCGCCGCGAGACCCGTCCCCTTCGCGACCACGCGCGGCGCGTCCCCCCGGTCGCGGTCGTGCCGGACCGCCACCGCCACGCGGGTGGGGTTCACGACCACGACCGTGGCGCGAGAGACCGCCCCCGCCTCGACGAGGGCGCGGTGGGCGCGGCGCCGCTCCGCCTTGTGCTCGGGGTCCCCCTCGTCCTCGCGGAGCTCGCGGCGCACCTCATCGCGGGTCATGAGGAGGGAGCGCCGCAGCCGCCGGCGCTCGAGCGCGAGGTCGACGACTCCGAGCACGGCGAGCGCGATCGCGAGCCGCACCGCGAGCGGCCACAGGAGCGCGAGCGCGCCGGTGAGCGCCCCGAGCCCCGCGGCGCGCGGCAGGTTCGTGATGGGGCGCGCCGCGTCGCGCCACCACCCCCCGAGGACCACGACCAGCACCGCCGCCTTCACGAGCGCGAGCGCCGCGCGCCCGAGCTGGTGGACGGAGCAGAGGCGGCGCAGCCCCCGGAGCGGGTCGATCCGCTCGAGCCGCGGGCGCAGCGCCGCCCCCGAGACGCCGAAGCCAGTCTGGAGGGCGCCCGCGAGCACCCCGCCCGCGAGCGCGCAGGCGGCGGGCGGGAGCGCGAGCCGCACGACGAGCCACGCCGCGTCCGACAGCAGCGCCGCGGGATCCGCGGGGGCGCCGGCGCGCGAAGCCGCCATCTGCAGCGCCCTCCCGAGCGTCTCCGCCATCCCACGCCCGGTCGCCGCGATCCCGGCGAGCCCGCACGCCAAGGCGGCGGCCGCCGAGAGATCCGCGCTCCGCGCCACCTCGCCGCGCCGGCGCGCCTCGCGGAGGCGGCGCGGCGTCGGCTGCTCGGTCCGCGCGCCGCTCACGGCCGCGTCCTCGCGAGCCACTCGGGCGCCGACCCGGCGAGCGCGGCGAGGGCGACGAGCCGACCGCCGGCGGCGGACGCGGCGGCGGCGACCGCGAGCAGCCCCAGCGTCGCGCGGGCGGGCTGCGCCGCGTTGACGACGCCGAGCTGCGGCGCGACGCGCGAGACGACCGCGAGCGCGAGGTCGGCCGCGAGGACTCCCGCCGCCGCCGGTGCGCCGATCGCGACGGCGGTGGCGAGGACCTCGGCCGAGGCGCGCACCGCGATCTCTCGCGCGGCGCCGATCGCGAACGCGCCGCCGGGGGGGATCGCGCCGAAGCTCCCGAGGAGCCCCGCCACGACGAGCCGGTCCCCGCCGGCCCACGCGGCGAGCACGACGACCCAGTGCGCGAGGAGGTCCCCGGTCGCGCTCTCGCGCTGGCGGATGGGGGCGACGTGCAGCTCCGCGAGCGTCGCGCCGCGGAAGGTGTCGGCGAGGCGCCCCGCGGCGCGGGCGGCCTCGACCGGCGCCGAGGCGAGCAGCGCGAGGAGGGTTCCGAGCGCGAGCTCGCGCACGGCCGCGGCGACGAGGTCGAGCCCGGAGGGCGCGGCGGCGGAGGGTGCGGCGAGCGCCGCGCCCGAGAGCCCGAATCCGACGGCGAGGGCGACCCGCACGAGGGGCGGCACGAGCGGACCGCCGAGGAAGGGCGAGACCATCGCGACGGGGAGCAGCCGCAGGGCGGCGAGGAGCGCGGTCGCGGGGGCCGCGCCGAGGTCGGCGGCGGTCACCGCGCGATCCTCGCGGCGAGCGACAGGCACTCCTCGGCGAGCCGGAGCACGCGCGCGCCGATCCAGGGCGAGGCGACCGCGAGCGCGCCGAGGACGGCGACGAGGCGGGGGACGACCCCGATGCTCGGCTCCTGCACCTGGGTCGCCGCCTGGAGGACGCCCGTCACGAGCCCGACCGCGAGCGCGGCTCCGACGGGCGGGGCGGACACGAGGAGGACGACGAGGAGCGCCTCTCGCGCGAGGTGGAGGAGGGCGGGATCCATCGGGCTAGCCGGCGTAGGAGAGCGCGAGGGCGCGCGCGAGGAGCTTCCACCCGTCGACCGCGACGAACAGCAGGAGCTTGAACGGGAGGGCGACCGAGGTGGGCGAGAGCTGGGTGAGCCCGAGCGCGAGCAGGACGTTTGCGACGACGAGGTCCACCACGAGGAACGGGACGAACACGACGAAGCCGATCGTGAAGGCCCGGCGCAGCTCCGAGACGACGAACGCGGGGGCGAGGACGGCGAGGTCGTCCTCCGCCGGCTGCGGCGCGCCGGGCGCGCGCAGCCGCCGGGCGACTTCGAGCAGGGTCGCCCGGTCGTCCGGCCGCGCGAAGCGCGCGAGGAACTCGCGGACCGGGCCGGCTGCGCGCCCGACGCGCACGGCGGCCCCCGCGAGCCCGGACTCGCCGGGGCCCTCCCGGGCGAGCGCGGCCGCGCGCTCGCCGACGGGCGCCATGACGAGGAGCGTGAGGACGAGCGCGAGCCCAGTCACGACCGTGTTCGGCGGCACCTGCGGGGCTCCGAGCGCGGAGCGCGCGATCGAGAGGACGACCGCGATCTTGAGGAACGAGGTGAGCATCACGAGCGCGGCGGGCGCGAGGGCGAGGACGCCGACGAGCGCGATCAGCTCGGCGGGCCGGTCCGCCACGGGACCCGCGGATGGGAGCAAGGCGACGGCGATCACGGCCGGTCCTCCGCGACGCCGAGATCGCGCAGGAGCCGGACGCCATCCTTTCCCCAGCCGACGAGGAGCCTGCGGCCCCCCGCCTCGACGAGCGCGACCCCGAGCCCCGCGCCGAGGGGCGCGCGCGCGAGGACCGCGACCGGCTCGGGCGACGCGGGGCCCCGCGCCCGGCGACGGACGAAGAGCGCGAACGCGGCGAGCGCCGCGAGCGCGAGGGCGGCTCGGGCCGCGACCGCGGCGATCACGGCGCCACCTCGACCGACAGGATACGCACGCCGACGGAGCCGTCGACGTCCACGAGCTCGCCGCGCCCGATCGACCGGTCGCCGACGCGCAGCGTGACGAGCCCGCGCCGATCGATGGAGAGGGGGAGCGCCGCCCCGGGCTCGAGCCGGGCGATCTCGGAGAGGGGGAGGTCCACCCGGGCGAGCTCGATCTCGAGCGTCACGGGGAGCTGCGCGGTCCGTTCGTTCATGGTGATCTCCATCACGTGGAAGGTCTCGCCTTCGAGCCGGCCGCCGAGCCGCGCGCCCGCCGGGAGGACGAGCGCGTCCGGCGCGTCCTGCGGCGGGTCGAGCAGGACGACGTCCCCCGCCGCGAGCGCGGCGAGCTCTTCCGGGGAGAGCGGCGCGCGACCGGACCGGAACGACGCCGGGATCCGGGCGGCGAGCGCCGGCCCCTCCGCCCCGGCCCCCGCGAGCGCCCGCACCGCGGACGCGGGGAGGAGCAGGCGCGCATGGCCCGACACCGGACCGGCGGTGATCTCCAGCTCGATCGCGAGGGCGGAGCGGGGCTCGGCGGCGCCACGCGAGAGCCGGGGCGCGAGCGCGTCCTCGATCTCGGCGACGGCGCACGCGCCGTCGAGGGCGGCGAGCGCGAGGAGCTCGAGCGCGGCCGCCTCGATCGGCGTGATCGCGGTCGCTCCCGCCCCGGCGCCGGCCCCGCCCGCGAGCACGTCGACGAGCCCGATGACGAGCGCGGGGTCGATCTCGAGCAGCGCCGCGGCGGGTACGGCGGTCAGATCGAGCGCGAGCCGAGCCGCCGCGGCGCGGGTCCCCGGGGCGCCCGGCGTCGCGCGAGCGCGCACCGCGACGTCCCGGCCGAGCAGCGACGAGACGCGGCGCGCCGCGGCGTCGGCGGCGCGGAGGCCCGCCCCACGCGCGGCCGGCGTGAGCGAGGCGAAGCCACGGGACAGCGCGGGGAGATCGAACGGAAGCGGCACGGCATTCAGGTGTCCACGGCGCGTGCCAGCGCGCGCAGCGCGCCAACCCCGCGAAATCTGGGCGTGCGCCAGGCGCGAGGGGACCGCGGGTCGCGACGTCCGGCCGCGGCGCGGCCGCCCTCAGCCGAAGATCCGCTCGCGGCACAGCCGGAGCAGCGCGGGGGAGGCGCCGCCCGCATCGGGCGTCCCCGCGGCGACCGACCGGAGCAGCCGGGCGAGCCGCGGACGCTCGAGCGCCGCGAGCTCCTCCGCGAGGGAGCGCGCCGGACGGTGGTCCGTCGCGAGGGCCGCCGCGAGCGCCTGCAGCCGTTCGCGCCGCGTCGAGCGCGCGAGGCGCTGGGCGTGCGCGACCGCGTCCGACGCGCCGGGCGTCGCGAGGCGGGAGAGCAGCGGCCCCGCCCGGTCCTGCGCGAGCGCGGCCGCGAGCGCCACGAGCCGCCGGTCCGCCTCGGTCACGAGGTCACCTCCCGGCGGAGGCGCGCCCGGACCGCGGGCGCGGCGAGCGCGAGCGCCGCGAGCGCTGCGGCGACCGCCAGGCCGACGAGGACCGAGCCGCGGCGGGAGGGCGGACGAGCGGGGACGGCCGACTCGCCGGCCTCCGCGACGACGACCGCCACCGCGCCCGGCTCGAGCCCGTCCACCGCGCCCGCGATCATGGCCCGAATCCCGGGCTCGAGCGCCCGGATCCCGGCGCACGCGGTCGCCCGGCACTTCACGAGGACCGCCCCGCGCGGCGACGTCCGTTCGGATCCGCGGAGTGGATCCGGTTGCCGCAGTCCGATGTGGACGCGCGCCTCGACGACGCCGTCGATCGCCTCGACGCTGCGGGCGAGCTCCCCGCCGAGCGCGTGGAGATATAGCGCGTGCTCCTCGGTCGCGGTCGGCAACATCGACCCCTTCCCGAAGACGTCCCCGAAGCCGGGCGGGCGGGCGCGGGGCAGGTCCCGCTCGGCGAGGATCCGCTGCGCGCGCGCCGCCTCGCCGCCCGCGACCTCGACGCGCCAGCGCTCGTCCGCGCCGTCCTCTCGCGCCTTCGTCGCCGCGACGCCGCGCTCGTCGAGCGCGACGAGCACGTCGTTCGCCTGGCGCTCCTCGAGGCCGTGGAGGATCTCCTCGCGGGCGCAGCCCGCGAGGGCGGCGGCGAGGACGAGGATCGGGACGTGGCGCACGCCAGCCTCCTAGAGTTGCGTGTTGAGGGTCTGCTTCAGCGCCTGCGCGCCCTGCTCGACGAGCTTCGAGGCGAGGTCCACCGTCTGAGCACAGCGGTACGCCTCGGCCTGCAAGCCGATGAGCTCGGCGGCCGTGAAGGTCCGGCCCGCGCGTGCGGCCGCGAGCACGCCCTCGAGCCGCGACTGGGCGCGCTCGATCCCGGACAGCGCCGCGAGCGCGGGGTGCGCGCGCGCGGGGGCGACGACGGCCGGCGGCGCCGGCGTCGAGGCGGCGCGGGCCTCGAGGATCGCAGCGAAACGGACGGGGCGCCGCGGGGCGGTCGCGGCGGCGCCGGGCGCGGGCGCCGCTACGCCGACGGGGACGAGGGGCATCGGCGCGCTCCTAGTGGATGTTCGAGATCGCGGACTTCGCGCTGTCGTGCTTCACCTTCATCACGTTCGAGAGCGCGGTGAACTCGCGGCTCTCCCGCTGCATGTTCTCCTGCAGCTGCAGGTACTGCAGGTTGAACGTGCGCGCCTCCTGCTGCAGCGAGCGCGTCGCCTCGAGCACGTCACCCTCCGTCGAGGACCCGCCTGCCGCAGCTGTCGCGGCGGACCCGGCCGTTCCGCCGGACGCGGCGGCCGCCACCGTCGAGCTCGGCCCCTGCGCCGCCGACCGGACGGCGGCGGAGAGCACCGTCCCCGCCGGCACGTACGGGGCCGCGAGCTCGACGGTCGCGGCGACTCCCTGGGCGAGGCCCGAGGCGGCGGTCCGGAGCGCGTTCTCGAAGCGCCCCGGCTCCGCCTTGCGCTCGGTCGTCGGGGCGACGTGGATGGACTCGATCTTGTTCATGGCTGCCTCCTGCCGACCCACGGGAGCAACGGCCGTGCCCGCGCCACGCCGCCCGCCTGCCGAGCGGATCGCGGCGGCCCCCGCCGCGCGCCGACCGGCTGCCGTCCGCGCCGACCGCCCGGCGGACCGTGCTACCGTCGGTGCGTGCCGAAGGAGTACCTCCGCAAGCTCTGCGATCAGCTGCTCCACGCGCAGAAGCCGCTCCGCGTGCTGCGGGCCATCAACTGGGACCCGCACGTCCACGAGCGCTTCTTCAAGTCGGGCGCGCGGGAGCTGCCGCGCCCCGAGTACCCCGCGCTCGGCTTCTCCCGGAAGGAGCGGCAGCGGGAGCTCCGCAAGATCCGGAAGCAGATCCGCGGGCGGAACCCGATCGAGGAGCTGCTGCGGCACCGCTGCGACGAGTTCATGCTCGTCGCGGACCTGCTCGCCGCGCGCGGGACGCGGCGCTTCTACGAGATCTCGCGCCGCCTCTACGGCGACCCGCGCGACCGCTTCCCCGACCACAACGTGGACAACCTCGCCATCGCGCGGGCCTGGGCCTCGCGCCCGCGGGCGCGTGACGAGGACCTCTCCCTCGACGCCGGGCAGGCCGCCGCGAAGGTGGCGGAGATCTGCAGCCCGCTCCTCGGCGGCCACGTGCAGGTGGTCGTCCGCAGGCGGCTCACCGCCAACGCCGCCGCCGGCGCGACCCGCATCACGCTCCGCAAGGGCGCGCGCTTCAGCGAGCGGCAGGTCCGCGCGCTCGCCCACCACGAGGGGCTCTGGCACGTCCTCACCTCGCTCAACGGCCTGCGCCAGCCGGTGCTCACCATCCTCGGCGTCGGGCTCCCCCGCTCGGCCGAGTCGCAGGAGGGCTGCGGCATCGTCGCGGAGTTCCTCACCGGGAACATCACCGACGAGCGCTACATCGAGCTCGGCGAGCGCACGATCGCGATCGACATGGCGGCGCGCGGCGCCGACTTCCTCGAGGTCTATCGCTACCTGCTCGCGCGGTTCCCGCCGCAGAAGGCGGCGCTCATGAGCGAGCGGGTGTTCCGCGGCGGCGTGCTCGAGGGCGGCGCACCGTTCACGAAGGACGCCGCCTACCAGCGCGGCTACTGCCGCACGTTCAACTTCCTGCGCGCGGCGCTCGAGCAGCGCGACGTGGACCTCGTGCGCGCGTTCCTCGCCGGGAAGATGAGCGTGGACGACGCGGAGCTCGTGCGCGACCTCGTCGAGGAGGGGATCTGCGCCCCGCCGGTCTTCCTGCCCGAGTGGTTCATCGACATCGACCGGCTGAACGCCATCGCGACCCACTCCGTCACGATGAACCGGTTCAGCCTGCCCTCGGTGACGCGTTACTACGCCGCGCGCCGGAAGGTCGGGCGGGAGAAGGGCGAGGTGGTGGGCCGGCTCGCGGCGCCGCCGGACACCGAGGAGCGGCCGGCCATCGCCGGCGCGGACGAGGGCGACCTCGGCGAGTGAGCGCGACCTTTCACGTCACGCTCGCCCCGAAGATCCGCCCGACGCCGTAGGTGACGCCGGCGGCGAGCGCGGCGAGGCCCGCCATGCGCGCGGCGGAGAGCCAGATGCTCGTCCCGGAGAGGAACCCGACGAGCCCGCCCACCCCGGCGAGCACGAGGAACGCGAGCGCGGAGCTCACCGCGACCGCGACGTTTCCGCTCGTGAGGAGGAACGGGACGATCGGGACGAGCGCGCCGACCGAGAACATCGCGAACGAGGAGAGCGCCGCGCCGCGCGGCGAGCCGAGGTCGGTCGGGTCGAGGCCGAGCTCCTCGCGCACGAGCGTGTCCGCCGCGCTCTCCGGGTTCTTGAGGAGCTCCGCCGCGGTGCGGCTCGCCTGCTCGGTCGAGAGCCCCTTCTGCTTGAAGATGAGGGCGAGCTCCGCGGCCTCCTCCTCGGGCGCCTCGTCGATCTCGCGCCGCTCCATCTCGACCTGGCGGGTGAGCAGATCGCGTTGGCTCGCGACGGAGGTGTACTCGCCCGCCGCCATGGAGAACGCGCCGGCGAGCAGGCCCGCGAACCCGGTCACGAGGATCGTGCGCGGCTCGACCCCTGCCCCGGCGACGCCGAGGATGAGCGAGAGGTTCGAGACGAGGCCGTCGTTCATCCCGAAGATGGCGGCCCGGATCGAGCCCGCCGCGGACGAGGACCGGTGCCAGCGCTCGCGCGACGCGATGAGCTCGCGCGCGTCGGTCGGCTCGCCCCGGCTCATGCCGACGATCGTCCGCCGGTGCTGCCGCTCCTCGTCGGCGATGGCGACCGCCTCGCCGCCTTGCGCGTCGTACTTGTCCGCGTCGCCCGCCTCGGCCTCGAGCACCATCGGGTACACCGCCGCCGTGCCGAGGCGGCGCGCGAGCCAGATGAGCGCGCGGATCCGCGAGGAGGGGCGGTCGGCCGGGATCGCGACGCCCTCCTTCTCGAGCTTCTTCCGCCAGATCTCGGCGTGCCGGCGCTCGGCGAGCGCGATCTCCTTCAGGCTCCGCGCCTTCTCGGCGTCCTTCTCGTATTTCGCGAGCCCCTCGTACAGGGCGGCGCCGTCGCGCTCGTCGACGAGGTTCTGAAGCCACAGATCACTGCGCGGGTTCATGGCCCCGGAATGTAACAGCGGCGGGCCTTCCCGGGGCGCGTTCGCGGCTCGCCAGGACGGGGCGTCTGGATTATAAGTGCGGGCTTCCACGAGGTTCTTCTTGCAGAAGCTCGACACCCGAGACCCTGCCTTCCGCGCCGCCTGGGCGAAGGTGTGCGCGCGCGGCTCCGACGAGGACGAGGCTCCCGTCCGCGAGGCCGCCCAGAGGATCGTGGAAGACGTCCGCGCCCGCGGCGACGTCGCGCTCCTCGAGCACACGCGCCGGTTCGACGGCTGGGATCCCGGGACGGCGGAGGGCGTCGCGCTCGGGAAGGACGCGATGCGCGCCGCCTACGCCTCGCTGCCGGCCGAGGGGCGCCGTGCGCTCTCGCTCGCCGCGAAGCGCATCACGGACTTCCACCGCCGCGAGCGGGACGCGGAGGTGCCGTCGTGGCGCGACGCCGTCGGCGCGACGCTCGCGCAGGTGGTCCGCCCGCTCGCTCGCGTCGGCCTGTACGTGCCGGGCGGCACCGCGCGCTATCCGTCCTCCGTGCTCATGACCGCCATCCCGGCGCGCGTGGCGGGGGTGCGCGAGATCGTCGTCTGCTCTCCCGGCGTGCGCGGGACGGGCGAGATGGACGCGTGGACGCTCGCCGCGTGCCACGTCGCCGGCGTCTCGAGGCTCTACCGCGTCGGCGGCGCGCAGGCGGTCGCGGCGATGGCGTACGGGACCGCCACGATCCCGGCCGTGGACAAGATCTGCGGGCCGGGCAACGCCTACGTCGCGGCGGCGAAGCGGCTCGTCTTCGGCCGGGTGGACATCGACATGATCGCGGGGCCGAGCGAGATCCTGGTCCTCGCCGACGGCCGCTCGGACGCGGCCGAGGTCGCGGCCGACCTCATCGCCCAGGCCGAGCACGATCCGCGCGCGGTGGCGGTGCTCGTCACGCCCTCCGCGGCGCTCGCGGAGGCGGCGCTCGCCGAGGTGGAGCGGCAGCTCTCGGACCTGCCGCGGCGCGAGATCGCGGCCGCGTCGATCCGCGACCGCGGCGCCGCGGTCGTGGCGCGCGACCTCGCGGAGGCGGTGCGGCTCGCGGACGAGTTCGCCCCCGAGCACCTCGCGCTGCACGCGACGAACGCGGCGGGGCTCGTCCGCCGCATCTCGCGGGCGGGCGCCGTGTTCGTCGGCACGTCCACGCCCGAGGCGGTCGGCGACTACGTCGCGGGCCCCTCGCACGTCCTCCCGACGGCGGGGACGGCGCGCTTTGCGTCGCCGCTGTCGGTCGCCACCTTCCGGCGCCGGATGAGCGTGCTCGACCTCACGCCGCGGGCGCTCGCAGCCGTTGCACCGGCGGTCGAGACGCTCGCGCGCGCCGAGGGGCTCGAGGGGCACCGGCGCGCGGTCGCGATCCGCGTCGCGAAGGCCAAGCCGGCCGCGGCCGCGGGGCCGGGGCGCGCGCGCGCCGCACGGCGCCCGGCGCCGCGCAGGAGGCGGCCATGAAGGCGAAGGCACCGAGGCCGAGCGAGCGGAGGGGCAGCCGGATGAGGCTGCCCCGGCGCGAGCGGGGGGCTCGGGGGGGACCGAGTCTGGGCCCCCCCATCCAGAACACCCGGCGCGGCCAGGTCGCGCGCCGGACGAAGGAGACCGACGTCGAGGTGGACCTCCGGCTCGAGCCGGGCGAGGCCCGCATCGCGACCGGGATCCCGTTCTTCGACCACATGCTCGAGCAGATCTCGCGGCACGGCGGGATGGCGCTCACCGTGCGCGCGAAGGGCGACCTCCAGGTGGACGCCCACCACACCGTCGAGGACGTGGGGATCGGCATCGGCGAGGCGCTGAAGCAGGCGGTCGCCGACAAGGTGGGGCTCGCCCGCTACGGCCACGCGGTCGTGCCGCTCGACGAGGCGCTCGTCGAGGCGGTGGTGGACCTCTCCGGCCGGCCGCACCTCACCTTCAACGCGAAGCTCCCCTCCGGGAAGAAGTTCATCGGCGCGTACGACGTCGACCTCACGCAGGACTTCCTGCAGGCGCTCGTGAACCACGCGCGCATCTGCCTGCACGTGAACGTCCGCTACGGCCGCAACCTCCACCACGTCGTCGAGGCCATCTTCAAGGCGACCGCCCGGGCGCTGCGCGCGGCGACGGCGCGCGAGGCCGGGGCCGGGGTGCCGAGCACGAAGGGCCTGCTGTGATGAACTGCGCGGCGACCGCGGGTCCTGGTCCTGGTGCTGGTCCTGGTCCAGGTCCAGGTTCAGGTGTGAGTCCGGGGGGCAGATCTTGACGCGCCCGCCCGGAACGATCGCCCTCGTCGACTACGGCGCGGGGAACCTCCGCTCGGTCGAGAACGCGCTGCGCGAGGTCGGCGCGGCGGTGGTCGTGACGCACGACCCCGAGGTCGTCCGGCGCGCCGACCGCGTCGTCGTGCCCGGCCAGGGCTCCATGCCCGCGTGCGCCGAGGCGATGCGGACGAGCGGCGTCGCCGACGCGCTCGTCGAGGTGATCCGCAGGGGCACGCCGGTGCTCGGCATCTGCGTCGGCCTGCAGATCCTCTTCGAGGACGGCGAGGAGGGCGGCGGCTCGAAGGGGCTCGGGATCCTGAAGGGCACGATCGCGAAGCTCCCGGAGGGGCAGAAGCTCCCGCACATCGGCTGGTCGCCGCTCCGCGCGACCCCCACGGCGCCGCCCCTCTTCGCGGCGATGGACGGCGCGTACGTCTACTTCGCCCACTCCTACGCCGCGGCGGCGGACGCGCCGGGGATCGCGCTCACGACGACCCACGGCGTCCCGTACTGCGCCGCGCTCGCGAAGGAGAACCTGTTCGCGGTCCAGTTCCACCCCGAGAAGAGCCAGAAGGTCGGGCTCGCGCTCCTCGAGCGCTTCGTCCGCACCTGAGTCCCCGAGGCCCCATGCTCGTCATCCCCGCCATCGATCTCATGGACGGCGAGGTCGTCCGGCTCGAGAAGGGCGACTTCGCCACGAAGACCGTCTACGCGCGGCGTCCTGCCGACAAGGCCTCGGAGTTCGCCCGCTCCGGCGCGAAGCTGCTCCACGTCGTGGACCTCGACGGCGCGAAGGCGGGCTGGCCCGTGAACCTCGACACCATCGCCGCCATCTGCCGGGTGCCGGGCATCGAGGTGGAGCTCGGGGGCGGGCTCCGCACCCTCGTCGACATCGAGAAGGTGCTCGCCCTCGGCGTGCGCCACGTCGTGCTCGGGAGCGCGGCGGTCGAGCGGCTCGGGCTCGTGGAGGAGGCGTGCCGGAAGTTCCCGGGCCGCGTCCGCACCGGGATCGACGCCCGCAACGGCGAGGTGAAGATCGCCGGCTGGCTCGAGGGGACGGGGCTCTCCGCGGTCGAGGTGGCGAAGCGCGTCAAGGCGGCGGGCGTCTCGCTCGTCGAGTACACCGACGTCGGCCGCGACGGCATGTTCACCGGCGTGGACTGGGACGGCGCCGCGCGCATCCAGGCGGAGGCCGGCGTCGAGGTGGTCGCCTCGGGCGGCGTCGCGGGGCTCGCCGACGTCCGCGCCTGCAAGGCGGCCGGTCTCGCCGGCGTCATCGTCGGCAAGGCCCTCTACGAGGGGCGGATCAACCTCGCCGAGGCGATCCGCGTCTCCCGCGAGTAGAAGAGGAGCACCATGCCCGCGAAGCGCATCATCCCCTGCCTCGACGTGAAGAACGGCCGCGTCGTGAAGGGGGTGAAGTTCCTGAACCTGCGCGACGCAGGCGATCCCGTCGAGGCGGCCGCCCGCTACGACGCGCAGGGGGCGGACGAGGTGACGTACCTCGACATCGCCGCCACCCTCGAGAACCGGGGGACGCTCATCGACCTCGTCGAGCGGACGGCAGCGCGCGTGTTCGCGCCGCTCACCGTCGGCGGCGGCGTGCGGAGCGAGGAGGAGTTCGTGGGCCTCCTCCACGCCGGCGCGGACAAGGTGTCGGTGAACAGCGCGGCGGTGAAGGACCCGTCGCTCGTCGACCGGCTCTCGCGGATCGCGGGCGCGCAGGCGCTCGTCGTCGCGATCGACGTGAAGCGCCGGCCGGGGACGCACCCCCAGGAATGGGAGGTCCACGTCGCCGGCGGGTCGAAGCCGACCGGCGTCGAGGGGATCGGCTGGGCGCGCGAGGTGGCGCGGCGCGGCGCGGGCGAGCTCCTCCTCACGAGCATGGACCGCGACGGGACGCAGGCGGGCTACGACCTCGAGCTGCTCGAGCGGGTCTGCGAGGCGGTCACGATCCCGGTCATCGCCTCGGGCGGCGTCGGCACGCTCGAGCACCTCGCCGAGGGGCTGCGGTTCGCGGACGCGGCCCTCGCCGCGTCGATCTTCCACGACGGCAAGCACACGGTGGACGAGGCGAAGCGCTTCCTCCGGGCGCGCGGCGTCGACGTGAGGCCCTGATGGACGCGGCCACGCTCATCGACCGGGTGAAGTTCGACGACCGCGGGCTCGTCCCGGTCGTCGCCCAGGAGCTCGACGGCACCGTGCTCATGCTCGCCTGGGCGAACCGCGAGGCGCTCCTCGCGACCGTCCGGGAGGGGCGGGGCGTCTACTGGTCGCGCAGCCGCGGCCAGCTCTGGCGCAAGGGGGACACGAGCGGCCACGTCCAGGAGGTGCGGGAGATCGCCCTCGACTGCGACTGCGACGCCGTGCTTTACGTCGTGCGGCAAGAGGGCCCGGCCTGCCATACCGGAACCCGCAGCTGCTTCTCGGAGAGACAGGAGGTCCCATGGCAGACGAGCGTTTCCTCGCCCAGCTCTGGGCGACGATCGAGTCCCGCAAGGCCGACGACGGCGCGGGGCAGAGCTACACCCGCAAGCTCCTCGAGACCCCGCCCCGCATCCGGCGGAAGATCATCGAGGAAGCGTACGAGGTGAACGAGGCCCACCAGGCGCTCGCGGACGGGAAGGACACGAAGGATCACCTCGCCCACGAGGCGGCGGACCTCCTCTATCACCTGTTCGTCCTCCTCGCGTCCGCGGACGTGACCCCGAGCGAGGTGTATGCCGTCCTGGAAAGGCGCCACCGCCCGGCCCCGCCCGACGGCGGAGGCGGCGGAAACCCTTGACGGTGGAGGGAAATTCGCGCTAAGAGCCCCCCTCAACCGCGGCGGAGCCGGGCGTCCCGAGGGGGCCCGGCTCGTTTGCGTTTCTAGCCCTGCCAACCCACAGCGCAGCGAGAAAGCTCAGAGGATCGAATGACCGGAGTGCGTGTGAAGGACGGCGAGTCCTTCGAGAACGCGATGAAGCGCTTCAAGAAGCAGTGCGAGAAGGCGGGGATCCTCTCGGAGA
>Ga0137368_10001347_pt1 | contig 25902 bp, 27 predicted proteins | sample SagtaG_13_FD_104917 | JGI IMG/M metagenome (GOLD analysis project Ga0137368, IMG submission 104917) | Vadose zone soil microbial communities from Sagehorn Ranch, Mendocino, California, USA - Sage1_L_100_16 metaG | ecosystem: Environmental > Terrestrial > Soil > Vadose zone | place: USA...
CAGGAGCGGAAGATCGCGCTCTCGATCAAGGCGCTCAACCGCGACGGCGGCGAGGAGGACTACCGCGAGTACCTGCGCCGCCAGGGCGACGGGCGCGCGCGCCTCGGCGACCTCATGGAGAAGTTCAACCGCCGCAAGTCGCTGCGGCGCACGACTCGGATCGCAAGGAGCGGCACCCCGGGGCCGCTCTTTTCATTTGGGGTGCCCAGCGTGGGCGTGACTTGGAGGTGAAAGTCCTCTGGGGAACCCGGTCGCAGGGACCCCGAGCGAACCGCAAGGCGCCGACCGCGAGGGGAGCGCTGAAAGAAGCGGGGAGCGAAGCCGCGAGCCGACGAACAGAAAGCCGATACGAGGCGGCGCCGACCAGGGCGAGCGGGCCAATGAACGCTAAGCTCTCGCGACCAAGGGACAGCGTCGTACGGCAGTTGCGCGGTGAAACCCACGAACCCCTACCTGGGGAGATCTCGCCTCACGCCTGAAAGGACGACGCCGCGAGGCGGAGCGAGAAGTCAGCAGAGGCCGTAGTAGCGGCCGCGAAGCTCGGCGGGGATGGCGACCCGCCTAACTGCAGCCGAGAAGGTTCGGTCCAGGTTCCCTTTGCCGTGTTGCGTGTTCCCCCGATTCCTCCGGATCTCGCACTCTGGGATCCGCGCGGCCTTCGGGAGCGACACTCGTCTCTCGGGCGCATCCGCGAAAATCGGTTCGCGCTGGCGGCACTCGTCCTCGCCGCTGCCGGTGAGTTCGTCGCGCGCGGGGAGCAAGTCCGTCCAGGTCGGACCCGTCCCCCTGCACAAGTGCCGGTGGCAGGCTGGACATCGACCGAGACGAAAGGCAAGTTTCGAGACCTACGCGATGAGAGCGCTTCTGCACCGCGGGGCATCGTGATCCAAGTTGACCCCGGTCGGGCACCCGAAACGGCACCACCATGAGCGGATCGAGAAGACGAGATCGCCGCCGCGGGTCGCCTCCGGCCGATACCTCCGTGGCGGACCCCGCGCGCGCCCCGCTGCGCTCGGGTGCGGCCGTCGCCGCCATGATTGGAATCGCGGCTGCAACGGCGCTCGCCTACTCGAACACGATGGGAGCGTCGTTCCAGTTCGACGATGTTCCCAACATCGTCGAGAACACGAGCCTGCGCGACCTGAGCAGCCTCTGGCCGCCCTCGGGGCGCCGCTGGGTCGGAGTCCTCACGTTTGCGCTGAACTACCGGTGGGGCGGACTGGCGGTGCCCGGCTACCACGCCGTGAATCTGCTCATCCACCTCTGCAACGCGCTGCTCGTCTCATTGCTCGCCGCAACCACCCTGCGCACGCCCGCGGTGAGGCGCGCGGCGATCGCGCCGCTCGTGTCCCGATTCCTCCCCGTCACGAGCGGCCTTCTGTTCGCGATTCATCCGCTCGCGACCGAGTCGGTCACCTACGTCGTACAGCGGTTCACCTCGCTCGCGACGCTGTTCTTCCTCCTGTCGCTCACGGCGTACGTCCAGGCCAGGCTCGCGCTTGACTCGGCCGAGTCGCGCAGGCTTCGCGCGATCGGCGCGTACGTGCTCTCCGTCCTTGCGGCGGTCGCCGCGATGAAGACCAAGGAGATCGCGTTCACGCTCCCGATCGTCGCCGCGGCGTACGACCTCCTCTTCCTCCCGGGCGGGAAGCGGCGCTTCCTCCTCGCACCCCTCGCGGCTGCGGCGCTCCTCGTCCCGATCGGTGTCGCCTCGGAGCACCTGTCCTTCGCGGATGTCCTCGGGGACGGTGGATGGCTCGCGGAGACCCGGGACATATCACGCTGGACGTACCTCCTCACGGAGACGCGCGTCGTCGCGACGTACCTGCGGCTCGTCGTCTTCCCGGTCGGTCAGAACGTCGATCACGACTTCCGGCTGTCGGATTCCGCAGCGGACCCGAGCGTCCTGTTCTCGGCCGCGGTCCTCCTCGCGATCGTGGCGATGGGCGTGGTCCTTCTCGTCCACGCGCGGCGGTCGAATCGGGCGGAGGGGCTCGTCGCGTTTCTCGGTGTAGCTGGGTTCTTCGCGACAGTGTCGGTGGAGTCGTCCGTCATCCCGATCCGCGACGTCATCTTCGAGCACCGCACCTACTTGCCGCTCGCAGGGGGCGTCTTCACGCTCGCGGTAGGGCTGTTGCGAGCCGCCGAGGTCCTTCCGTTCGGCTGGTCGCCAGCCGGGCGCGCTGCGGTCGTGGTCCTCCTGACCGCCGCTCCGCTGGGCGTCGCCACCTACGCGCGGAACCGAGTTTGGCGGGACGGCGAGACGCTCTGGAGCGACGCCGCGGCGAAGAGTCCGAGGAAGGTGCGTCCACGCGTCAATCTCGGTCACGCATACGAGCTCCAGGGCCGGCTAGGCGACGCGGAGCGCGAGCTCACGGAGGCGCTCCGGACCGAGCCAGGACGCGCGTCCGCCCGGCTGAACCTCGGCGTCGTTCACCGCAGGCAGGGACGACTCGATGAGGCGATCCGCGACTACCGCGAGGCGGTGCGCCTCGCACCGATCTCGGCGGACGCCCACTACGATCTCGGCGTCGCGCTCTACGCGAAGAGCGACCTGCCCGAGGCGGAGCGGGCGTTCCGGGAGGCCATCCGGGTCGCGCCCGGCCTCGCCGAGGCGCACTACAACCTCGGCTCGGTCTGCGCGAGGACCGGACGCCTCGACGACGCGATCCGCGAGTATCGGGAGGCGATCCGACTCGCGCCCTCGAAGGTGGACGTGCACCGTAGCCTCGCGCTCGCGCACGAAGCGAAGGGCGAGCTCGACGATGCGCTGCACGAGTACCGCCTGGCCCTTCGCCTCGACCCCCGGAGCGCGGCCGCGCACGCTGGGCTCGGGGGTGTCCTCCTCGCCCTCGGCCAGCTCGGGGATGCGGAGGGTGCTCAGCGCGAGGCGCTCCGGCTGGAGCCGCGCGATGCAGAGAGCCACTTCGCTCTTGGCTTCATCCTCGCGGCGCAACGCCGTCTCGAGGAGGCGATCCCCGAGTACGAGCGGGCCATCGACCTCGACCCCAGGGCGGAGTTCGGCCTGAACCTGGCGGTCGCACTCGACGATGTCGGACGAAGCTCCGAGGCCATCACGCGGTACCAGCGATTCCTCGATCAGGCGGGGGCGAAGGACCTGCAGCGGTCCGCAGAGATCAGGGCGCGGCTGGCGCAGCTTCGCGCGCCCCAGCGAGTTCACAACCGTTGACCCGCTACTGGGCTTGAGCGATGAGCTCCGGGCCGCGCTGGGTGAGCGTGGCCTCCGCAAACGTGTAGTTGGACGCGCCGAGCACCGCGACGAACAGCTCGACCTCGATGACCTCGCCAGTCTTCGGGTCGACGATGTGCGGCTTCTTCCCGCGGTTCGGCGATCACGTCACGACGGGGCGGGGCGAGGAGTTACGCGCTTGTCGTGGCCTCCGCGCGGGCGCGCGAAGCATGGCTCGAACACGTGGTACGCCGCGAGCGCCTCGAAGCGGTGCGTGGGTCTTGCGGTCGGCGCCGACGAGCACCTTCCGGCCGCGGCGTGCAGGTTCTCGAATAAGCCGGAGCAGCACCGCGCCGAAGAGCGCGAAGGCGAGGACGTGCCCGTCGATCAACGAGACCCTGATCTGGCGGTCGTACAGCCAGGCGAAGTCGCGGCCCGAGTACATGAGGCGCATGACGCCCACGCCTTGCGCCGCTTGCCCTGGACATCGACGAGCACCTCGGAAGTCCACCTCGCCGACATGAGCGGGCGATACGCGAGCGGCACGAACATCTCGTGCCGCTTGCGGGCCCAGGGGGCGCGTGGTTACGTCAGCGCACCATGAACCCGACGGACCCGAACGAGCCGCTCCCGACCCTCCCCGTCGGCGAACCCCCGCCGCTCCCCGCGAGCGCCCCCGGCGCGACGCAGCCGGCGCCCGGCGCGAGCGCGCCTCCCCCTCCGCCGGCGTACGCGGCGCCGCACGCGGCGCCTCCGGCGTGGGGCCCGCCGCCGCCCTGGGGCTGGCAGCCGCCCGCCGTCCCGCCCCCGGCGCCGCCGCGGCGCGATCGGCTCGCGATGGGGGTCGTCGCGTTCATCTTCGGCGGCCTCTTCCTCGTGTTCTTCGGCTTCCTCGTCCTCGCCTACAGCGTCGTGAAGGGCGAGTCGCCGCGCCTCGCGGGCGGGCCGCGCATCGGCATCGTCCTGGTGAAGGGCGGCATCGGGATGGGCGACGGCTCGGTCGACGCCGAGTCGGTGCTGAAGCAGGTGAAGCGGTTCGAGACCGACGACGGGATCAAGGCGGTGGTCGTCCGCATCGACTCGCCCGGCGGCTCGGTCGGCCCGAGCCAGGAGATCCACGACGAGGTGAAGCGGCTCGCCGCGAAGAAGCCGGTCGTCTGCTCGCTCGGCAACGTCGCCGCGTCGGGCGGGTTCTACGTGGCGGTCGCCTGTCCGAAGATCGTCTCGGCGCCCGGCACGCTCACCGGCTCGATCGGCGTCATCTCCCAGTTCGTGAACGTGAAGGGGCTCGCCGACCGGTTCGACATCCGGATGGAGACGGTGAAGAGCGGCAAGCTGAAGGACGCCGGGAACCCGTTCCGCGAGATGACCGCGGAGGACCGCGCCTACTGGCAGGGCCTCATCGACCGCGTGCACGGGCAGTTCATGGCCGCCGTGGCCCAGGGGCGCTCCCTCGAGCTCGCGCAGGTGAAGAAGTTCGCCGACGGGCGCGTCCTCACCGGCGCGGAGGCGAAGGACCTCGGGCTCGTCGATCAGCTCGGCAACTTCTACGACGCGGTAGAGCTCGCGAAGCAGGAGGCGAAGCTCACCGGGGAGCCGCACCTCGTGTACCCACCGGAGGAGCGCTCCCGGTTCATCGAGGACCTCCTCGGCGGGGCGGCGAGCGCGATGGCGGACGCCGTGCACGCGCGGCTCTCCCGCGACGCCCAGGCGGCTCAGGCGCCGGGGCTCTACTTCCTCGCGCGGTAGGGTGCCTCGTCGCGAGGCGCTCGCGAGAGCGGAAAGGGGACCGTCGGGATGGAGAAGCCGCTCTGGGCGCCGTGGCGGATGGAGTTCATCCGCGCCGACAAGCCGAAGGGGTGCATCTTCTGCGAGTTCCCGGCGGCTCCGGAGGCGGACGACCGCAAGAACCTGCTCGTCCACCGGTCGGCGCACGCGTTCACCTGCCTCAACCGGTACCCGTACAACTCGGGTCACGTGATGGTGATCCCGCGCGCCCACGTCGCGGATCTCGGCTCGCTCTCTCCGGAGGACCACGCGGATCTCGGCGAGGAGCTGCGCAGGGCCGTCGCGGTCGTGCGCGCCACCTACGCGCCGGACGGGATGAACGTCGGCATGAACCTCGGCCGGGCGGCCGGCGCCGGCATCGCCGATCACCTCCACTGGCACGTCGTCCCGCGCTGGGCGGGGGACAACAACTTCATGCCGGTCCTCGCCGACCAGCGCGTGGTCGTCGAGGCGCTCGACGAGGCGTGGACGCGCATCCACGCGGCGTTCGCCGCAAGGCCGTGACCGCCGCCTGGATCGCGCTCGCCGCCGGATCGCTCGCCGCCGTGCTGGCGATCCTGCTCGTCGACCGCCGCCGGCGGCGGGACGAGGCCCAGGCCTATCTCAAGGGGGTCCGGTCGGTCATCTCCGGCGATCCGGACGCCGCGATCGAGGCGCTCTCGGACGCGGCGCGGCTCGGGACGCCCGAGGCGGTGGACACGTACCTCGCGCTCGGCGCGCTCTTCCGGCGGACCGGCGACCTGTCCCGCGCGGTCCGGCTCCACCGCAACATGCTGCTCGGTCCGGCGCTCGACCCGGCGCGTCGCGGCGAGGTCGAGCGCGAGCTCGCCGAGGACTACCGGCGCAGCGGGATGCTCGTCGAGGCCGGGGAGATCTACGCCCGCCTCGCCCCCGGCGACCCCGCCGCGGAGGAGGGGCTGCGCGACGTGCGCCTCGACGCGGGGGACCTCGCGGGCGCCGTGGAGGTCCAGCGGCGGCGCGGCGGCGGCGGCCCGGACCCGGTGCTCGCGCATCTGCTCGCCGCGCGCGCGCGCGACGCCGTGGCGGCCGACCCGGACCACGCGGTCGGGTTCGCGGAGGAGGCGCTCCGCGCGGACCCGGCGAGCGCCGACGCGCTCCTCTCGCTCGCCGAGGCGCAGGGGGCGCGCGGCGAGGCCGGCGCCGCGCTCTCCGCGATCGGCCGCGCGCTCGACGTCGACCCGCGCGCCGCCGTGCTCGCCTGGCCCGCGCTGCAGCGTGCCGGCGGCGCCGCGGCGGGCGAGGCCTTCGTGCGCGAGCGGATCGCGGCGCGGCCGGATGACGCCGCGCTCCACCTGCTCCTCGCGCGCGCGCTGCGGCGCGCCGACCGGACCCCCGACGCGCTCGTCGCGCTCCGGCGGGCGCTCGACCTCGATCGGACCGGGGAGGTGACGGTCGCCATGCGCGAGCTCCTGCGCGAGGCGGAGGCGCCCGGGCCGAACGACCTCGCGGCGCGCCACGAGCTCCTCGTCGCGGCGCTCCTCCGGCGCGCGCGGCCGATCCGCTGCTCGCGCTGCGGCGCCGAGACTGCGGCGCGCGCGTGGCGCTGCCGGCGCTGCGGCGCGTTCGATCCTTATCCCTGACCGGCTGACCGGCCCTTGCGCCCCGCGGGCCCGCCCGGTATGACGCGGCCCGCATGGTCCGAGACCGCGTGATCGACATCTTCCGCCGGGCGCTCGCGAAGGGGGCCGCCGAGGGTCGCTGGCCCGACGCGGCGCCCGTCATCTCCGTCGAGTCTCCCCGCGATCCGCGGCACGGCGACTTCGCGGTGAACGCCGCGATGGTGCTCGCGAAGGCGGCCGGGAAGCCCCCGCGCGAGGTGGCGCAGGCGATCGTGGACGCCGTCCGCGCGGTAGACGCGGCGGGTGAGATCGTGGGCCTCGAGATCGCCGGCCCGGGCTTCATCAACGTGCGGCTCGCCGCGGACGTGTGGCTGCGCGCGCTCGAGCGCGCCGTGGCCGAGGGCCCGGACTACGGCCGCACCGCGGTGGGGAAGGGGAAGAAGGTCATCGTCGAGTACGTCTCGGCGAACCCGACCGGCCCCATGCACGTCGGCCACGGCCGGAACGCCGTGACCGGCGACGGCGTGCAGAGCCTGCTGCGCTGGGCGGGCTTCGACGTGACGCGCGAGTACTACGTGAACGACTACGGCGCGCAGGTGCTGGTGCTCGCGCGCTCGGTCCACCTCCGCTACCAGGAGCTGCACGGCCGACAGATCACCTTCCCGCCCAAGGCCTATCCGGGCGAGTACGTGAAGGACATCGCGGTCGCGTTGAAGGGCGAGTTCGGCGACCGGTTCCTCGACGCGCCGGAGAAGGAGTGGCTCGCGCTCTTCCGCGATCGGGCCGTGCAGCACGTGCTCGGGATGATCCGGGGCGACCTCGCCGCCATCCAGATCTCGTTCGACCGGTGGTCCTCGGAGAAGGCGCTCTACGAGTCCGGCACGGTCGAGCGGTTCGTCGAGTTCCTGCAGCGGAAGGACCTCGTCTACGTCGGCAAGCTGCCGCCGCCCAAGTCGAAGAAGGGTCAGCCGGCGCCCGCGCCGGCCGCGCCGGTCCCCAGCGGCGACGACGCCCACGCAGTCGACGAGGAGGGCGTCTCCGCCGCCGAGGACCTGACGCTGTTCCGCTCGTCCCAGTACGGCGACGAGGTGGACCGCCCCGTGAAGAAGGCGGACGGCACGCCGACCTACTTCTGCGCCGACATCGCCTACCACTGGGAGAAGCGGCAACGCGCCGACGTGCTCGTGGACGTGCTCGGCGCGGACCACGGCGGCTACGTCCCGCGGCTCGAGGCGGCGCTCGAGGCGCTCGGCGCGTCGCGCAAGGACCTGCACGTGGTCCTCATCCAGATGGTGAACCTGACCCGCGGCGGCGAGGCCGTGAAGATGGGCAAGCGCGCCGGGAACGTGGTCTGGCTGCGCGAGGTGCTGGACGAGGTCGGCAGTGACGCCGTTCGCTTCATCTTCCTCACGCGCCGCTCCGACGCGCCGCTCGACTTCGACGTCGAGCTCGCGAAGAAGCAGACGCTCGACAACCCGGTCTTCTACGTGCAGTACGGGCACGCGCGGCTCTCGGCCATCTTCCAGAAGGCGAAGGAGGCCGGCCACCCCGTGCCGGACTTCGACCTCGAGGCCGCCCGTGCGCTCGCCTTGCCGGAGGAGCAGGACCTCATCCGGCGCATCGCCGCCTTCCCGGACCTGCTCGCCGGCGCGGCGCTCGCCTACGAGCCGCACCGCGTCGCCTTCTACCTCCAAGAGACCATCGCCGCGTTCCACTCGTACTACACGCAGGGCAAGAAGACCGGCGAGCGCGTCATCGGGCCCGACTCGCGGAAGACCGCCGCGCGCCTCTTCCTCTGCCGGGGGCTCAAGCAGGTGCTCGCGAACGGCCTCGCCGTCCTCGGCGTGGGCGCGCCGGACCGGATGGAGAGTCCGGAAACTCGCGACCTCGCCGAGGACGTCTAGAATCGGCGGCACGATGCGCGATCCGAACCCCCGCGTGCGCGCGCGAGAGAAGTTCGAGCTCTCCCTCGACGGGCGCCAGGTCGCGTCTATCGTCGTCGGTGCGCTCGTCGTGCTCGGGGTCGTGTTCGTGCTCGGGCTGAACGTCGGCAAGCAGCTCGCGGTCCGGCAGGTCGCGGCCGGTCGCGCCGGGGACCTCGAGGCGCTCGACCGGGCGCCGACGACGCCCCCGTCGAAGCCGGAGCCGCTCACCTTCCACGACCGGCTGACGAAGGAGACGCCCGCGCCGCCCCCGCCGCCCGAGCCCGCGGCACGGCCTGTCCCCCCGCCCGTACCCCCCGCGCCACAGCAGGCGGTCGCTCCACCGGCCGCCCCGGAGCCGGCCGCGCCGCCAGTGGCCCCTGCCCAGCCCGCGGCGAAGCCGGGAGCCCTGAAGCCGTGGACGGTGCAGCTCGCCGCCTCGGAGGAGCGCAGCGAGGCCGAGCGGCTCGCGACCCGGTTCTCGTCCCTCAACCCCCGGATCGAGGAGGCGGTCATCGCCGGGAAGGGACGCTTCTACCGCGTCCGCGTCGGCAGCTTCGACACGAAGGAGGCGGCGCAACGCTACCTCCGCGACGTGGCCCGTGAGACCGGCGCGAAGGGTATCGTCACGCCGAGCCGCTGAGCTAAGGTTCCGCTGATGACGAGCACGTTCGAGAAGCCGAAGCGCGTCGAGAAGCCCTGGGGATACGAGCTCTGGTGGGGGCGCACCGATCGCTACGTCGGAAAGCTGCTCCACGTGCAGGCGGGCGCGCAGCTCTCGCTGCAGTACCACGTGAAGAAGGACGAGACGATCCACCTCTGGAGCGGCGACATGGTCCTCGTGCTCCGGATCGAAGGGAAGCTCGTCGACCACCCGATGCGCCCCGGCGACAGCTACCACGTGCGGCCCGGCACGGTGCACCGGATGCGCGCCGTGAGCGACTGCGACGTGCTCGAGGTCTCGACGCCCGAGGTCGAGGACGTGGTGCGCGTCGAAGACGACTACGGCCGCACCTCGTAGCCGGCCGCACGCCCGGCTCGGCCGAGGCTCGGTCCTCACCTCGCAGGGACGATTCGAAAGTCGAGGTCCCTCTCTCGCACGCGTCGCGCGCTTCGCACGGCGTCAAGAACCGTGAAGCGCGCTTCGCGCCGCATGCGGGTCGTGCGGGCGCGAGCGCCCGAGCGCTCACGCGCCGCGTCAGAGCAGACGCGAGAGGAGCGCGACCCCGGCGACGAGCGCAGCCGCCGCCGCGACGAGCACCAGGACCGTGCGCGGGTCCGCGCGGCGCTCGCGGACCCCGTGCAGCGCGGGCAGGGAGCCGGCGGGGATCCAGCGGGTCGAGGTCTCGGACCTCACGAGATCGTCGTCGGCGAGGAAGCCGTGCGCGTAGAGGTCGTGGAGGACCGCGAGGCTCGGGACGGTGAGCTCGTCGCCCGCGGCGTTCCGCACGCGGTAGCGCATCCGGCTCCGCTTCACGCCGGCCCGAGCTCCCCGCAGATCGCCTCGGCGACCCGCAGCCCGTCGACCGCGGACGACACGATGCCGCCCGCGTATCCTGCGCCCTCGCCAGCCGGGTAGACCCCGCGCAGCGCGGGCGACTGGAAGTCGTCGCCGCGCACGAGCCGGCACGGCGAGCTGGTCCGCGTCTCGACCCCCATGAGCAGCGCCTCCTCCGTCACGAACCCGCGCATGCGCCTGCCGAACCCGGCGAGGCCGGCGCGGAGCGCGGCGCGGACGCGCGGCGGGTACAGGACGGAGAGATCCGCGGCCGTGACGCCCGGACGATACGACGTGTGGTTGGGCGGCGCGCCCGGCCTTCCCGCGAGGTAGGCGGCGAGCCGCTGCGCAGGCGCGCGGTAGCCGCCGCCGCCGAGCCGGTACGCCTCCCGCTCCCACCTGCGCTGCCAGGCGAGCCCGGCGAGCGGCCCCGTGAACCCCTCCGCCTCGAAGTCGGCGGGCGACACGGCCACGACGATGCCCGCGTTCGCGAGCGGCGAGGAGCGCCGCGAGTTGGACATCCCGTTCGTGCACTGCATCTCGGGCTCGGTCGGCGTCGGCACGACCACCCCGCCCGGGCACATGCAGAAGGAGAAGACGCCCCGCGACTCGCCCTCTATCCTGGGGTTCTCGGCGAGCCGGTAGTCGGCGGGCGGGAGCTTCGCGTGCCGGCGTTCGGTCCCGTACTGGATGCGGTCGATGAGCGCCTGGGGGTGCTCCGCCCGGAACCCCGCCGCGAACGCCTTCGACTCGATGGGCCACCCGCGCTCCGCGAACAGCTCGAACAGCTCGCGCGCGCTGTTCCCGGGCGCGAGCACGAGCCGGTCGGAGTCGAGCGTCCGGCCGTCGGCGAGCCTCAGCCCCCGGAAGCGGCTCCCCGCGAGCTCCAGGTCGACCGCGCGGGCGCCCCAGACGAAGGTGCAACCGCCCCGCTCGAGCTCCTCCCGCATCGCCGAGATCGCCGCGGGGAGCACGTCCGAGCCGACGTGCGGCTTCCCCTCGGCGAGGATCCGCGCCGCGTTGCCGAACCGCGCGAAGAGCTCGACGACCTTGCGGACCGCCGGGTGGTGGATCCGCGTGCCGAGCTTCCCGTCGGTGTAGGCGCCGGCGCCCCCCTCGCCGAAGTTCATGTTCGACTCCGGATCGAGCTCGCCGCCGCGCATGAGCGACGCGACGTCTCGGCGGCGCGGCCCCACCGGCTTCCCACGGTCCACGACGACCGTCGGCACCCCGCGCTCGAGGAGTGCCCACGCGCAGAAGAGCCCGGCCGGTCCCGCGCCGAGCACGATCGGGCGGACCTCGGGCCTCCTGGCGCGCGCGGGCGGTGGATCGGGCGGCGGCGCGGGCGCGACGTCCGGGGGCGTGCCGCGCACCTCTCCCGCGACGGTCACCTCCACGTTGACGAGCCAGCGGGCGTGCCCCTTCTTTCGAGCGTCGAGCGAGCGCCGGACGACGAGCGCCTCGGACAGGTGCTCGAGCGACACGCCGAGCCGCTCTGCAGCCCGCGCGAGGAGACGCGACTCGTCCTCCTCGAGCCACAGCGGGACGTTGGAGACTCGATAGCGCATCGCTCTCGCCGCGTAGGGGTCTACGCGCCGCAGCTGCGCGGCGCGAATGGGATGCGAAGGAAGCTACGCACCGGAGCAGCCGACCGGGCTGGGGCTCCCTCGCGATAAGCACCGAATATCACTGATGGGTCCACGGGTGATACCACCTTGGCCCGAGGGTTGCTCGAAGGAGGGACATCGCTTCAGCTCGCCCTCGCAGCCTCGCCTCGGAGAGAACGTCATGGTGCCAGCGATCCTCGACAACAAGGGAACCAAGATCCTCGCGAAGTCGCTCTTCAAGGAGCTGCGCGGCAACGGGTATTCGACGAACCAGATCCTGAGCCTCTCGACCGAGCTCATCGACCTCGTCACGCAGGACCTGAAGGACGGGCATGCCCAGGCCGCCGCGGCGGCGCAGGCGGCGGTGGTGGCGGTCGCGAACGAGGCGGTCGCGGCCCTCGAGACCCGGGCGGCCGTCTAGCGCGCGCGAACCGCACGAGCACCCGCGCTCCGCACGAGAGCGCAGGACCGGGACGGCGTCGAGAGATCGGCGCCGTCCGCGTCTTTTCTGGGCGGCGCCGCGCACCGTCGGAGCGTCGCGCCGACGCGCGCGCGCCGGCCGCCGTTTCCGTTGACGCACCTGGGGGCGGGGGGTAGTTTAGCCGCCTCTTTTCGCCCCCTTCACTCCTTTTTCGACTCCCTGGGAGGGAATCACATGGCGCGCATCGCAATCAACGGGTTCGGTCGCATCGGTCGCTGTATCGTTCGCGCTGCGCTCGAGCGCGGCGAGAAGGATCTCGAGTTCGTATCGATCAACGACCTGACCGACACGAAGACGCTCGCGCACCTCCTCAAGTACGACTCCGTCCACGGACCGCTCGACGCGGACGTGAAGCCCACGGAGAAGGGGATCGTGGTGAACGGGAAGGAGATCCAGATCACGGCGATCAAGTCGCCGGCGGACCTCCCCCACGCCGCGAACAAGATCGACCTCGTCCTCGAGTGCACCGGCCTGTTCACCGAGCGGGAGAAGGCCGAGGGCCACCTCAAGGCGGGCGGGCCGCGCGTGCTCATCTCCGCGCCGGCGAAGAACGCCGACATCACGGTCGCGTTCGGCATCAACCACGAGCAGCTCGACCGGGCGAAGCACAAGATCATCTCGAACGCCTCCTGCACGACGAACTGCCTCACCCCGGTCGCGAAGGTCCTGCTCGAGAGCTTCGGCATCAAGCGCGGCCTCATGACGACGATCCACTCGTACACGAACGACCAGAACCTCCTCGACCTGCCGCACAAGGACCTGCGCCGCGCGCGCGCGGCGGCCCTGTCGATGATCCCGTCCACCACCGGCGCCGCCAAGGCGGTGGCCGAGGTGATCCCCGCGCTCAAGGGGAAGCTCAACGGCACGGCGGTGCGCGTCCCGACGCCGAACGTCTCGCTCGTCGACCTCACGGTCGAGCTCGAGAAGGCTGCGAGCGCCGAGGAGATCAACGCGGCGTTCAGGAAGGCGGCCGAGGGCGCGCTGAAGGGCGTGCTCGCGTACTCCGAGGAGCCGACCGTCTCGATCGACTACAACGGCCACCCCGCCTCCTCGATCTTCGACGCGACGAGCACCTTCGTCATCGACGGGACCTTCGCGAAGGTCTTCGCCTGGTACGACAACGAGTGGGGCTTCTCGAATCGCATGGTGGACGTGGCGAAGTACCTCACGAAGTAGGACGCCATGGGGATGCGAACCATCGACGCCCTCGACCTCGCGGGCAAGCGCGTCTTCATCCGCGTCGACTTCAACGTCCCGCTCGACGAGCAGGGGCGGGTGACCGACGACGCCCGGATCCGCGCCGCGCTGCCGACGATCCAGCACGCGATCAAGGGGCGCGCCCGGGTCATCCTCGCCTCGCACCTCGGGCGTCCGAAGGGCAAGCCGGAGGACCGCCAGAAGCTGTCGCTCGAGCCCGCCGCCGCGCGCCTCTCCGAGCTGCTCCGGCAGGACGTCATCCTCGCGGACGACTGCGTCGGGGACGGGGTCGTGAAGCTCGTGCGCGATCTCAAGGAGGGCCAGGTGCTCCTCCTCGAGAACCTTCGGTTCCACCCGGAGGAGGAGAAGAACGACGAGGCCTTCGCGAAGGAGCTCGCCACGCTCGCCGACGTCTGGGTGAACGACGCGTTCGGCACCGCGCACCGCGCGCACGCCTCGACGGCGGGCATGGCGAAGTTCGTGAAGGAGAAGGCCGCCGGCTTCCTCATCCAGAAGGAGGTCGAGTACCTCGGCAAGGCGCTCGGGAACCCCGCGCGCCCGTTCGTCGCGATCGTCGGCGGCGCCAAGGTCTCGGACAAGCTCAAGGTGCTCGAGAACCTGCTCGCGAAGGCGGACGCGGTCTGCGTCGGCGGCGCGATGGCGTACACGTTCCTCCGGGCGCAAGGCGTCGAGGTCGGCAAGAGCCTCGTCGAGGCCGACAAGCTCGACCTCGCGCGGCAGATCCTCGAACGCGCGCAGGCGAAGAAGGTGGACCTGCTCCTCCCGGTCGACCACGTCTGCGGGGCCGAGCCCAAGGAGACCGCGGAGCGGGTCGTCGTGAACGACCGCGCGATCCCGAAGGACCTCATGGGGCTCGACATCGGTCCCAAGACGCTCGACCGCTACCGGCAGCGGATCCTGTCGGCGAAGACGGTGTTCTGGAACGGACCGATGGGCCTGTTCGAGCAGAAGCCGTGGGCGGAGGGGACCTTCGGCGTCGCGAAGGCGATGGCAGGGAGCCCGGCCGTCACCGTGGTCGGCGGCGGGGACAGCGCCGCGGCGGTCGAGGAGGCGGGGCTCGTCGACAAGATGAAGCACGTCTCAACCGGCGGCGGCGCCTCGCTCGAGTTCATCGAGGGGCGGGTGCTCCCCGGCATCCAGGTGCTCGAGGAGTAGCGATGGCGCGCCGGAAGTTCGTCTGCGGTAACTGGAAGATGCACAAGACGTCCGCCGAGGCGGTCGCGCTCGTGAAGGAGCTCGCGGCCGGGCTCCGGGACGCGTCGGGCGGGGGCACGGTTCAGGTCGCCGTCGCGCCGCCGTTCACGGCGCTCCACGCCGTCGCCCAGGCCCTGCCGGGGACCGGCCTCGAGCTCTCCGCCCAGGACGTCCACTGGGAGGCGCAAGGCGCCTTCACCGGCGCGGTCTCCGCGCCGATGCTCGCGGAGATCGGGTGCCGGCACGGCATCGTCGGGCACAGCGAGCGGCGGCAGCTGTTCGGCGAGACGGACGAGGCGGTGCGCAAGAAGGTGGGCGCGCTCCTCTCCGCGAACCTCCTCCCCATCGTCTGCGTCGGCGAGACGCTCGCCGAGCGCGAGGCAGGGAGGACCCTCGCGGTGGTGGACCGGCAGGTCCGGGCGGCGCTCGCCCAGCTCCCCTCCGCAGCGCTCGCCGCCCTCACGGTCGCGTACGAGCCGGTCTGGGCGATCGGCACGGGCAAGACCGCCACCTCGGCGCAGGCCCAGGAGGTCCACTCGGCGATCCGCGGGATCCTCCGCGAGCTGGGCGGCGCGGTCGGCGACCAGATCCGGATCCAGTACGGCGGCTCCGTGAAGCCGGAGAACGCCGCCGAGCTCATGTCCCAGCCCGACGTCGACGGCGCGCTCGTCGGCGGGGCCAGCCTCAAGGCGAAGGACTTCCTCGCCATCGTGAAAGGTGCACTCCGTTGATCACCCTCGTCACCGTCGTCCACGTCGTCGTCTGCATCTTCCTCATCCTCGTGATCCTCCTGCAGGCCGGGAAGGGAGGCGGCATGGGCGGCGCGTTCGGCGGCGCCGGCGCGCAGACCGTGTTCGGCGGCCGCGGCGCCCAGACGCTGCTCGGCAAGGTCACGAGCGTGTCCGCCGGCATCTTCATGCTGACGTCGCTCACGCTCGCGTACCAGGCGTCGCGCTCCGGCTCGGAGGTCGAGCGCGAGGCGCGTACGCCCGCGCCGTTCCAGCAGCCGGCGCCGGGCGTGCCCGGCGCGCCCGGTCCTCGCGACGCGGGGGCCCCCGCGCCCGGCGGGCCTGCGCTCCCCGGCTCGCCGGCGCACGCGCCGGCTGCGCCCGCGCCCGCGAAGTAGCCGCGCGCCGAGGCGCTGCCCGAGAAAGCGAAAAGGGGATCCGGCGTTGGCCGGATCCCCTTTTTCGTTTCGGAGTGCCCAGGGCGAGATTCGAACTCGCACGCCTTACGGCGCCACCCCCTCAAGATGGTGTGTCTACCAGTTCCACCACCTGGGCGAAGCGGGGACCTTCTAGCAAACGCCCGCCGCGGGCGCAATATCCGTCGTGCGCTCGCCGGGTCGATTCGCAAGGGGAGCCTCTCGCCGCCCCGCCGCCCGCACCCCGCCCGCTCAGGCGCCCTCGAGCAGCGCCCGCTTGTCCTCCTTGTCCTTCCACTCGTCGGCGTCCGGCGGGGCATCCTTCTTCTCCGTGATGTTCGGCCAGCGCTTCGAGAGGTCCGCGTTGAGCTGGACGTACTCCTTCCACTTCGCGGGCACGCTCTCCTCGGGGAAGATCGCCTTCGTCGGGCAGGCGGGCTCGCACGCGCCGCAGTCGATGCACTCGTCCGGATGGATCACGAGGAAGTTGGGGCCCTCGTAGAAGCAGTCGACCGGGCACACCTCCACGCAGTCGGTGTACTTGCACTTCACGCAGGGGTCCGCGACGACGTAGGCCATGACAGCGCTCCCTCCGCCGTCCCTGTAGGCCCGGCGCGCTCGGGGATCGAGGCCCCGGACGGGCGGCGTTCACCCGCCGTAGTAATCGAGGCCGAGGTGGGTGATGAGCTCCTCGCCTGCGACGTGCCGCAGCGTGTTCTTGAGCTTCGTGAGCTGGATGAAGAGGTCGTGCTCGGGGTAGAGCCCCTCAGCGACCATCGGGCTCTTGAAGTAGAACGAGAGCCACTCCTGGATCCCGTTCAGGCCGGCGCGCTGCGCGAGGTCGAGGAACAGGGCGACGTCGAGCGCCACCGGCGCCGCGAGGATGGAGTCGCGGCACAGGAAGTCCACCTTGATCTGCATCGGGTAGCCGAGCCAGCCGACGATGTCGATCGCGTCCCAGCCTTCCTTGTTGTCGCCGCGCGGCCGGTAGTAGTTGATCTGGACCTTGTGCTCGAAGTGGCCGTAGAGGTCGGGGTAGAGCTGCGGCTGCAGGATGTGCTCGAGGACCGAGAGCTTCGAGACCTCCTTCGTCTTGAAGCTGCCGGGATCGTCGAGCACCTCGCCGTCGCGGTTGCCGAGGATGTTCGTCGAGAACCACCCGTCGAGCCCGAGCATGCGCGCCTTGAGCATCGGCGCGAGGACCGTCTTCATGAGCGTCTGGCCGGTCTTGAAGTCCTTGCCGGCGATCGGGACGCCCTTCTGCTTCGCGAGCTGCTGCAGGGCCGGCACGTCCACGGTCAGGTTCGGCGCGCCGTTCGCGTACGCGAGCCCCTCCTGCAGCGCCGCCCACGCGTAGATCATCGACGGGGCGATCGCGGGGTCGTTCGCGGCCATCGCGCGCTCGAACGCGCGCAGCTCGGCGTGCACGCCGGACGGCTCGAGGTAGACCTCCGTCGACGCGCACCAGACCATCACGCCGCGCGCGCAGTCGTTCGCCTTCATGAACCGCCGGATGTCCTCGCGGAGCAGCTCGCCGAGATCGCGCTTGGTCGGGGCCTTCTTCACGTTCGGCCCGTCGAGCCGCCGCACGTACGCCGGGGAGAAGACGGCGCTCATCGGCTTCACCGCCGAGAGCGGCTCCCGCAGCTTGTCGAGCAGGCCCTGGTCGAGCACGCGCGCGTGCGTCGCGGACGCGTAGGCGTCGTCTGGGAAGACGTCCCAGGCGCCGAAGCACAGGTCCCCGAGATCCGCGAGCGGGACGAGCTCGCGGATCGGGGGCGAGCGCTTCTCGGTCCGCTTTCCGAGACGGATGGTCGCCATCTGCGTGAGCGAGCCGATGGGCTTCGCCATCCCGCGGCGGACCGCCTCGACCCCGGCGATGAGCGTCGTCGCGACGGCGCCGAGGCCGGGGACGAGGACGGCGAGGCGGCCCTCGGCCGGTGTGATGGTGGTGGGTTTCTTCAAGGGGTCACCCTCCCAGGATAGAAAGTTCGTATCACAAGCTTCCGGGTGCGGGGCGCCGTCGCAAGCCCGAGTCCCCGCGGGGCGTGGTGGCGAGCGACTCCGATGGGGGGTTACGATGTCCGGATGCCCGCTCCTCGCTGCAGCAGGTCTCCGCGCTCATGCTGAAGGACATGCGCGAGCTCGGGCTCGGAAAGGTCTCGCGGGAACGCGGATGACCGGATCGCTCGTCGTCCTCGTCCACCGCGCGACGTGGCCGGACCGCTACCAGGCGGTGACCCTCGCGGTCACCGCCGCCGCGCTAGGCGAGGCGGTCACGTTCGCGCTCTTCTTCGAGCCGCTCAGGCTCTGGACCGAGGGGCGGTTCGACGAGGGGACGCCGCCCGAGGCGGCCGCGGCGCGCGTCGCGCCGCTCCGCGACACGCTCGACGAGGCGCGGCGGGAGCTCGGCCTCGAGGTCGTCGCCTGTGACACCGCCATCCGCCTCGTCGGCCTCGACCCGGGCGCGCTCGGCGGCGTCCTCGATCGCGTGGTCACGTTGCCCCAGCTCTGGAAGGCGGCCGCGGATGGCCGCCAAGTCGTGATCTGAGGGGGGAACGATCGCCACGCCGCCGTTGCCCGCGGCCGGGGCGCGGGATATAGGCGAGCTTCCGCATGGACCTCACGTCGAAGAGCGCGCTGGTCATCGGCGCGGGCGGCCTCAGCGGCCCGGCGCTCCTCGTCCTCGCGGCCGGCGGCGTGGGCCGGCTCGTGCTCGTCGAGGACGACGTCGTCGAGACGTCGAACCTGAACCGGCAGCCGCTCTTCGCGGAGGCGGACCTCGGCGCCCGGAAGGCGGCCGCGGCGGCGCACCACCTGCGCGCGCTCTTCCCGGCGGTGGCGGTCGAGGCGCGCGACGCGCGGTTCGACAGCGCGAACGCGGTCGAGCTCTCGCGCGCGGCCGACGTCGTCGTCGACGGGTCGGACAACTTCGCGACGAAGTTCCTCGCGAACGACGCCGCGCTCCGCGCGCGCGTGCCGCTGGTCCACGGCGGCGTGCTGCGGACGACCGCGCAGCTCCTGTCCGTCACCCCGGGCGGCTTCGGCGGCTGCCTGCGCTGCCTTTTCGAGGCGCCGCCGCCCGCCGGCGAGGTGCCCTCGTGCTCGCAGGCGGGCATCCTCGGGCCGGTCGCCGGCTTCGCGGGCGCGCTCATGGGCGCCGAGGCTCTGCGGCTCCTCGCCGGAGAGCGGGGGGCGTACGAAGGCCGGCTCTACACGTTCGAGGCCCGGGGGGGCCGCTCGCGCCTCGTCCTCGTCCGCAAGCGTCCCGGCTGCGCCGCGTGCGTCGGCATGCAGCCGCTCGCGCCTTCCGAGGCGCCCGCGTGCGAGGCGAACTCCTCGCGCAGCGGGGGCGCGCCGTGATCGCGCCGCGCGCCGTCGTCGATCTGCGCCCGTACGCGTGTCCACTCACGTACGTGAAGACGCGCATCGCGCTCGAGCGGCTCGCGGACGGGGAGCGGCTCGAGCTGTGGCTCGCGGCGGGCGAGCCGGTCGAGAGCGTGCCGCGCAGCGCGGAGGAGGAGGGGCACCGGGTGCTCTCGGTCGAGCCGCTCGCGGGCCGCGCAGCCGAGTTCCGCGTCCTCATCGAGAAGCGCGCCGCCGCGCCGGGGGGGCTCCCGTGACGATGGCGCGCGGACCGATCCTCGACGACGCCCGGCTCGCGCGCTGGGCGCGGCAGCTGCTCGTCCCCGGGTTCGGCGAGGGTGCCCAGGAGCGGCTCGCCTCGGCGCGGGTCCGCGCCGTCGGCGCCGACGGCGTCACGACTCCCGCGCTCGTGTATCTCGTGCAGGCCGGGGTCGGTCGGCTCTGGATCGACGATCCCGAGCCCGTCTCGCCGCAGGACGTCAGCGGCGGGGCGGGGAGCTGGGTCTACCCCCCGTCCGCCGTCGGGCGGCCGAGGGTCGAGGTCGCCGTCGAGGGGCTCGCGCGTCTCTCCGGGTTCGTCGCGGTCGAGCCGTACCCGACGGGCGGGGTCCCCGACGCGACGCTCGTCGCGGCGCCCTCGGCGGCGCAGGCGCTGCACGCGGCCGAGGCGGCGCGGCGCGCCGGCATCCCGCACGTCGTGCTCGAGCCGGATGCTGACGGGGGTGCGGTCGTCTCGATCCCGCCCGGCGCGCCCTGCTACGCCTGCGCTCGCTCGACGAGCGCCGGCCGGCCCGCGCTCCCAGGCGTAGCGGCGCTCTCCGCGCTCGCCGCGCAGGAACTCGTCCAGCTGATCACGGCTCCTCGCTCGGTCGCCGGACGGCGGCTGGACCTCGTCCGGGGCGTGCTGACGAACCGGGCCACGGCGCGGCTCGCGGGGTGCGTCTGCGGTGGGGGCGCGCCTCAGGCACCCTGAGCGGTGTCCCAGGGCTCCTGCGGGCGCCCGGATTCACGGACGGAAAACCCTACGAATTGAGCAGACCCCTGTAGTCGTTCGGGATTTCCCGGAAGTCCGCTTTGGTCCCCGATTTGGCGGTCAGCGAAACGCACGGTATACTCGTCAAACTGCCGCTCGGAGTGACTCGGAAGGGCGAGGGTCCGGCGGGCGCGCGACCGGAGGAATCGGGATGGACGTCCAGCAGAGCAGCGGGTTCGTGATCTGGGTCACCGGCATGAACCGGGCGGGCAAGAGCACGCTCGCCGCGCACATCGCCTCCCGCTTCACCGCGGCCGGTCGTCGCGTCGAGCTCCTCGACGAGGGCGGCGACGCGGCCCTCCTCCTCGAGGGTCTCGGGCCCTCGAAGGAGGACCACGCGCGCGCCGTCGCGCGCCTCGGGTTCGTGGCGAAGGCGATCATGCGCAACGGAGGCGTCGCGATCTGCGCCGCGCTCTCGCCGTACCGCGACGCCCGCGACCAGCTCCGCAAGGAGGCGCGCCGCTTCGTCGAGGTGTTCGTCGACTGCTCGATGGAGAAGCTGCAGCAGCGCGATCCGGAGGGCGTCTACAAGCGCGCGCTCGCGGGCGAGCTGAAGCAGGTGCCCGGCGTCGACGCGCCGTACGAGCCGCCCGGCCACGCGGACGTCACCGTCCACACGGACCAGGTGCCCGTCCCCGAGGCCGGGACGCGCGTCTTCCAGGCGCTCGTGGATCTCAAGTACGTCGGGCCGACCGAGTTCGGCCGGCTCACCGGCGGCCAGCGGCCGCGCCGCGGCAAACCGGCGAAGGCGGCCCGCGGCGGCTCCCGCAAGAAGCTCCAGGCCAAGGCGGCGGCCCGGAAGGCACCGCGCAAGGTGGCGGCGCGCACCGCCCGTCCGGTGAAGCGCGGTCGCTAGCACGCGCGCCGCGCCGTCCGCGCTCGCGCGAGGTCGCGCGCTGTCCCGGCGGCACGAGGTGGCCGGCCGCTCCGGAATTCGCTATGAACGCGGCGCCATGACCCTCGCAGAGCTCGAGTCCGTTCGCGCGGCGTCCGCCGCGAAGCTCGCCCGCGCGAAGGAGCGGATCGCAGCGTGCGACAGCGCGATCGTCGCATTCTCGGCAGGCGTCGACTCGACGCTCGTCCTCGCGATCGCCCGCGAGGTGCTCGGTGATCGGGCGCTCGCGCTCACCGCCCACTCGCCGTCGGTCCCCGCCTCGGAGCGGGAGGAAGCGCGCGCGCTCGCGGCACGGCTCGGCGCCCGTCACCTCGAGCGCTTGAGCCGCGAGCAGGACGACCCTGGCTACGTCGCGAACGGCTCGGACCGCTGCTACCACTGCAAGCGCGAGCTGTACCGCCTGTGCGGCGAGGCGGCTCGCGAGCACGGGATCGCCGCCGTGCTCGACGGCTTCAACGCCGACGATCGCCGCGACCACCGGCCCGGACACCGCGCCGCGGAGGAGGCTCTCGTGCGTTCCCCGCTCGCCGAGGCGGGACTGACGAAGCCCGAGGTCCGCGCCTGGAGCGCCGCGTACGGGCTGCCGACCTGGGACAAGCCGCAGATGGCCTGTCTCGCTTCTCGCATCCCCTACGGAACGCCGGTGACCCCGGAGCGGCTCGCGCGCGTCGAGCGGGCCGAGTCGGCCCTCCGCGCGCTCGGGCTCCGGGACCTGCGGGTCAGGCACCACGGCGATATCGGCCGCGTGGAGATCGGTGAGGAGGAGCTCGAGCGCGCGTTCGCGCGGCGCGCCGAGATCGCCGCGGCGGTGAAGGCGGCGGGCTTCGCGATCGCGGCGCTCGACCTCGAGCCGTTCCGATCGGGACGCATGAACGCGCTCGCGGGGATCGCGCTCCCGGTCGTCGAGGGATGATCCGGGCGCTCCTCGCCGCGGCGCTGCTCCTGCCCGCCGCCGCGGGGGCGCTCGAGCCGCGCTTCGATCACCGCGACCTGCACGGCCCTCTCGTCGAGGTCCTCGAGAGCTACGACTCGCTCGCCGTGTCCGGGCGTACGCACGCGGCGAGGCGCCCCGCGCTCCGGCTCGGGTGGGGCTTCGACGTGGCGGGGGAGGGGAACGAGCTCGTCGCCGGGGCCGAGTTCGCGCTGCGGTCCTGGGACGATCCCGAGCGGCAGCGCGTGCTCGTGGCCGCGAACACCCGCTATCGCGTGTACTTCGGGACCGAGGAGCTGAAGACCTTCTTCGAGCTCGGCCTCTTCGCGCCGCTCCGCTCGCGGCTTGCGGTGGGCCCGCTCGTCGGCCTCGGCCTCGTGTACGACTTCTCGCGCGCGAGCGGCGTCTTCGTCGGCGGCCAGTTCGCGAGCGCGTTCGGTAACGGCCGGGTCGTGTCGTTCGCGCTCCTCGCGGGCGCGCAGCTCCGGTTCGAGCTCCCCTGATCGCCTCCGCCCCATCCGGGGCGCAACGCCGATCCTGTCAAGAAAACCTCCGGATCTGCTGCTTTCTTTACGAAAGGGTATCGAGTGGTAGCGTGTAGGTGAAGGTCATCCCATGTCGTCAGGAGCCTACACATGAACACCTCGATCGAAGACGTCTCAGTGGACAGCAGCCAGAACCCGAACCGGCTCGAGCCGATGCTCATCCGGCTCCCGCCCTCCTTCGCCGCGGAGCTTCGTAACCTCGCCCGCCGCACCCGCGTCCGGCAGTCGGACTACCTGCGCGAGGCGGTCGCGGACCTGCTCGCGAAGTACGGCCACCGTCCCGAAGAGCGGAGCGCGATGTGACGGGAGCCGCCCCGGCGCCGCGCCCGGCGCCCCCGCCGCCCCGCGCGATCTCGCGCCTCCGCCTCGTGCGCGTCGCCGTCGTCCGCGGGGCGGCGGGCTTCACCGGCCCGGTCCCGCCCCGGGCAACGGCGTGCCCGGCGGATAGGTCACCCGCGCGAGCGTGAGTCCCCAGCCGGGCGCGCGCACCCCGCGGTAGCGTGCGCCGGCTGCGAGGAGCTCCCGGATCGCGTCGGGCGGCGCGCGGCCGACCGCCGCCGCGACCGCGGTTCCGACGAGGTTCCTGACCATCGCCCGCAGGAAGCCGCGCCCCTCGACGACGAGGGCGTGAAGCGGCGCCCACTCCGCGGAGATCACCTGGGCGCTCAGGACGGTCCGGACCGTCCCGCGCTGGTCACCGGGCCGCGCGAACGCCCGGAAATCGTGCGTCCCCACCGCGCCGGAGAGCGCGGTCCGGAGGGCGCCCGCGTCGATCGCCGGGTCCTCGAGGCCGGGGAACGCGCGGGGGTCCGGCAGGCTCCAGGCGTAGCCCCGTGCACACTCCGGCGCAGGTGCGCCCACGAGATAGACGTACGTGCGCGAGAGCGCCTCGGCGCGGGCGTGGAACGCGCGCCCGACGCGGTGGACCGCGAGAGCGGCGATCCCCTCCGGCAGCGCGCCATTGAGCGCCCGCCGCAGCGCCTCCGGGTCGAGATCGGCCCGCGCCGCGAAGCTCACGACCTGTGCGAGCGCGTGGACGCCGGCGTCGGTCCGGGCCGCGACGGCGAGCGGCGCGCGGATGCCAAGCGCCGCGAGCGCGTCCTCGAGCGCCGCCTGCACCGAGGGGAGCCCCGGCTGCCGCTGGAACCCGCGGAACCGGCCACCCTCGTACGCGACCTCTACGGCATAGAAGCGTCTCTCCACGCGTGCTAAGTTCATCACGCCCGCCGCGGTGACGCGAGGCGGTCGGGCGCTCACGGACAATCCCCTCCCGAATGGCGCCCAAAGAGACGCTCCTCCACGACGATCCCGACCTCGAGGGCGGCGAGTGGCTGTTCCGCCGCGACGGGCAGGTGTTCGGCCCGATCGACTCCCGCGCCCTCGCCGTGATGCTCTACCGCGGCGAGATCGACGCGCGCACCCCCGTGTCCGAGGGCGACGGCACCTGGCGCGCGCTCGCGGAGGTCCCGGCGTTCCTCGTCCACGCGAAGAAGGCGGCGGTGGGGCTCCGCGTCGAGCGGGAGGTGACGGGCGCGCGGCTGCTCCGCGCGCGCGCGAACCGCCGGCGCACCGTCGCGCTCGGCCTCGCCGCGCTCCTGCTCGTCGCGGGGGCGGTGGGCGGCGCCCTCCACCTCGCGAAGGGCGCGCTCGAGACGAGCCCGCTCCTCGAGGACTTCGGCGCGGGCATCCGGATCGCCTCCGCTGCCCGCGTCGGCGTGTCGCGCAGGGCCATGGCCGAGGACGAGTTCGAGGTTCCGATCGACCAGCCCGGGCCGGGCGCGCAGTCGCAGCGCCGGAAGGCATCCCGACCCTCCTCCGCCGGCGCGGCGGCCGCGGGCGGCTCGGTGGACGGCGGCGAGCTCGTGGCGTCGGAGTTCGACCCCCGGAAGATCCAGACGGTGGTGGGGCGCGAGCAGAGGAACCTCGTTCCGTGCTTCCGCTCCGAGGCGGCGCGGTCCCCGGACTTCCGCGGCAACGTCCCGATCGAGTTCGCGATCGGGAACGACGGCCGGATCGCGCAGGTCTGGATCGACGAGCCGCGCTTCCGGGAGGGGCCGCTGCGCGACTGTCTCGTGAAGGCGTTCGCGGCGTGGCGCTTCGACCCGTTCCCCGGGCAGCGCCCGACCGTCTCGCTCGCCTTCGGGATGGGCCGGTGACGGCGGCCGTCGAGAAGCTCGCGGCCCGCGCCGAGGACCTCCCCGAGGGCTCGGCGCGCCGCCGCGTGCTCGAGGGGGCGCGCCGCTTCAAAGCCGCATGGGTGGAGTTCGGGCGGCTGCTCGCCGAGGTACGCAGCGAGGATCTCTGGAAGGAGTGGGGCTACCCGAGCTTCGACCGGTACTGCGTGAAGGAGCTGTTCATCCGCCCCGCCACGGCGGAGAAGCTGACCGCGAGCTACGGGTTCCTCGAGCGCCACGAGCCCGACCTCGCGCGCGCGAAGGGCGACGCGAAGGCGCCGCCGTTCGAGGTGATCGAGGTCCTGTCCCGCGCGGAGGCGGCGGGGCGCCTCTCCCCGGCGGGGTGGCGCGAGCTCCGGGACGAGGTGCTCGAGAGCCCTCCGACGCCCGCGGCGATGACGCGCAAGCTCGCCGAGCGATTCGGGCCGCCGCCCTCGCCGCCGGCGCCGAAGAAGGCCGAGCGGCTCGAGCGGCTCGCGGCGCTCGCCCGCCGGCTCGCCGGGGCGTGCGAGGAGGACCCCGCGATCCCGGACGCCGTCTCGCGGCGTGCCGCAGACCTCGCGGGGGACCTCGAAGGGCTCGCCCGCGGAGGCTGAAAAGCCCCCGCGTGCGCCCGCAGTTGTGGGGGCGGTCCGCGAGGTTGCTGGTTATGTTGCGATTCGGGCCGCGGAATTCCGGGGCTCCGGTTTGGTGGTAACATCCTGCGGACGAGGATCGCGTGAGCCGGAAAGAGCACCACCACGGAAACCTCTCCTGTTCTTTCTGCGGGAAGGGGCAGCGCGAGGTCCGCAAGCTCATCGCGGGGCCGACGGTCTACATCTGCGATGAGTGCATCCGCCTCTGCAACGACATCATCGCGGAGGAGGCCGAGCGGGACGAAGGCCGCCCCGCGGTGTCGCTGCCGACGCCCGCCGAGATCAAGAGCTTCCTCGACGACTACGTGGTGGGGCAGGACAAGGCGAAGAAGGTCCTCTCGGTCGCCGTGTACAACCACTACAAGCGCGTCTACTCGAAGAAGCCGGCGCGGCCGCAGCGGCCAGGCCAGGCGCGCTCCGGGACGGAGGACGTCGAGCTCCAGAAGTCGAACATCCTCCTCATCGGCCCGACGGGCTCCGGGAAGACGCTCCTCGCGCAGTCGCTCGCGCGCTTCCTGAACGTCCCCTTCACGATCGCCGACGCGACGAGCCTCACCGAGGCCGGCTACGTCGGCGAGGACGTCGAGAACATCATCCAGAACCTCCTGCACAACGCCGACTACGACGTCGAGAAGGCGGGGCGCGGGATCGTCTACATCGACGAGATCGACAAGATCGCGCGCAAGGGCGACCAGCCGTCG
>Ga0137368_10001352_pt1 | contig 25865 bp, 22 predicted proteins | sample SagtaG_13_FD_104917 | JGI IMG/M metagenome (GOLD analysis project Ga0137368, IMG submission 104917) | Vadose zone soil microbial communities from Sagehorn Ranch, Mendocino, California, USA - Sage1_L_100_16 metaG | ecosystem: Environmental > Terrestrial > Soil > Vadose zone | place: USA...
ACCTTGTAGCCGCTCATCTCGACCCGGGCGCGCATCCGCTCGAGATCCTCGACCAGGAACGCGGGATGGGCCTTCATCGCCGGGTGGAAGCCCTCCTCGACCCCGAGATGCACCTCGAGGTCGCCCCAGCGGAACCAGACCCCGCCCCGGTCCGAGAGCTCGGGCGGCTTGGGCATCTGTTCCAGGCCGAGCACGCCCTCGTAGAAGGCGATCGCGGTCTCCTCCTCGTCCGGCGGCATCGCGAGCTGCACGTGGTGCAGACCGGTGATCTCGTAGGCCATCGCCGACTCCGGAGCGTACCGAACACGGCGGGCCGGAGCGCTCGCCCCGGCCCGCGCGCGTGCGGTCACCGTGTCCCGGCTACGAGCAGCCGCTCGTCGAGCCGCAGCTCGGGCAGACGTAGCAGCTGCCCGCCGGCTGCATCTTCGAGCCGCACGAGTAGCACAGCGGCGCGTCCAGGATCCTGGATTGCGTGGGCTGCTTCGCCGACAGCTCGATCCGCTGCGGGGCGGCCTCGACGGCCTCGACCGGATCGGCGGGCTCTGCCGGCGCGTACGAGGCCCCGTTCGCCGCCTCCTTGCGCTCGGCGATGGTCCGTATCCCGAGCGCGTCCCGCCGCTCCGGCGGCAGGTACTCCAGGGCCAGGCGCCGGAAGATGTAGTCCATCAGCGAGCTGGCGAACCGGATGTCAGGGTCGTTCGTGATGCCGCTCGGCTCGAACCGCGTGTTGATGAACTTCGACACGTAGTCCTCGAGCGGCACGCCGTACTGGAGGCCGACCGACACGGCGATCGAGAACGCGTCCATAAGCCCCGACAGCGTGGAGCCCTGCTTCGAGACCTTCAGGAAGATCTCGCCGATGCCGTCGTCCGGGTACAGGCCGGCCGTGATGTAGCCCTCCGCGTCACCCACCTGGAACGAGAACGTCTGAGCGGGACGGGCCGCCGGGAGCCGCTTCTTCTGCGACCACGGGATCGTGGCGGGCGCCTGCTCGACGGGCTTGGCGCCCTTCTTCTCCGCGGCCAACGGCTGGGCCACCTTGCAGTTGTTCCGGTAGATCGCGACGGCCTTCAGCCCGAGCTTCCACCCCTCCACGAAGAGCTGCTCGACCTCCTCGACCGTGGCCTCCTCCGGCATGTTCACGGTCTTCGAGATGGCCCCGCTGATGAAAGGCTGCACCGCCGCCATCATCCGGACGTGCCCCATGTAGTTGATGGCCTGCTCCCCCATCGACGTGTCGAACACCGGGTAGTGCTCCTCGCGCAGGTGCGGCGCCCCGGCCACCGAGTTGTGCTCTGAGATGTACTCGACGATGTCCGTGCCCTGCTCGTCCGTGTATCCGAGCCGGCGAAGCGCGCGGGGAACGGTCTGGTTGACGATCCGCATGGTCCCGCCCCCCACGAGCTTCTTGGTCTTGACGAGGGCGAGGTCCGGCTCGATGCCGGTGGTGTCGCAGTCCATCATGAGCCCGATAGTGCCAGTTGGAGCCAAAACGCTCGCTTGTGCGTTGCGGTAGCCGTGCTGGTTGCCGAGGGCCACCGCCTCGTCCCACGCGCTCTTCCCAGCGGTCAGCAGTCCCTCGGGGACGAGCTCGGGATCGATCTCGTCGGCGGCCGCGCGGTGCTTGCGCATGACCCTGAGCATCGCGTCGCGGTTCGGAGCGTAGCCGGCGAACGGCCCGGTGTGCTCCGCGACCCTCGCACTGGTGGCGTAGGCGTGCCCGGTCATGAGCGCGGTGATCGCGCCGGCCCAGGCCCGCCCCCCGTCGGAGTCGTACGGGAGCCCCCGCGCCATCAGCAGCGCGCCGAGGTTCGCGTAGCCCAGCCCGAGCTGCCGGAACGCCCTCGCGTTCCGCTCGATCTTCTCGGTGGGGTAGTCGGAGTTCCCGACGACGATCTCCTGGGCTGTGAACACGACCTCCACCGCATGGCGGAACGCCGGGATGTCGAAGTTGCCCTCCTCGTCCAGGAACTTCAGCAGGTTCAGCGACGCGAGGTTGCACGCGCTGTTGTCGAGGTGCATGTACTCGCTGCACGGGTTCGACGCGTTGATGCGTCCGGTGGCGGGGCAGGTGTGCCACTCGTTGATGGTGGTGTCGTACTGCATCCCGGGGTCGGCGCACTCCCACGCCGCCTGTGCGACGTCCTTCATGAGGTCCCGGGCCCGGACCGTCTCGAGGGCCTCACCGGTCGTGACGGCCTTGAGCTTCCAGTCCCGGTCCTCCTGGTAGGCCTGCATGAACTCGTCGGTCACGCGGACCGAGTTGTTCGCGTTCTGGTACTGGATCGAGTACGAGTCCTTGCCGTCGAGGTCCATGTCGAACCCCGCGGCCTCCAGGGCCCGGGCCTTGCGCTCCTCCACCGCCTTGCACCAGATGAAGTCGCAGACGTCCGGGTGGTCCACGTTCAGCACGACCATCTTCGCGGCGCGCCGGGTCTTGCCACCCGACTTGATGGTGCCCGCGGAGGCATCGGCACCCCGCATGAAGCTGACCGGCCCGCTGGCGGTCCCGCCGCCGGCTAGCTGCTCCTTCGAGGACCGCAGCCGCGACAGGTTGATCCCCGAACCGGAGCCGCCCTTGAAGATGGTCCCCTCCTCCACGTACCAGTTGAGGATGGAGCTCATCTCGTCGTCGACCGCGAGGATGAAGCACGCGCTGCATTGTTGCGGGGTGTTGGGGACGCCCACGTTGAACCACACCGGGGAGTTGAAGGCGGCCTTCTGGGTGACCATGAGGTGGGACAGCTCCTCCGAGAACACCCTGGCGTCCTGGGCCGAGGCGAAGTAGCCGTCCTTCGTCCCCCACCCGGTGATGGTGTCGACCACCCGGCTCACCAGCTGGCGGACGCTCGACTCCCGCTGCGGCGTCCCGAGGGGGCCCCGGAAGTACTTCTGGGCCACGATGTTCGTGGCGTTCTGGGACCAGCCCTTCGGGAACTCCACCTCCCGTTGCTCGAAGGCGTTCCCGCCCTCCTTGTAGTTGGGGATGACCGCGTCGCGGACCTCCCACTCGACATCGTCGAACGGGTGGACGCCGTCCCTCGTGAAGTACCGCTTGAAGGTCAGGCCCTCGGTCTCCGGCCGGACCTCCCGCTCCCTGGTCGCCACGCTGGCCCCCTTTCACCACAAGACGGGGAGGTTACACGGGTGAAGTTACAACGGCGGAATTCTGCTCCCGCCCCTCGATCCTGTCAAGTCGCCGTGCACCACAGTTTCGCAAAATCTTGGGGTTCTTGACAGAGGGAACCACAACATCTTGTGGTCCGGAGCGGAGAACTGCGGGTCAGCTCCGCTGGGGCGCCCGCCGCTTCGCCGGCTCGCGCTTCAGGAGCAGCAGCCCGAGCTCCCGCTCGAAGTCTGAGACCTCCTGGAAGTCCTTGTAGACGCTGGCGAAGCGCATGTACGCGACCTGGTCGAGCTTCCCCAGGTTGGAGAGGACCTCGAGGCCGACCTCCTGGGTGGTGACCTGCGGCCCTTTCCGGCGCAGGCGCTCCTCCACCCTGGTGGCGAGGGTCTGGACCTGGTCCTCGTCCACGGGGCGGTTCTTGAGGGCCTTGCGGATGCCGCTCAGTACCTTCTCCCGGTCGTACGGCTCCTTCGACCCGTCGCGCTTGATGACGGTGAGCCCGACGTCCTCCAGCCGCTCGAACGTCGAGTAGCGCCGGCCGCAGGCCCGGCACTCCCGGCGTCGCCTGATCGCCGCTCCGCGCTCGGCCGCGCGGGAGTCCACCACCCGGTCGTCGTCGCGACCGCACCATGGACAACGCATCGACTCGCCCCCCTGACGCCCACCACAACATGTAGTGGAAACCGAACCCAAGTCTCCCACATGCGGGGCCCGGTTCAACACGTCGGCGCGTCACGGCCAGAGCGACCGGCGGGGCCCGAGGGACGGAACCGGCGACTGCGATAATGCCGCCGTGCCGAGCGAGGTCGAGCTGGTCCTGCGCCTGCTCCTCGCCGCCGGGCTGGCGGGGGCGCTGGGGATCGAGCGGGAGCTGCACGAGCAGCCGGCCGGCTTCCGCACGCACATGCTGGTGGGCGTGGGGGCGGCGCTGTTCGCGATCATCTCCGCGTTCGGGTTCCAGGCCATCGCCGGCGGCGGGCCGGCCAGGGAGATCAGGGCCGACGTGACCCGGGTGGCCTCGCAGATCGTCGTGGGGATCGGCTTCCTGGGCGGCGGCGCGATCATCAAGTACGGCGCCACGGTCCGCGGCCTGACCACCGCAGCCAGCCTGTGGGTCACCGCGGCGGTGGGGACGGCGGCGGGGATCGGGATGCTCGCCATCGCGTCCGCGACCACCGGCATCGCGCTGTTGGCACTGGGCGTCCTGCGTCCCCTCCGGGCCGCCATCCGCCGGGTCGCGGGAAGCCACGTCGAGTTCACGGTCCATGCCGACCCGGAGTTCCGTCTGGCGGACATGACGCTCGCGCTTCGCGCCATGGGCGTTCGGGTGTCCCACTTCGAGATCACCGAGGACCAGCCGGGGGTCCGGGCCTACGTCCTCATCGCCGAGCTCCCCAGGCAGGTCTCTCCGGAGGACGTCATCTCGCGGGTCGAGCGGGACCCGCACGTCCGCAACGTGGACTGGTCTCGCTGAGGGGGAGCCTTCAGGGAAGCGGGATCCGCAGGGTCTGGCCCGGGACGATCGTGCCGTCCACGTGGTTGGCCGCCGCGATGGCGTCGACCACCGGCCGGGGATCGGCGGCGGGCCCGGCGACCCGCACCGCGATCGACCACAGCGTGTCGCCGGGGTGGACGACGTAGGCCCGTCCGGCGGGGCGCGAACCGCCGGCCTGCGCCGCGTTCGACGCGACCGCGACCGCCAGCGTCGCCGAGACCACCAGCCCCCCGACCCGGCCCCATCGAACACGCGTTCGCCTCATGGTGGTACTCTATCGAACGCTCGTTCGATGTCAAGCGGGAAACCGAACACATGTTTGATTCGGCCCCGGCGCCATGCTAGCGTCGGCCGAGGAGGAGGGATCGATCATGGACGACCTCACGGCCAGGCAGCGCCGCATCCTGGACTTCATCCGGACCGCCGTCCACGAACGGGGCTACCCGCCCACCGTCCGTGAGATCGGGGAGGCGGTGGGGCTCACGTCCTCATCGAGCGTCCACAGCCAGCTCGCGAACCTCGAGCGCAAGGGACTGCTCCGCAAGGACGCCACGAAGCCTCGCGCCATGTCGCTCATGCCGGCCCTGGGCGGTGAGGTCACTGCGACGCCGGACCCGGGAGTCCAGGTGCCGCTCCTCGGCAGGATCGCGGCCGGCGCGCCGGTGCTCGCCGCCGAGAACGTCGAGGAGTACCTGGCCGTCCCCTCCGGGTTCACCGGCCCGGGCGAGCACTTCGCCCTTCGGGTCACCGGTGACTCCATGGTCGGTGCCGGCATCCTGGACGGTGACGTCGTCGTGGTCCGGCGGCAGGACGACGCCGAGGACCGCGACGTCGTGGCGGCGCTGCTCCCCGGGCCCGCCGAGGACGAGGCCACCGTGAAGCGACTGTCGCTCGGCCGCGGGAAGCCGATGCTGGTGCCGGAGAACCCCGCGATGGACCCGTTCGAGCTGGGGGACGGCCGGATCCTGGGAAAGGTCGTCGCGGTCCTGCGCCGGGTCTAGGGAGCGAGCCGGTCAGTCCGAGTATTCCCGGACTCCCCGGGGGCCCTTCCCCGCGCCCAGGATGTGGCCGAGGTGCTTCATGGCGATCCGGCTCATGGCCTCGGACACCTCCTGCGCGTGCGCGTCGACGGCGAGGACCCGGTCGCCGTCCCGGCTCCGAACCAGCGCCAGGAAGAACGGTATGTACACCTCGCCGCCCGGCGACAGGTCGAAGAACGTGACCGGCAGGGGGATGCCGAGGGCGCGGAGCGCCTCTTCCTGGCGTTCCCGGTCCTCGGGGGCCATGGACTCCGAGAGCCCCCGGGCGATCTCCTCGATGTTGCGGACGATGGCGAGGTCCGGAACGCGGGGGCGGACCACGGTTCCGCCCGTCGCGGGCACCAGGTGAGGCTCGCCTTCCCACTGCGCGGCCAGGCTCCCCTCCAGCCCGTCGTACACGTTCCAGTACTCCCGGGCCCGCAGATGCGGCCGGTGGAACCGCTCCTTCTCCTCGCGGGTGTGGCGCGTCCGGATGCGGTGGAACGGCAGCCAGTACGGGCGGATCCACTGGACGGCCTCCCGGCCGATGCCGAGCGCGCCCCGCGCCTCCCGACGGACCACCTGCGCGGCGGCCTGCGGGGTCATGTTCACGGGGAGGCCGACCGGCTCGCCGTCCCCTCCCCCCGTCTGGGCGCCCGGCACCGACCCCAGGCGCTCGTCGATGTCGTCGGGGCCCCACAGGTCGACGCCCAGCCGGCCCGCCTGCGCCTCGACGTCGAACCGCCATCCCTTCCGGCTGACCACGATGACCTTGCTCATGCCCGTGTCCACCATGGCCATGTGCGCGCCGGCGACGACGTTGTCGTCGATGGGAGCGTTCGCGCCGCTGCACCGCACCATGAGCCGGTAGTGCGTCACGTCGTCGGAGCGCTCCGCCAGGACCTCGATGTCGTGGCGGGCTCCCGAGCGGCCTCGCATCGACACGCCGCGGGTGACGCGGTAGCCGTGCGCGGCGAGGTAGCTCGCCACCGCTCCTGCCAGCAGCCGATCGCCCTCGTCGTCGCTCATCCGTACCCGTGGTGTCGCCGGAGGTCCGCCCGCCGCGGGCCCGTGGGCCGAAATTGTATGGCGGGCCCAGCCGCGAGTCGTTCCCGCGCCCTCCTCGAAGACGCGGGCCGGGAGGGCCTGGTTCCCGCGGCTATGGAGTCGTCCTGACGCGGCGGGTGACCGGGACGGTCACGAACTCACGCACCGCCGCGAGCTCCCGCTCCCCCACTCGCGCCCGCACCACCGTGCCCGCGGTGTCCTGCTCCGTGGACAGCACCTCCCCTCCCCGGTACAGCCGCGCGATGACGTCCTCGCGGCCGAACGGGACGAGCAGGGTGACCTCGACCGGAGGCTGCGGGAGCGCCGACGCCACCGCTTCCAGCAGTGCGTCGAGCCCCTCCCCCGTCACGGCCGAGACCTGCGCCGCTCGAGGGAACCGCCGGGCCAGCCTGGCCCGTTCCTCATCCCCCAGCAGATCGACCTTGTTGAGGGCGACCACCTCCGGCATGTCCCCGGCCCCGATCTGGCCCAGGACCTCCCGGACGGACCCGACCTGCGCGTCCAGCTCCCGGGCCGAGGCATCGGCGACGTGCAGGATGAGCGAGGCCACCGTGACCTCCTCCAGCGTCGAGCGGAACGCCTCCACCAGATCGTGCGGCAGCTTGCCGACGAACCCCACGGTGTCGGAGATGGTGGCCTTCCGGCCATTGGGCAGCGCGATGCGGCGGGTGGTGGGGTCGAGCGTGGCGAACAGCTGGTCCGCCACCAGCACGCCGGCCTCGGTCAGCGCGTTCATGAGGGTGGACTTCCCGGCGTTCGTGTAGCCGGCGATGGCGATCTGGGGGACCCCGGAGGACTCCCGGCGGGATCGCTTCAGGCGCCTGGTCCGTTCGAGGTCCTTGATCTCCCGGCGGAGCTTCGCGATGCGCCGGCGGATGTGCTGGCGGTCCACCTCGAGCTTCGTCTCGCCCGGGCCACGCGTGCCGCTCCCGCCGCCCAGCCGGGACATGGCCTCGCCCCAACCGCGCAGGCGGGGCAACAGGTAGTTGAGCTGGGCCAGCTCGACCTGCGCCTTGCCCTCCCGGGACCGCGCGTGCAGGGCGAAGATGTCGAGGATCAGCGAGGTCCGGTCGACCACCTTGGTCCCCAGGCGCTCCTCCAGGTTCCGGAGCTGCCCCGGGGAGAGCTCGTCGTCGAGGATCACGGCCTCGGCGCCGCCGCGGTGCACCGCGTCGTGGATCTCCTGGAGCTTGCCCTTGCCCACGAACGTGGCGGGGTCGGGGTCCGCCCTGCTCTGGACGACGCGGGCCACCGGCTCGGCGCCGGCCGTCTCGGCGAGGGCGGCCAGCTCGTCCAGCGCCTCCTCGCTCATCCCGGGGCCGGCTCCCACCAGGACCGCGCGCTCGCGGACCCGGGGACGCCAGGTCGCGGACAGCGGGGACTCGGACACGGAACGGTCAGGCATGCAGGACCCGGCGGTTCGAGGAGGGGCTCGCGGGCGAAACTTCCCCCAAAAGCAAGAGACGCCGGGAGAGGATCCCGGGAAGCGCCCCTTTCCCCGGAGTTGGGTCCGGCGTCTCTTTCGACCCGTTGTGTACCCACGCCGCGAGGACTGAAACGGCGGATGTGTGGCGAATGGTGAAGAACCGGCCGGCTCGTTCCTCCATCAGCGTTCGACGGCCTCCGCGATCCGGTCCATGGCCACGGCCAGCTGCTCGTCCGGCACGGTGAGCGAGATGCGGACGTACCCCTCACCCCCGGCGCCGTACCCCCGCCCCGGGGCGACGACGACCCCGGCTCGGTCCAGCAGCATGTCGGCGAACGCCGCCGAGGGCTGGCCCCCGGGCGTCGGCACCCACACGTAGATCGAGCCGAGGGGTGGATCGAGGTCCCACCCCATCCGGTTCAGCGTGCCCACCACCACGTCCCGCCGCTTCTGGTAGAGCGCGCGCAGCGCGTCGAGGTGGTCCATGGGGCCGGACAGCGCCGCGATGGCCGCCCGCTGCACCGCGTTCCAGATGCCGGAGTCGAGGTTGGTCTTCAGCGTCGCCAGGGCCCGGACGGCGTCCGCGCTCCCCACGCAGAACCCGATCCGCCACCCGGTCATGTTGAAGCCCTTCGACAGTGAGTGGAACTCGAGGGCCACGTCGCGCGCGCCCGGCACCTGGAGGATCGACGGGGCCACGTACCCGTCGAACGTGATCTCGGAATAGGCCGCGTCGTGCGCGAGCAGCAGGTCGTGCTCCCGGGCGAACCCCACGGCGTCCTCGAACGTGGACAGGTCCGCGACCGCCGCGGTGGGGTTCGACGGGTAGTTCAGCCACACGAGCTTGGTCCGGTCCGAGACCGCCCCCGCCGCGGCGCCGAAGTCCGGCAGGAACCGGCGATCGGCCTCGAGCGGCAGCGGCACGGCCGTCCCGCCCGCCAGCATGGTGGCGATCTCGTACACCGGGTACCCGGGGTCCGGGACGAGGGCCTCGTCCCCCGGGTCCACGAACGCCACCGCCAGGTGCGCCAGCCCCTCCTTCGACCCCAGCAGGGGGAGCACCTCGGTGTCGGGGTCGAGCTCCACGCCGAAGCGGCGGCCGAACCAGTCGGCGATGGCCCGGCGGAGCTCCGGCATCCCGTAGTAGGAGGGGTACCGGTGGGTGCTCGGATCGAGGGCCGCCTCGCGGGCGGCCTCGACCACGTGCCCCGGCGTCGGCGAATCCGGGTCCCCCACCCCGAGCGAGATGATGTCGGAGCCCTGGGCCCGCCGCTGCGCGATCTTGCGGTCGAGCTCCGCGAACAGGTATGGGGGGAGGGTCTCGACGCGCCGGGCGACCCTCACGCGGTCGCCTCCCGAGCCGCCCACGTCCGCCGCAGGCGTTCCACCTCGACCCGCCCCTCGAAGACGCAGGCCGCCGGGCCGGTCATCAGCACCGGCCCGTCCGGCAGCCAGTCCAGGTCGAGCGCACCGCCCGGGAAGTGGACCCGGCCCCGGCGGCGGGTGATGCCGGCGAGGTGCGCGGCGACGAGCGACGCGCAGGCGCCGGTCCCGCAGGCCATGGTCTCCCCCACGCCTCGCTCCCACACCCGGACCCTGATCCCATCGGGTGCCGGGGCCACGAACTCCACGTTCGTCCGGCTGGGGAACCGGGGGTCGTGCTCCAGCACCGGGCCGACGCGAGTGACGTCGATCTCCTGGGGGTCGCGATCCACGAACAGCACCAGGTGGGGGTTCCCCATCGAGACCGCGGACGCGATGAACGTCCCGCCCTCCCACTCGAAGGGCTGGGCCAGGAAGGTCTGGTCCGGGGCGCCGGCCATGGGAACGTCGCCCAGGGCGAACGAGGGGGCGCCCATGTCCACCGTGACCGAGCGGACCTCGGGCCCCTCCACGTCGAGCCGGATGTGCTTCAGGCCCCCTCGGGTCGCGACGGCGAGCTCGGTCCTGTCCGTCAGCCCCCGCTCGTAGGCGAGCTTGCCCAGGCACCGGATGCCGTTGCCGCACATCTCGGCGGGCTGCCCGTCCGCGTTCGAGTAGTCCATGAAGAAATCGGCCTGCTCCGCCTGGTCGCCCAGGCCCGCCGCCCTGGCGCCCTCGCCGGCCGTGACCCGGATGAGCCCGTCGGCGCCCACGCCGAAGTGGCGATCGCACAGCGCGGCGACGAGGTCGGGCCCCAGGCGCAGCTCGTCCCCCACGTCCTCGACCATCACGAAGTCGTTCCCGGTCCCGTGGTACTTCGAGAAGGACAGCAGGCCCGCGGCCCGGTCGTCGACGCGAGCCCCGGCCCGGCCCGGTTCGGTCTCGAGTTCCAGCTCACGCATCGGTGAAATACTCCACGAGGTCGTCGACGATGCCCATCGCCCCCTCCGGTCCGACCCGGAACCACCGGATCCGAGGATCTCGCCGGAACCACGCCATCTGCCGTCGGGCCAGGGCGCGGGTTCGCTTCACGGTGCCGGCGATGGCTTCGTCCAGGGTGCTCCGTCCGGCCAGATGGTCGACCATCTCAGCGTACCCGATGGCCTGCCCCGCGGTGAGGGAAGGGCCGACCCCGTTCTCCACGAGCGCGCGCACCTCGGCCAGGAAACCGTGCTCGACCATGCCCCGCACCCGGTCCTCGATGCGGGCCCGGAGCACCGCGGGCTCCATATCGATACCGGCGGCATGGACCCGATCCGCCGGATACACCTCCCACCCCGCGGCGTACTCGGAGAAGGGCCGCCCGGTGACCGCGGCGACCTCCAGGGCCCGGACCGTCCGGCGCACGTTCGACGGCTCGATCTTCTTCGCCGCTCCGGGGTCGAACGACCGGAGGCGCTCGTACAGGGGGCCGGCTCCCACGGCGACGGCCTCGGCCTCGAGCGCTCGACGCGTCTCCGGATCGGTCCCCGGGAACTCCAGCCCGTCGACGACCGCGCGGTAGTACAGCCCGGACCCTCCGACCAGCACCACGCCGCGACCCCGGCGGCGGACCTCCGCGACCGCGGCCCGGGCCAGGGCCTGGAACTGCGCCACGGAGAACACGTCGCCGGGTTCGGCCACGTCCAGGAGATGGTGGCGAACCCTGGTCCGCTCGGCGGCGGAAGGCTTCGCGGTGCCGACGTCCATGCCCCGGTACACCAGCATGGAGTCGATGGACACGACTTCGGCCCCCAGGCGTTCCGCGACCTCGATCCCCGCGGCCGTCTTCCCGGACGCCGTCGGGCCGACCAGCGCGAGCGGACGATCGTTCACGACGCCGCGGCGGCGGGCTCCCGGTCGACCGTGACCGACCGGGCGGGCCGCGCGTCCCGGGCGTCCAGATGGTGGGGATGCGCGCCGGTGACGGTCACGTCGAGGAACTCACCGGGCCGGGGCTCCCCCTCGAAGTGGACGACCTTGTTCGATCTCGTGCGGCCCTGGGCGCCGCCCTTGCGTCCCTCGCCCTCGACCAGGACCTCGACCGTGCGACCCTGGAGCGCCCGGTTGCGTTCCAGGGAAATCCCCTCCTGGAGCGCGACCAGCCGGTCGAACCGCTCCTGCACGACCTCCTTGGGAACCTGGTCCTCGAGGCCGGCGGCGCGCGTGCCCGGACGCGGCGAGTACTGGAACGTGTAGGCGGAGTCGAAGCGGGCCTCCTCCACGACCCGGAGCGTCTCCCGGAAGTCCCCCTCGGTCTCGCCGGGGAAGCCGACGATGATGTCCGTGGAGAACGCGACCTCGGGGATGGCCTCGCGGATGCGGAGGACCCAGGCCAGGTACCGGGCCTGGCGGTAGGACCGGTTCATCAGGTGCAGGACCCGGTCGGAGCCCGACTGGAGCGGGAAGTGGATGTGCTCGCACACGTTCTCGCTCTCGGCCATGGCCGCGATGACGTCGTCGGTGAAGTGGGCGGGATGGGGGCTGGTGAACCGGATCCGCCGGATGCCCTCGACCTCGTTCACGGCTCGCAGGAGGTCCGCGAACAGCGGCCGCCGGCTGGAGCCGGGCACGGTGATGTCGCGCCCGTAGGTGTTCACGTTCTGTCCCAGGAGCGTGACCTCGACCACGCCCTGGCCGGCCAGCCCCTGCACCTCCGCGAGCACGTCGCCGATGGCCCGGGACCGCTGCGGTCCCCGGACCAGCGGCACGATGCAGAAGGTGCACCGGTTGTCGCAGCCGACGCTCACCGACACCCAGGCCCGGTGACGGTCGCCCCGAACGGCGGGAAGCGCGCTCGGGAACACCTCGGTGTACTCGCGTACGTCCATCTGCGGGCCCTCGCGCTCGGCGAGCCGCACCAGGTCGAGGAGCGAACCGATGGCGTGCGTCCCCACCACGACGTCGACCCACGGCGCGCGCTGGAGGATTCGCCCCTGGTCCTTCTGGGCCAGGCACCCCGCGACCACGATGCGCATGCGCGGGTTCCGCTGCTTCAGCGGCCGGAGGTGCCCGAGCTGCCCGTACAGGCGGTTGTCCGCGTTCTCCCGGATCGCGCAGGTGTTGAACACGACAACCTCCGCGTCGCCGAGTTCCTCGGTGGGGACCATGCCGCCCGCGGTGAGCAGGCCGGCGATTCGTTCGGAGTCGTGCTCGTTCATCTGGCATCCGAACGTGCGAATGAGGAAGCGGCCGCTCACGTGCCCGAATCTAGCAGAGGTGCGAGCGGCCGCTCCCAGGTCCGGATGCCGTCCGGGTCCGGAGATCCAGCTTCTCGCGGCCGGATTACTCCACCGCGGTCAGCGTCCCAGCGGGCGCGGCCACCACCCGCCGCGTTCCCAGGAACCCGCCGGCCATGGCGACGATGCCCCCGGCCAGGCAGACCCACGCCCCGACGCCGGGGAGCTGGTCCGTGGGAGCCCGGTACAGCTCGATCACGAAGAGCACGAACCCGGCGATCCCGAGCGTGCCGACAAGCCGGGTCAGCCACCCGGAGCGGGGCGCGAGCCCCACGATCGCCAGCAGCCCCAGCACGATCATGGCGAAGCCGACGGTCCGCCAGAACTGCCCCGTCGTGGTGAACGTGGTCTGGATGAACGCCCGGTCGTCCATCCGGACGCCCCGCATCCCTACGAGCCAGTCCATGAACGCGCCGACGATGAGGCCGGCCGTGCCGAGCAGCGTCAGCGCGATCCGTGCGGCGAGGCCCGCCGCGCTGTACCCCGATGTCGCGGCCACCGGTGGGGCCCCCTCGTACGCATGCGTATGCGTGCGCGTGACGTGTTCGTATGCAGGTTCGCCCATGGCAAAACCCCCTTTCTCACAAGGGGATTCTTCCCGCTGAAACGGGTCGAAAAACCGCAAGGATGCGCATGCACGCAACCTGGGCGACCCGTCGAGCGGCGGCGAGCCCTACTTCGCGTACTCGATTGCCCGGATCTCCCGCACCACCGTGATCTTGATCTGGCCGGGATACTGGAGCTCCTCCTCGACCTGCTTCGCGATGTCCCGGGCCAGTACCTGCGCGGAGAGGTCGTCGACGGACTCCGGCTTCACCATCACCCGGACCTCCCGCCCGGCCTGCATGGCGAAGGTCTTCTCCACCCCCGGGTAGGACTCGCAGATCTGCTCCAGCCGCTCCAGGCGTTTCACGTAGGTCTCCAGGCTCTCCCGCCTGGCCCCGGGCCGTCCACCGGAGATGGCGTCGGCGGTCTGGGCCAGCACCGCCTCGATGGTCCGCTGCTCGACCTCGCCGTGGTGGGACTCGATGGCGTGCACGACCTCTGGCGGCTCCTTCAGCCGGCGGGCCAGCTCGGCTCCGATGAGGGCGTGCGACCCCTCGACCTCGTGGGTGACCGCCTTTCCGATGTCGTGCATGAGCGCGCATCGCTTCACCAGGTGCGGGTCGACGCCGAGCTCGGCGGCGAGGCCGGCCGCGATGTGGGCCGACTCCACGAGGTGCTTCAGGACGTTCTGGCCGTAGGAGGTGCGGTACCGCAGCCGGCCCAGGACCTTCACCATCTCGGGGTGGACGTCGGTGATGGCGACGTCCGCGAGGGCTCCCTCCCCGGCCCGCTTGATCTCCTCCTCGACCTCCCGGGTGGAGCGCTCGTACATCTCCTCGATCCGGGCCGGGTGGATGCGGCCGTCGGAGACCAGCTTCTCCAGGGTGAGCCTGGCGGTCTCGCGGCGGACGGGATCGAAGCACGACAGCACGACCGCTTCCGGCGTGTCGTCGATGATGAGGTTCACCCCGGTGAGGGCCTCGAAGGCCCGGATGTTGCGGCCCTCCCGGCCGATGATGCGGCCCTTCATGTCGTCGGAGGGAAGGGGGAAGACCGAGACGGTCGACTCCGCGGTCTGCTCCGAAGCGACCCGCTGGATGGCGATGGTCACGATCTTGCGGGCCCGCTGCTCGCCTTCCTCCCGGGCCTGTTGCTCGATCTCGCGGATGGTCCCCATGGCGGCCCGCTTCGCGTCGGTCACGACCTGGCTCATGAGGGCCTCCCGGGCCTCGGCGGCGGTCATGCGGGCCACCGTCTCGAGCTCGCGGCGCTGCCGCTCGGCCGCCTTCTCCAGCTGGCCCCGGATGCGCTCCAGGTCCTCGTCCCGCTTGCGGAGCTCCTGGTCACGCCGGTTGATCTCGGCCAGCTTCTGGTCCTGCGCGTCCTCCCGCCGGGTCAGGCGTTCTTCCTGGGCCTTCACCTCCACGCGGCGCTGGCGGATGTCCTCCTCCGCCTCGCGGCGCATGGCGGCGACCTCTTCCTTCACCTCGAGCAGGGACTGCTGCACCCGGAGCTGGGCTTCCCGCTCGGCGTCGAGGACCAGCTTCTCCGCGCGGGTCTCGGCGGTCTGGACCTTCGACGAGACCAGGAGCTTCCGGGCGAGCATGCCGCCCGCGACCCCCACGACGAGGGCGATGATTCCAATCAGCCACGGCATCGCTACCTCCCAACATGAGAAAGCCTCATGGAGGGCGGGATGCCTGCTGTCCGGCGGTTCGAGCGCGTGAGGTCAGGCCGCGGGTTCGCGGCCCTCACGAGGGTGCTGCCACCCCCAGCTACCGCAACGTTTCCCTTCCAGGAACCTCGCTGTTGAGTCCACGTGTGCCAATGCCCGTCGAACAGTCAGATATCGATCCAGCCTCTCTCAAATTCACAATCTACGGCTTTCCCCTCAGGGCTGCAAGGGTTGTGGCACTCCCTCAGCGTCCGGCAACGCCCCGGAGGAGCGAGACGAACGCGGGCAACTGCCGGATGCGGCGCTCTCAGTCGGCGGGAGCCGAGTCGACCGCGAGCGCCCGGGCGGCGGCCTCCCGGGCCAGCCCGGGACCGTAGCCCCGCCGCACGAGGAACGCGACCAGGCGCCTGAAGGCCACCTCGGACGGCAGATTGCCCACGCGTCCGGCTCGCAGGGCCGCCAGCTCGTGGGCCCGTCTGGCCTGGTCGTGCTCGGCCTCGGTCAGCTCATCCTGCACCAGATCTGCGTCCAGGCCGTGGGAACGGAGGGCCGTCAACACCGACCGCCCCCCCTCCAGTCGCCTGGTCACGGCGTGCTCCACCACTGCTTTGGCCAGCCGCTCGTCGTCGATCAGGCCCGCGGCCTCCAGGCCCTCCAGGGTATCCTCGACCTCGGGGGCGTCGAAACCCGCGCGGAGCAGCCGGTCCCGGAGCTCGCGACGGCTGCGCGCACGCACCGTGAGCAGGCGGAGCGCCCGGTCGTGAGCGGTCTGCTTCGGACGCCGGGCGCGATCGCCACCGCCCTCGACCTCGCCCTCGCTCTCGGCGTTGGCATCGGCCACCAGGTTGCCCTCCCCCTCCCCGAGAGGGGCGCTCTTCCCGGGGAGGGGGTCGGGCCGGAGAACCCTCCGGGACGCTGACACGGCTTCTTCCCCGATCAGCCTGCCGGCACCACGGTGGGTTCTCCCTGCTTCAGCCTGCCCTTCGCGGCGGCCCCGTCCTCGGAGGCCTCGGCCTCGACGGCGCCGACGTCCACCACCTCGTCGCCCTCGTCGCCGAACGCCACGAGCCCCACCGCCTCGCGCACTCGCCGCTCGATGTCCGCCGTGACCTCGGGGTGCTCCGCCAGGAACTGCCGCGCGTTCTCGCGGCCCTGGCCGAGCTGCTCACCCTCGTAGGTGAACCACGCGCCCGACTTCTTGACGATCTCGGTGTCCACGCCCACGTCGAGCAGCGAACCCTCCTTCGAGATCCCCTTGCCGTACATGATGTCGAACTCGCACTGCCGGAACGGCGGGGCCACCTTGTTCTTGACCACCTTGACCCGGGTACGGGACCCGACCACCTCGGTGCCGTCCTTGAGGTTCTCGATCTTGCGGACGTCCAGCCGGACCGACGAGTAGAACTTCAGGGCCCGACCGCCCGGCGTGGTCTCGGGGTTGCCGAACATGACGCCGATCTTCTCCCGGAGCTGGTTGATGAAGATCGCGGTGGTCTCGAACCGCGACAGCGAGCCGTTGAGCTTCCGCATGGCCTGGGACATCAGCCGGGCCTGGAGTCCGACGTGGGAATCGCCCATCTCGCCCTCGATCTCGGCCCGGGGCACGAGGGCGGCCACCGAGTCGATCACCAGGATGTCGAGCGCGCTCGACCGCACCAGGAGGTCCGAGATCTCCAGGGCCTGCTCACCGGAGTCCGGCTGTGACACCAGCAGCTCGTCGATGTTCACGCCGAGGGCGCGGGCGTAGGTGGGGTCCAGGGCGTGCTCGGCGTCGACGAACGCGGCGATCCCGCCGTGGCGCTGGGCTTCGGCGATCATGTGCAGGCAGACCGTGGTCTTGCCCGAGCCCTCCGGGCCGAACACCTCCACGATCCGGCCCCTGGGAATCCCCCCGATGCCGAGCGCGATGTCGAGCGCCATCGAGCCCGTCGGGATGACCGAGATGCCCTGGCCGGCGGGGTGCTCGCCGAGACGCATCACCGCACCCTTCCCGTACTGCTTCTCGATCTGCGACAGCGCGACGTCGAGCATCTTCTCCCGGTCCATCCCAAGCGCCTCCTTCCGCGTGGCGACGCGAACCCCCGCCGTCACCGCGCCTGCCGGTACCCGGACCGGCGCGAGCCGAGCGGCCTCGTCCTCTCCGTACGAGCGGACCCTAGCAGAGGGGTATGACATAAATTACACCCGTGTCGTTCGTGGACTCAACACGGTGGATGCTACTCGAACGTGTGTTCGAGATCAAGCATCCGCGGGACCCAGCGGGAATCGCTCCAGGGCCTCGTAGCGCGCCGCCGGGCGCTGGAGATAGCTCCGGTACAGCGTCAGGTGCCCGACGGGGAACCGCTCGCTCGCCACGTCGGCGGCGAGCAACCCCTCGGGAAGGGGTCCCTGCTCGTTGAACCTCGCCACCGTCAGGTGGGGCGTGAAGGCCCGCTTCTCGGGAGCGAACTCCCGCCCGAGCAGGCCGTCCAGCGCGGATGCCAGGGCGACGAACCGTCCCCCCGGGTCGTCCAGGCCCGCCCACAGGACCCGGGCCCGCCGGGGCGACGGGAACGCGCCGATCGCGGTCACGGCCGAGTCGAACGGCTCCGCGGCCGCCGCCGCCGCGGCGACCTGCTCCCGCACCCAGTCCACCAGCCTCGGATACACGCTTCCCAGGAACTTCAGCGTGACGTGCCAGTTGTCCGGCGTGACCCACCGCGCGCCCTCGACGCGGCCGTGCCAGGGCTGGACGGCGTCGGCCAGCCGGCGCCGGACCGGTTCCGGAACGTCCGTCGCCACGAACAGCCGGAGCGGCCGGGCCTCGGGTCGCGCGGCGCGATCCCTGGCCATCAGCTCGACAGCGTTCCCTGGAGGAACCGCCGCACCATGTCGAGGGCGGCCTGCTGGGCCCACCGGATGACCTGGTCCCGGTCCCCGGGGGCCCGGAACGTCCGGGCATGCTGCGCGCCGTCCCCGTCCACCGCGACCCACACCGTGCCCGGCGGCCGGCCATCGTGCGGCTCCGGGCCCGCCACCCCCGTCAGCCCCACGGCCACGTCGGCCCGGAACAGCCTGCGGGCTCCCGCGGCCATCTCGCGCGCGCACTCCTCGCTCACGACCCCCGGCCCGTCGAGCGTCTGCTGCGACACACCCAGCACCGAACGCTTGGCCTCCTCCGTGTAGCAGACGGCCGAGCCCCGGAAATAGTCCGAGGACCCCGGCACCGCCGTGAACCTCGCGGCCAGGCTTCCCCCGGTGAGCGATTCCGCACACGCCACCGTCTTCCCGGCCTCACGGAGGAGCCCGCCCACCACGGCCTCCAGCTCCTCGTCCCCCGTCGTGAACACGGCGGGCCCGAGCCGGGCCACCACCTCCCGTTCCACCGGCTCGATGAGCCGCTCGGCCTCCTCGCGCGTGGACGTCTTGGCGGTGAGCCGGACCTTCACCTCGCCGGAGGACGCCAGGTAGGCCACGGTCGGGTTCGACGACGCGTGGAACAGGTCGGCCAGGATCTCCGACACGCGGGACTCCGCGATCCCGGTGACCCGAACGACCCGGGACACGATCGTGGCCGGGCCGGCCCGCTCGGCGAGCTCCGGGAGGATCGTGCGCTCCATCATCTCGCGCATCTCGGCGGGGACCCCGGGCACCGCGTACAGCACCTTGCCGTCCCCCGCCGGGCAGGCCAGGCCGGGGGCCGTTCCCCGCTCCGGCACGACGTACCTCGCCCCCTCGGGGACGTCGGCCTGCACGAGGTTGATCTCCGGCATCGACCGGCCCAGCGACCGGAACTTCTCCCGCAGGAGCTCCTCGATCTCCGGATGGCGGACCAGGCGGAGGCCGAGCGCGGCGGCGATAGCATCTCTCGTCACGTCGTCCTGCGTCGGCCCCAGGCCCCCCGTGGCGATGACCACGTCGGCGCGCGACAGGGCCAGGCGGAACGCCTCGGCGATGCGCTCGACGTTGTCCCCCACCGCCTGGTGGTGCAGCACGTCGACCCCGATGCCGGCCAGCCGCTCGGACATCCACTGCGCGTTCGAGTTCGCGATCTGCCCGAGGAGGATCTCGGTCCCGATCCCGACGATCTCCGCCCTCACGACGCCGTCGGCCGGCGGGAAGCCCGCAGGAAGTAGTCCAGCCCGGAGTAGACGGTGATGGCGACCGCGAGCGAGAGCGCCGCGAGGCGCGCGCCGTTCGCGCTGGACGGCAGCGGAAGCAGGTACAGCGTGATCGCGACGATCTGCGCCGCCGTCTTCACCTTCGCGATGTCCGACGCCGGCATCGAGGTGCCCCGGGTTCCCCGGAACACGCGCAGCCCCGACACCGCGACCTCCCGGGCCAGGATGATCACCGCGCCCCACACGGGGAAATCGCCGAGCGCGGTCATCGTGAGCACGGGCGCCGCCACGAGCAGCTTGTCCGAGAGGGGGTCGAGCCAGGCGCCGGTCCGCGTGATCATGCCGTGGCGGCGCGCCAGGTACCCGTCCAGGCCGTCGGAGAACCCGCCGACCAGGAACACCGCCGTCGCCGCGTACGAGGCGGTCTTCGTCTGGGCCGCGATCAGCACGACCAGCACGGGCACGAGGGCGATCCGCAGCCCGGTGATGACGTTGGGCCAGCCAAGCCCGAACGGGGCTATGGACCGTTCGCCGATGGCGCCCCCCGGAAGTCCTGTGGTCCGAACGACGCCTCGAAGGGGGCGCTGCCGTCGCCCGGCGTCCCGAGGTCACGCCCGTTCACCACCACATCCACCGTGCCGCCCTCCGGGATCCAGACGTGGATGAGGCTGGTTCCCTGGAGCGACTGCCGCTTGTCCGGCTTCAGGGTCCCGGAGAAGCCCGGAGCTCCGTCGACGCTCACGACCACCCCCCGGACGTCCTTCTTCGTCGAGAGGGTCACCGTGACGTACGTCGGTGGCGGCGTCGCGGTCGCGGCCTCCAGGTTGGGCGGGATGGTGCCGGCGGGCGGCACGGGGCTCGACCGCGAGAGCAGCCCGAGGCCCGCGAACACCCCGATGAGCACGACCGCGAGGACGCCCGCGACCTTCCAACTGCCCCGCGCGTGGAGCACTCTCAGCCCCTTCTCGTGCACCTCCGCCGGGACGGGCGGCGCCACGGGCTCGACCGGGGCGGCCGGGGCGAATCGCGTGTACGCGGCCATGACCTTCTCGGGATCGAGGCCCAGGTAGGAGGAGTACGACCGCAGGAACCCGCGGACGTAGACCTCCTCGCCCATGGCGCGGAAGGACTCCGCCTCGAGTGCCTGGAGGTATTCGGGCCGGATCCTGGTGTCCCGGCTGGCCTCCTCGAGGCTCTTTCCGAGGGATCGGCGGGCCTGGTTGAGGGCGGGGCCGATCCCGGTCTTGGTCGACGGCAAACGAACCCTCCTGGGGCCTCGGAGGTGCTGCCGAATTATAGGGAGGCAGCCGGCGCCCGCCACGTCGCCGCGAACGCGGCACGGGAGGAAGGGCCGGACCGAGGCCTGTCCCGGGAGAGGAACGCGGGGCTCATCGATGTGACCGCGGTCGTTCCGACCACGTCGAGGTGTGCCACCAGCCGGCCTCCCACTCGTCCGAGTGCGAGCGTCTCATCACACTTCTTGGTGTGGTGCTTCTTCGGGTGGCCAAGCGCCGTGAAGCGCAACGATCCGGACAGGAACGGTCGTCCCGGTGCACCGCGGATGCGGGCGGACTCGATGCCCGGGCTTGCGGCGAACATCCCCTCGGGCCCGATGACCGAGATCGAGTGGTCGACGCTCGCAGGCGCCGTCTCCTCCGATGGATCGAGGATGTCGAGGGTCAGCGCGGTGAACGTCTGCCCGGACAGTCGGACCTTCTCCGCGATGAGGACGACGTGGCTTCCGTCCGGGAGGAGATCGAACGCGAACAGGAACAGTCCGGGCACGCACGTGAGCAGCGATGCGACGGGGATCGAGGCGCCTCCGAGCAGGAGCAGGACCGCCTTCGGCCCGCACCCTCGCGGCACCGTGAGCGCCGAGGCCGTCGCGGCCAATCGCCCCAGGTCCACGGCCCCGAGCGCCACGGTGCCGGAGTCGAAGTCGAGCGCGCCCGTGAGCTCCCCATCCCGGGTCGTGAGCGTGGCCTGGGCCCCGCCCCGGCAGGGCGCACTCACCGTGTGCGCGGGCCCGGTCGCCGCGAACTGCATGTCGACGGACCCGTAATCGGACGGCTGGCCCTGCGTAGCCAGCTCGCCCGTTCGAAGCGAGCCCGCCCCCAGATCGTCCGTAACCGCCAGGACCCGGGACGGGAGATCGAAGGAGAACGTGTGCGTCTGGTCCGCCCGGCGCCTGTGTTCCGCGAACCGCACCTGGAGGAGGGCCCGACCGAACCCTTCCTCGCGCGAGGCGACCAGATCGAGATGATACCGGCCCACCGAGTGGGGCAGGGTCTGGAGGGACACGATCCCCGTCGAGGCCGCAGCGGCTTCCGTGGCCAGGACGGAGCCGAGGAACGCCGGTGTGAGCAGGATCAGGGTCGCGATCTTCGGCCAGCGCACCGTCTCCTACCTCCGCGACGTACGGGTCAGCGTGGCGTCCCTCACCGACGTCACCACGACCTCCAACGACTTCGAGACCTTGAACGTGTTGTCAGGACCTCCGACCACCGAGATGTGGTGGTGGATGGTGGCCGGATCGAACTTGGGCCCGCTCTGCTCGACGGTGAGATCCAAGAACGATCCCAGTGCCCCGAAGTTCGCCGCGTCGATCACGAGCGGACGGGCCCCCGCTCGGCCGGTGGCCTCCAGGGTGGTGACGGATGGACAGGCTCCACCGCCCAGCTGTCCGGGTTCTGCACATCCCTTCGGGGTGGTGAACCGCGCCAGCGTCGCCGGCAGCGCCGTCTGGTCGACGGTCCAGAGGACGTCGGTGTTCGAATCGAAGTGCAGGCTGCCGGAGAGCGTCCCGTCCCGTGACTCCATCGTGACGTGCGCACCGTTCCCGCACGGAATCCGCTCGGTCCTGGTCCTAGCCGTGGAAGAGAACGCCATGTCGATCATCCCGTAGTCGGGAGCCGCCGATTGGCGCCGGCTCGACGTGCGGAGCTCGCCCGTCTGGAGCGTGCCCGTCGCCAGGTCGTCGCCGGCCGTGAAGGTTCCCGACGCGAGGTCGAAGAGGAAGGTGACGTCCTCCGCGGCGTGGCGCTTCGCCTTGCTGAAGCCCACGGTGAGCTCGGTGCCCACCTTGTCGGTGGCCAGGACGTCGAAGGAGTAATCGCCGACCTGGACCGGCAGGACGAACAGGGTGAGCTCGACCGTCTGCTTCGAACGGCCCGTCGCGGACGCCGATGGGGGCAAGAGTGCGGGGAGCGGCCGCCGCCAGGACGCTGCCGAGCCACGCCCCCCGAGTCCTCATCCCGTTCCTCTCCCTCGCGAGACAGCGGGAGCGATCCCTGGCATGTGGTGCGCTGACCACCACAGCCGGAAGCCGGCGCCGCCGGGCAGGCCGCCCGACACCGGGACGCGCGAGGGTCCGCCGGCCTCCGAGCGCTCCTCCGAGCGGATGAGGCCCGCCTGGAACGACCTGATCACGAGGTGGCCGCCCACGTCGAAACGGGCCACGAGCCGCCCCTTCAGCCTCCCCCTGGTCTCCGTGTCGTCGCAGCGCTTCGTCGTTCGATCCTCGGGCGGACGGGTCGCCTCGTAGTGCATACCGCCCACCAGGAATGGCTCACCCGGACGTCCCCGGATGCGGGCGGACTCGAGCGATCGGCTGGCGGCGAACATGCCGGGTGGCCCGAACACACTGATGGCGTGGAACACCATCGCCGGGTCGGTCTCCACCAGACTCTCGGTCAGGTCGACCACGAGAATGGTGTCCGTTCGCCGCGGGAAATGGGACTTGAATGCGATCACGTCCGCGAAACGGCCGTCCCGGTACGAACTCCCGGCGAAGAGGAACAGGTCGGGCCCGCAGCGCGAGATGCCCCCGGAGGCCCCGAATTCGAGCTGGAAGAGCCGCTCCAGCGCCCCTTGCCCGCACCCGGAGGGAAGCGAGAACCGCACGAGGGTCGCCCGCAGCCTCGGCACGTCCACGGCTCCGAGGGCAGTGTTCGTGTTGAAGTCCAACAGGCCTCCGAGATCGCCGGTCCGCGCCGAGAACGTCGCATTGGAGGGCCCGGCACAGGGGACCGGCACGGTCCGCAGGGTTCCGCCTCCGATGAACTCCATGTCGACGGACCCGTAGTCCGGACGCTGGCCGGGCGACGACGTCAGCTCACCGGTGTGAATTGCACCCGAGGACAGGTCCTCCGAGGCCGTGAAGGTGTCACGACCGAGCACGAACAGGAACTCGTGGCTCTGCGATACGCGGGCCGTCCCCCGCCCCAGGACCACGGCGAACGACACGAACCTCGAGACCGGGTGGTACAGGGAGAGGAGCAGCGAGTACTGCCCGACGGAGTGTGGCTGCGTGTCGAGCAGCAGGAATTCCCGAGGAGCAGCGCCCGCTTCGGCCGCGCCGATCGATCCCAGAAGCGGGGACACGAGACAGACCAGCAGGAGGATCCGGAAGCCGCGCACGCGCCACCCACCTTTCCGGGGGGCGGGCGGATCATGGCAGGCCGGGCGGACGAGAAGCAAGGGTCGGGTCAGCCGATGCGGGCCCGGGACTCCTCCCACTCCTCCCACGTGACGAGGACGTCGCGGGGCTTCGAGCCGACGGAAGGTCCCACGATGCCCCGCTCCTCCAACAGGTCCATGAGCCGGCCGGCCCGGGCGAACCCGACCTTCAGCTTGCGCTGGAGCATCGACGTCGAACCGAGCTGCGACCGGATGACGAGATCGGTGGCCTGCTCGAGCAGCTCGTCGTCGCCGCTGTACTCCTCGCCCTCCGCCGGGGGGCGGCCCATACCCTCGACGCCGGCCTCGTACTCGGGCTCGCGCTGCCGGCGGACCCACTCGGTGACCGTGTCGAGCTCCTTCTCGGTCACCCACGCGCCCTGGATCCGCATGGGCTTCGAGATGTTCGAGGGCAGGAACAGCATGTCGCCGTGTCCGACGAGCTTCTCGGCCCCGCCGACGTCGAGGATCACGCGCGAGTCGGCCTGGGAGGCGGTCATGAACGCGATGCGCGACGGGATGTTCGCCTTGATCAGGCCGGTCACCACGTCGACGGACGGCCGCTGGGTCGCCACCACCAGGTGGATCCCCACCGCGCGGGCCATCTGCGCGATGCGGCAGATGGCGTCCTCCACGTCGCGCGGCGCGATCATCATGAGGTCGGCCAGCTCGTCGATCACGACGAGGAGGTACGGGATGTGGCCGAAGCTCGCCTCCTGGCCCGGCGGGACCCGAAGCGTCCCGTCCCCGCGGGCCCGCAGGTACGAGTCGACGTCGCGCATCCCGACCTGCGCGAGCGTCTCGTAGCGAAGCTCCATCTCGCGGACCACCCACGCCAGTGCCTCGGCGGCGCGCTTCGGGTGGACGATCACCGGCGACAGCAGGTGCGGGAGGTCGGCGAAGTGGGTCAGCTCCACCCGCTTCGGGTCGATCAGCACCAGCTTCACCTCATCCGGCGTCGCCCGCATCACGATCGAGGTCACGAACGCGTTGATGAGCGAGGACTTCCCGGCACCGGTGGCACCGGCGATGAGCAGGTGGGGCATCTCCGCCAGGTTCACGAGCACCGCGCGGCCGTGGACGTCCTTGCCCAGCCCGGCGTACAGCGGGTGCCGGGCGTCCCGGGCGGTCTTCGAGCGGAGGACGTCGCCCAGCATCACGAAGTCGCGGACCTTGTTCGGGACCTCCACCCCGATGGCCGACTTGCCGGGGATGGGCGCGATGATCCGGACGTCCGGCGTGGCCAGGGCGTACGCGATGTCGTCGGCCAGCGCGAGGACCCGGTTCACCTTCGTGCCGGGCTCGACCTCGACCTCGTACAGCGTCACCGTGGGGCCGCGGTGCGCCGTGGGCACGCGGGCCGGCACGCCGAAGGTCTGGAACACGCGCTCCAGGGCCTCCATGGTGTGTTCCTCGTCGCGGCCGTCCGCGGAGCTCGCGGGCGCCTTGCGAAGGAGGTCGAGCGGCGGCAGCTTGTAGGCCCCCCGCCCCGGGGTGGGGAACGCGATCCGCCCGGACAGCGCGGGCACGGCTTCCACCGTCGGCGCGGGCTCGATGGCGGCGGGGATGGACGACTCCCGTTCCCCCGCCTCCTCCTCGCGGATGACGCGGCGGGAGGCCCGGCGGCGGGACTTCGGCCCGGCCTCCTCGTCCTCCTCCTGATCCGTTTCGGCGCGCGCCGTCCGCCGGTCGCGGATCCACTCGCCGATCGCCGACAGCGGCGTCCCCGTGAACACCAGCAGGCCCAGCACGACGAGGCCGAGGCACACGATCACGGCGCCGGGCGGCGAGGCCACCTTCGACAGCGGCCACCCCAGCAGCGCGCCCAGGAGCCCGCCGGCGTCGTGGACGCCCGAGTAGCCCTCCAGCGGGCTGGGGTTCGCCCGGGCGATCGACGCGATGGCCTGCGCTCCCGCCAGCGTGATGACGAAGCCCAGGAACATGCGGACGCGCTCCTCCGCGGACCGCCGGAGCAACAGCACGCCCCAGTACAGGGCGAACACCGGCGTCGCGGCCGCGGCCTCGCCCACGGCGGCGCGGGCCAGGTATGCGATGAGCTTGCCGACGAGCCCACCGGAGTGGAGCCACAGGCCCAGCACCGCCAGGAGCGCCAGGACCACCAGGCCGATGCCGAACGCGTCCCGCGCCCACGGCGCGAGGTGCCCGGCCACCCGCCGGGTCCGCCCGGCGCCCGAGCGCTTCGCGGGCTTCTTCCGGCCCTTCGTGCGACCCGCCACCTACACCTCCATGATCACCGGCACGACGGCCGGCTTGCGCTTCGTGGCCTCCCAGAAGTACTTCCGGAGCGTTC
>Ga0137368_10001357_pt1 | contig 25819 bp, 21 predicted proteins | sample SagtaG_13_FD_104917 | JGI IMG/M metagenome (GOLD analysis project Ga0137368, IMG submission 104917) | Vadose zone soil microbial communities from Sagehorn Ranch, Mendocino, California, USA - Sage1_L_100_16 metaG | ecosystem: Environmental > Terrestrial > Soil > Vadose zone | place: USA...
GGGCGTCGCCGGCGCATGGGCGTGACGCTCGGCGATCTTCCGAAGCTCCTCTGCCCGCTCGAACGAGCCCGTCGCCGTCTTGGTCGTCTCGTATTCGCGCGAGGACGCAAGATGCTTCCCGATCGCGCGCGGATGACCTTGGAGCGAGAGCTTCAGCCAGAGATCCGTGTCGAAGCCGTATTGGAGCTCGGCGTCGAGAAAGCCGGCGGCCTCGAGCGCGGTTCGCCGGATGAACGTCGCAGGCTGCAAGATGAAGTTCAAGCCGAAGACGAGCGCCTCGCGCCGGAACTCCACGCGACCCCCCGGGAAGAACTGGGCCACCTCCTTGCCGGCCCGGTCGACGCGAAATCCGTTCCCGAAGTAGAACGGCGCGGCCGGGTCGGAGACGTATGCCTCCGCAGCAGCGGCCAACGCGCCTGGCGGGTAGAGATCATCGGCGTTCAGCCAGGCGACCACTTCCCCGGTCGCACGCAGGAAGCCCTTGTTGAGCGCGTCGGCTTGCCCACGATCCGGCTCGCTCGTCCAGAACGCCAACTCGGCTTCGTGTCGGCGAATCACGTCGATCGTGCCGTCCGTGGAGCCGCCGTCCACGATGACGTATTCAAGCCGGTCGTAGCTTTGCCCGAGGACCGACGCGATGCACTCCTCTAGGTATTCCGCGCCGTTGTAGACGGGCGTGACGACGGTGATTGTCGGCAGCTCCTGCGTGGGCCGCTCACCCCCCGGGCCACGATTACATGCCTCGACGTATGCGGGGAAGCCGCGACCGAGGACGATCCGCCTCCGCGTCACGAAGAGCGCCGTCCAATCGCTCGATCACCGTGAGGCGCTCGGCGCGGTCGCGCTCCGACGTCCTCCACGCCTTCCGTGAGTCGAGCAGTGCCAACACGAGCGGGGCGGTCGGCGCGCAACCGATAGTCGCCGCCGCGTCGTCGTCGAGCGTCTCGACGGCCTGACTGCTCGCGACGCCGAGCATGTCGTATGGATACGTCGCTTCAACGAATGCAACGTTGGAGAGGCCGACCTCGGCGAGCAGTTGCGCCGCCGCGGCCCGACTGAACAGATAGAGGTGCTCGTCACCGGCTCGCAGCATGTGCTGCAAGAAATCGTCGGCCTCGGCGACGAGCTGGTCGTAGCTCCGATCGGGAGCAAAGTCCGGCGTCTGAAAGATCAGCAACCCATCCCGCTTCAGCAGTCGCGCCCAGGTGGCCAGGGATGACTTGGGTGCCGCGAGGTGTTCGAGGACGTCGTTCGCGACGACGACGTCGAACGACTCCGGCTCGAACTCCTGCTCCTCGGCCGGCCCGACCAGGTAGCGAATGCCGAAGCGTTCCCGTGCAAAATCGGCGGTCCATGGGCTGAGATCGAGCGCAATCGCCTCGAAGCCGGCCCAACCCAGGAGCGCCGTGTACGCACCATGCCCGGCGCCGACCTCGAGAACCTTCGCCGGCGGACGGCGATAGCGGAGGAGCGTTTCCAGCCAGTCGACGCAACGCTCGGGCAGATCGGCGCGTGCGCGAGCGTAGATGTCGGGCAGGCCGAGGTCCTGTGTCTGATGAGCGAGCCAATAGCGCCGCCCGTAAAAGTCCCGCGCGTCGTCGACGACATGAAGGTCGCGATCGGAGAGGCCGCCCTGGCGGACGAGCGTGTGACACGAGACACAGTGGGCGTAGCCGTCCCCGAACGGCACGAGTTCGTCCGCGGCACACCAGCACTCACGGAGGTGCGGCACGCTGGGCATGGTAGTCCGACCGGGCGCGCGTCATGGTCTGGCGGGGGGAGAACTGATGGAAAGGTGAGATCCGGACGAGCTACGGCATCGTGATTTCCAGAGAGTGCATGAGCGCTGCGACTGGACGATCGTCCGGCGCCGGCAGCCGCTGCGACCTGTCCCAGTGCAAGTCGATGCGCCGCGGTCCGCTCGACGCCGGAATCCGCGCGACAAGCGTCAGCTCTCCCGCCTTGACGGCGCGCTCGGCGACCGTGTGTCCGTTGACGGTGACGCGCAGCCGGTCTCCGGCGGGCGCAGCCGGCATGAGTGCACGCAGCACGAGTTTCCCCCGCGATCCGCCCCGCAAGACCGCATAGGAATGTTCCGCAACCCAACCGTCCTCATAGATGCCGGAGTACTCGAGATTCGGGTTTCCCAGCGACGCTGGGAAACCGATCAGAGACGTCGGCCGCCGCATGCGGCTGTACTGCGCTTCGGTGACGAGGGAGATGTTCCGCACGAACGCCGTCACGTAGCGTGGATCGAGCGGGACCGACTTGCCCCAGAGCCTCTCCACCCCGCGTCGCGGGATCGGCAGCAAATGCCCGGGTGCGCCAAGGTCAAGGAAGAAGTATTCCTGGCCTGCAACCTGCTGCGGCTGCACCGGCGGCGAGAACACGCGCGCGGACCCACGGCCGGCCACGGATAGGCTGAAGCGCTTACGCCCGTCGATCGCGGCTGCAGGAAGCAAGTTCGACCCATCGTGGATGAAGGTCCTGCTCAGCTCGAGCGCGACCCGGAGATTCGACGACGGTCGCAAGACGCGAAACAACGCGTAGCGCCCGAACGACGACATCGTCCGCGGCGGAAAGAAGACGTCCGGCTCCACCGGGTAGAACGCAACGTCCTTTCGCCGTCGAAAGTCGTAGTAACCCTGGCCTAAGGCCGACGAAACGAAGACGAGGGTGTTTTGCGGTGGCGGGCATGACTGGAACGAGAGATCGACCATGCCCTCCGGCAGCGAACGGCGATTGACGACAGTCTGGGTTCCCGAGGGCAGAACGGCGACGCAGCGCGCAGCGGCAAGGGCCGCCGTCGCGTGCGTGCTTTCCCAGAAACGATCGCGTCTCTCTCTGTGTGGCCCGAAGACGCGGAACGACCTCTGGCGCCAGCCGTTGCGCGCCGTCAAACGGGGATCCATGTAGACGGCGAAGAGATTTTGCGTCAGCAGCAAGAAGCGTCCGTCGCTCACGTCGACCGCCTCGAGCTTGCCGAGCGTCGGATTCTCGGTCACCGAGACCACGGGCCGATCTGCCGCCCGGGCGACGCGCCGGAAGGCAGGGAGCAAGTCCACTTCGGACGCATGCCGGAGCGCCAGCGGGCTGCGGGATGCGCGGACATACGTCCGCTGAGCAGAGGTTTCCACGGGAAGCAGCAACAGCAGCCCGACGGCGGCGGCGGCGACCAGAACCGGGCGTCGGATCTGGACGAGGAACACCGCGACGGTCGCCGCGAGGAAAGGTTGGACGTACATGTACAGCTTGAACAGCCCGTAATCGCTTGACTTCGCGCCCAGAAAGATCGCGAAGACGGCGAATGAGACCACTACGACCGCTGCAGCGACGCCGCGAAGTGCATAGAGCACCGACACAACGAGGGCGCCGACGAGAAGTAGAGCCCCGAGAACAATCTCGGTGCCGATGAATCTTGTGTTCGGAGGCACCGGTAGTGGGTGGAAGCCGACGATTCCGGTGAGCGCGCTCGGGACCATCGAGAACCCGAAGGCAGGGGGTCCTTGCAGGAAGCCTTGTGTCGTTCCGCCGACACCGACCTGCGTCTGCGAGCCGACGAACCGGAGCTCAGTGATCGCGTACTTGTTCAGCACAAGCGCCACCGTGGCCAGGGGCACCAACCAGAGCCACGCAACTGCGCGAAGCGAAAGCTCGCTTCTTAGCGCCAAGACAAGGACGTAGGCGGCATACGCGCATGCGACGATCGCTGCAAGCTCGACGTAGACGACGAACAACGCCGTCGCGAGAATGCTCACGGCCGCGAGCTCTCCCGCAGGCCGTCGGCGGCCTCGATGGAGCTCCGGCCGAGCAAGGACGGCAAAGAGTGCGGCGGCGAGACCAAGGCCCGCCACTTGTCCGAGCAACTGCTGGACGACGCCGAACGTGGCGAGCGGCGAAACCGCGAGGAGGACCGCCGCGACGATGGCGGCAGCGGTGCGACGGGTCGCCTGAAGCGCAAGCGAAGCCGTGGCAGAGATCGTGCACAGGTGCAGCGCACTGATGAAGGGCATGAACGTCTGATACGCCGGACGCGCCAGGACGCTGGCAAACGCCGCCAGCGCGAGGTTGGGGCCAGGCAGAGCGCCTGACGCGTGCAGTACGCCCAGGAGCGATGGATAGTCCCTGTCCTGAGCGATCGCGCCGGCATCCGGTTGGTCCGGGAGCCCGTGGCGGCGCAGGTCAGTGGCGGACAACACGTAGTTGGCCATGTCGTCGTTGGCATTTGCAATCCAGTTGAGACCGAAGGTGAGCATCGGCCAAGCGGCGAGCAGAAGACCGCCGACGCAGACGCCGACCACTGGTACGACCCCCCATGGCAGCCGCAGACGCCGCCACGCAATGACGGCTGAAGACGCGGCCGCGAGCGCGATCGCAAGCGGTGCGGCCACCCTGTCGAGGCCGACGCCCGCATGGCTTAAGATGAACAGACCCAGGATGCTCGTCGCCGCGCCCAACGCGGGAGCAGTGAGCGCGATACGCAGCGAGCTCGTGTCGACTCGTAAGAGCGCGTACACTCCGAGCCCGACCAGCCACCAGAACGCAAACAGCGCCAGGGTCAGCAGGACGGCGATCACGCGTGCCGCAGGTAAGCGTCCGTCTCGCGCAAGGCCTCTGGATCGCCGACGTGGTAGAAGCGCTGCTCCACCTCGTAGCCGGCGAGCAGCGACTTGCGCGCGAGCTCTCGCTGCACATCGGCGAGATCGGTGGCGGGAAAAGCGAGCGCGCCAGGCGTCATGACGCTCAGGCCGTAGTCGATCCAATGCATGTCTGCGGTCGGCTGCTCCTTGTCGTAGGCGAGAACCTGGCCGTCGGCGTAGACGACATTGCTCCGCGCGAGCTCGTTGTCGTTGCGAAAGACCGTCATCAGCGCCGGCTTGTCACACGAGGCGAATGCCCTCTCGACGGCGGCGAAGTCGAGCTGGAGGTACGTGTCCCCATAAAGGACGTGGAAGACATCCCCGAGCTTCGGCAACGCCCCCCGCAGCGCTGAGCCGGTGCCGATCAAGTCCTCACCGTCGTCGGAGTAGTCGACCTCGAGGCCGAATGCCGTCCCGTCGCCGACAGCCTCGACGACCTGCGCGCCGCGATAGCCCGTGCAGATGACGATGCGGCGCGCCCCCTGCCGCCGAAGGAGCCGCAACTGATGGAAAAGGAAGGGCTCCCCCGCAACTTCGACGAGCACTTTCGGAATAGGGCCGATAGTGGCGCCCAATCTGGTGCCACGTCCTCCGGCGAGGATCGCGACGGGAGAAAGCTCCGCCACCTCTCAGTCCTGCGTGGCTTGCCGGAGAGATCGGTCACGGAGTGGAACGCCCTCGCCGAAACCGACCTGCGACTCGACGATGTAGCGCGGCCGGTGCTTCACCTCTTCGTAGATGCGGCCGACGTACTCGCCCATGACGCCGAGGCTCAGGAGCTGGATCCCGGAAAAGAGAGAAACCAGGATGACGATGGTCGGATTCCCGGTCGGGAACGCAACGCCTGCGAGCTTGCAGATGAAGTACGCGAGCGCGAAGGCCCCGGCGAAGAACGAGAGCACGACACCCGTCAAGGAGATGACGTGCAACGGGTACCGGGAAAAGCCGACGATGCCGTTGAGGCCGATCACGAGCGACCCGAGAAACCGGTTGTACTTCCCTCTCCCGGCCGCGCGCACGTCGCGGTCGTAGAGCACGCTCGTGTGCGGGAAGCCGACGACCGCCACGAGACCGCGCAGGAAACCGTGTGCCTCGTCGAGGGCGACCACGTGCTCGACCACCCGTCGACTCATCAAGCGGAAGTCGCCTGTGTTAGGCGGAATGTCGACGTCCGCGATGCGGCGGATCAGGCGGTAGCCGACGGCGGAGACGACGCGCTTGGCCAGCGTCTCGCCTTTGCGTGAGCGCCGCTGCGCGTACACGACGTCGAAACCCTCGCGCCAGCGCTCGACCATCTGCCCGATCAGCTCCGGCGGATCCTGCAGGTCGCAGTCGATGACGACGACGGCGTCGCCGCTTGCTGCGGCCATCCCGGCGAGCGTTGCGGCCGGCTGGCCGAAGCGCCGCGAGAAGCGGAGCATCTTCACGCGCGGATCGCGCTCGTGCAGCGCGAGGATCGCCTGCTCAGTACCGTCGATCGAAGGATCGACGCTGAAGATGATCTCCCAGTCGAGACCGGTCCCGTCGAGCGTCGACGAGAGGCGTTCGTAGACGAGCGGCACATTCCCGCGCTCGTTGTAGGTCGGGATGACGACGGAGAGCTCAGACATAAGCGGCCTCGACAATTTGCCAGCCGTAGCGGAGGGACGTCAGGTCGCCGAGCAGCGGACGGTCGTCGCCGGCGCGGAGGCTGTCGGCGAAGTGTGCCCACTCGGCCTCCCATGAGATGTCCCCCTCCTCGTAGCTGACCTCGTCCACGTCGGGCGGGCCCAGCTCCGGCTTCATCCGATAAAGAGTCAGCCGCTGGGGACCGTAGGATCCCGAGAGCCCGGTGACCTCGAGCTTCGCGTTCCGGCAGTAGATCTCGAGCGAGAACATGTTCTTCCACTCGGTCCAGCTGACGTGAAACGCGCACCACGGCTCCGCCCGCCCGGCAGCGCGGCCGAGCACGACAACGGCGTTGTCCTCGACCTCGGTCGCCCAGTACTGCGTGCGCAGAAGCGCGCTGTGCAACGGCAGCTCGCCCAGAAGCCAGTGGCTGAGGTCGAGGAGGTGCATCCCCTGGTCGACGAGCTCTCCGCCACCTGAAACCGTCGCGTCGGCCCGCCACTCCTGCTCGTAGCCCAACCGGCCGCCGTGACCGTATCGTGCGCGCACAAACATGACGTCGCCGTGATCGCCCGAGAGCGCTTCGTCTGCTGCACGTCGGATGCCCGGATGGAAGCGATGGTTGAAGCCGACCTTGACCCGACGGCCCGCACGCTGCGCGGCAGCATGTATGCGATCGACGTCCGCGACGCCGATTCCACCCGGCTTTTCCACGAGGGCGTGTGACCCGGACTCGAGGGCACGACACGCGATCTCCGCAAGGTGATCGTGCGTCACGGCGACGATGACGACGTCACACCCGGCCGCGAGGACATCGTCGAGCGAGGAAAAGGCCTCTCCGCCGTGTTCGTCGGCGAGCGCCACCGCGGCGGATGCCGAAGCGTCGTGACACGCGACGAGCCGGTCGCCTCCGAGCGCGGCGGCGCGCTTTCGGCCGACGAGACCACAGCCAACGAGTCCGACGCGAAGCACATCGGTCACGTGAACTCGGAGCCCTGGCAGCCCTGAAAGTCGAAGTCGAACGGCAGCTCCGGGGCTCCGGCGGCGGTCATCGCGACACGTGTGTCGTCGGGCCGGGTCGCATAGACGACCAGGAAGCCGCCCCCGCCTGCACCGACGAGCTTGCCGCCGATCGCGCCGCTGCGCCGTGCGAGCGTGTACAGCTTGTCGATGCGCTCGCTCGCCATGCCCGGCGAGCGCGATCGCTTCGTCTCCCAGTGCTCGTGCATCAGCTCGGCGTAGCGCTCCACCGCGCCGATCTCGAGCAGGTGGCGGCTCTCGATGCCGAGCTGTTTCGTGCGCTCGAGGTTCTCGATCATCGCGTCGTCCCCCTGCTCGGTGCGCTCGACCTGATCGGAGAGGATCTCGCCCGCCGGCCGCGTCTCGCCCGTGTAGAAGAGCAAGAGGTTGTTGCGCAGCTTCTGCAACGTCTCGGGTGGCAACGCCAGCGGCTCGACGTCGACGGTGCCGTCGGGATGGAAGGTGTACGCGGAGATCCCGCCGTGCGCCGAGACGTATTGATCCTGCTTGCCGATCGGCTCGCGCAGGATGTCGATCTCGATCTCACAGGCGTCCTCCGCGAGCTGGCCCGGCGCGATTGCACGGCGTCGCCCCAGCGCGAGCGCCTTGAGCAGGCACACCGTGTACGACCCGGACGAGCCGAGCCCGGTTCCGGCCGGCACGTCCGCGACCGACGCGATCTCGAGCGGGTCGCCGTCCCAATGCCGCACGAGCGCCTCGCGCAGGATCGGGTGCTTGATCTCGCGTGGATCGTCGACTTCCTCGAAGTCCGAATACTTCATGCGGTAGCGCTTTTGGAAGACGGTGTGCGTGAGCATGTAGACGTACTTGTCGATCGCTCCGCTGACGACGAAGCCACCTCGCTCCCGGTAGAACGACGGGATGTCGGTGCCCCCGCCTCCGAGGCTGATGCGGAGCGGCGCGCGCGTGAAGATGACGCTCATGTGGCCGCCGCCTGCTCGAGCGCGTACGGCGCTTGCTCGAGCCACGCGAGCGTGCGCCTGATCGCCTCGGGAATCGTCAGTGTCGGTCGCCAGCCCAACGCGCGAATCTTCGTACAGTCGAGGTGAATGAGCGGGCTGTCTCCAGGCCAGCCCCGCTTGCCGCCGGTGTGCTCGAGAGTCGGCGAGACGCCGAGATACTCCGTGATCAGCGCGATCGAGTCGTCGACGACGATGGTCTCGTCCGTACCGAGGTTGTAGATCCCAGCCGTGCCGCCGTCGGTTGCGGCAAGTCCGACAAGCATGCCCTCGACGCAGTCGTCGACGTACAAGTACGACTTTTCCTGCTGCCCGTCGCCGAGCACCGTCAGGAGGGACGGATCGTCACGCAGGCTGCGGAAGAAGTCGTACACGTGGCCGTGCGTGTAGCGCTCGCCCAGGATCGACACGAAGCGGAAGATCGCCCCCGTGAACCCGTAGCCGTGGCAGTACGCCGCGATCAGGCCTTCGCCGGCGAGCTTCGAAGCCCCGTAGAGCGACGTTTGCACCGGGAAGGGACAATCTTCCGGCGTCGGGAAGAGCTCCGGCTCGCCGTAGACCGACCCCGTCGAGGAGAACACGATCCTGCTCACGCCTGCGGCACGCATCGCCTCGAGCACGACCGACGTGGCGATCGTGTTCTGCTCGAGGTCGCGACGCGGACGCTCGAGGCCCTGACGCACATCCGCATTCGCGGCGAGGTGAAACACCGTATCGCACCCGTCGAGTGAACGGCGCAGAAGCTCTTCGTCGAGGACGTCGCCCACGACGACCGATGCGCCGGCGGCAACCGCATCCTCGACGTACTCATTGCGACCGCGCGAGAAGTTGTCGTAGATCACGACGTCGCAACCGTCCGACAGGAGACGGTCCGCGAGCGTACTCCCGATGAAACCGGCGCCGCCGGTAATCAGCCCGCGCCGCACGCGTTAGAGCCGGAAGCCCGCCGCGGCAGCGTCCCGGTAGAACATCTGCACCGTCTCGAGCGAGAACGTCTCGAGATCCTTGCCGAGCAGGTCGAGCTTCGCGATCAGGTCCCGCGTCATCGTGATGATGTGACAGCCGATCGAGTCGGCTTGCACGAGGTTGAGCACCTCGCGCGGGCTCGCCCAGATCAGCTCTGACGACGGCGAGATCGACTCCAGGATCTCCAGCGACCGGCTCATGAGCGGCAGCGGCTCGATGCCGGCATCCGCGATCCGCCCGGCAAAGACCGACACGCAGCTCGGGGCCCCGTCACGAAGCGCGTGCGCGATGACCTCCACCTGCGGCGGCGTCATCAGCGCGGTGACGTTGACCTGGATGCCGCCTTCGGAGAGCTCGCGCACGAGCGGCGCCATCGACTGGCCGCCTGTCGTCGTCACCGGCACCTTGACGTAGACGTTCGGCCCCCACTCGGCGATCAGTTGCGCCTGGCGGCTGATCTCGCCCTCGTCGTCCCCGAACACCTCGAAGGAGATCGGCTTGTCCACGATGCGGTCGAGCAGGCGCTTCGCGAACTCCTCGTAGTCGGTGAGGCCCGCCTTCCACATCAAGCTCGGATTCGTCGTGAATCCCTTGATGCGCGGATCGGAGGCGAGCGCGAGGATCTGCTCGAGGTCGGCCCCGTCGGCGAAGATCTTCGTCTTGATCTGATCGAGCATCAGGCTTGCCCGGCGGTAACGATATCGGCCGCCTCGGTGACGGTGCGGACGCGGTAATCCGCGTGATCGCCGCCCTTCCGCCGGTGAGACGACAGCGGATGCTCCACGAGGATCGTGCGGCAACCGGCGCGCCGGCCTGCCTCGACGTCGCTGTCCGCGTCGCCGATCATCCAGCTCCGCTCCACGTCGACGCCGAGGTCGGCGGCGGCGCCGAGGATGAGGCCCGGCTCCGGCTTCCGGCAAGAGCACGCCGCCGTCAGCTCGGGCTCGACGCCCTCTGGGTGGTGGAAGCAATAGCGGAACTCATCGACCTCCACACCAGCGTCGGAGAGCAGAGCGACGATGCGGTCGTGCGTTGCGGCGAGGTCGGCACGCGAGGCGGTTCCTTTCGCGGCGGCCGGTTGATTCGACACGACGACCGTCAGGAACCCGGCGTCGCGCATCGCTCGCAGAGCAAAGGCCGCATCGGAGACGAGCGAGACGCGGTCGGGGTGCGCGGCCGATTCGTACGCACCGTCGATCTCATGCCACACGAGCTCCGCGATGACGCCGTCCCGGTCGAGAAAGACGGCCGGGCGCCGCGTCACGACGCAGGCGTCGTCATCTGCTCCACGGTCTCCCAGTGCCCTTGCTGCTGTGCGAGGGCCGGGTGAGACACGAGCAGGTGCCACACGATCGCCTGGAACTCCTCGACGTGCGGCGTGCGCCGGGCCGCCGGAGGCTGCACCACGATGCACACGTCGGCGAGCTCGACCGTCGTGCCGTCGGCACGTCCGACGACACCGAAGACAGGGGCGCCCACGCTCCTCGCGAACTCGAGCGCGTGCACGAGGTTCATCGAGACGTTGTGCTCGCGGCTGCCGCCGCCCACGGAAAAGACGAGCACGGCGTCGTGGCTGCCCAGCCGCGACGTCCGCAACCACGCTTCGAAGCTCGTCTCCCAGCCCTCGTCGTTCGTACGCGCGGTGAGCTCGGCGACGTTGTCGGTCGGCGCATACGCCTCGAAGCCGCAAAGCTTCCGAAAGTCGTTGACGGCATGCGAGGCATGTGCGGCGCCGCCGCCGATGCCGAGAATGAACAGGCGTCCGCCTGCGTCACGAATCGAGCCGAGGCACGCGGCGAGCTCGTCGACACGCTTGGCGTCAATGGTCGGCACAAGCTCGGCGACCTCGCGCAGGTAGAGCTGCGCGAATGACTCGTCGTGTGACGATGCCTTACCTTCCATAGCCTCGCTGAGCGGCAATACTACGCGCGTGGAGTCGCCGCCGATGCGAGTTTGCGTTGCCGGCCTCTGGCATCTCGGCTCCGTTACCGCGGCCTGTCTCGCGCACGTCGGGCACGACGTGATCGCGTTCGACGAGGACGCGGATGTCGTCGAGAGGATGCGGCGCGGCCACAGCCCCGTCGGCGAGCCGGGCCTCGATGAGCTCATTCGTGCAGGCATCGACGCGGGCACGCTGACGTTCACGGACCATCGGGCGCAAGCACTGGCGGGCGCCGATGTGCTCTGGATCGCCTACGACACACCTGTGGACGACGACGACCGCGCCGATGTCGACTGGGTGGCGCAACGAGCACGTGCCCTGCTCGCTGAACGCGATGACGACACCTTCGCCGTCGTCTCGTCGCAGCTGCCGGTCGGCTCGACTCGTAGCTTCGGCGTCGACCGGATCGCGTGCATCCCGGAGAACCTGCAGCTCGGGCGGGCGCTCGACGCCTTCCTGCAACCCGAACGGATCGTTGTCGGCGTCGATGCGGGCACCGACCGCTCCGCGCTCGAGCGCCTGCTTGCGCCGATCACCGACCGCATCGAGTGGATGGGCATCGAGTCCGCCGAGTTGACGAAGCACGCCCTCAACGCTTTCCTGGCGACGTCGGTGGCGTTTGCAAACGAGCTCGCCGTTCTCGCCGAGCGCGTCGGTGCCGACGCGCGCGAAGTCGCGCGCGGCCTGAAGAGCGACCGGCGCGTAGGCCCGCGCGCGTACGTGAACCCCGGCGCGGCGTTCGCAGGCGGCACGCTCGCGCGCGACGTCGAGTTCCTCACGAAGATCGGCGAGCGCGAGGGCGTCGCCACACATCTGCTGTCGGCGGTCGGTCCGAGCAACGACGCGCACCTGGAGTGGCCGCGCCGCGCAGTGGCGACGCTGCTCAACGGCGACCACGGTCCGGTTGCGGTCTGGGGTCTCGCGTACAAGGTCGGCACGGACACGCTCCGGCGCTCGAGTGCGCTGAACCTCTGCAGGACGCTCGCCGGCGACGGGATCACCATCCGCACGCACGATCCCGCCGTCCGAGCTCTGCCTCCCGATGTTCCGCCCGAGATCACGCTGTGCGCCACCGCCGAAGAGGCGCTCGACGGCGCGCGCGCGCTCGTGGTCGCGACGCCGTGGCCGGAGTTTCGCTCCGTCACAGCCGACGACGTCGTCGCGCGGATGACCGTGCCGAACGTCGTCGACGCCGCCGGCGCGTTGGCCGACACGCTGGGCAGCGACCCTCGCGTCCGCTACGTCACCGTCGGGAAGGCGCCCACATAGGCGTTCTCGACGGACGCTGCGCGATCGTCACCGGAGGCAGTCAGGGCCTCGGCCTCGCCATCGCGCGCGCGTTCGTCGACGCAGGTGCGCGTGTCTGCATCTGCGCGCGCAGTCCGTCGGACGTCGAGCGGGCGCGGGCGGAGCTCGGAGCCGCGGCGATCGGCGAGGCGGCGAACGTGTCGGTGCCAGACGACCTCGAGCGCGTCGTCGAGCGCACGATCGCCGCCTTCGGGCGTCTCGACGTGCTCGTCAACAACGCCGGCGTCTACGGGCCGAAAGGGCGTATCGAGGACGTCGACTGGGAGGAGTGGGAAGACGCTCTCCGCATCAACCTCTTCGGCTCGGTGCTCTCGTGTCGCAGCGTCGTGCCACACATGCGCGCCAACGGCTACGGCAAGATCATCCAGTTATCGGGCGGCGGAGCGACGTCGCCGCTGCCGCGCCTCAGCGCCTACGCCGCGTCGAAAGCCGCGGTCGTGCGGTTCGCGGAGACGCTCGCCGAAGAGCTGCGCGAGGACGGGATCGACGTGAACGCCGTCGCGCCCGGCGCTCTCAACACGCGGCTGCTCACCGAGGTGCTCGATGCAGGTCCGGAGCAGGTGGGGCCGGCGTTTTATGAGCGGGCGCTGGAGCAACGAGAGCGCGGGGGGACGCCGCTCGAGCGCGGCGCCGCGCTCTGCGTGTTCCTCGCGTCGGCTGCGAGCGACGGCATCACCGGAAAGCTGATCAGCGCGCCCTGGGATGCTTGGGAGAGTCTTCCGGACCATGCGACGGAGCTGACCGAGTCGGATGTGTACACCCTCCGTCGAATTGTCCCGGCCGATCGCGACCTCGATTGGGGCTGAGCACGGCTGAATCCGCAGTCAACGGCGATCGGTAGAGTTTGTTTGACGTTGTCCAACGCGCAACGCGAGATCCACGCGAAGAACGCCGACTTCTTCGCGAACAACCGAGGGTACGCCGACCTCGTCGGACGCCTCGACACGTATCGACGGATCCGCGAGACGATCGAACATGAACTCGTCGGAGTCGAGAAACTCCTCGACGTTGGCAACGGCGGCGTGTTCGCCTACGACACGAGCGTAGTCGGCCGGATCGTCGCTGTCGATCTCTTTCTCGATGACGGCCGGGAAGCGCCGCCGAACGTCGAGTTCCGCCGCGGCGACGCGCTCGCCCTCGCCGAGGGCGATCAAACGTACGACGCTGCGCTCTATGCGCTCGTCTTCCACCATTTGACCGGCACGTCAGCATCGACGGTCGAGCGGAACACCCGTCGCGCGCTCGAGGAAGCTCACCGTGTGCTGCGCCCCGGAGGCCGTCTGGTCGTCGTCGAGTCGTGCGTCCCAACGTGGTTCTACGGCGTCGAACGGATCTTGTTCGCGCCGCTTGCGGCTCTCGCGCGGACGCGCGCGATGAAGCACCCTGCGACGCTTCAGCTGCCGCTGCCGGTGCTCACGTCCCTCGTGGGCGAGCGTTTCGAGATCGCCCGTTCCGAACCGATCCCTGCCGGCCGCTGGATCCTCCAGTTCGGTCTGCGCTGGCCGACCCTGCTGACACCAGCCCGCCCGTTCCTCGTGACCGCGCGGAAGCCATAACGCAGTCAGTCGCGGACGGCGACCACGAGAGTGCGTATCCCAACAGGGAGGCTCAAACCACGCTCGAACAAGCCTTGCTCGAGCGCGCAAAGCATGAGACCGACTCGCGAATCCTGCGTTGCGCTGATGTCATGCGCGACACGCGCGGCGCGCTCGGCATCGTCGGCCGAACGAATACGCAGCCGGTTCACCTTCTTCCGCAACCAGAACGGGGCGTACAGCAACGTCCCGAGCCCAGCGCGCCGGACGACACGCAGACCCGCTGCCGCCGCTTTGCGCGGAAGCTCGCTCAGGGCGTAGCGCCGAACGTGGCCGAGATGCGCATCGTAGTAGTCGTACAACGTGCGGCCATATGGGACCACGAAGACCGCGCGACCGCCAGGCCGCAGAATCCGGCGGGCCTCACGGAGCACTCCGAGATCGTCCTCGACATGCTCGAGCAGATTTGCCGAGACGACGGCGTCCACGGCTTCGTCGTCGAGGGGCACTGCGGCCGCGTCTGCGCGCAGCAGCAGTGCTTCAGGCACCCGTTGATGCGCAGCAGCGAGACCAGGGGCCACGAGATCGAGGCCCACAAGGACGAGGCCGGAGCATGCTACTCGTAGATCTTCGAGCAGGTGCCCGGCAGAGCAGCCAAGATCGACGACGACATGACCCGGCGCAAGGGCAGGTTCGACTTCGTGCAGGATCGCGGCGCGAGTCCAGCGATCGAGGAAGTGGGTGCCACTGCTGTGCCGATGGAGTTCCTCCAGATCCTCCGACCAATTGACCGCAGCATCGGCCGACACGCAGGAAAGGTAGGACGCACATGCCTCACGGTCTCGAAGCATCCACCCGTGGTCGTAGCCGACGACATCCGAGCAGCAACGTACCCGAACGCTCTCGACGAGCTGAGCTTGTGACGTCACAGGGCTGAGAGCGTAACGGCGTGACGAGCGCTGCCGATCGCGACCGGCTGTTGTCCGACGCGTCGCGCTTCTATTGGTACCACTGCGTGGAGCTCGCGCCGGGGGTTGTTACGGACGGTGATTACGACATGGCCGCCGTCTGGCGGAGCTACCGCTTTCCGGACGCATTGCAAGGGCTGGCCGTCCTCGATGTCGGCCGAGGGTCGGGCTTCTTCGCGTTCGCGTTCGAGGACCGCGGCGCGCGCGTCGTCGCCACCGACATTGGCTCGCTCGACGACTGGGACTGGATTGGTGGCGTGGAGGGTCGTGTTGAGGCACTTGGACCCGACAGGCGGTGGCGAGGCTTTACGGAGGAACAGCTGCGCGGGGCGTTTCACTTCGCGAAAGCGGCGCGAGGCTCTACCGTCGAGGCACAGACGATCAACGTGTATGACGTCGAACCAGCGTGCTTCGGTAGTCGAACTTTCGACCTCGTCTTCGCGGGGTCGATCGTGTCCCATCTACGCGACCCCATCCTCGCGTTCGAGCGTCTCCGTTCCGTTACTCGCGGCTTGTGCGTCGTCGCGGCGCCGTCGTTCGAGCTCCCGGGCGGGGCGGACTACCCGCTCATGGCTCTTGTCGGCAAGGCGGATCCAGCGCGCCGAAGTTGGTGGGTGATGAACCCATGCGGGCTCGTCGAGACGCTGCGCTGTGGCGGGTTCTCGACCGTCGAGATCGTCTCCGAGTTCCGGCTTCACAATCGCCACACACACGCCGCCGTCGACCACCTCGTCGCCCACGCCCGACCTTAGGCAATGGGCTAGCGGTCAACCGAGGCGCAGCTCGGCGTCGATTGACCGCGCGCCGAGGGCGAGCCCGCGGCTCGCGTAGAAGCGTGCGATGCCGGTGCGGACCGCGGTGCGGGTCGGCTTCAGCCAACCGGTTGCCAGCGGCTCGACGAAGACGAGCGGCTCCTGCGCATCGGCGCGGCCCAGAGTTTCCAGCACGAGCATGCTCAGTACCTTCTCGTACGTTCGCTTGCCCGCGCTCGTGAACGAGATGCTTCGGAACCACGTGCGATCGGGGAGTGGCGTAGCAACCCGTTCGACGGTCGCGAGCCCAGGAGGCTCAACGATGTCGCCGCCAACGAGGAGAGGCTCGCCGCCGACGGTGATGTAGCCGGCCGCGGCGAACGCAGACGTCGGCAACGCTGTGTGGTCGCCGTTCACCCGAAAGCAAAACGGAAAGTCGTCGATCGCGTCGCCGGACCACTGGTCGACCGGGAAAGCGAAGCCGTAGATGCCTTTCTCGCGAGCGGCGTGGGCATCGTCGAGCGCCGGCTGCGTCGGGAGAAGTGCGATTACCTTGATCGGGGGGTCGAGTTCGAGGGCCCAACGCGGCGGCGGTCCAGTCGTCTGAACCTGGCCGTAGAGCGTCTGGACAGCGTCCACCGCCGACGACCAGCGCAGATGTCGCAGCGCATAGGCACGTCCCCGTACCCCGATCGCGCGCGCAAGCTCGGGATCCCCACGAAGCGTCCCGACGGCGCGGTAGATCTCCGCCGCGGTCCCGCCCTCCAGCACGATCGCTTCCCGGCGGTCTTCCAACGCGAGGCCGACATTGGTCCGCACCAAAATCACCGGCCGCCCGGACGCCAGAAAGTCAGGCAGTTTTGCAGGAAAACGATAGTCGTTGAACGGCCCCGGCACACCGGGCTGGACGAGCACATCGGCGGCTGAGAGAAGATCCGGGAGGGCCTCTCGAGGGACCCAGCCGAGATCCAGAACGGCGTCGCCCAGCTGGCGCAGCTCTGGAGCGTCGGGGGCATGCCAGCCGGTCTTGATGAACACGATCGGGTGGCCTTCCCGCCTCAAAGCTGCGAGCGCCACGTAGAGACGCCGCATGTCGGTCACATTCGAGGTGTGGATCGTTCCGGTGTAGGCGACGGCGAAGTCGCCCGGGCCTATCCCGAGCTCGGACCGAACCTCCTCACGCTCGCGCTTGGGGGAGAGCACGGCCTCGTCGAACCCCGGGTTCACAACCGCTGTCGGCATATCGGGGGGCGCGAACTCGAGCAATCGGTCGACCACCACGGATACTCCAACCGCGCCCCGCACGAAGTGCGGGCCGCGGAGCGGATGCATCTGCGCCGGTGCGATGTAACGGTCGAGCACTGGCGCAGGCAGTTGCTCGAGCTCGTCGGCGGCGACCCCCGACTCTGCCGACAAGACGGCCCGATCGTTGTCCTCAAGGTGGACCACGTACGGACACGACCACCTAGCGATGACGTCCACCGCGAGCCTGCGGACACGCTCGCGCGGCGTGAACGCGTGGACGAGATCAGGACCGCGTCCATCCGGAAAGTCGAACCGCCCGGACTGGGCGTCGCGATATGAGATCACGGGGAACGGTGGACACCCAACGTCCTCGACGGTGTCGGGATCATCGGGGACGGCTATCACGGGCGCGAGCCCTCGCTCGCACAATTCCGATGCGATTCGGTAGGCATGCAAGGCGCTCGTGCCTGTGAAATCGCAGTGGCTGATGAAGAGGACGTTCGTGATCGAGCGGCCATGCGCCGCCTGACGCGGCGGCTTCGTCGCACGGGGCGCTCGCGCCGCGCGCTCGGCCCAGGCCAGCGCGTCGGCAAGGACCTTGGCCTCCATCGCGTTATCGAGCAGGTTGGGGCTCGGCGGCAGCGCTCGTGGGATTCGCCGTCTGGCGCGGCGCCACCGACTGAACGACCGCGCCCACGGTCTCTGGCCGCCTGCGCGTCGAAGCGCAGTTAGTCGCGCGCGCGCGATGCGACGCAGTCCGGCCACCGCCTCGTCACCCGATGAGGGCCCCTTCGCTGGGCACGCCGACTAGATCGCCTGGTGATCCGACGGCCCCAACGACGCCGTGCTCGAGCAGTAGCACGCGGTCACAGAATCCTCTTAGTAGATCGTGCTGATGAGTGACCAGAACGACCGTGCGCCCTTCGCGCTTGAAACGGTCGAACGTCACAAAACACTTCCGCTGGAAGCTCTCGTCTCCGACGGCAAGAACCTCGTCGAGCAGAATCACGTCGAATGGGATCTGGATCGCGATCGAGTAAGCGAGCCGCATGAGCATCCCCGACGAGTAGTTCTTGAGCTTCTGATCGACGAATCGCTCGAGCTCCGCAAATTCGAGGATCTCGTCGAATCTCGCGTCGAGTTGTCTCTGCGTCAAACCCGCCAGCGTGCCGTTGATGCGGATGTTCTCCCGCGCATTGAGATCGAGGTCGAAGCCCACACCCAGCTCGATGAACGGTGACAGGAGGCCGGTGACTTGAACCCGGCCGCTGTCAGCGACGTAAATGCCCGCGAGAATCCGCAACAGTGTGCTCTTTCCGCTGCCGTTCGGCCCGAAGATCCCAAAGAACTCGCCCGCTTCGACGGAGAAGGTCACATCCTTCAGCGCATCGTTGCGCTCGTACTGAGTGCGTCGCAACGGATGGAGGAAGTACTCCTTGAAGTACGTCCGATGCTCGTGCGGGATGCGGAAAGACTTCGAAAGACCCGTGACTTCGATCGCGACCGCCATCTCAGACCCGCTCGGCGAAGAACCTGCCCTCGCGTCGGAAGAACGCGAGAGCGGTAGCAAAGAGGATGAGCGCGATGGCGATTGGAATCGCTCTGCCGCCCGCCCCTGCGTACACCGTCGCCGCAGTTAGGTCATTCGGGCCACTTGATCCGAGCACAGCGTGACGAATGTCTTGCATGACCTGCACGAATGGATTCAGGAACGCCACCTTCTGCGCCCAGTCCGGGAGAATCCCGATGGGATAGAAGATCGCCGACGCGAAGAAGAGCAACTGCACCGCCAGCTCCCAAATCTGGCCGACGTCGCGGAAGCGGACGTAGAGGGCGGCTACCAGAAGGCCGAGGCCGAGGGAGAAGACGTAGAGCTCCGCGAGCAGGGGCGGGACGAGGAGCCACTCGACGCGCGGACTGACGCGGCCGATCCCGATGAACACGACGATGGCGGAGACGTTCACCAAGAACGTGATGAAGATCCCAACAGATGCCGAGAGCGGAACAAGGATCGGCGGGAAGGCGAGCCGTCGCAGGATCGAGCCGCCTTCGACGATCGACGGGAGCATCACGGCCACGGTGTCCGAGAAGAACGTGAAGAGCAGGATCCCGATCAGCAGGAACAGCGCGAAGTCGTCCGTCTGGTTGGCCGTCCTCAGGAGGTGAGCGAACACGAGCCAGAGGACACCGAAGTATGCCAGCGGCTTCGCCAGCGACCAGAGGTAGCCGAGGGCCGCGCCGGTGTATTTCGCCTTGAACTTAATGATGCCGACGACGCGTAATACGCGGAGGTAGTACGCGAGACCCCTCGTCGGTCGCACCGGACTCGTCGGATAGGCCGCGCCTGCCACGGCCGCACAGGCTAGCCGTGGCGACGGCCACTGACACGTGCGATCGTAAGCGCATGGCGATATCCGGGCGCGGCTTTGCAGGCGCGACACTCGCTGCTAAGAGCAGTCTGGCGCAGGCGCGGGTCGTCGCGACCTCGTTTGCTCAGCACCATCCAGACGCTCCCTTCTTTGTGTTGCTGGCAGACGAAGCCGAGGGGTACTTCGACCCGGCGGACGAGGCGTATCGCACGCTCTTCCTCGACGACCTCGACATTCCGGACGTGGCCCGCTTCCGCTTCAGCTTCACATCGCAAGAGCTCACGTACGCTGCGACGCCCTTCCTGATCGCCCGTCTGCTCGACTTCGGCTTCGAGCGTCTCCTCTTCATCAAGCAGGAGAGCCTCGTGCTCGGGGAGCTGGAGAGTGTGGTGGCGGATCTGCCGGAGGGCGGCGTCGCCCTCACGCCTCACTTGCTCGCCCCGCTCGAAGGAGGCGACGGTGCCGAGCGAGAGCTGACGATCCTCCTCGCCGGAGTCTTCAACGCAGGGTTCGTCGGTGTCGCAGCCGGCGCCGATTCCGCCCGTTTCCTCCGGTGGTGGCAGAACCGCGTCTACCGCAATTGCCGCTATGCCGTTGCCGAAGGCATCCACTACGAGCAGCGCTGGCTCGACCTAGCGCCCGCCTACTTCGAGCGGATCAAGATACTCCACGACGCGGGGCTGAACGTCGGCCACTGGAACCTACCCGACCGCCGCGTAACCGTTGCCGACGGCAGCGTTCGAGCGGAAGGCCGCGAGTGCCGCCTGTTCCGCTTTAGCGGCTATGACCCCGACCATCCCGAGTACGCGACGCGGTACTCGCCGAGGTTGCGGACGGTCGAGCTTGGCCACGCGGCCGCCGTCTACGAGCGCTACCGTCAAGCGCTCCTCGCCGCAGGCTGGGTCGAGACGCGAGCGTGGCCGTACGCGTACGACCACTTCGACAACGGTGTCCGCATTCCGGACGTCGCGCGCGACATCTACAGACGGCTCGACGACGTTACATGCTTCGGGGACCCCTTCGACACGCGGCGCCCGAACAGCTTCTTTGCATGGCTGAGAGAACGTGTCGATGGTCGACGCGGACCAACTCGCTTCTGGTTCGGCGTCTACGAAGGGCGACCAGATCTGCAGGCTGCATTCCCGCGTGTCCACGGACGCCACCGGCGTGCCTTCGACCGTTGGATTCGGTCGGCAGGGGTCAGTGAGTATGACGTCCCGGAGCCGCTCCGCTGAGCCCACCGGTTGTCGGCACGGTCGTCGCTAAGAACTATCTGCCGTTCGCGCGGGTGCTCTCGCAGTCCCTGAGACGGCAACACCCCGACGTGCAATTCGTCGTCGCGCTGGCGGACGAGCTCGACGCAACTTTCGACCCCGCACAAGAGCCGTTCGCCGTTCTACAGCCAGGCGACCTGGGAGTCCCGGACCTGCGCGACCTCGCGTTCCGATTGAACCAGCGAGAGTTCGCAATCGCATTGAAGCCGTACCTCCTGGGGCGGCTGCTCGAAGACGCAGAAAGCGCGCTTTTCCTCGATCCGGACGTGCTGGTGCTCGGCGACTTGGAGCGCCTCTTTGCGGATGTGCAGGAGCATGCGCTGACAGTCGTCCCACACAGTCTCGAGCCGCCGGTTACGGCTGACGCGGTAGAGCGTGAAATCGTCTTGCACCGAGCCGGCGTCTTCAACGCCGGTGTCGTCGGCGTTCGCCGCGCCCAGTCAACGGACCTTTTCCTCGGGTGGTGGCAGAGACGCGTGCACAAGCTCTGCACTTACGCCGTCGACCACGGCCTGCACTACGACCAGCGGTGGTTGGACCTGGCGCTCGGCTTCGTCGAGGATATTCACGTTCACCGCGACGTCGGCGTCGACGTTGCGCACTGGAACCTCCCGGAGCGTCCAGTTCATGTCGACGATGGCGTCATCATCGCCGGCGGCGTGCCGTGTCGCCTCTTCCACTTCAGCGGGTTCGACCCTGACCGACCGCACCGGCCCACCCGCTACCGGCCGGACCTCCGGTTCGAAGAGATAGGAGAGGCGCAACAGCTCTTCGTGCGTTACGCGGCTGAGCTGCGCCGCGCGGGATGGGAAGCCACGCGCAATCTTCCGTACGCCTTCGGCGCGTTCGACAACGGCGTGCGGATTCCGGACGCGGCTCGACAGGCGTTCGCACAGCTCGAAGATCGCGCGAGATTCGGTGATCCGTTCGCGACGCATGGGACTAACAGTTATTTCTCATGGCTCAGAGCTGGCCAGCCGAATCGCCTTTGGCTCTTCGTGCACGCTGCGCGCCTGGACTTGCAACGAGCCTTCCCTCGGCCGCGTACACGCGACCGCCGCCGCTTCCTCAAATGGATCCGCACGCACGGCGTGCGCGAGCACGACGTCCCGGCCGAGCTGGTCTGAATGAGAATGCCGCGGTGCTGACGGGCGGCCCTCGACCCAGTGGTGCGCGCAGCGGCGCGCTGCTCGCGGGCGCGACGGCGCTCTCGATCGTCGCCGCCTACGTCTTTCTGCTCGCAGCCGGGCGTATCCTCGGCAGCGAGGATTACGGCTCCCTCGCAGCGCTACTCGGGTTGCTGACTATCGTCGTGCTCCCCGCGGGTGCGCTGCAGATGGCGGTCTCTCGAGAGGTGTCGCGGAAACTGGCGACCGGCGACTCCGCAGGGGCCGCGCGCCTGGCCCGGGGCGCGCTCCGCGCATCGTGGATCGCAACGGTGCCGCTCGTGGTGGTCGGACTGGTGCTCGCCGCGCCCCTCTCTCATCTCCTCCATATCGACTCCGTCGCCATCGTCGTGCTCGCGGTGCTGGCGATGTCGACGGCGCTCGTGTTCCCGCTCGCGATGGGAGTGCTTCAGGGACTCCAGCGCTTCCAGGCGCTCGCGTCGCTCTACATCGTCCCGTGGGTCATCCGACTCCTCGTGCTCGGCATCGGGGCCGCCGCCGGCTATCGCCTCGGGGGTGCCGTCCTCGCGACGCTGGTCGGGACCGTCGCGACCACCGCCCTCGCTCTTGCGCTGATCGAGGAACCGCTCCGCGGGAGCGGGACGCTCCCGCGCGCTGAGCTACTCACGTTCCTGCGCTATCTCTGGCCGGTTGCGGTGGCGCTCATCGGCATCGCGCTGCTCACGAACGTCGACGTTCTCATCGTCAAGGCGCGGTTCTCGGGTGACGAAGCGGGCGGGTACGCCGCGGCCTCGGCATTCGCGCGCGTCGGCTTCTTCCTGCCGGCGGCAATCCTCACGGTTCTCTTCCCGCGCACAGCTGCGCGGCAGGCTCGCGGCGAGGAGACAGAGGACATCCTCGGCCGGTCCCTCCTGGCCACGGCCAGCTTTTGCGGCCTCCTGGCGCTCGTCTACGCCGCTACAGGCAGCGGTCTCGTCGCAATGACCTTCGGCACGGACTTCTCGGAAGGCGGCGAGGTGCTCGCGCCGTTCGCGCTCGCCATGGGCTTCTTCTCGCTTGCGAACCTGCTGGCCGGCTACCACCTGTCGCGCGGCGAAACCCGTTACGCCTGGATCGTCGGCGCCGCCGTCGCCGTGCAGGTTCCGGCGCTTGCCCTCATCCCGTCGAGCCTGGAAGGCGTCGTCTGGACGAATGTCGTCGTCGGCGCCCTCCTCTTGACGGCACACGAGCTCTTCGTCGAGTCGTCGGTTCCTGCGGTCCGCGCGGCACTGGGGCACGTGTCTGCCGCAACTTGGACTCGCGTGCGTAGCGTTGCAATCGAGACCTCGGCGGTCCTGCTCGGGACGACGGTGTTCGTCTGTCTGCTGTTCTGGCCGGTTGTCGTCCATCTCGGTTCGACGATCATCGGCTCGCCCGGCTCCGATTCGACAGGATCCGTCTCGTTCTTCTGGACGCTCGACCACGAGAGCGGGTTCCACCTCCTCGGCAACACGCATCACACCTTCAGCGGCGCACCTTTCGGCTGGGACGAAGGGAACGGACTCAACATCCAGTGGTCGCTACCGTACTACCCGGCGTATCTGGCCTCGAAGCTGTTCGGCCCCGTCGTGGCGTACAACCTGGTCACGCTCGCCGGGTACATCTTCTCGGGGGCGGCCATGTACCTGCTTGCGCGCTACCTCCGCTGCAGTCGCTTCGTCGCCGCGTGGGCCGCCGTCGTCTTCATCATCTTTCCCTGGCACTTCGCGCGGGCCGAACACGCCTCGCTGACACACGTCGAAGTGCTCGCGCTGCTCGTGCTCGCGCTCGTCGCCGCCGCTCGGAATCCGACATGGATCCGCTTCGGCTTCGTCGGCGCCGCGACCCTGGGGTGCTGGCTGACGTCGGGCTATTTCGGCGGCATGGCCGTGATCACAGTGATCGCGTTCTCGGTCGGCGTTGCGCTGATCTCCCGGGGACGCCGGGCGCTGTTGCTGACCGGCGGCTCGATCGGAGCGGCGCTGCTGGCGAGCGGCCTCGTCGCAATCGGCTCCTACGCATCGGGCGCGAACGCCGGCGCCGGCTTTCAGCGCGAATCGGAGGCGCTCGCCCCGTATGGGCTCCGCCCGCTCGAGCTCGTCGTTCCGGCGCCGAACCACCTGCTCTTGGACCTCGACTCTTTCTGGCGCCGGCACATGCACGGCTCCCCGAGCTTCACGGAGATCAGCAACTACCTCGGCCTGCTGACGATCGCACTGGCGATCGTCTGGCTGGTCATCATGCTGCGCCGGCGGAACGGTCTGGCGGCGGTGAGCGCCGGACTGGTCGCCGCATTCGTCGTCGGGTTCCTCTTCGCGCTGCCGAGCCCAGTGGCGGGAATCTCGATGCCGTCGAAGTTGCTCTGGAACGTTCTGCCGGCCTTCCGGGTGCCGTCGCGCTGGGATCCGCTCCTGATGACCGCGGTCCTACCGCTCGCCGCGCTCGGACTGGAGACCGTTCGGCGCTTCGCCGGGGTCGCGGTCGTCGCCGTCGCGCTCGTCATCTCGTTCGTCGAGCTCTCGACGAATCGTGTCGCGCATTTCCGCACGGTTCCTGTTCCACCCGAGTACACGGTGGTTGAGCGGAGCACTCCGGACGGGATCCTCGCCGAGTACCCCCTCGGCTACTCGGACCTCTACCGCCTCTGGCAGCGCGTGCACGGGCGACCGCTGATGAACGGCGCGCCCGCGGAGTCGGTCGCCGACCTCGCCCATCTGATGGTGCTCGACCCGAAGGAGCCGGGCACCTCGTCGGCATTGTCGCTGCTCGGCGTGACCGCAATCGTCATCCACCCGGGCGGCGTTGCCGACGTCCCGGTGCAGCCGCGCGAGCCGGCGCCCGCCGACGGGTATCGATTGGTCGGGCGGTTCCCCGACACCTCGTCTGTGTGGGCTGTGACGGCGCCGCCGGCGCCGGCGTTCGCGATGTTTGCGGGAGGCTTCGCTGCGCCGCGGCGAGTCGAGAACGGCGTGATCTTCTATCCGCTGATTGCGTCGGGCGGCGTGGCTGTGCTGGAGATCCGCTCACGTGTGCCCGGGATCGTGCGCCTCGAGTTCGACGCGGCAGCGCCCGGCGGACAGCGCGATCTGCGCGTGCAGGACACGCAGGGCGAGCACCCGTACGGCTTCACGGGCTCACGACACTTCGCCGAGAACATCGAAGTCCCACGCGGTGTCTCGCAGCTCCTCTTCAAGGTGGATCCGGCGGCCACGTCGGAGGCCGACGCAGTCCTCCTGACGCAGCCGAGCGTCGGCGCGGGGAACGGTGCCGCGACGTTCCGCGCGATTAGCGTGTCAGCCGACCCGGGTTTCTGACAAGAAGGCGCGCCGCTCGAGGTCGTCGACGATGACCTCGGACGGAGACGCCGGTGCCAGCTCCGTCCTGCGCCGGTGGTGCGACGGCTCGAGCAGGAATTCACGCAGGACGTCGGCGCGCATCTCGGACAGCACCGCGTTCTCCCCAAGTCCTTCGCGGCGCTCGGTCTTCACACGGTGCACGAGACACGGCAGGTCGAGGTAGTAGCACTCTTCCTGGCTGCCGCCGCTGTCCGTGACTACGAACGCGCTGCGCCGTTCGACGCGCACGAAGTCGAAAAAGCGCAGACGTGGGGTGCGCCGGAACGCAGTCGGGTCGAAGTGTCTCGTCAGACCAAAACGCTCGAGCGCCGCCACCGTCACGGGGTGGTCGACGAACAGCATCGGCGTGACCTGCGCGGCGTCGGCGAGGAGCTCGATCGTTTCCGTCAGCAGCTTGCGGTTGTTCAGCAGCTCGAACCGGTGGAGCGACACGACGCCGAACGGCGACTCAGGCAAGGGGACGGACGGCGGCTCAGTAGTAACGAGCTCGAGGCTGTCGCGGATTGTGTTCGAGCCTGTGTCGACAATCTCGCCGCGACGCAGATTCGACGCCGCCCACGCGCCGGGTGCGTAGTGGACGCGGCTGAGCGCGGTCGCCAGCGTGCGGTTGAGCTCCTCCGGAAACGGGTGGCGAAAGTCGTAGCTGCGCAGCCCGCCTTCGATGTGCGCGACGGTCGTGCGCAGCGAGCGGCCGATCATGCTCCCCAGCAC
>Ga0137368_10001366_pt1 | contig 25753 bp, 26 predicted proteins | sample SagtaG_13_FD_104917 | JGI IMG/M metagenome (GOLD analysis project Ga0137368, IMG submission 104917) | Vadose zone soil microbial communities from Sagehorn Ranch, Mendocino, California, USA - Sage1_L_100_16 metaG | ecosystem: Environmental > Terrestrial > Soil > Vadose zone | place: USA...
CGATCCACGAGGACGTGAGGTTCACCCGCACCATGACCAAGGCCGTGCAGGCCGGACTCGAGGACCTGGCCTCGTGGCTCGGGCTGGGTGTGCCGAGGCCTAGGACCGCCTGGTCGATAGAGGTCAACCGTGGTCGGGGGACATTCGCGCGCATTGGCGCACGTTGCATGCCTGCCGCCCGTCGGCGGGGTCAGTCGCGAAACTTCGGCGACGATCCGGCCCGCGGGCGGTTCGGGCGTCAGGAGAGTGCGCGCTCGAGGGCGGCTCGGTCGGTCGGCGAACCGTGGGTCGGCAGGACGTGCTCGATCGGCCGCTCAAGCAGCGGGCGCAGTCCCTCGACGACCTGCTCACGCCTCACGCCCTCGGCTAGCCAGCTCTCCAGGAGCTCGATGCCGTGGCCGCGGTCGATGAGCGTGTCGCCGATGGCGACAGCGCGATGGCTCTCGACCCAGAGCAGGACGTCGTAGGGCGGCTCCCGCCCGGGGAACGCCTCGACTCCGAAGGGCAGCCGGTCGCCTGCCGAGAACAGCTGCGCCGACATGCGCATCCCCGTGCCGTCGTCGTCGGGGGGCGGCGCGAACACCGGCGCGCCCAGGCTCTTCGAGAGGCTGCGGGCGTCACGCTCGTGCCATGGGTTCGTCAGAACGATGACCGTCTCGCGGTCGGCTGCGAGGTCGAGGATCGGCGCCGGTGGGGTGGTCGGGTCGATCAGCAGCAGCCTCTCGCCGTCGTCGACTGCGTACGACGAGACCTCGGGCCCCCAGTCGCGACCCGCGGCGTCGTCCTCCACCGTCCACTCGGGGTGCCTGGCCTCCCACCACCACAGACCTCTCTGCAACTCCGGCACGGCGGCATGCTACGCGAATGAACGCAGTCGCCGGCCGCGCAGGACGCTGCCGCACGCGGTGGTTCGGCTGCGCATGGGCCGCGGGTGCCGGCCGGGCGCAGGTCGTCCCGCTCCCGCGCCCGCTCGCCCGGATCGGCGGCGCTCGGTGTAACAGGCGCCATCGCGGCCACTCGTCTAGGTTCGGCGGGGCTCGGCGGGGCTCATTGTCACGCCGCCATGCTCATCGACTTCAACGACGTAGCGTCTGCCTCCGCCGCGGCGGAGTCGGCTCCAGAATCGTTGGCCGCCCTCGGTGATGATCGCATGGGTGTCGGTGTGAGTCTCAATCCGGAAGCCCTCCCCAACCTTCTCCTCGAGGAAGGCATCGAGCGCGTTCGTCCGGTGTCCGAGGGGATCGATTTCTCCGGCCATTGGCGTCCCTCATTCCTACCACGCGGTCAGGATGAGCATCGGGCGTGTCCTGGTTGAAGATGCTCGACGAGCGCCAGCACGAATCTCCTGATCCTCATGGGCGTAGCTGATGCCCTTGCTAAGCGAACGTATGTTCGGTACACCTACTGAGTGCAGCTCGCGCTCGACGCCCTGGATCGGCTGGTCGACGACCTCGAGGAGCGAGGATCGCTCTCGGCTGTTGAGGCGGCGCGGCAGCTCTTCGCCACCCGCTCGATCTCGGACGGCCTCGCCTGCTCGCTCCTGGCCGAGGTCACTGCCGGCGACAGCCGCCTGGTCGTCAGCGGGGCGAGCGTCTCGCTTGCCGGCGCGCGGCCCGATCCCCTGCTGGAGGAGGCGGACTTCGTCGTCTTCGACCTGGAGACGACCGGGCTTTCGGCGGCATGCAGCCGCATCTGCGAGCTGGGGGCCGTGCGCGTGCAGGCGCTTGAGCTCGTCGACTCGTTCCAGTCGCTCGTCAACCCGGGGGTTGCCCTTCCCGAGCCGATCGCCCGCCTGACCGGTCTCCGCGAGGCCGAGCTCCGGCGCGCGCCCTCGGTCTCGACCGTCGTTCGTCGCTTCCTCTCCTTCGCGGGCGATTCTCTGCTGGTCGCCCACAACGCCCGCTTCGACCAGCGCTTCCTCGAGCGCCAGCTCGAGATACAGCACGGCCGGCGCCTGGCCGAGCCGCCGCTCTGTACGGCTGCGCTCGCCCGGCGCCTGCTGGCAGGCCGCCGGCGCCGCGTCGGCCTGGCTTCGCTTGCAGACTTCTTCGGGGTGCAGAGCAGGCCCTGCCACCGCGCCCTGCCCGACGCCGAGGCGACCGCGGAGGTGCTGATCCAGCTGATCGGGCTGGCGCAGGAAGTGGGGGCGCGGCGGCTGTCCGAGCTGCGGGCGCTGGCCGCCCCGCGCAGGCGGCGGGTCTACGACAAGCGCAGCCTGGCCCGGGGCGCGCCCAGCCGTCCGGGCGTCTACCTCTTCCGCGATCGCCACCAGCAGGTGCTCTACGTCGGCCGGGCTCGCGACCTGCGCGCCCGGCTGCGCTCCTACTTTCGAAGCGAGCGCCAGCGGCCCTCGGTCGAGGCGGCGCTGCTCGCCCTGGAGCGGATCGAGTGGCGTGTGCTCGGCTCCGAGCTGGAGGCGGCCCTCGAGGAGCTGCGCCTGATCCGCGAGCTGCAGCCCCCGGCCAACGCGCGCGGGCGCCGAAGCGAGCACGCTGTCTACCTGAAGCGCCGCGGCCGGGAGTTCGTCCTCTCCAAGACCCCGACCGAGCTCGGCCCCATCGCCGGGCGCCGGCGCGCCGCCCTTGCTGCCCGCGCGCTCGCCTCGGCCCGGCCGGAGGAGCTCGAGCGGCTGCTCGAGGGTGGCCCGCTGCCCCGTCTGCGCGCGCGCCTCTCGCACCTGGCCGAGAATCTTCGCTACGAGGAGGCGGCACGCCTGCGCGACCGCCTCGAGGCACTGGAGCAGGTCCTCGAGCGCTTGCGCCGGCTGGAGCGGCTATGCAGGCTGGAGCGGTGCCTGATCGCCCCGGCGCTCCACCCGGGCTGGCAGAAGGCCTTCTTCGTCTGCGCCGGTGGAGTCTGCGCCGTCCGCTCGCTGCCGCCGGGGCCGGGGGCGCGGCTCGAGGTCGAGGCCGGGCTGGCGCTCTGTCGGGCCGCCCGCGAGCGTGGGGGAGAGGCGCTGACCGGGGAGCGGGCAGAAGACCTCCTACTCCTGGACGGCTTTGTTCGCCGGCCGCCGCCCGAGCTGGCCGTGCTGCCCCTCGACGTCGAGCGGATCAGGGCGCATCTCGCCCGCAGGCCCCTTCCCCGGGCGGCGTGACCTCGCAGGGCTCTGCCTAGGCCCGCTTCCGGCGCGGGATCGAGCGCGGCAACCTGATCGCGGCCGAGGCTTAGGGAGGCGGCCATCGCCTCGGCTCTATGTGCAGGCCTGGGCTGCTAAGGCGGTGGTCGCCGTTCTCACCGCCGGCTGCGGATATATCCCACAAGACGCGATCTGATCGATCAGATAAGGGGACCGGAGACGGCGTCCCTTGCCCGATTTTTGGAATGCCTGAGCCTACTTGAGCGCATAGAGGGGCGAATCGCGGGGCTTAATCCGGGAGGAGCGGCACCAACAGGCCCGGATCGCGACCGAGTAGTGCGGCGCGGGTGATGGCGGTCAATCCGTATCGGCTGCGTATCTCGTCAAGTGCGGCGTCCAGATCCGCGCGGTGGCAACGATCGAACGGAAGGACGAGCTGCACAGGGCAGTCGTTCTCGAGATTGCCAACCGACAGTCCGACAAGGGTGAGACCTCGACGCTCGATGATCGGCATAGCTGTCGCCAGCAACCCCCTCGCCGCTTCGAGGACCGTCTGGGTTTGGGCGGTCGCCTGCTTGAGTGTGAAGGAACGAGTCGCGCGGGAGAAGTCGTCGAAGCGCAGCCGAAGGACAACCGTTCGGCCGACGCGTCCGGCCGCCCGCATCCGGCGAGTGACGCGGTCAACCAGTCCAAGAAGGATCACATCGATATCGTCGGGCGATCTCCGCGAGCGGCCGAGCGCGCGTTGCGCCCCGATCGAGCGGCGGCGGCGACGTGCCTGCACGGGGCGCGGATCCCGGTTGTGCGCGAGGGCATGAAGGTGCCGGCCGGACGCCCGCCCGAGCACCGTCACGAGCGTGCCCTCGGCGAGCGCGGCAACTTGGCCGACGGTTGTGATCCCGAGTCGGTGCATTTTGTCGGCAGTGACGGCGCCGACGCCCCAAAGACGTTCGATCGGTAGCCTGTGGAGGAACGCCAGCTCGCGATCGGGCGGCACCTCGAGCAGGCCGTCGGGCTTGGCGACGCCGCTCGCCACCTTCGCGAGGAACTTCGTTCTCGCCACCCCGACCGTAATCGGCAGGCCGACCCGCTCGCGGACGTTGCGCCGCAACCGCACCGCGATCTCGACCGGGCTGCCGGAGAACCTTCTCAGCCCACGCACATCGAGGAAGGCCTCATCGATCGAGAGCCCCTCGACCGACGGCGTCGTGTCTTCGAACACTCGATAGATCGCTCTGCTCGCCTCTGCGTAGGCCGACATTCGCGGCGCGACGATGACCGCGCACGGGCACAGACGACGTGCCCTGGCGCCACCCATCGCCGTGTGGACGCCGTACGCCTTGGCTTCATAGCTCGCTGCAAGCACGACGCCCGCGCCGACGATGACGGGTCGGCCGCGCAAGCGAGGGTCGTCGCGCTGCTCGACAGACGCATAGAACGAGTCGACGTCAGCGTGCAGGATCGTCGCTTCTGGTCCCACGAACACATGTTCGCACAGTGCCCGCATTCACGACGTGCTTTCCGGAGATGGCGGGAGCACCCTGCGGCACCGCGGATGGGCGCTTGCTAATGGCTCAACCTTCCCCGGAATGAACCGGCGACTCGCCAATCCTCACTTCTGGATTGGCGCCACGCGCTTCTCCCGCGCTCCGACACAGAGCAGACGCCTCGTGCTTGAATCGAACCGATGGCTAGGCGCCACCACATCCGGATCGAGTACTGCGTACCCTGAGGGGCGCGGCCCAACGCCGCCGGTCTGGCGGCGCGAATCCTCGAGGAGTGGGAGGAAGCAGTCGGCGTCGTCGAGGTGGTTCCCGGGGCAGACGGCATCTTCGACGTACACCTGAACGGCGAGCTCGTGTTCACGAAGTCCATGCTCGGTCGATATCCGCAGCCCGACGAGGTCGTGCCGCTGCTTCGCGAGCGCCTTGCTCCTGCCTGAGACCCGCCGGGCGTCGGTCCCCGGAACCGGGAGTTGCGGGTCCTCGAAGACGAACTTCGGAAACTCGACGATCCGGCGGTCGTCTGTGGAGACTTCAATGCCGTGCCCTGGTCGCAGCCCCATCCGCGACCTGGGCGAGGACGCAGACCTGCGGAGCATCTACGGTCGCTTCGGCCTCGCCGGTACCTGGCCGCGAATGCCAGGCTCTTTGCGCATCCCTCTTGACAACTGCCTTGTCAGCGAGGAAGTCGCTGTCGCTGGCCGCCGTGTCGGGCCCGACATCGGCTCCGACCACCTCCCGCTCGTCGTCGACTTTGCGCTGGCGAGCGGCGGGGGATGACTGGCATGTCCGGAGAGGACACTGAGCGCGTGCAGCAGTCCTTGCCAGGGTGACGGTGGAAGATCCGTTCTCGCTGCAAGGGGACGCGGGATCCGCACGCGGGGGCGCACGAAGACCAGACTGGCGAGACCTCACGCCCCGCCCGCGACGTCGCCCGCACCCGCCGGGCCTCTCAGAGACATCGAGCTTCGCACTGGGATTTCGGCGCCCACGCGCCACCTATGTCACTGTTCTGGAAAGAGGGGAGGTGGTTATGGCCACTTTCGTGGCGCTGTTCAACTGGACGGAGCAGGGCATCAAGACGTTCAAGGATTCGCCCTCCAGGGTCGACGCGGCGCAGGAGCTGTTCGGCGGCCTCGGCGTCGAGGTCAAGGACATCTACTGGACGCTCGGCCCCTACGATCTCGTCAGCGTGTTCGAGGCACCCGACGACGAATCGATGACCGCGGCGATGGTCAAGCTCGGCTCACTCGGCAACGTCCGCTCGACGACGCTGCGCGCCTTCGACCGCAGCGAGTTCGAGGCGATCGCAGGCAAGGCCGGCTAGGGTCTGCTGGCCTCTGTACCTGCCATGCGGCTGATTGCGTCCGGTCCTCCGGCGAGGCTGACGGTTGTCGCTATCCCAGCTCGCTGAGGGGCCCGGACGCTCAGACGCTGCACCGCCGCGAGGGATTCCCAGATGCCCTTCTCGTTTTGAGTCGCGCTAGCGGCTCGTCCGGTTCGTTCTCGCAAGTGCCAGTTCCCAGGCGGCCGGGCGCGCGCCGCTACCAGCAGGGAGGCTGGACGGGGCTTGCCGACCGCGCAAGCCACTCTCACGGTTGCAGCTGCGCCGCCTCACGCTCGTGTCTCCTTTCACCGAAGCGCCAGAGTCGCCTTCTAACGAGCGGAGCGAACTACCGTTGGGATTCCAGCGGCCCTGGCTGCGAGCCACCTGCAGCAAACCTGCTGCGAGACTGCAACCGAGATGAGCTCGTCCAGTTGGTTGATCGCAGGAGCCTGGCTGGCACGCGATCAAGGCGAAGCGAGCTTCATGACCGTGATCTAGTCGTAGCATGGAGGGCGTGAGGAAGCACTGGCGATGGATCGCCGCTGGCGCGGCGGCGCTCCTCGCACCGGCCGTCGCGGCCGGAGCCGCAGCTCGCCCGGCGGCCCTGCGGGTGCAGGAGTACCCGGTGCCCGCAGGCTCGCATCCGCACGATGTCGCACCAGCTCGCGACGGCGGCGTTTGGTACACGGCGCAGGCGACCGGGAAACTCGGGTGGCTCGACCCGGCAACGGGGAAGGTACGCGAAATCGCCCTCGGGGAGGGATCGGCTCCCCACGGGGTCATCGTCGGCCCCGATGGCGCGCCGTGGATCACGGACGGCGGCCTAAACGCGATCGTGCGAGTGGACCCGAAGACCCGCGCCGTTCGCCGCTTCCCCCTCCCGCGGAGCAGCGGCTACGCGAACCTGAACACGGCCACGTTCGATCGCCGCGGCGTCCTCTGGTTCACCGGCCAGAGCGGGATCTACGGCCGAGTCGATCCGAGGCAGGGCCGCGTCAGGGTCTTCCGGGCCCCAGGCGGATCCGGCCCCTACGGGATCGCGACGACTCCCTCCGGCACCGTCTACTACGCCTCGCTCGCGGGCAGCCACGTAGCGCGCATCGACACACGAACCGGCAAGGCGACGCTGCTCAGGCCCCCGACGCGCGACCAGGGTGCAAGGCGTATCTGGGCCGACTCGCGCGGACGGCTCTGGATTAGTGAATGGAACGCGGGGAAGCTGGGCATGTACGACCCAGCGCGTCGGCGCTGGCGGGAGTGGCGCCTCCCTGGCCGCAACCCGCAGCCGTACGCCGTCTACGTCGACCACCGGGACGCCGTCTGGATGAGCGACTTCGGCGCAAACGCGCTCGTACGCTTCGACCCGCGCACGTCGAGGTTCCGAGTCGTACGTCTGCCGACTCCCGGCGCGGCGGTCAGGCAGCTGCTCGGGCGGCGTGGGAAGCTCTGGGGCGCCGAGTCCGGCGTCGACAAGCTCGTCGTGGTTCGCACGGCCTGAGGCACGTCGCGGCCGAGCCGGCGGCTAGGCCGAGCAGCCGGTGCGCTTCACCTCGCCTGCAAAATCCAGCTGCTCGGCGAGCCAGGACCCGGGGCCAGGCGCCGCGTGCCGCCTGGCCCGATGCGCAAACCTACGGCGTCGCGATGTGCGCGACGATCTGCTGCTGGAGGAAGGCCGGGTTCTCAGCGGCGTGGTTGAACGTGGAGACGGAGGTCGTGTACGTCCAGCCGGTTGGCGAGGAGTCGACGCCGAAGTAGTCGCCGATGAACGTGCCGGACGAGCAGATGCAGCTCGGATGCAGCGCGGAGAGCTGCGGATCCCAGGTCTTCGCCGAGAGGCGGATGTTGTGGCCGATCGGCGTCAGGTCCGGCTCGTAGAACTGGATCGCAGTATTGACGCAGTAGTTCGACGCTTCGGCGGCCGGGCGCGGGTCGAAGGCGATGCCCGAACCGGCGTAGTCGGGACTGCCGTTCGCGGGGCAGGGGAGGCGCCGGTCGTAGAAGGCGACGGCGACGGTGCCATTGGGCGCCACGTTCAGGTTGGGCTGCATGGCCTCGGTCGGGCCGGCGTTGTCATTCACCCGGAACGGCGTCGACCAGGTCTGGCCGCCGTCGACGGAGGCCGTGAGGTAGATGTTGGAGAGGCCGCTCGAGCCGTCCTCGAAGGACACGTACAGCGGGTACGGCTCGCCCGCCGAGACGGGCTCTGTCCCGACGGCGAACGTGTTCACGATCCCATCGCGGAAGGTCGTGTTCTGGAAGGTCGGTGTCTGCACGTTCTGAATCACGGTGCGGGGGCCCTGCCAGGTCTCCCCCCCGTCCGGCGACCAGACGAGGAAGAGGTCGTTGTAGAGGAAATCCTTCGACTGGGGGTTGTTCGTGATCGTCGTGTAGACCGTCCCGTCGGGGGCGACGTGCGGCAGCAAGTACGTATCCCAGCGCTTGCCCTTGACGGTCGGCAACTCCTGAGGCGGCGTCCAGTCGGTGTGGGTGCCGTCGGGGTTGGCGTCCGCGTGCGACTCGTAGACGACGGCGGGGTTGAGCACGAAGATCGTCCACATCACGTACACCCGCCCGTAATGGGGGCTGTCGGGATTCGTGTCGATCGTAATCCACTGCTTGTCGGGATCGCTCGTGTTGGCGTTCTTGACTGTGACCACGTAGTCCGGCTGCCCGTTGTGCGTGGTGATCCAGTCGGTCGCCTGCGTGCTTCCGGTGGGCCGCACGGCGACGGAGACCGCCTCCGGCGGCACCGTCGGGTTCGTCTGGTTCGATCCGTTGTCGTACTTCTTGAAGCCGGACTTGTCGTAGTAGAACTGGTAGGGGAGGATCAACGAGTAGAAGTTGCCCCAGGGGTCGAACGCGCCGACGGGGTCGGTGTTGTCCGTCCAGCCCTCGTACCCGGGCACGTGACCCTGCACGGGCCACGTCGCTCCGCCGTCGAAGGATTCGTAGAAGCCGTTCAGGTGGTTGTAGCCCTCGGCGCTGACCGCCCATTTGCTCTGGCCGATCAGGTGCAGCGGGTTGGTCGGGTCGACGCGGATATCCGACTCGGAGTGGTCCTTGACGCGCATGGCCGGGTGGACGACGTCCTGGGTTGGGTATGGCCCGAGATCCTCGCCCGTGTTCGCGGCGCCGTTGCAGGGCGACATGCCGCCGTCGAGGTAACCGTCCGCCGCCGTGAGCGTGTCGAAGTAGACGACCTCCGGGGCATAGCAGCTCGTCCGCTGCGTCGTCGCCGACACGTTCGTGACACCTTTCGCCGCATAGCTGGCCGCGTAGGCCGCGTCCGCCTGCGTCCCCTGCGGCGGTCCCAGGAACGTCGGCCCGCCTTGGTTGGCGCCCGCAGGCGCGGCGAAGGCGAGCGCCGCTGCGAGCGCGGTCAGCTCGATGGCTCTCTTCACGGGTAACCCCTTCCCGCTTGATGACGATCTGGAGCGGTTTCCTATCACACCCTTGGAACCGCCGCCCGACGGGCCCGCAGGGCTCGCATCGGCAAGTGCCGTTCTGACCGCGCCGCGCTCGCCTGTTCTCACCGGCGCTCGGTCTGGTATGTCGCGAAATGCGGGGAGTGCGACAGGGAGGACGAGGACCGGCCTGCCTGCTTGCTGCGGGTATTGGCGCCCACGGCTGGGTCGCGCCGCCGTGGCGCCGGGTCGGCAAGCTCAGCGAAACGGCGCTGCACTCTCGCGGATAAGGAGGGAGTATCTTCCTACGACCGTTGAGGGCTTCGAGCACGAAACGGGCGTGCCAGCGGGCGGCCGCTCGGGCGTATCGCTCTGGGGCAAGGTCAGCGAGGGGGAGGCAGAAGACGAGCGCATCGTGCAGCGACAACTCGCCTATCTCCCTCGCCGCCATCTCCACGCGCCGTAGGTGCCGGTCTCAAGTCGTCGCGGGCGCGTTCGCCGCATTCCTGCAGAGGAGGTAGCCGAGCGGACGGTGATGCGCGCGCTACCATCACCTGGATGGCCGAGCAGCGAGCCGCGAGCGGGACGAGAGCGAAGGCTCCCCCGGAGTCCTCGAAGCAGACCGATCAGTTGCGGGGGGTTCTCGTCGAAGCGGCGCAGACACAGCTTGCCGCTGTCGGCGCTGTCATCAAGTTCTGGGCCGGCTGGGCCGAGTCAGCCGACAAATACACCCGGGCCGTGAATGCCGAGCTTGCAAAGCTCGAGCAGCGCGGGGAGACCGGAGATACGGTCGGCCGTCTTTCGGACCTCACGCGCGAGTACCTGCGCAACATGACCCAGCTTCCATCCCTGGCCGTGAAGGAGTTCAACAGCCAGCTCGAGACGATCGGGAAGCCGAAGCCGAAGGCGAAGCGAACTCGAGCTGCGCGAGCGAAGGACTAGCCGAGCAGTCCCGCGGCCCGAGGGTCGCCCCCGGCCCTTTCCATCGTCGAGACCAGCCGGACCGATTTGCGCTGGACATCCATCGTCCACCGCAGATGCCAGAGCGGGTCGGCGAGTAGCGAGCGTGACCACGCGGCCTGCCACTCGATGAGGTCGCCGACGGTGGTTGCGTTTGCCGCCGGGGCGCGTGCGAGACCGCCGACGAGCCTCGGCCAGGCGAGCAGCAAGTCCTCAACGATGCGGACCCACATCTGCCCGAGGATCCCGAACGGCTGGATCTCCAAGCCGCCGAAGTAGCTCCCGCCCATACGCGCGAATTCCGCGTCGGCCTGCGCGAGCTCACACCCGCGGGCGAGCGCCTTCAGCCAGGGCCGGGCGAAGTGGCGGTTGCGAAGGATGGCCGCGCAGAGGTCCAGGAACGTCATCGCCGGATCGAAGTAGGCGCGGAACGACGATTCGTATTCGGAGAGCTGAGGTGAGTCGAAACGGCCGGCTTCGAGCGCGGCCTGCAGGACGGGCGCGGCCAGCAGAGCCGACTCCGCGGCCGGCGTGATTCCCTCGCCCGTCATCGGGTCGACGAAGCTCCCGGCGTCGCCGATCAGCACACCCCCGTCGAAGTGGTTGGGTCCCGCCCCGCCGTACGTCCTGACGATGCCACCGATGGGCGGCGCGCACAATTCGAGGTGCGCGCAGCGAGGGTGGGAACGCCGCAGCCGCTCGGCGAACTCGTCGAACAGCGCAGGAACGTGAACGTCCAGCCGCCGCCGCGTCTCGGACAAGATCCCCACGCCCAGGTTCACCCGTCCCTCCGCCATCGGGAACATCCAGCCGTAGCCGGGGAACAGTTGCTCGTCGAAGAAGAAGACGGCCTCGCCGACATCGCCGTCGACTCCGACTGCGTAGGCGCGCTGCGCCACGGCGGTGTGGCGTGGATCGTCGGTCAGCATCCCCTCGGTGGTGCCGACGATCGAGTTGGCCCCTTCCGCGCCGCCGATAAGACGGGAGCGGTAGCGGACTCGCTTCGGCCCGCGGCGAGCCTCGACCTCGACTCCTGACCGAACGGCGGCCACCGCGGTCAGTGCCGTCTCCTGCTGCACGGTCGCCCCGGCCCGCTCGGCGGCCTCGAGCATGGCCGTGTCCAGCTCGTCACGCGGAATGATGTAGCCGTGCGGGGGAAGGTCCTCGCTCAGACCATAGAACGGGATCTTCCCCGCGTAACAGCCGTGCGAGTCGACGTACGTGGCCGAATTAGTGATCGGGAGCGGCTTGCTCTGCTCCAGCCGCTCGAGGCAGCCCATCTGCTGCAGGATCCGCAGGCCGCGGGGCTCGACGTAGTCGCCGCAGACCTTCTCGCGAGGAAAGCGCGTTCGCTCGAGCACGAGCACCCCCACACCGCGGCGGGCGAGATCCCACGCGAGTGTGCTGCCCGCCGGGCCGCCGCCGGCGACGATGACGTCATACGCCCGGGCAGCCATGTCAGATGGACGAGAGCGCCCGCGTATGCGTGATGAGATCGATCAGCCGCTCCGGGTAGGGGGCGTTGCCGACCGCCTCGCCCTCGGCTTCGCTCGCAAGGCGGTCGAGGTAAGCCTCCGCCTCCGGAAGCGCGGTCTGCAGCCGGTGCGCAGTCTCGCGAAAGGTCGCCGGGCGAACGTCGCGCAGGAGCAGCGCCGTCGCGGGGTCCCGCATCGCGATCGCGGCCGGGAGCGTCAGTATGCCGTCGACGATGTCCTTCTCGCTGCCGCCGCCGAGGGCAGTGCTGCCGCGCACGTCGGCGACGTCGTCGCAACCGTGATACAGAGTGCCGAGCAGCAGCCCGTACATGAGGAGCTTGTCGTTCCGGGTTCCGACGCGGGCGCAGATCTCGAACATTGTCCCGGTATCCTCGCCGGCCACCACTCGCCAGTCCTCCACGCCGAGCGGCTGGCGGCGCAGGCGCCATTGGAAGCATTCCGCCGCCCCGAGCCGCTGCATCAGCTCGGCCAGGAGACGGACGCTGTAGGCATCCGACGCGACGAGCTGTGGCGCAGCGAACCCGATGTACCCCGACGTCATGAGCGCGGGCAGGAAGCCGTAGCGGCAGTGAAGCGAGAGCTGGCCCCGCCGGTAGCGCGAGCGGTCGAGGATGTCGTCGACGATCAGCGAAACGTTGTGAACGAGCTCTACGGCCGCCGCCGCCCGCAGCACTCGCGCCGTCAGTGGCTTCGTCGTCATCGCGTGGTAACAGGCAAAGACCGTAACGGGGCGGAAGTACTTCGCTCGTCCGGAAAGCTGCCGCCGGACCATCGGCTGGACCTCGGAGTCGCACGCGTCGATCCATTCGGCGATGAGGTCGTGCAGGCGGTCGAGATCGTCGGTCAGCCCGAGCAGGTCGGGTAGCTCCCACGCCGAGCGCTCTGCAGCCTCCTGCTCGGCGACGCTCACGAGTCGCGCGTCTCTGCCTTCGCCTGTCCTTTCGGTCGCCCCGCAGTACGACCGTTCCCATGCAGCGGAGCTCGCGGCATCGCGCTCGGGTGGCGGCGGACGACTATCGGAATCCGTGTCTCCGACAGCTCCGGAACGCTGATCTCCGCCCGGTAGCGGACGTTCGGCTCGAGCGTTTCGTCGATGACGGCTACCACCTGCACGATCAGCTGCTCACCGGGATCGAGCGTGATCACGTCGGGCCGGAAGCTGACGGCCGGATGAACCTCGCGGCCGTCTTCGCCGACGAACGCCGAGACGCGGACGGGGATAGAGAGCTGCTGCGCCGTCGTGTTCTCGAGCAGGAAGACCCCCAGTCCGGCCTGACCCAGCTCGCCCTCGACGAGAATCGTCCTCCGCAGACCGGCCTCGGCCGCGGGCTCGGCGGCGGGCGCGGCGGCCTCGGGGCGCAGTTCGGCGACGACCGGGACGAGGGCCGCGGCGCCTTCCAGGGCCAGCCGGCCGAGCCTTCCCCAATAGCGCAGACCGGCTTCGACGGTGTCGCGCCAGGCGCCGGCCACGTTGGCCCGCGGCGGAGTCTCGTCCGCGCCGCTCAACCCTGGTGGGGACACGGCCGGTCGCAGTAGAAGTGGTCGTACCAGTGATGGATGAGATCGGGGCAATCCTCGATCTCGACGTCTTCGGCGCAGCTCCCGTGCTTGTCCGTCACCTCGACCGTCCAGCGCACGTAGTGCAGGTAGCACCCGTGCACCCAGACGATCGTCTTGTGCTTCTCATCCTGTTTCGCGGTGGCGGGGATGTCCATCGAGACGATGACCGCCTCCTCTTCGAACGGCTCGACGGTCAGCGAGGCCGGTTGGACGACGACGGCCTTGTCCGTCGCGTCGACACTGATCTTGCGCTTGACGGCCCCGCAGTTCGTGATGTGGAGGCGGAGAACCGCCTTGTTCCCGGGGCAGACGCGCGACGTGATGTCTCCGACGGGCTTCGGGGCCCAGCACGGCGGCGGAATCTCGCAGTTGCAGCCGCAGCTCTTGCTCGGAAGGGGCAGCTTGATCGATTCGAGTAGGTCCATCCCGAGCTTCGTCCCTTGCTCGAGCAGATCGCCGACCGCCTTCGCGGCGTCTGCCAGCGAGACCGATGACGTGTCCGAGCTCATGCCGGCGTCTCCGCAGCTTTCCGCCGTCGCTTCGCGTCGGGAACGGTCACCCGAATCGTCAGCCGGAGGCCCTCCGCTTCCCAGGTCCCCGCGTACGTGTGACCGGCGCGCAATCGGTCGGAGAAGCGGAGCGTCAGCAGCACCTCCCGCGTCTCGCCCGGATCGATGGTGTGCTCGCCCGCGCGCGCCCCGACCTCCACGAGCCCGCCGTGGGATTCGGCGAGCTCGTCGAGCAGCACGTCGAGTCGTTGCCTTCCCTTCGGCGGATCGGATCCCAGCGCGACCCAGAACGCATGGTCGACCCCGCTCCCGTCGAACACGCAGAGCTTCGAGGACGCGGGGACCTCACAGGGAACGTTGCCCGTGTTGACGACGAGGACGTCGGCCGTGACCTCTCCTCCAGGCTCCGCCTCGATCGTGAGGCGGCGAGGGCTCGCCTCCAGCCGTGGCCGAGGTTCCACCTCGCCAACGATCGGAACCTCCTGTCCGCCGATCTCGAGCGAGCCCGGGTACGTCCCCGGTGGAGTCGACTTCGGCAGGCGGAGGGTGAACCTCCCCATGTTCAGACGTTCCCGTGTCAGTGGGCGGACCCGGATCCCACGGACCTCCGCGCCCTCGAGACGCGCCGCTCTCTGCCGGAGCGCCTCCGGATCGTCGGGCAGGGGGAGCAGCGACGCCAGCCGATCCGGCGGCCCGCGGAAGGTCACGGGCTTGCCGCGCGTGCGCGAGGCGGCCGCGGCGCGCTGACGCGGGCTCACTTCGGTACCTCCGGTTCCTCCGGCTGCGGGACGGGAGTCGGATGAGGAGTATGGTCCACTCTGCCGCAGATCTCGCACGGGTTCGGGCGGTAGGGCTCGTTGATCACCTGGGCCTCGCCGCAGAGCCGGACGCACGCGATGTCGTAACCGAGCACCGAGAGACCGAGGGCGAAGTTGGCCGGGATGTGGGTCCGGATCGACGGGATCTCCTTGATCCGGAGCGAGAGGTCGAGCGGATTGATCGTGAGCGGGTTGATCGTGAGCGGGTTGATCGTGATCGGATCGATGGTGATCCGGGGGAGGTGGGTGATGTCGAGGTTGACCCCGAGAGCGTTCTCGAACATGAGATCGACGTCGAGGGCGTTCTCAAACTCGTGGTCGACTTCCACGGTCTTGCTCAACCCGCACGCCTTCGGGCCCGCTCAGCGGCGGGCGAGGAATGCCGCAGCAACGATGTCAGAGCATGACGGCGCAACCCAAGTCTTTCGTTGCTGAACGACGAGGCTAACGCCGGTCGTGCCCGCTGTCAACGACGCACCGGTCAAACGCCGACCGGCCGATTTCGGCTCGGCCGGATTAGGCGCTCTGCGAGCGGATTGCCGACCAGCGGTAAGCGTCCCCAGAAGCGATCCCCAAGATTCGCCTGTCCGGGCTGTACGTCGAGATCGGGTCCTCGACCCATTTGTTCAAGCGGCTCAGCGTGAAACGTCGCCGCGTAATCCAGCATCGACCCCCTCCTTGTGACAGAGGTGCTCGATCCTCAAATCCAGACAACAAAATACCTGCTTTGCAGGTATTTAAGCCCTCTCTCGGACTCGAACCGAGGACCGCCTCTTTACCATCGGGCGAGAACCGCGGTCCGCGGCGCCGTCCCAGGAGCAGTCGCAGCGTTCGCCCGGCCAGCAGCGTGTCGGGGCGGCGCAGAAGCGGACCAGCTGCTCTACGCGCTGACCCTGTGGCAGCGCGAGTGGCGCGCTGAGGGGGTATGGCCATGCGTCAGCCCGCTGAGTACGCCGACGAGATCGAGCGCGAGCCCGCGTTGCCGGCCGGCTCCGAGGAGCGTTTCTCCGGCTACGGCGTCATGGGGCTGCCGTTCCGGTCCGGGCACATCCTCGGGCTCAGGCGCTTCTGGGCCTCGTCGATCGGCCCGGGCTATCGCTCCGTCTGGCACCGCGCCCCGAGCGGCCGGTGGACCTTCTACCAGGACCAGCCCGCCGACCTCGCCTGCACGCGCTACTTCGGGGCGGTGGTCGCGGAGGTTCGCGAAGGTCCGATCACGATCGCGTGGACGGGGCCACGTAGCTTCGAGGTCAGCGCCGGCGGCGGCGAGCTGGCGTGGACCGTGGAACTCGCGTCGACGCCGGTCACCCGCGCGCTCAACCGAGTCGCCTCTCTGCTTCCCGACCGTGCGTGGCATTCGCCGCCGATTCTCGCTGCCAAGTCGCGCGCGGCCGGGCTTGCGCTGCGCGCCGGCCGCGTGCGCCTGACCGGCCTCGCGCCGAACGGACAGCGCTTCGTCGCGAATCCGCTGCACATATGGGTCTTGAGAGCGGCGGACAGTCCGGATGCGAGAAGCGCGCCCTGACCAGCGTTCACAGTCCCCTGACCGCTTCAGTGCTCCAAACGACAGACCGAACGGGGGAAGGGCGAGTCAGAGAGACGTCACACGTCATCGGCGAGTACCTCGGCCATCCATCGTTCAGCCTCCAGGACGAGCACGGGGTTCGTCTCCAGAGTGTAGTAGGACAGGGCCCCCAGCGCCTGAGAGAGCGCCCAGCCGCGAGCCCGAGCCCAGGTCGACTCGTCGAGCGAGAGCGCGGTCCGGAAGATGTCGCGCGTGTCCGCGGAGAGGACCTTCCACGCGACCATCACGTCGCATGCAGGGTCACCCACGCCGAGACCACCCCAGTCGATGACGGCGCTGAGCCGTCCCTCTTCGACCAGCAGGTTTCGTGAGTCGAGGTCCCCGTGGATCCAGACAGGCGGGTGCTCCCACTCCGGCGCCCGACGGGCTGATTCCCACGCTGCGGTGACAGCGCCGACGTCGATCGCGCCGCGCAAGGAGACGATCGCAGCGCGGGTCGGAGCGTCTCGCGCTGCCAGCGGTTCACCGCGGAAGAAGTTGTGCTCCCCGGGGGACGGGCCGCCTGTGGGATCGATCTGCTGCAAGGCTGCTACGAACTGCGCCAGATCGGTCGCCAATTGGCTCAGATCGGTGACGCGCTCTATGGTCGCGTTCTCGCCCTTCAGCCATCGATAGACAGACCACTCAAAGGAATAGCCCTCGGCGGGCATCCCGTCTCCCAGCGGGACAGGGACGGCCAGCGGCAGGAGCGGAGCGAGTCTCGGCAGCCACCGGCGCTCCTTCTCCAGTGTCCCGCTGGTCCGCTCCCTGCGGGGTAGCCGCACGACCATGTCGTCGCCAAGCCGATAGAGCGCGTTGTCCGTCCCAGCGCAGGGCACCGGTTCGATCGGAAGCCCCGCCCACTGCGGAAACTGCGCCGCGAGCAACCGGCCCACGAGAGACACGTCGGTGTCTACCTCGTCTGCGTGCATTTTGCCCGTGGGCATGAGCCTCCTCATCCGGCCCACGATGATGCCAGTGCGCTCCCAAGAGAAGGGACTCCGGGGGGACTCCGACCGCTCGCTCTCAGCTGCGGGTGGGTGGGGGGTGCTCTTTCGAGCGAGCGCCCCCCAGCACGGCCCCCCAGACGAACACGCTCGCTTGAGTTCCTCTGCCGCCTCAGCTGCGCGGATTGACGTGAATCTTGACGCCGGGCAGCTCCGTCGATTCGATCGACGCGAAGCCGCGTTCGATGGTCTCCTCGAGTGAGATCCGAGCCGCGATGACCTGGTCGGCGGTCAGGACGCCGTCCGCCAGTAGCCGGACCGCGGCGGCGAAGTCCTCATCCCAGACATGCGAGAGCGAGCCGATCAGCTCCTTCTCGCCCGTTGCGAAGGCGAACAGGTCCACCGCGGCCGGGTGCGAAGGAAGACCGACTACGACCGCCCGTCCACCCGGCCGCACCACCGCGAGTGCCAACGGTCCGGAGTCCCGTGAGCCAGCCGCGTCAACTGCGACGTCAGCTCCGCGCCCCTCGGTCGCGTCCCGTGCCAGTTCGAGAAAGTCGGGGTCGCGCGGGTCGAGGACAGGGTCGGCGCCCAGCCTTCGGGCGAGCTCACGCCGCGAGGCGATGGGATCCGCGACGACGATCGGGGCCGCGCCCATGCTGCGGCCAACAACGAGGCTTGCGATACCGATCATCCCGGCGCCAAGGACGACTAGCGACTCGTTGAAAGAGAGGCGCCCGCGTCGGAGCGCGCGCACTGCGACTGCGACCGGCTCCGCGAGGGCCGCCGTGTCCGCGCCGACGCCGTCCGGCACCTGGACGCACATCTGCGCCGGCACGGTGACCGCCTCGGCGAGGCCGCCGTCGGCCTGCAGCCCGATCGCGGCGAGCTGCGGACAGAGCGTCACCTGATGACGACGGCACCACCAGCACTCCCCGCAGTGGATCAGGGCGTCGAGTGCGACAAGGTCGCCTTCGTGCAGCTCCGAAACACCGGGGCCCACTTCGGCGATCCGGCCGGAAACCTCGTGGCCGAGGATGAGTGGAGCCTGGCGACCCGTAACAGGATGCGGGTCGCCGACCGGGACCAGCCGAGGCCCGCTTCGCCATTCCTCGAGGTCGGTACCGCAGATTCCGCACCATTCGACGGCGACTTTGACCTCCTCCGGGCCTGGGTCGGGCGGCTGCGCGACCTCCTCGACGCGCACGTCGCCGCGGCCGTGCCAGACGACCGCCCTCACCGTTGCTCACTCATCGAACTGAAAAAGCGAGCAGCCGCCATCGGCAAGAAGCACAGCGCCCGTGATGTAGTCCGCATCCGGCGAGCAGAGGAACGCCATCGCCCGTGCGACCTGCTCGGCGGTTTGCAGTTTTCCAAGCGGGATCACCTTCGCCACGCGGCGGGCGAACTGCGGCTCAGTCTCGAGCTGGCTCCGAGCGAGGCCAGCATCGACGATCCCGGGTGCGAGGACGTTGACGAGGATCCGGTGTGGCGCGAGCTCCCGGGCCATCGAGCGGGCGAGCATCCGGAGCCCTGCCTTAGAGGCGGAGTAGGCGGCGATCTCCGGCCACGGCACATCCTGGACCCATGAGCCCGTGAAGACGATCCTGCCGGGGGTACCGCGGCCGACCATCAGCCGGGCTGCCGCCTGGCCGAGGTTGAAGCAGCCTGTCAGGTTGACCTCGAGGTGGTTCCTCCACTGTTCGGCTGTGATGTCGAGGAAAGGACTCGATTCGACGATACCCGCGTTCCCGATCGCGACGTCGAGGGGATCGATGGAGCGCAGCACATCCTCGAGCGCCCTGCGGTCGCGCACGTCAGCCTGCCGATAGGCGACGCGTGCGGGCTCGCTAATGCGCGTGAGCCAGGGCTGAGCCTCCTCGTGGCTCTTGCGATCGATCAGCGTCACCGCCGCTCCCCGGCGCACGAGCTCCTCGCCGATCGCGGCGCCGATGTCGCCAGCGCCGCCCGTAACGACGACACCGAGGCCGGCCATCGAGTTGAGGTTGACTCCGTCGGTCACTGATGATATTTATAGCGCGGTTTGACCGGTAAGACCGGCTCGGCAGTTGCGCTCAGTCGCGCCGCGCTCGCCTCCCGTCTCGAGGAGGAGCTCGTTGCCGGCGGGGCTCCGCCCGGAACCAAGCTTCCCTCGGAACGCCAGGTCGCCGCTCGCTTCGGCGTCAGCCGGCCGGTCGTGCGCGAGGCCCTGCGCAGCCTCGTCGAGCGTGGTCTGATCGAGATCGCGCCTGGCCGGGGAGCGTTCGTGCGGGCAGCGCGGACGAGTGACGCCGCCCGCCCGCTCGACGTTCTCTACCGGCGCCAGAACGCAACCCCCCGCGACCTCGTCGAGGCGCGCCTCATGCTCGAGCGAGAGGCGGCGGGTCTCGCCGCGCAGCGCGCCGAGGCAGAGGAGCTGGAGGCGATGGAAGGCGTTCTTGAGCGCTTCGATCAAACCGCTGACCTGATCGAGCGAGCGCGCTGCGACGTCGCCTTTCACGCCTTGATAGCCCGGATGTCGCACAACCCCGTGATCGAGACGATGTTCTCCTCGATCGCCTCGCTCACGTTCGAGCTCGTGCTCCGCAGCCTTGGCGACCCGACGGTCTCCCGCGAAGGCCTCCCCTACCACCAGGAGATCTACGAAGCGATCCGGGACGGCGATCCGGACCGCGCGAGGAAGGCGATCGAGGGTCACCTCCTGATCGCTCGCCGCCTGTTCGGGCACGACTTTGACCGGCGCCTTGACCTCGTCGCGCACCGGGAGCTCGAGCGGGTCTTCGGTCGCTCGGTCTCGCTGGAGGCGATCATCGCCGACATCGGACTCCCGGAGGACGGGCGGTGAATGCGCGCGCTCTGCTCGAGGCACGCAGTATCAGCAAGGCTTACGGGCAGGTGCAGGCCCTCTCCGACGTCGATTTCCATGTCGGGCACGCCGAGACTGTGGGGCTCGTCGGCGACAACGGGGCTGGCAAGTCCACGCTGCTCAAGATCATCTGCGGCGCGCTCCACCCCGACGCGGGCGAGATCTCGCTCGAGGGCGAGCCGATTACGTTCGCCGGCCCGAGTGACGCCGCCAAGCGCGGGATCGCGGTCGTCTACCAGGACCTCGCACTCGTCGATACCCGCGACGTCGCTGCAAATGTCTTCCTCGGCCGGGAGCCCGGCGGGATCTTGGTCTCCCGGCGCCGGATGCGGCGCGAGGCGAGACGCGTGCTCGATGAGCTGAAGATCGGAGTTCCCTCGGTGCGAACGCTCGTCGGCCAGCTCTCGGGCGGGCAGCGGCAGACGGTTGCGATCGCCCGGGCCGTCCATCAGGGCGGTCGCCTGGTGATCATGGACGAGCCGACCGCGGCGCTTGGGGTCGAAGGCCAGCGAAGGGTCCTGCAGCTGATCGACGACCTGCGCGAGCAGGGCTCGTCGGTCGTCGTCATCAGCCACAACCTCGAGCATGTCTTCTCCGTCGCGGACCGGATCGTCGTCCTGCGGGGCGGCCGGCTCGTTGGCACCCGTCAAAAAAGCGAGGCGAGCCCGGAGGAGATCGTGCAAATGATCGTCGGCGCGAAGCCGGTCGCGGAGGCCGCCAGTGGCCGATAGATCCGCCGCCGCCGGGCGGCGTCCGAGCTGGCTGACCCGCGGTCCACGGGTCGGGCCGGCTCGGCCGGCGCCCCACTGGCTGAGGAGCTTCCGTAGCTCGCGCGCCGCCCGAATCTTCGCCGAGTTCCCGGAAGCGGGGATCCTGATTGCAACGGTGGCGATCTTCATCGGCTGGTCGATCTTCGCACCGGAGTTCCTCACCACCGACAACCTGCTCAGCATCGGCCAGCAGATCTCGTTCATCGGGATCGTGGCGACCGGAATGACGTTCCTTCTCATCGCGGGCGAGCTTGACCTCTCAGTCGGCTCGATGTACGGCTTCTTGGCGATCGTGTTCGCCGTGCTCGTCGTCGACCACGGCGTCAACCTCCTCCTCGCCATCGCCATCACGATCCTCTTCGGGATCGTCATCGGCTTCGTGAACGGCTTCTTCACCACCCAGTTCCGAATCCCCTCTTTCATCGTGACGCTGGGAATGCTTGGCGTCCTACGCGGCGCCGCTCTCGTCCTCTCGGGAGGGCTGCCGGTCGGGACGGTCACCGACCAGACCTTCAACACGGTCTCCGCGGGTCTCTTCTTCGGCGCCGCCGTACCGGCGCAGGTGTTCTGGCTCGCCGGTGTGATGATCGTCGCTGCGATCCTCCTCGCCTTCACGAGGTTCGGGTACCAGGTCTACGCTACTGGAGGAAACCGGCTCGCCGCCGCACACGCGGGCATCAAGACGCGGCGCACAAAGCTCTTCTGCTTCATGCTGACCGGCGGCTTGGTCGGCGTGATTGGCGTGCTCGCCGTCGGCTGGCTGGGCAACGCGAACCCTCTCACCGGACAAGGTTTCGAGCTCCAGGTGATCGCCGCTGTCGTGATCGGCGGGACGAGCCTGTTCGGAGGCGCCGGGAGCATCTTCGGCACCTTCCTGGGCGCGGCGATCATCGGGATGATCTCGAACGGGCTCATCCTCGTCGGCGTCGATCAGTACTACCAACAGTTGGTGACCGGGACGATCATCGTCGCGGCCGCCCTGCTTAACGTGACCGTCCGCCGGGCTACCGCGTCGGAGGAGGAGTGAGGGGAGGTGGTGGCGCGAGCACACTAGCCGCTGATCCCGCTGGAACCACGACACGGAGGAGCTGATCAGCATGACCTACCAGCCGGACTTGGACACGGATCTCGACGACTTGAGTGAGGAGGAACGTCGCGAGCTCTCTCGGAGCGAGCTTCTGAAGCTCGGGGCGGCCGTCGGCGGCGGCCTCGGCATGCTCCCACTGCTCGCCGGTCGAGCTTCGGCTGCGCCGCGCCGCGCCGCTGCGCGAAAGCCGAAGGTGATTTTCGTCGTTCACGACAACAACCCGTTCTTCGTCCCGGTCCGCTTCGGCTTCGAGCGCTTCGGGAAGATGGCCGGCTGGAAGACGCAGTGGGTCGGCCCGCCGAAGCAGGACATCCAGGACACCGTGAACCTGCAGGCGAACGCGATCACGGCGAAGCCAGCCGGCGTGATCTTCACGCGCATCGACACGAGCTCGTTCGATGCCAACATCCGCCGGGCGCAGAAGCTCGGAATCAAAGTGATCCTCTCCAACGTCGCGAGCGGGGGCTACCGGAAGCTCGGCGTCGGCTTCGTCGGACAGGACTTCGTCCCGGCTGGGCGCGTGCACGGACAGCAGGCCGCGAAGTGGGCCCAGAAGCTCACCGGGCGGAAGAGCGGTCTGATCGTGCTCGGCAACTTCGCGCCCGGTAACAGCGCGCTCGAGCAGCGGATTCAGGGCACGAAGCAGGGCATCGCCGCGTACAACAAGGCGAACGGCACGAACTACACGACCAACGTCCTCGTGACCTCGAGCGACCAGGCCGAGGCGATCGGCCGCATCGACGCGAAGTACCGCAAGGACAAGGACAAGATCGTGGGCTGGGCGATGTCCGAGTTCACGAACGAGTTCGTCGCCATCTGGGCAAGAAGCAAGGGGTTGAAGGGCAAGTTCGCGAACGGCGGCTTCGACCTGATCAAGCCGGTGCTGGATGCGATCAAGTCCGGCTACAGCCAGTGGGCGATCGGGCAGAATCCGTTCGCCCAGGGCTTCATCGCCTCGGCCCTGCTCTCGATGGAGCTCTTCCCAGGCTACCCCGCCTTCACCTACGACACCGGCGCCGAGGTCATCGACAACACCAACATCAACTTCGTCATCAAGCGGGAGAAGCCCTTCATCAAGTAACGACTAGACCAGAGCCGGCCGCCGGAGAGCCTTCCCTCCTGCGGCCGGCCGCCGCTCAAGTGAAGATCACGCGACTCGACACCCTCCGCCTCGAGGAGTTCCCCAACCTCCTCTTCGTCACCGTGCACACCGACGAAGGCCTGGTCGGGCTCGGCGAGACGTTCTTCGGCGCGCAGGCGGTCGAGGCGTACGTGCACGAGACGGCCGCTCCCTACCTCCTGAGCAAGGATCCGCTCCAGATCGAGCGGCACGCGACCGCGCTGCGCGGCTACCTCGGCTCAGCGAGCACGGGCGTCGAGCTGCGCGGCAACTCCGCGATCGACATCGCCCTCTGGGACCTGCTCGGACAGGTGAGTGGGCAGCCGCTCTACCAGCTGCTCGGCGGTGCGAGCCGCGACTCCATACCGATCTACAACACCTGCGCGGGCTACCGCTACGTACGTGAGCGCCCGGTGCAGACGGTCGAGAACTGGGGCCTCGGCAAGGGCGAGCCAGACGGGCCCTACGAGGACCTCGAGGCGTTCCTCACCGATGCCGGCCGCCTCGCCGAGGACCTGCTCGCCCAGGGGATCACCGGCATGAAGATCTGGCCGTTCGACCCCTATGCTGAGGCGAGCAACGGCACCTGGATTTCGGAACACGACCTCGACAGCGGCCTCAAGCCGTTCCGCAAGATCCGCGGCGCTGTCGGCTCGGCGATGGACATTATGGTCGAGTTCCACTCCCTCTGGGACGTCCCGACTGCGCAACGAATCCTGCGGGCGCTCGAGGAATTCGAGCCTTACTGGTACGAGGACCCGGTGCGACCGGACAGCCCCAGCGCGCTCTCGCAGGTGGCGCGCTCGACCCGGGTGAGGGTCGCCGCGGGAGAGACGCTCGCCGGCCGGCGCGCGTTCCGCGAACTGCTCGACCGCGAAGCAGCGCAGGTCGTCATCGTCGACCCCTCCTGGTGCGGCGGGATCTCGGAGGCGAGAAAGATCGGTACGCTGGCCGAGGCGTACGGAATTCCAGTCACACCGCACGATTGCACCGGGCCCGTTGTTCTCACTGCTTCGACGCACCTCTCCATCCATCTGCCGAATGCACCTGTCCAGGAGACGGTGAGGGCGTACTACACCGGCTGGTACCGCGAACTCGTGACAGCGCTGCCGACGATCGAGAAGGGCCGCATCAGACCGCCCGAAGGCGCCGGGCTCGGGACGTCGCTTCTGCCACACGTGCGCGAACGCGCGGACGCCCACGTCCGCTCGAGTACGCTCGAGCATGCCCCGGTCTGAGCTGACCTGGCTCGGTCAGGCGAGCTTCCTGCTTGAGTCGGAGGGCACCCGGATCCTCATCGACCCATGGGTGAGCCCGCACGAGGGACGGTTGATCCCGCCGCCGCCCCTCGAACTCGTCGCGCTGCGGATCGACTCGGTCCTCGTTACGCACGAGCACCTCGACCACCTCGACCTTCGGTTTCTGCGCACACTCGCCCAGGCGAGCCCCGGGTCACGGCTCGTCCTGCCCGCCGCCATCGCCCCGGAGGCTGAAGGCGTCCTGCCCATGGCGACGGTGAAGCCGGGGGACGCGCTCGACATCGGGCCGCTGCGGGTCGAGGTCGTGCCAGCCGTGCACGGAGTCTCAATGGAGGATGCCTACAGCGAGGGCGGAGCCCGCTTCGTCGGCTACGTGGTTCGCGGACCGGATTTCGTCCTCTACCACGCAGGCGACACGCTGGCGACTGAAGCGCTGATCGAGGCACTCGAGGGCAAGAAGATCGATATCGCCCTCCTGCCGATCAACGGGCGGGACTACTTCCGGGAGGAGCAGGGCATCGTCGGCAACCTCGATTGCCGCGAGGCCGTGCAGCTCGCTAGTCGGATCGGGGCCCGGATCCTCGTCCCCTACCACTGGGACGGCTTCGCCGGAAACACGGAGCGGCCGGGGCTGGCGGCGGATGAGGCGGCGCCACTCAGCAATCTGCACGTGCTCGTGCTCGCGCGCGGAGTGTCGATTCGCCTGTGACGTTCGGGCTGCGGCTGCTTTCGCCCCCGACATTTCGAATCGGCCGGAGATTAACCAGTATCCTCCGGTGTCCTGCCGGCTGCGCAGGTGCTCAGCGATGGTCCAGGGTAGGCCACGCGGGTCTCAGCTTGACGTCTGGCGTCAACGAGCGTCCTGGTGTCAAACACCACGCTCGTGGTCGCATCGGTTGCAGGCAAAACGCGGTGTTCGGCTTGGCGTCAGTGACCGGCGTCAACAGCCATCCGTCAGACCGCGAACGTCGCTTTTTGCGCGGAATGCGACGATCCGCATGGTCGGTCTATGCCACGCCGTGCCCTATCGCGTTTAAAGAGCGGTGGGTGCGAGGCGGTCGGCAAGCGCCTTCCGGATTTTGCGTTGAATCCCGGGCGACGTTTCCGCCGTATTCGAGCTGTTCGCATTTGCGACCGGTTGCCACCGGTTGCAACCACGGGGCTCTTTCTGAAGAAGGGCCGGTTGTCAAGTTCTCGGCTGGTTGATCGCACCTCCTCTGCTGCTCCCGGACGGTTGGACGCTCATCTCTTTCTCGGCGGTCGTCGCACACCGTGTCGATGGGAGCTGTCCCGGCTTCTCAATTCCATCACGGGCCGTCAGGCGGCCAAAGCCAAGCGGGAGCTTGCCGGGACAGAGGTGCCGCTGGTGCAGCGCGCGGCAGGCTTGAAGGGTTCGTTGCGGGAGAGCATGTGCCAGGCGGCGATCAGGATCTTGCGCGCGACGGCGGCCTTGGCGGAGTTGCTGTTGCGGGAGCGGCCGCTGAC